>Ga0137415_10000219_pt1 | contig 50057 bp, 58 predicted proteins | sample CZODoug3_1_1_16f_FD_183082 | JGI IMG/M metagenome (GOLD analysis project Ga0137415, IMG submission 183082) | Vadose zone soil fungal communities from Angelo Coast Range Reserve, California, USA - CZODoug3_1_1_16fungal (Hybrid Assembly) | ecosystem: Environmental > Terrestrial > Soil > Vadose...
TGGCGGCGCAAGCCGCAGGAGGACAGAACCATGAAGAGCATCATCCGCAAGGATGAGGCAGCCGTGTCGCCCGTGATTGCGACCATCCTGATGGTCGCGATTACGGTCGTGCTGGCCGCGGTGCTATACGTGATGGTATCCGGCCTGCTGACGCCCACGGGTCAAGGACCTCGTGTGATGGGTGTCAATATTGGCACGTCTGGAGACGGAACGAACTGGACGCTGTTAATCACGACGACACCGTCCGGATTGACGACGTCGGCCGTTAAGCTGACGATCACGACAACCGGCGGCCTGACGGCGCTCAACCCGATCGCCCTCTCGTCTTTGACGTCGGGCTCGTGGAACACGAACAAGGCCCAGTTCGTCGGGACCGGAGGCACAACCGTCGTCGTCGGAGACCGGCTCCTGATCAGCACGACCACGTACCCGAGCGGGTACGGCGTGCAGATCGCGGACTCCCAGGGCATCCTGTACGCACACGCCCTGGGCTAGGCGCAGCATCCAGCCCCCAACCTTCTTCCCCTTTCTCTTTCCTTTCGATTTTCTCCTTCTGTACCGTTGAGGACTCGTTCTCAACATCGAATATTAAGCGCGACACGTTTATGTGCATAGGTCCCCCCCTCAAGGGATTGGCGGCGCAAGCCGCAGGAGGACAGAACCATGAAGAGCATCATCCGCAAGGATGAGGCAGCCGTGTCGCCCGTGATTGCGACCATCCTGATGGTCGCGATTACGGTCGTGCTGGCCGCGGTGCTATACGTGATGGTATCCGGCCTGCTGACGCCCACGGGTCAAGGACCTCGTGTGATGGGTGTCAATATCGGGAGATCCGGTGATGGAACGAACTGGACGCTGTTGCTCACGTCAACACCGAGTGGACTGACGACGTCGGCCGTTAAGCTGACGATCACTACGTCTGGTGGTTTGACGTCGCTCAGCCCCACCGCCTTCTCGGCCCTGACGTCAGGCGCTTGGAACACAAACCATGCGCAGTTCGTCGGGACCGGAGGCACGACCATCGTGGTCGGAGACCGGGTCTTGATCAGCACGACCACGTACCCGAGCGGGTACGCGGTGCAGATCGCCGACTCCCAGGGAATCCTGTACGCACACGCCCTGTCGTAGGCGACCGACAAAACCCCCAACCCTCTTCCCCTTTCTCTTTCCTTTCTGCTCCAGCCCGAGGGCTCGTAGCCGGCTCTCCTTTCACCAGCGTACAATAACCCGTTAATATCCCCGCTCCTTGAAAGGGACGTCGGACCCGGCACTTGGCCGGTTACGATGTTGCGCTGGTGTCGTCAACCCTCTCCCTCCAAGGCGACACTAGCGCTTTTCCTGTTTGTCACCTGGGCCGAGCCCGGCCCCGGGACGCGGTTACCAGGTCCATTTGAATTCTTCGATCGGCAGCGCGAGCGAGGTGGTCGCTTCTGTCACGCGGCTGAACTGGACCATGAAGTCGGCGGCCGTCGCGGCGTCGGCGGCTTCGAAAATCACGAGCGCGTCGGGCTTGCCGAGAAGTCCGAGGAACTCGTGGACCATGACGTTGTTCGGGATCTTCGGGTGCTTGAACAGGCGGGTCGCGTCCTCCCACTGACCGGGAAGGACCTTCAGCTGGGTCACAAAGAGCATGGCGTCACTGAAGGCGCATCAGGAGCCGACGCTATATAACCGTGCGGTGCGGCTATCTCCCGCCGGCGTCGCTCGCCTCGATTGGGTGGACGCGGACATGGATCAGGTGGGACTGGGCCACGGTGGTCCCGAGGATCTTGTCGGACCACCGCTGTCGCGGATCTCCATCGACGACGAGACCTGCGAGCGTGTCGAGGAGCGGGAAGGCGAACCAGAACAGCTTCGGGAAGTTTCGGACTGCGGCTTTTGACAAGCTCATCGGCCCGCGAAGGGATCGGACCTCGAGGCCCACGATGAACTTCCCGACAGTCGTACGAGTGATCGCCTCCGAGAAGGTCGAATAGGCGTACAGGAGGACGCCTCCGGCGACGCCATAGACCCACGGCGCGCGGACGCCCTCGAGGTAGAGGAACGACCAGAGCGGGGCGAAGACCGTGATGAGGTCCAAGAAGAACGCGACGACTCGCTTCAACCAGTGCACCTGAAACGTGCGGTTATGCCCGAGCAGGTCGAAACCGCTCACCATGAGCGCATCCCGGAATCCCATCGGCGTACCTCGCTATTAAAACATCCCTGCACGCGACCCGCCGCGTTGACAAATCGAGGCCACTCAGATCGCCCATCATTCATCACGAATCAGCGTCGGTTCAATCATCACGGTGGCATCGGAAGGAACGCCGGCAAGGGTCATACGTTTTGTGCCGACGTACCGGGAGGCGGTTACGCATTGCGACACCTATATGCCGCACGCGCCGCTTCCGCGCCATCCGTGAAGCCTCGGACGTCAGGGGAGGACCGGATCGACCGCGTCCTCATCGATCTCATCCAGCCGTCCGATTATGTCAAATGGGAATATTTCTCGCGGCAGCGACTCCTCGCGACCGGCATCGTGGCCTCGGGTCAGCCGGCGCATCCGCGAGTGCTCGACGTCGGCTGCGGCCATGGCGCCCTGTCCCTCACGTTGTCCGAAAGCGCCGGCTTTGACGTCGTGGCGATGGACATCCTCGAGGCACGGGTCTCATCCGTGCGCGCGAAGAAAGCGGCGCGGGATCCGGCGGCCGCGGCGCGCGTTCAGATCGTCCGTGCCGACGCCGAAAACCTGCCATACCGGGACGACTCGTTCGACGCCGTCGCGGCCACGGAAGTCCTGGAGCACCTCGACGAACCGGGGCATATGCTTTCGGAGGCCAGTCGCGTCCTGCGACCCGGAGGGCGATTCTTCATGACGACGCCGAATGCCCAGGCCCTGCCGTACCGGATTCTGCGGTTCCTCCCGGACGCCGCGGTGTCGCGGCTCGCCGCTTCCATGGCGCAGGAGACGTTGCACCCCGACCTCCTGCACGACCACGCGCCCGCCGGGCCGGAAGGCCATCCGGACCGCCACCGCCGCGAAGGCTTCACGCTTCGCGAACTCGCGGCACTGGGCTCCCGCGCGGGCCTCCGGATGGACCTGGGCTACACCTATCGGATCCCGCTCCCGGATCGCATGATGAACATCACCCCGCGGGCCTTGTCGCGCTCCGTTGCGTACCTCGGGACTCGGCCGCTCCCGCTCGGGCTCCAGCTCTACGCCGAGTTCACGAAGACCTAGGAGAGCCTCGTTTGCGAACGATTCGCCTCGTCGCGTACCACGCCGGACAATGCGACCCGAAGAAATGCACGTCCCGCCGACTCGAACGGCTGGGCCTCATGACCTTCGTCCCCCGTCCATCGGCCTTACCGAACGGCGCTGTCTTCTTGACGCCCGAGGCAGATCGCGCGCTATCTCCCGCGGACGGGGCGCGTGCGGTACGTCGCGGCCTCGCCATCGTCGACGTGTCCTGGAAGCGCGGGAAGTTTCCGAAGGTCCCCCAAGCCGTCGCCCGGGCGTTGCCCTATCTCTTGGCCGCGAATCCGGTGAACTACGGAAAGCCGTTCGTCCTGTCTTCCGTCGAGGCGATGGCCGCCGCGCTCGTCATCTTCGGCCGCCCGGAGGAGGCGCGTGCGATCCTCTCGAAATTCACGTGGGGTGCGCAGTTCTTGGCGTTAAACCGAGAGCCGCTCGATGCGTACGCGCAGGCCGAAGACAGCGCGGGCGTGGTCCGCGCACAAGCGGACTTCATTTGAAGCCCCTGGACATGCGCTTAATTGAATGGCCTGTGCTCATCATGAGGGCCGCCCAGCCGATCCCGGACCCGACCCCTGCAGCCATCAGGACCCATCGGTGGACGAAGGTCCAGGAGGGCTGTGTGCCGAAATAGAGGATCACCCCGTCCGCGGCGGCGAACGCGGCCGTGATCAGGGCCGCTCGCAGGATGAGTCGCGACCCGTTCACCCCGTAACCCCCCGGCCTCCGGTCTCCGTTCGTCTTTCCCCCCTTAGGCTTGGTCATGCGATGACCGTCTGCTCCGACGAACGCCTCCCGTATTTGACGGTTAGGGTTACAAATGGGCACGGCCAGTTGCTCGACGAGTCGACGAACGTCCTCTCCCGAAAACACGGATTGGTGCCGCGTGACCTCGAGTGCACGGGGCGTCCCGTGCCTCATTTGAAGTCCGGGGGCAACAGGTCCGGGATCCCGTCCTTGATCTCGTACCGATGGTTGCAGTGCTTGCAGAAGAGCGAGCCCTCGAGGATCTCGTCTTTCTCCACATCGACCCGGAGCTCCAAATCCCCCTTGCACACGGGGCAGCACAGGATCTCCATGAGGTCTCGCTTCATCCCTCGCGGGAAGGGGAGGGTCCGACTTAAGCCCATCGCGCGCCCGTGCGTCCGAGGGCCGTTCCAAAAGCCTCTTGTCGGCGCGCTCCATCGGGAGGACTGCGCCCTCCGAGAATTCCCGACAATGCCTAAATAGGCGTTCCCTCATGGGCGCAACCTCCCGGAGGTTTGTCGAGTCTTGGACGATGGGAAAGGCTGGCTGCGCACGCACTGGCGGACCGCCGCGGTCCTCGTGTTGATCTTCGGCGTCGCCCTGTTCCTCCGCGTCTACTTCGTCGCCGGCCTCGCCTTCAACCAACCGAACGTTAACTGCGACACGATCTACACGCTGCCCGTGTCCGGCGGCTCGGACTCGTACTACTGGCACCGCGCCTTATGCTATTCGTTCCAGACCGGCAAAGACCTGGGCACGGACCCGATGCTGAGTTATCCGTTCACCCTGCCGAATCCACGGCCGCCGCTGTTCCCGTGGTTCTCCCTCGTGGTCGGTCGGCTCTTCGCGCCGTTGTTCGGGGACGCCTGGAAAGCGGTCATGTTCACGTTCCTGTTGAGCACGGGCCTCTTCGGCGCCCTGACCATCTTCCCGACGTACGCCCTCGCCAAGGAGGCGTTCGGCCGGCGGGCCGGGATCGTCGCCGCGCTGTTGCTCGCGATCAGCGTCGGACATCTCCAGCGGAGCGCCTCGACGGATGCGGACCACGACGCGTTCACGCTGTTCTTCGTCGTCTCGACGTTCTACTGCTTCCTCCGTGCCCTGAAGACGATGAACCGCAAGCGATGGGTCGAGAATTGGTTTCGACGGGACTCGATCACGTCGGGCCTGCGCGCCTTTTTCCGGGAGAACCGCACGAGCGTCCTGTACGCACTCCTCGCCGGGCTGTGCGTCACGGTCATCGCCCTCGCCTGGCAAGGCTGGGCCTACGTCAGCGTGATCCTGATCGTCTGGTTCGCGGTCGAGCTGTTCCTCGCCCGGTTCCGGAACGACGACACGATGGGGACGTGGATCCTGTTCACCCTCGCCCTCGCGACCCCTCTCGCCCTCGCCTTTCAGTGGTACTTCGTCCGCGCCCAGATCCGCGTGTGGTTCGACGTGCCCGCCTACCTGTTCTTCGCGTCGTTCGTGCTCGGCCTCGCCTTCACGGTCACCCGCGACTACCCGTGGACCCTCGTGATCCCGAGCACCCTGGTCGCCGGGGCCGTCGGCCTCGGGATCGGGGTCCTCGTCAACCCGACACTGGCGAGCGCGTTCTTCACCGGCGCAGGGTACTTCGTCCAGACGAAGGTCGTCACGACGATCGCGGAGGACCAGTCGCCCGGCATGTCGCAGATGATCTTGTCCTTCGGCTTGTTCACGTTCGGCATGAGCCTCCTCGCGGTCGCGTACCTGCTATGGCAGATTCCGCGGCGCCGGGAGCCCGCGTACAGCCTCGTCGTGGTGTGGGCCTTCGCCGCGATCTTCATGGCGATCACGGCCGCGCGGTTCATCTTCAACGCCTCACCCGCGTTCGCGATCAGTGCGGGGTACGCGATCGACCAGGTCCTCGTCCGCGCAGACTTCACGACGATGCGGCGCACATACCGTTCGCTCGCGGCCGGCAGCTGGCGGAATGCGGTGCGGAAATCCCTCAAGCCGCGTCACGTCCTCGTCGTCCTCGGAATCGTCTTCCTGGTCGTCCTGCCCAACGTCTGGTGGGCCGTCGACGCATCGATCCCGTTCGAGCTCAAGACCCAGTACGATCAACAGGTCGCGAATCTCCTGCCCTCGTTCCTGCGGTCCCCAGGCTATAGTCCGAGCAGCGGGTCGCCGTTCTATTTCGGGGCGTTCGGCTACGCCATCCCGAAGCCGACCGACTACTATCCGGCGGCGTGGCAGTGGTTTGCGACCCAGGACTCGAATACGCCCCCGGAGCTCCGTCCTGCGTACCTCTCATGGTGGGACTACGGCTTCGAAGCCGTCGACCGCGGGGCCCACCCGACCGTGGCGGACAACTTTCAGGACGGCGTGGCAATCGCCGGCCAGTTCATCACGGCGCAGAACGAGACGGCCGGGATCGCCCTCCTCACGATTCGACTCTTGGAAGGGGACTTCGTCACCCACCATCGGGACTTCCGGCCCGCGGTGAAGGCGGTCCTCCTCGACGCGGGCCTTCCGGTCGAGACGATCCGGAGCGTCTTCGCGCGACCCCAGGATTACATCTCGGTCGTCCTCGCCGACCCGGTCACGTTCGGATTGTGGGCGCCGGATCTCCAATCACTCAATGCGCAGTTCATCTTCCTGACGAGCCTCTTCACGCGCCGGATGAGCGAGGACCGCATCGTCTCGTTGTACCACGACGTCCGGGCTGCGACGGGCTGGGACATCGGCTACTTCGCGGTGGACGCACGGCTGTTCCCAGTCAGCGCCTCGAACACCGGGATCTTCTATGCGCCCGCGAAGCTGTCGGACCACCGCGTCCTGAACCTTCCGGACGGCCGCGTCCTGCCGTTCGAATTCTTCCAGATCCTCGCGACGACGAACCGCGGCTCGAACATCCCGATCCAGTTCGTGGCCCCGGGAGACCAGATTCAGAGCCAGACAATCCAGTATCAAGCGGCGTTCTACAAATCGATGTTCTACCGGGCCTACATCGGCTATTCGCCGAAGGACCTCAACTCGACCGACACGGGCGTCCCGGGCTTCAGCCAGGCCCTTCAGGCCAATCCGCCCGTCCCCGCATGGAACCTCACCCACTGGCGGGTCGTGTACCGGACTGCATACTACAATCCGTTCCCCGATCCCGCGAACCACACGACCGCGTGGCAGGCGATGAACTTCGACCAAGCGCAGCGGATGCAGTCGGCCATCCAGGCCGGGACCATCAAAGGAGTCGTGGACCTGAGCACGCAGTCCACCGTGGCGAATGGGGTCGTGTTCCTCCGTTACTACGACGGCGCGGTGGTGAACGGGACCGTGTACGCCGGATCGACGCCGCTCCCCCATGTCTGGGTCACGGTGACCGACGAACTCGGCACGCCGCACTACGTCACGCAGAGCGACGCGCAAGGCCACTACAGCGCAATCGTCCCCTTCGGGAACGTGACGATCACCGCGTCGATCGGCAACCTGACCCGGACGACCCTGGTCGGCGCTCGGTCCCTGGCGTCCGTGACCCTCCCGGTGACAATCGACCAGGCGATGCGGGCGCCCGCCGACGCAAACGGGGACGGGGTTCCGGACTGGATGATCACGAGGGACTTCCAAGTGGCGTCCCACACCGCCCAGGGAACCGTCTTCTTCGACCTGAACCGGGACGGCTCGTTCGGGGCGACGGACATCTCCGCGCCCGGCGCCACCGTGACGCTGACGCATGCGTTGTTCGCTTACAGCCGGACCACGACATCGGCGACCGATGGGACCTACACGATCCCGGGTCTGCCCGAAGGCTCGTATCGCGTGTCGATCGGGTTGAACGGACGCACGATGTCCGCGGCGACCCTGACGATCACGCAGACCGAAGCGACCCAAGGAATCGCCGTGCCGTTTGCGGCGGTTCGCGGATTCACGGTATCGAGTCTCGGCGGCGCGGCGCCGGCGGCTCAGATGGAATTCCTCGATGAGACGAACTCCGCGATCATTCCCGTCACCTCGGCGGCGGATGGCTCGTTCCTCGTGCGTCCACTCCTCGCGGGGAACTACACGCTCACCGCGACGGATGGAGACCTGGCGTCGATTCCGACGCGCATCCGCGCCGCGAATGCAGACCAGTCGCTGAACGTGACGCTTCAGCCCGTGGGGACCGTCTCCGGCACCACGACGTTGTTCGGCACGGCGCAGCCGTTCGCGACCCTGAGCTTCCAGTCCGCATCGGAGCCGCGGACGGTCCGGCAAGCGACGTCCGACGGGAACGCGCGGTACTCGATCCGACTCCCGGCGGGAGAGTGGTTCGTCAGCGGACGCTTCTACGCCTCGAACCTCTTGTACGCGACGTTGGGTCGCGTCGTCGTGGCCCGTGGAAGCACGACATCGTTCGACGCGATGTTCGTCCAGGGCGTCCGGCTGAGCGGCACCGTCAGCGACGCGAACCCCGCGGTCCGGAATCCGGGGGCGACGGTGGCCTTCGCGAACGCGGCCGGCCAGGTGTGGCTCCAGACCGACACGGCCGGAGGGTACTTCACATTCCTCCCGGTCGGGACGTATGACCTTGAGGCGTTCAACCAAGCGGGCGCGTCCTTCGCGAGCGTCACCTTGACGGGGACGACCCGGCGCGACATCGCCCTCGTCGCCACATCGGAAACGGTCGGATGGACGGTCTACCGCGACGTGAACCGGAACAGCGGGGTCAATCCGGGCGAGGCGATCGCCGGGGCTCGCGTCACCCTGACGGACGACCGCGGCGCACACATCGTCTTCACGACGAACGGGACCGGCGAGTTCCGGATCCCGCTGTTCGCCAACCGGACCTACGCGGGACTCGTGACGGCGGCCGGGTTTGCCGACCGACCGATCGGATCCTCGTCCCCGATTCAGCTCCGCACACTCATGCCGATCGCCCTCACCCCGGTCCCCGTCCAGGTCCAGGGGAGCGTCCTCGTCAACGGATCGGCAATCCTCAGCCACCCCGTGACGGTCACCGCAGTTCCCCTCGGGAACGGCGCGGTCGGCAGCTCGACCCAGACGGATTCGAACGGCGGCTATGGCTTCGGCCTCGTCCCCGGGACGTACATGCTGGTCGTGGACGAGAACGTCTCCTCGACGCGGGCCATGCGGTACCAGAACCAAGGCACGGACCGCATCGTCGCGGCGGTCGGAGAGGGCACGCTGCCTTACGACATCAACATCGTCGTGCGGAACCTCGTCATCGGGAACGTGACGCTCAATGGGACGGCCCGAGCCGCGGCCCTCGCATTCGACGGTCCGGACCGCCGCGCGGTCAATGCGACGGCGACCGGATTCGAGGTCTACCTGATCCCCGGTTCGTACGCCGCCACGGGGAGCGGGATGATCGGTGCCGACGAGTACGCGTTCATGTCGATGGCGGCGATTCCGTCCGCAACGAACATCAGCTTCCCGCTCACGAAGGCGACGACGGTCTCCGGGGCGGCCCTCGTCAACGGCGTCCCGGTCCCCGGACCCATGCCCGTATCGTTCGTCCGCAACGAGGGCGGCTCCTTGTCCGTGTCGACCAATGACTTCGGCACGTACACCGCGTTCCTCGTCCCGGGGAATTACACCGTCACCTTGGCGGGGACGAACAATGCCACGGAAGGCGGCGTGTCCCGATTCTATCGATATTCGTTCGCCGGCACCGCGACGGTCACGCCCGGCCAGACGTCGTTGAGCTTGGACCTCGCGGTCACGCGGACCTTCGACAACACGACCGTTTCGGGCACCGCGACCCTCGCCGGCACGGGGGTCTCTGCGATCATCACGCTCACCGGTCGTGGGGGTGGGGCGATCTCGGCCCAGGCGACTTCGGACTCGGGCGGCTCGTACGCCGTCCCCTTGGCACCGGGAACGTACGACGTCTACGTGACGCGGTCGTTCGGAAGCGCCGTCTTCCTCGTCCGGATCACGGTGCCTCACGCCGCGTCGTTCGCGCGCGACCTGCCCCTCTCGCAGGGATTCCTCTTGTCCGGCACCGTCCGGAATCCCTCGGGTGCGGCGGTGTCGATCCCCGTCACGATCCTGTCGGGAGCGGAACTCGACACGACTTCGGACGCGAGCGGGACATTCCAAGTCCTCCTCCCCGCGGGCGTGTACACAATCTCGGCGTCCACATCGGCGACGGAGAACGGCCTTCCGGTCGTCTACCGCGCGACGCTGTCCGTCGTCCTCAGCGCGGACACGATTGCGAACGTGGCGCTCACCAAGGTCGTCAGCCGGTCCGCCACGCTGACGTGGGATCCGTCCCAGCGGCGGACGATCGTGGCCGGCGACTCCGTGTCCTACGCGATCGTCGTACGCAACACGGGGAACGTCGCCGAGAATTTCGCCTTCGCGGGGCAGCCAGGGGATTGGCAGTTCACATTCGCGCCGGGATCGGTCTCCCTCAGCTTTGGCAACGCGCCGAGCAGCGCCCCCGTCCAGGTCACGATCCAGAGCCCGGCGAACGCGCTCGCGGACCACGGCACGATCAAGATTGTTGCGACCTCGGCGACGGACGGCACGAACCTCGGGAGCGTCGACGTCCAGGTGGACATCTTGCGCGTGCGCGGCCTGAGCCTCGCCCTCGACACCGCGGCGCCGGTCTTCGACGGGCGAATCCTGAACTACACCCTACTCGTGACGAACTCTGGCAACGCGCGCGAGACAGTCACCTTGGCGATCACGAATCCTGACGACCTCACGGCGTTCGGATGGTCCGTGAGCCTCGTCCCAAGCGGAGGGTCTCCAGTCGGCGCGACCCTCGCGAACCTCACCGTCGAAGCAACGAGCACGGTCAAGGTGGGCCTGCGGGCCCAGTCGACGGGCGGGCCGAGCGGGGCCTCGGTCGCCCTCACGGTGACGGCGCAGGACTCCATGTCCGTCTCGGCGTCGAAGACGTTCACCCTTCAACTCCCGGTCCTCGCATCGCCTGGCGCGACGGTGAGCGGGCCGGACATCACTCCCTCGGCGCCGCTGAACCTGCCGCTCATCGCCGTCCTCGTCGGCGCGATCGCGGCCGTCGGGGTCGGGCTCGTCCTCGCACGGCGGAGGCGATGAACGACGCCGAAAACTGTGCCGATGACCCTAGCGATCCTCGCTGCGGTCTTCACCCTCGTCCTCGCTCCCGCGGCCGCCCAGGGGCCCATCTTCGGGACGATCACCGGGCCGAACGCCTTGGCGCCGAGTCAGGTGAGCGCGTACAACCTCACGATCAACGGCGGGCCGAGCGGGGCGGTCACCTACACGGTCCGGTGGCACCTCAATGGAGGTGGCCTACCGAGTGCCGCGAGCCCGACGACCACGACCGGCAACCGGACCACGTTCACCTTGAACGTCACCGCGCCACCGACCGAAGGGACCGTGACCCTCGTGGTCCAGGTCGCGTCCCTGGCCGGCTCGACGTACGAGAATACGACCGTGGAGAAGGCGATCAGCATCATCACGCCCATCGTCCTGAGCGCCACGTTCCGCAACGACGGGACCACCGCGGCGGTGAACGTGACGGTGCGGTTCTACGTCGACGGCGCCCTCGCCGGCACTCGGAAGATCGCGCGACTCAACCCGGGCGCCCAGGTCACGGAGACGTTCAACTACTTGCCCTCGGGACTCCAACCGGGGACCCATCAGGTGCGGGTGGAAGCGGATCTCGACGGGAACGGCATCATCGATCCCGCGAAAGGAGAGGCGGTCGTCACGAGCCTGTTCTACCGTGGCACCGCGCCGCTGAGCACCGCTTGGACGGTCCTGATCGGGGTCGGCGTCTTCGTGCCTGTCATGCTCCTGACCATCGCCCTCCGGCGGAGGAAGCGCGCCTAGTCACGCGGGCTCGAGGAGCCAGACATCCGAGTGGTTCCGCATCAGCATCCCGAGTTTCGTGCGAGTGATGCCTGCGCGCTTCAACAGCGACTCCAGGTTCGGACCCTCCGGGAGTTGGACCTCCCCGTCGACCCAGGCGGAGGCCACCGGCTCGTAGCGGACGCCGTCGCGGCCCACGTGGACGCGGGCCGCCGCCGCTTCCCGGAACGTATGCAGGACGACGTGCATCGACGTGACTGCCGTAGGCCGGACCTTGTGGTTGTAGTATTGAGCCACCTCGCGGTGGACGGGCGCGAACGCCCCGACGCGCTTCGCGTACTCCCGCCAACCGCGCTCGAACGGGGAGCGGAACGTGGACATGCAGTGGTCTGTGATCGGACGGACTTCCTCGAAGGTCGAGAGGATCGACTGGCCCGTCGACAAGGCGGAGAGGAACTCCGACCAGCTCGCATACTCCTCCTTTGGCATCGAGGCCGCGAGGTTCTTCGCCAGGGACACGAGGTAGTTATTCAGCCCCGCGATGCCGACCTTCGTGGCGATGTCCTCCAGGAACAGGTGGGTCGCGATCTCGACGAACGGATTGCTCTCCGGCATCCGAGATTCGGACGCCATCTCAGCGTTCCCCTTTGATCCGCGCCCCGCGCATGACGAGCGCGTAGACGCACTCGTAGTTCCGTAGGAGGGCGCGCATGTGGTCCTCGTTGATGTTCACTTGAGCCACGTTCTTCGACGAGATCTTCGTCTCTCCGCTCCAGCCGCGCGTGGCGAGCAGGAAGCAGGCGAGTGAGTTGCCGGCCACCGAGATGTTCTTCGCGATCTCCTCCCGGAACCGCTCGTGAAACACGCAGAAGTTGCAGACCGCGATGTTGTGCACGTTCTCGTTGTACTCGTCCGTCACGGCTTGGTCCGCCGGGCTCATCCGGCCGACCGCGAACCGGGTGCGGAAGATCGTCGGGACGTAGCAGCACTGCCGCATCGCGTACAGGTAGCCGACGACGTCGCCGTCGACATCCGTGATGGCCATGTCCGTGAGCGGCATCACCTCGCCCTCGATGCTGAAGGCCGTCCGGGCCTCCCGCACGGCGACGTTGAAGGACGTCCAGCCGAGGTACGCCTCCTTCCCCATGCGGCTCGCGAGGTTGTCCCCGACCCGCTGCCAGAACTCGACGACGCCGTCGGCCCCGGCCTTCTCGATCATGTCCTCAATCAGGGAGGCGAGAGCGACATCGATCACGATCGACCTCCAGGCATGATCCTCACACGAACGAACTCAGGACCTGCTTCAGATGCGCTCGCCATTCCTTCTCCGCTTTCGCGGCGACCGCGTCGCCCTCGAGGTCCCGCAGTCGATCGACCACGATCGTCAGGAATCGGTCCCAGTGCGCCGGCGTCATGTACGACGCGGTCGTGCCGACCTCGTTGTACGCCATCGTCACAATCTCCTGGAGGGGGCCCGGTCCGACGAGGGGGCCGAGCTTCGACTGGAGGTACTGCGCGATCTCCTTGTTCTTCTTGAACTCCTTCGTCTCGCCGAACTTCTCGACGAACAGGATGCGAGTGAGTCGCTTCAGTTCCCCCGCGACGGCCTCGTCGTAGGAGGCGAGGACCTCCGGCGTGATGGGCCGGGACTCGAAGAGATGGCGGACGACGATCGACGTCGTCACGACGTTCGCGAGGACGCCTTGCATCTTCGTGATCTCGACCGGCTTCGTCGTCAGGAAGACGAGGAACGCGCGGTCCCCGACGCCCGAAATGATGATCGTTCCGGCCTCGAACTGCTGGACGGACATCATCATGTTCTGGCCGCTCAGCTGGCTGCAGATGTGGGCCAGGTTGCCCTTGAGCAGGTTCAGCAACCGGTACTCGCGGGGATCGAGCTGGTTCGGGATTGAGGACGAGAAGATGCGGCCGTCGACGCCGGAGAACATCGCGATGTCGAGGTCGTTCTCTTCCCGCGCCCGCTTGAGCTCCGTCTCCAAGAGATGCTTCAGGTGGCCGACCGTGTCGGCCCCCATCGTCTTGTCGACCTGGCCCGCGTAGGGCATCTATCCGCCCCGCTTCAGCCCGTACGAACTGAACAGGATCTGCAGGGCTTCTTCGGGCGAGTAGTCGTAGTCCCAGTGCTTCGACATTCGCTTGATCCGCTCGATCACGCGGGCGGGGGCCTTCATCGCCTCGGCGGTCTTGATCGCCTCGTCGAACGTCTTGACGTGGCTTCGGCTCTGCTCCTCGGGGATCTTCGTCGGACTCGATCGCACGACGATGCCCACGCCGCGCGCGAACAGGTACGGGTACACGCCCTCGCCATGGTGCACGCCGCGCATCTTCAGGAGTTTCACGGTGCGGTTGAACGCCCCGCCGATCGGGTAGTACTCGAGATGGATCGCGCCGTCGGACAGGTAGATCGGCAAGAGCACGTCCTCGCCGATCGCCTCACCAGGCTTCGCATGCTCCTCGACCGTGCACAGGACGACGCCGAGCTCCTTGAGCGTGTAGAACAACTTGCCGATCAACTCGCGTTGCTCCAGCTTCTCCGCGGTCGCCCAGATGACCGGCGTCATCGGGTCGATCACGACGCGCGTCTTGATGTTGTAGTCCGCCCGCGCCTTGACGAGCTGCGGCAGCTGCTCCTCGATCATCTTCTTGAAATTGCGGCCCTTGAGATGGATGAAGAAGAGGCTCTTCTCGTAGTACTTGCGCATGTCGAAGCCCATGAGGTCGGCCTCGTGCATGATCTGTTCCGGAGGCTCCTCGAGGGTGACGTACAAGGCCTGCTCGCCTTGCTCGATGCCTTCCATCAGGAATTGGATCGCGAACGTAGACTTGCCCGTCCCGCTCGAGCCCAGGATGACGACGGTCGACTTCGGCCAGAATCCACCTTCGATCAGATTGTCGAGTCCGGGAATCCCGCTCGCTACTTTCTCAGTGTCCGCCATGGTCATGTTCCCCCTAGCGGCCGGCCCCTCTATCGGGAGGCCGGGGCCTCGGTGGGTAGAATGCGCGATTCGATGCCTGCGGCTTTTTAAATGAATTCCGACCCCGGAATCGAGGCTGATAACGTATACCGCACCGACACGCAAGCGGTAGCCCAAGGCAGAGAGCATAGGCTTCAACGAATGAGTTCAAAGCTCTCAAATGGCTTCGCCGTCGCCTGCAGTTCTGAAATACGGGCTCAAGCGACCGTATGGGATTGTTCACGCCATTCGTCCTACGACCAATGGAGGCGGGTGTAACAGCGCAAGCAGATGATGTCCTCGGGTCCAACCTGTTCGATCTTCTGCTTCCAAACATCCGGGCGGACCCATTCGAACCGTGTTTCCGCTCCGCACTCAGCGCATGCGCCCATGGCTCACCTTCACGGCATGATTGAACGGGGTTTGTCGAGGAGTTGCGGGCTGTCCCCCGACCTCCAGGATTCGTTTCTTGGTGAACTCGAGGCAATCGGCTGAGGCGTCGATCCCGATGGCCTTCCTCCCGAGTCTCAGTGCGACCACTGCCGTCGTGCCGCTCCCGACAAAAGGATCGAGCACCGTTCCGCCTCGGGGGCATGTGGCTCGGATTGGCAGCTCAACCAATGCTTCAGGAAACACGGCATAGTCATTCTCAGGAGAAGGGGAGTCCTCGATTTGAAGGGTCCAGACATCCGTCGGCACGCTGCCCCTCCGAGTTTTCACGACACCATTCTTCCCCCAAATCGGTGGCGATGAGGGTCTTCTGATCGCATCCATGTCGTAGTATGCGTCTTTGCCTTTCACAAAGTGAAAGAGCAACTCGTGGGCAGGAGTCAGTCGGTCCTTGGCCGCGTTAGCGACATGTTTCGGCTTGTGCCAGATCACCTCGCTTCTGATTTTCCACCCTATTTCTCGCATTGCGAATGCAACTCGCCACGGGATCCCCAGCCATTCCTTCCGTTCGCACTTGTCATCGAGATTGAGCCAGTAACTTCCCGTGGGCCTTGTAACACGGTACAACTCTCTCCCGACGGACGCGAGGGCTTGAACGTATTCCTCCACGGTCTTTTCGCCTCCGATTTCGTGGATAGAGTCGCCGACGTGCCGACGTCGGCTGTAATAGGGCGGGCTCGTGACGGTACAGTCCACGGAATCTTCAGCCAAGGTTCGGAGTACTTCTCGGGCGTCTCCAAGCAAGAGCCCGCACTCCCGGCTGGCGAAGACGGAGGATACCACGTCCGACGTAATCACGGTCAGACCCATACCCTTTTTGCAGCCCGCGAGACGCGCATTTAGCGACGCCCGCACACGATGCCTTGCTTCCCGTCTCCGGGCAACGCCTCGTTTTCTGCAACCAGTTGTGGATGGTACTTGTCGAGCAGCCAACTCGGCTTCTTCGCCGACCTGAGCACGAAGCGAAGACACGTGGATTTCCATCCGATCCTCGATTCGTAGGCTGCCTAGCCCCGAATGTCGATGGATCTCCGCACGTCCGTGCAAGGTCCAATTGCCGCCGACAATCGGCTGTTCGATCGTCACCGGATCGAGAGTGAACCCCCTCATGTGGGTTTCAATTCCTGGTGGGCATCCCCCGGCGCGGTTCAGAGTTTCTCGCGGACCGCATCGAGTTTGTCCGCGAGCTCCTGGCTCCGCGAAGCGACCGCGACCTCTCCCCGGGTCTTCTCGATCAAGCTGCGCGCGACATCCTGCTTCCGCTTCAGGGCAACCAGTGCGGTTGGATAGTCGAAGCGCATGAGGGAGTCCAGAATCCGTTCCATCTTCTCGAGGAACGCGGATGCCAGTTTCACATCCCCGCGACGCAGGTGCTCGAGCGCGAATCGGCGGAGCTCCCCAACGACATCTCCCAGGCCGAGGAGATACGCGGTGTCGGTGAGGCCCAGGTCTCTCGGACTCGGTAGGGGATCCTGTTCCAAGATCGCGTGGACGAGGAACGCTTCGCCCGCTTCCTGCATCGCGTTCTCGACGATTCCCGTGTGGTACAGGTCCGGATGGTCCTTCAGGAGGCTCCGGAGCTTTAGGATCTCCTCGCGCGTCTCCTGGAGCGCCGTGCCAACGTCATGGCCACGGTGCATCGCCTGGATCGCGCTCCCGCTCAGTCGCGCAATCGTGCGAGACGACTTGATGGTCAGCTCTCGGACCTCGTCTTTCTCGTCCAACCGGCCCTCGATCTCGGAGATGACGTCATCGAGATTCTTCACGCCGCGAGGATGGCCCATCCCGTTATTTGAGGATTAGCCCGGGCCTTGGAGGGCTGGTGGCTGTGCAGTCCGAGAGGCCTTTTCATTTGCGACGGAACTTGAGGGAGGCCGAATTGATGCAGTACCGGAGACCCGTTGGCTTCGGACCGTCGTCGAACACGTGCCCCAAGTGGGCCCCGCAGTTGGCGCACTCGACCTGGGTCCGCCGCATGAACAGGCTGCGATCTTCCTTTTCATCTACGCTTTCCTTCCGGATCGGCGCCCAGAAACTCGGCCAGCCCGTTCCGGACTCGTACTTCGTGTCCGAGGCGAATAGGTCCCGCCCACAGACGACGCAGATGTACACACCCGGGTCGTGGTTGTTCCAGTATTCTCCGGTGAAGGGTCGCTCGGTCCCCTTGTTGACGCAGACGTCGTACTGCAACGGCGTGAGCTGCTGCCGAAGCTTCGTCTTGTCGAACTTCTCCACGAGGATGGACGTGCCCCGCGCATCTTAAGGTTTCGTCTGGCTGCAGAGTTCAACTCGACGAACGGGCTGGCTGGGCCCCATACGCCCCCTACATCTGCGGGGCGTTGGGATTCTGCTGCCAGAGAGCCAGGCGAGTCCCCGACGGATCCTCGAAGATGGCGAACCATCCCTGGCCCGGCACCTCGTTCTTCGGCGCGACGATCTTGCCGCCGGCCTTCTTGATCTTCTCGACGTGCTCGTCGACCGAGTTCACCAAGATGTAGTTGATGACGCCCGGCTGCCAGTTCCCGGGCTGCAGGCCACCGATGCCTCCGGCCGGGCCGCTCGGCGCTTGGAACAACGAGTAGTTCATCCCCGGCACCTCTTGGAATTTCCAACCGAAAAGGGTCTCATAGAACTTCTCCACCTTCTTCGGTTCCTTGACGTGGAACTCGACGTGCACAATCGCTCCGGGTTTTGGTCGGTCTGCCATATCACACCTTTGGGCCGGCCGAAGCCAGCGGGGGTATTTAACGCTGTTCGAGGGGGGTCGCGGAAAGTACGAGAACCTATGGAGATGCGCGAGGAGCGCGTCATTCTCCGTTGCTGTCCGGTCGTGCGAAGATGGCGCCGTTTCTCCGCCCTCGGACTCAGTGGCCTTCGCGGATCTTCCGCATCCGCTCGACCTTGCGCTGAATGACCTCGGGCTTGCCGATGTCCCGGCGCGCATAGAAGTTCCCCGAGACGAACGCAAGAGCCTCCTCGGAGATCGACTCGGCGTCCGCGAGATTCGGCGCGATGCCGACGATCGCGAGCGACCGAGAGGTCGTCGTGTACAGGTGTCCGCCCTTCTGGTCGACGCTCGCGTAGTAGAGTTTCGCCCCGGTGCGGCGAATGCTCTCTTCGTCGACCTTGAGCTGCTCGCCCGCTTTCGGATGCGAGCCGTACCCCATCGGGACCACGTACTTGCATACCGTGGCCTTGCGGGCGAACGAGACGCCCGACGGAAGGTTTCCCGCGGTGAGGCGCGAACAGACTTGGAGGAAGTCCGTCTCGAGGATCGGCAACACGTTCATCGATTCCGGATCCGCGAACCGGACGTTGTACTCCAACAGCATGGGGCCGTCCTTCGTCGCCATGAAGCCGCCGTAGAGGATGCCTTTGAACGGCGTGCCGCGCGCGGCCATGGCCTCCACCGTCTTCGTCATCGTCTCGAGGGCGCGATCGAAGTCCTCCTTCGTGAGGAAGGGCAACCGGTGGTCCGCGTCGCTGTACGAGCCCATGCCCCCCGTGTTCGGTCCCTTGTCCCCCTCGTACGCGCGCTTGTGATCCTGGGCCAGCGGCATCGGGACAAGCGCCCGGCCGTCGCAGAACGCCTGGAGGGAGAACTCCTCCCCGACGAGTTTTTCCTCGATGAGGAACCGTGCCGTGCCGCCGATTTTCTTCTCGAGGATCTCGCGGCCGTACGCCAACGCCTCCGCCTTGCTCGAGAAATGGTCGCCCCATACGCGCACGCCTTTCCCGCCCGTCAGGCCGAGCGGCTTGATCACGAACTCAAAGTCCGAGTCGTTCACGAACTCTTCGAAGCCCGGGAGCTCGTCGAACGCCCAGAATGGCGGGACCCCGGGAATCTGATGCTCCCGCATCAGGGTCCGCGTGAATTCCTTGTCCGTCTCGAGCTGGGCCGCTTCCCGGGACGGACCGACCGTCGGAATCGCAGCGGCCTCGAGGGCATCCGTGATGCCTTTCTCGAGCGGCGCCTCGGGTCCGATCACCGCGAGTTCGATCCCGTGTCCCTTGGCCCACGAGACGATGCGCTCGACGTCGGTCACGTCCCCAAGGAGGACGTCCTTCGAGCGCCGACGGATGCCCGGATTCTGGTTCGACATGGCGGCGTAGACGTCCGCCTGACTTCGATGGAGCGCTTCGACGATCGCATGCTCGCGGCCTCCGCCCCCGACGACCAGGACCTTCATGATCCGATGTGGAGAAAGTGGCCCTCGGGATTTCTAGTTTCGCGCACTCGTCGCAAATCCGCTCACGTCGGTTGAGGGCCGGCCGCTCTCAGGGCAAGCTCCGCCGCATACACCGTATTCGAGAGGAGCATCGCGATCGTCATCGGTCCCACGCCCCCCGGGACGGGCGAAATCGCCTCCGCCTTCGGACGCACGGCATCGAAGTCGACGTCGCCGACCGTACGATAGCCGCTCTTCACGCTCTCATCGCGCACCCGATTGATCCCGACATCGATGACGACCGCGCCCTTGTTGACCATGTCCGCTTTGATGAATCGCGGGGAGCCCATCGCCGCGATGAGGATCTCCGCCCGTCTCGTATGCGCCGCGAGTTCGTGCGTCCCGCTGTGGACCACCGTCACCGTCGCGTTGGCCTTCGGGCCCTTCTGCATCAGGAGGGCGGCGAGCGGTTTCCCGACAATGTTGCTTCGGCCCACGATCACGACGTCCCGCCCGCTCGGATCGTATCCGCTGCGTGCAAGCAGCTCGACGACGCCGGAGGGCGTGGCGGGCGCGAACCGCGGACGGCCGATCAACACGAGGCCGACGTTCACCGGGTGGAAGCAGTCCACGTCCTTGAGCGGGCTCACTGCGGAGACCGCCTTGTCCACCGAGATCTGGTCGGGCAACGGCTGCTGGACGAGGATCCCGTGGACCTTCGGATCGCTGTTCAATCGTCCGATTTCCTGGAGGAGACGCGCCTCGGGTACATCACCGGGGAGCTCAATCGTCCAGTGGGCCATGCCCATCTCCTCGGAGGCTTTCCCTTTCATCTTCACGTAGAGTTGCGACGCGGGATTTTCCCCGACGAGGACCGCCGCGAGTCCGGGGACCACGCCCTCATCCGCGAGCTTCGAGATCCGCGGCTTCAGCTCGGTCCGAACGTCGTCCGCAATCCGCTTGCCATCGATGACGTTGCCGGGCACGTGGGCACCTGAGGGCGGAATCGGTTCGGTCGATATAGCCTTGAGCGCCAAACATGCCGCGCGCGTCCGACACCGCGACGGGTGCCGCAGAATCGTACGCCGATGTCGTCAGACAAAGACCCTCCGGCGGCGTTCCACGAAAACGCTTAAGTCCGGTCGCGACGTTCGGCGGCCGGATGCACTCTAGCGACTGGTCTCGCCTCCTCACGGAACGTCAGCGCGAGGTCCTCACGATCGTCGTGGAGAACAAGGTGTACCGCAATCGGGACTCGAAGATCCCCGAGCTGGCGGCCCAGATGGGTATCGCTCCCGCGGCCGTCGCGAAGCATTTGTTGGAGATCGAGAAGACCGCGCTCCTGAACGTCGTGGTCTCGCCCTCCGAGCAGGGCAAGCGCGTCTACGAGCGGCTCGAGCTCGAGCCGCGGCCGGAGCAGAGGCAGACCGCGGAGGTCTTGGACCGAAACACGGTCACGATCCTTCGCTTCCTGCACGCACACCCGGACGCGAGCGTGACGGAGGTCGCCGAGGAGCTCGGTCTCTCCGAGTACACGACCGTCAACGGCCTGCGGGTCCTGATGGCCGTGCAGCTGATCACGAAGCAGCGCGGCCCGGCAGTCCGACGCGGAGTGCCGCCGTACGTGTACCGCCCGACGGCCCACGGCGAAGACCTCGCGGTGCGGTTCCCGGCCGAGGCGACCGCGTAAGGCCGAAATAGCCCCGACCCCCTCACCATCTCCGATGTACGACGCGCTCGTCGTCGGCGCCGGACCGGCCGGAGGAATGGCCGCACGGCCGCTCGCCGCTGCGGGCTTCCGCACTGCGATCCTCGAGAAGAAAAAAGTCGTCGGAGAGCCCGTCCAGTGCGCGGAAGGCGTGAGCGAGTTCGGCCTGGCATCGAACGGCCTCCGACCGCGTGACGAGTGGGTCGCCCAGCGCGTCTCCGGCGCGAAATGCATCGTCCCAAACGGGACCTGGTTCTACATCACCCGCCTTCCGGGGTACGCGATCAACCGCCCGATGTTCGATCGCTGGCTCGTCGACGGCGCCGTGGCCGACGGCGCCGAGCTGCGCACATCGACGAAGGTCACCGGTATTACGCGTCACGATGGCGGATGGCGAGTCGAGGCGAACGGCCAGACGATCGACACGCGCATCGTGATCGGCGCGGACGGACCAGCGAGTTTCGTCGCGCGCCAAGCGGGCCTCGTGAGGAGCCTCGAACGAATCGGCGCATACGAGTACCGGTTCCGCCGCGAAGACGTCCCCCTCCTCGAGCCGGAGTTCTTCCTCCTCTACATCGGCGAAGCGTACAACGGCGGTTACGCGTGGATCTTCCCAAAAGGCGATTCGGTGAACGTCGGCGCCGGAGGTCACATCGACGCGCACGCCGCCACGGTGGATTTCTGCCGCAAGTTCGGCATCGACGTCGATCGGAAGACGCAGACCATCGCGGGTTCGATTCCGTCGCGGTATGATCTGACCGCGCTCGCAGCTCCCGGCTTGGCGATCGCCGGGGATGCCGCGGGCATCACGAACCCGCTCAACGGGGCCGGGATCCACCCGGGAATCTTCAGCGGGCGAATCGCCGGCGAGTTCGCGGTGGCCGCGTTGGAGCGAGAAGATCCAACCTCCATGATGGCCTACGACCGGGCGATGAAAGCGTCCCCGTTCCTCGACCCGCTTCTGTTCTGGATGATTGATCGCATCCGTCGATGGGGCGATCGCCTGATGAATTCCGTCGGCGAGGAATTGGACGGACTCGATTGGCGGGCCGTCAGCCCGCGGATGATCTTGTCCGTGCTGCTCCGGAAACCGTGGTTGGGAATCCACGCGCGCGAATTTTATCGGATGATCCTCGCCCTCGAACTTTGCGACCGATACGGATGGTAATGGAGATTTCTTCGTAGCATCAGCCGAAGCTTAGATAGCCCCTCCGGCATTCCCGCGCGCGATGCCCGCGGAGGTCGCGAGCCGTGCAATCCGCGCGGGCAGTCGTCTCGAGCGGATCCTCGCCTCGGGAGCGTTCGCGGTGACCGCGGAGATCGCTCCGCCGGCGTCCGCGGACGCGTCGGAGATTCGGCGCCATGCGGCCGTCTATCGTGGGACTGTGGACGCATGCAACGTGACGGATGGCCAGCGCGCGCTCGTGCGCATTTCCTCCCTGGCCGCCGCGGCGGTCGCTTTGCAAGAAGGCGTCGAGCCGATCATGCAGATGGTCTCGCGAGACCGAAACCGCATCGGCCTCCAATCGGATCTCCTCGGGGCCTCGGCCCTCGGAATTCACAATGTCCTCTGCCTGTGGGGCGACCCGCCGACCGCGGGAAACGAGAAAGACGCGAAAGCCGTTTTCGATCTCAGCACGGAGGAGATGATTGCGACGTTCCGAGCGCTGCGGGACACCGGGATCCTGCGGGGCGGGGACCAGGTCGAGCAGGCGCCCAAGGTGTTCATCGGCGCGGCCGCGGACCCGTTTCGCGGATCGAAGGAGGAATCATTCGGGAAGCTTCGAGGAAAGGTCACCGCAGGCGCGGATTTCGTCCAGACCCAAGGCGTCTACGATGTGGACGCGTTCGAGGAGTGGATGCGCTTGGTGCGGAAGGAATGGCTCCACGACAAGGTGTACATCCTCGCTGGCGTCATCCCGCTGAAGTCCGCGAAGATGGCCCGGTTCATGGTCGAGAAGCTGGGCGCGGTCGTCCCGAAGCACATCCTGGAGCGGATGGAACGCGCTCCGAATCCGAAGGCGGAGGGCGTGAGCATCGCGGTGCGGACAATCAAGGCACTCAAGAAAATCGAAGGCGTGTGTGGGGTCCACATCATGCCGATCGGATGGGAGGAAATCGTGCCCGATCTCGTGAGGGAGGCCGGACTCCTCCCTCGGCCCGATCCGATGCCCTGAGGGGATTTCCCGCGGCGCGCCCATCTGGACTCACCGAAGACTTAATTGCATTCTCCCCATTGCCACCCGGTAATAGGGATGGTTTCCCCCCGCCGGGCCCTCTTCAGCGTGTCGGACAAGGAGGGCCTCGTCGAGTTCGCTCGAGGCTTGCGGGGCCTCGGATTCGAATTGATCGGCTCGGAAGGGACGGCGAAGACCCTGAAGGATGCGGGTCTCCCGGTGATGACCGTCGCGGACTACACCGGTCTCCACGAGGGCTTGGGAGGCCGCGTGAAAACGCTCCACCCGAAAATCTTTGCCGGCATCCTCGCGCCCCGCGGCGATGAGAAGGACCTCGCGGACCTCGGCGCCGTCCCGATCGACCTGGTCGTCGTGAACCTGTATCCGTTCGAAATCACCGTGGCGAAGCCGGACGTTCGGCTCGAGGAGGCGATCGAGAACATCGACATCGGCGGCGTGTCGCTGATTCGCGCCGCAGCGAAGAACGCCGCGCGGGTCAGCGTCGTCGTCCGACCCGAGCGGTACTCGGACGTTCTCCGCGCACTCCGGGAACACCGTTCGATCCCAGAGGACCTCCGAAACGAACTCGCCATGGAGGCGTTCGAGTACACGTCCCGCTACGACGCCGCGATTTTCAACTACCTCGCGAAGCGCCAAGGGACCGCGCTCCCGACCGCGCTGCGCCTCGCATACGACAAGGTTGCGGACCTCCGCTATGGGGAGAACCCGTATCAGAAGGCGGCTCTGTACCGCGAGCCGTTCCCGTTCGCCGCGACGGCGACCGCGGAGAAGTTGCAGGGGAAGGAGCTATCGTACAACAACCTGATCGACCTCGATGCGGCGCTGCGCCTCGCGACGGAATTCGAGCGACCGGCGGCCGTCGTGATCAAACACACTAATCCGTCCGGAGTGGCCCTGGCGTCGACGCTCGCCGAGGCCTATTCGCTCGCGCACGCGGCGGACCCGATCTCCGCGTACGGCGGGGTCGTCGGACTGAACCGTCCCGTCGATCTCGCCACCGCGAAGGCGATGAAGAAGGACGTCCTCGATGCCGTCATTGCGCCGGAGTACGAGCCGCAAGCCCTCGACCTCCTGAAATCAAAGAAGAAAGGGACGTTCCTCATCCTGCGGACTCGCGGACCGTTCCGGAAAGACCACGGGATCGACATGGTCCGCGTCCTCGGTGGGGTCCTGCTCCAGACGACGGACTTTCCGACCCCGCGTCCCGAGGCCTTCAAGGTCGTGACGAAAGTGTCGCCGAACGCGGCCCAGATGCGCGACATCCTGTTCGGGATCGTCGTGAGTCGATACGTGAAATCGAACTCGATCGTCCTCGTCAAGGGAGAGCGAACGGTCGGCGTGGGAGCGGGGCAGATGAGCCGCGTGGACGCGTGCATGCTCGGGTGCTACAAGGCAAAAGCCGCGGCCCGCGGGAGCGTCGCGGTCAGCGACGCGTACTTCCCGTTCCGCGACGGCGTCGACGAACTTGCGAAAGGCGGCGTCGCGATGGTCGCTCAGCCAGGCGGCTCGATCCGCGACGACGAGGTCATCGCAGCCGCCGACGAGCACGGAATCGGAATGGTCTTCACGGGGATCCGGTTGTTCAAGCATTGAGGGACTCGATGGGCCGAACCAAGGTCGGAGTGCTCGCCTCGGGGCGGGGCACGGATTTTCAGAGCCTCGTGGATGCGCGCAAGCGAGGAGACTTGGAAATCGACCTCGCGGTTCTCGTCTGCAACGTCCCGGGGGCGCCCGTGCTCGAACGCGCGAAAGCCGCGAACGTTCCCACGGTCGTGGTGGATCATCGCCCGTTCGGTAAGGACCGCGAAGGCTTCGAACGGGAGGTCGTGAAAGTCCTCCGGGACAAACAGGTCGGGCTGGTCGTCTTTGCCGGCTTCATGCGCCTGGTCTCGGCGTCTTTCATCCGCGAGTTCCCGAACCGGATCATCAACATCCATCCGTCGCTCCTCCCCGCATTCCCTGGAGCTCACGCGCAGCGTGACGCGATCGCCGCCGGCGTCAAGGTCTCCGGCTGCACGATCCATTTCGTCGATGCGTCCGTGGACGGGGGGCCCATCATCTTGCAGAAGGCGGTCCCCGTCCATGACGACGACACGGAGGAGGCCCTCGCCACCCGCATCCTTGCGCAGGAGCATGTCTTCCTGCCGCTCGCAGTACGGCTCTTCTCAGAGGGCCGCCTGACGATCGACGGCCGGCGCGTGCGGATTGACTTTCGCGGAATCAAATTCCCGCCGATGGCCTAGTCCACCGAGATGGGCCACAAAATAAAGGGCCGTCCAGGAATTCTGAACGGCCTCGTTGTGGAGGGATGCTTGTCTAAGCGACCCGACAACGGACAAATGCTATAAGACGGTTTTCCGACGCCGCTCGACGGACCGTGGAAAGACGTATCCGGCAAGCGAAAGAAAAAAAAGGTAGGCCGTTCGCCGTTTCAAGAAAAACCAGGGAACGGCCCGTTGTGGAGGGATGCTTGTAATCTTTCCTAGAAGCCAGTGATATTTGAACATTTCATCATACGGTTCGGAGAGGCTTTGAACCGCTTCATCACTGTTTCGGGATGGAACCGGGACGAGTCGTGAACCGTTCAGCACGAAATTCCGCAAGGCTTATGGCGGCCTCGGCCGTTCGACGGAGAGGCGCGCTGCGATGAAGGGAGTAGGGAAGTTCGGCGAAGTCCTGGCCGGCGAGAAGGGCAAGGTCAGTTACGACGAGGTCGCCGCTCGCCTTGAGAAGATCATTCACTCCGGAAGCCAACGCAAGCCGATCACGGACTTCGTGTGCCGGGAGCTGCGGAAGATCCCGCACTACACGTGGGTCGGGATCTACAATGTGGACGGATCGGAGCTCGTCCTCGCATCCTGGTCCGGGCCCAGCGCGACCCTGCACTTGCGGATTCCGATCGGCGAAGGGATCTGCGGGGCCGCGGTGACGGACAAGGCGACGGTCATCGTGCCGGACGTGAACGACGACCCGCGGTACCTCCAATGCTTCATCAACACACGGGCGGAAATGGTCGTGCCGATCCTACGAGACGGCGCCGCGATCGCGGAGATCGACATCGACTCGGACCAGCTGAACGCGTTCACGCCGACGGACAAGGAATTCGTCGAGTGGGTCGGGGCGGAACTCCTGCGAATCCTCTGAGATCGCGTCACAGGCGGAACTCGCCCCACACGCGAATGAACGTGTCAACCTGGTCCGGCGTCGCCAGTTCGTACGCGGTCATGAGGCGCGCGACGGACTTCGGGTTGACGACGCGGTATTGGCGCTCGGTCCGATCGGCATGTTCGATGATCCCGGCGGCTTGCATCTTCTTCAGGTGATGCGAGAGCGTCGACGGCGAGACGGGCACCTGTTCGAGGATCTCCTTGTGGGTCGCGCCTTCCCGTTCCATGAGGAAGTCGATCACCTTCAGAGGCACCGGCTGCCGTAGGAACGCGAGGATCTGCTTCTCCGCCTCCGTGAGGGCGGCCCGGACCTCCGCCTGACCCGGCGTCGATCGTGGATAGAAGCGCTTGTACTCCCCGTCCATCGCGGACGTGATCAGCTCGTGCTTCTCGAGGAACCGGAGATGGTAATCCGCGAGGGTGATCGACAGGTTCAGGGCCCGCGATAGCTCACGAAGATGGAAACCCGGATTCTTGCGGACGAAGTCATACAGGTCCTTCCGGGTCTTGACGGACAGGATCTCCCGGTCCATGAGACCACGCGGCGCTCAGCGCCGCAGCGTGAAGCCGTAGAACAGGGCGAGGATCACGAGGTCGAGCGATCCGGACAGCAAGAAGATCTGTCCCGGCGGGAGCGAGAGCGCGAACAAGGAGATCGTCAACACGAGGGCCTTCAAGAAAAAGACGCCAAACGCAGCGGCCAGGTACGCGAGGTGCACGTCCTTCGCCCTCCGGAGCGCGAGGACCGCAATCACCGTGAGCACGAGCGCGAAGACCGATTCGGCCGCGAGGAGAACGTTCTCGATGGCCACCATGGGGACCGCCCCCCACCGTAAAGGACCCGGGTGTTAAGGATTCCGGCCTTATTCTTCGCGCTTCTTGCGGCGGCGGTCCGCAACGATGAGGGTGAGTGCGACGAGCATCACCGCGGCGGCGAGGGACCCCGCATAGAGGACGAGGTCCCCTTGGAGCTCGGGCGGCCGCGTCACGACCCCTTTGTACGCGGCGCTGTCCACGCCGAGGACCGGATCGTGGACGAGCGTCACCGGAGATCGGGCCCCGGTCAGCGGATACGCCAAGTACAGTTCGTAGGAATTCGGATCGCCGGTCGAGAAGTTCGAGTAACTCACGGGAATCGCAAGACCGTCCGCAATGGCCGATTTGGACCAGGAGAAGAACACGGTCGCCGGGCTCGCGTCCGGGCCTCCGGTCACGTTGATGCCCGCCTCGCCGTTCGCGAACTCGTTCACGTCATCCCAGCTCCGGTTGCCGTACTCGAGGCGCTTCGTCGTGTTAATCCGCACATCGAGGCCGAGGCTGGCTCCGGGCGAGACGGTCACCCGATCGACCGTCAGGTCGAGCTTGACCTCCATGGGAGTCAAGACTCGATTGTTGGACAGGCGAATGAACCGTTCAGCGACCGTGACGTTCAAGGTCATGTTCACGGTCGTGCTCCGGATCGACAACTCGGTGACGAGCCCGCCATCGGCGCTCTCCACCTGGGTCTTCGTGACGGGGGCGTTGGCGAAGGCGGTCGTCCCCAACGTCGTCCCGACGCCGACGGTCTCGCCCGGATCGATCCGGTTGTTCCCGTTGCGGTCCACCCATTCGACGAGGTTCCTCAGCTCGAGCTGGTACGAGCTGTCGCTTCCTCGGGCCCGCTGATAGGAGACGAAGAACGTCCCCGCCTCGTACGACACCTGGAACTGGTCCGAGAACGGGGCGCTCGCGAGGCGGCTCACAATCGAGAACTCATCCCCGGCCGATGCCGCGACGACGTTCCGCTGGGTCGCCGCCTCGACCGAATCCGGGATGCCATCTCCGTCCGAGTCGCTCTCGGCGGGCCGGAGCGTGAGCACCGCGAGCGTGGAACCGATGAGAAGCGCGGCGGCGCCGGCCGCGGCGGCCGCAAGGACAACCTGCCGTGAGCGAAGCACAGAACCGTCCTTGGACTCGATGGGGGCCGGCGCCTATAAGGAGCTTATTCTACGGTTTTCGAAGCTCTCAGGCCGCGCTCGGGCTCTCGCTCGGCCTCTCCCCGACTCCCCCGCACCGGCGCGACATCACTCGCGGACGACTTCTCCGAACGCCATGCGTCGGTGGACCTTCGTGATGCGGATCTTGACCTCGTCCCCGATCTTCGTCCCCGGGACGAAGACCACGAAGTTCGCGATCCGCGCGAGTCCGTCGCCTTCCCGTCCGATATCTTCGATCTTGGCCTCGTACACCTTCCCCTCCTCCACCGGTACGTTCGAAGGTCGGAAGCCAGACCCCGAATACGCCATCCACGACTCCATGCGGCAGCCCTCTGCCACCGCCACATTTCGCATCCGCTGCACGGTATATAATGATATAGGGGTCGAGCCCACCGAGGGCGCGCGAAACTCATGATTGGCGCAGCGCGTTCAGGTCCTTTTCGACGTCGGAGGGCCGAGAGAATCGGAGGCTCAGGATCAGGCAGACGATGCCGACAATCAGCACGATGAGCCCGATCGCGGTGACGAGCCGGTTCCAAGGCCCGAAGGCATCGAACGCGGTGAATTCGCCGACGCTGATCCGAAGCTCGTCGTGGAGCCAGGATCCCAGGGCGATCCCCGGGCCGCCGAGCAGGATCAGGAAGATGCCGGCGTAGAACAGGAACTTCTCGCGGAAGCCCGTCTTCTCTTTGATCTCGTCATCATCGTTGGCCGAATCCTCAACGGTCGCGGAGGACGGCGAAGCGGCGGCCCCGGTCGGCGCCTCCGTTTCGAACAGTTCCCCACATTGAGGGCACTCCGGGGCGTCGATGGGAACGATGGCCTTGCAAGTCGGGCACTCCGCGACGAGGCCTTGCGAAGAAACCATGAATAAGCCGGTTCCTGTGGTCTGAGCCTATAGTCGTTTCTTCCCCTCTATCCGAATTGATAGAGACGGATCCAAACTGGCTCGGCGGCCGGGACGCGGCGCGGTCCGGCCCGGTATGGTCCGGCGGTCAGAGGGACGGTTTCGGCTTCGCGAGCCAAGGGACGTGGATCTGCCCGACGAGGTCCCGCCATTCCGCGGGCATCGGCGCGCCTGATTCGTCGCGGCGGTACCAATCTTGGACCTGGTCCACCTTGACGTCGCGGCCCGAGAGCGTGACCATGAGGGCATTGCGCACGTTCGCCGCCGCTTCCGCGGCGACTTGGTTCTCGAAGATCGCCGCGTACGGCGTCTGGGACATCCACCAGAGGACCAGATAGTACGTCTTCCGGCTCGATATCCGTGGGCGTTTCGGTTTCATCGTGGGTTGGGTTCCTTCCGACGGGGGTGGGTCCGTCGTCGGAAGAATCGACGCGGTGGAACGATAAAGGGCTTATTGGACGGTTCTCGGAACTGATACTCTGAAGAATCAGTCCTCGAACCACGCGCCACAGGAGCAGCGGACCGCATCGGAGGTCACGTGGACCCCGCACCGCGGGCACGCATACACGTAATCATTGGCTCCGCCCGACGGGCCGAAGCCTCGGGCGCAGACCGGGCATGCACCGACATCCGACGGGACGCGGGACCCGCATTCCGGACACGAGAACGTAACGGCGGACATCGGGGCGAAACGCACGCCGCAGACGCACTCGGTGGACTGCTCCGAGACGAACCGTCCGCAGGTGGGGCATTGATACAGGCGAACGGAGAGCTCTTTCTCTCGTGGGCGTCCACGGACGGAAGTCGTCCCTTCGTTGACACGGCGGAGATCCTCGACGATCTCGAGAAGCGTGCGCTTCGGCGGCGCGGACGACGGCCTCGGCGTCGATGTGGCGCGTGGCCGCGACTTGCGGTCGCTTCCGTAGACGCCACCGGTGCTCCCGGCGAACGCGGAGCCGCAGTGCTCGCATCGATCGAGTTCGAACGGCGTGAGCTTGCGGCACTTCCAACAGAGGATCCGCGGCATCGTCCCGAGATTCGAGATGACTTTGTCGAAGTCTCGCGGCGAGTTCGGGTCTTGACGCGCGCGCTGCTGCAACATCGTCGAACCACGTCCCTTCGGTCGCCGGCGCATCGCGGTGTTCTCCCATCACCTATTCGCCAAGACTTGCAGGCGGTGATAATCAGGACCGGTTCTGTCCGCACTCTACAGGAGGAAGACCCCGCCGCGAATGGTTTAAATGAGCCTCCCTTCTTGGACCCGGCGCGAATGGCGAAGATCCTCATCTGCGTCGCTTGGCCGTACGCGTCCGGTCCGCGACATCTCGGCCATGCGGTCTCGACGTTCATCCCCGCGGATATTTTCGCACGCTACCACCGGATGAAAAGGGACGAGGTCCTCATGGTCGGCGGAAGCGACATGCACGGCACCCCCGTGACGGTCCGGGCTGACGAGGAAGGGGTGCCCCCGAACGTGATCGCGGAGCGGTACCACGCGCTCCACGAGAAAAACATCGAGCAGCTCGGCGTCCGCTATGATCTCTACTGGAACACGGCGGACCCGCACCACAAGGCGTGGGTGCAGGAAATCTTCCTCGCCCTGAAGGAAAAGGGCCATGTCTACGAGGCCGTGATGGTCTCCCCCTTTTGCACAACGGACCAGCGGTTCCTCCCCGATCGCTACGTCGAGGGAACGTGCCCTCACTGCGGCTTCCCCCGCGCCCGCGGCGACCAGTGCGAGAACTGCGGGAATCTCCTGGATCCGTTCGAGCTAAAGGATCCGAAGTGCCGGATCCACGGAACGACGCCCATCCCGAAGGAGACGAAGCACTTCTTCTTCCGGCTCAGTGCGTTCGAAAAGCCGCTCGCAAAATGGGCCGCGAAAGACAAGGAACATTGGCGGCACCACGTGCTCACCTTCATGCGGAGCTGGCTCCGGGAGGGCTTGAAGGACCGGCCGATCACCCGCGACCTGGACTGGGGCATCGAGGTCCCCGTTCCCGGATACGAGACGAAGCGAATCTACGTCTGGTTTGAGGCCGTGATGGGATATCTGACCGCGACGCGGGAATGGTACCGCCGCCGCAACCAGCCGGAGGGATGGAAAGACTTCTGGTACGATCCCGAGGCGCGCCACTACTACTTCGTCGGGAAGGACAATATCGTGTTCCACACGATCATCTGGCCCGCCATCCTCCTCGGGTACGACGCCAAACTCGACCTGCCCTACGACGTGACCGCCACGCAATACCTGAACTTCTCCGGAGAGAAGATGAGCGCGGGCCGCGGGAAGGGCGTGTGGCTCTCCGACCTCCTCGAGCGGTTCGATCCGGATCAGCTTCGATACTATGGCGTCGCGACGATGCCGGAAACCAAGGACACGGACTTCGAGTGGGAGGACTTCGCCCAGCGGAACAACAGCGAGCTCCTCGCCGTGTACGGGAACTTCGTACACCGCGCGTTGACCTTCGCGGACAAGAACTTCGACCATGCCGTCCCGGCCGCGGACTTCCTCGATGCCGCGGACAAGAAGATGATCCGCGCGATCGAGCAGCAGTGGAACAAGGTGGGCCAAAACCTGGAGTACGTTCACCTGAAAGACGCGATGAAGGAGGCGATCCAGCTCGCGCGCCTGGGAAATCAGTACTTCGACCAGAAGGCGCCGTGGGAACTCATCAAGAAAGATCGCGTGGCCTGCGGGACCGTACTCCACGTCGCGTTGCGGGTCGGCCGATCCCTGGCGATCATCATGGCTCCGTTCCTCCCGTTCAGCTCCTCCCGTCTCTGGCACGCGCTCGGATATGACACGGACGTCCATGCGCAAACCTGGGACGAGGCCCTCGGGGACGTGCCCGCCGGCCAAGCGCTGCGCGTCGGCAAGCCGCTGTTCACCAAGATCGATCTCAGCGAGGCGAAGGAGACATCCGCGGACCGCCTCGATCTCCGTGTAGCGCAAATCGCGGATGTCCAGGAACATCCGAACGCCGACAACCTGTACGTCCTCCAAGTGGACATCGGGGAGGAGAGACGACAAATCGTCGCCGGCATCCGAAAGAATTACTCCAAAGACCAGCTTCGCGGTCGGAAAATCGTCGTCCTCGTCAACTTGGAACCGGCCAAGCTCCGAGGAATCCAGAGCCGGGGAATGCTCCTGGCGGGGGAGGACAAAGCGGACGTCGGCCTCGTGCGACCACCGGACACCGCACCGGTGGGATCGCAGGTCCTCGGGGTGCGAGGGGCGCCGGTCCTGCCCTTCTCCGAATTTCAGAAGTACAAGCTCCAGGTCGGCCCCGATGGAACCGTCCTCCTCCTCGGTCGGGAGGGGGAGACACGGATCAGCCTCGCGGTGGGCGGCACTCCGCTCAAAGTCGACAAGGGCATGAAAGAGGGCACGTGGGTGCACTAGGCATCAGTGGACGCCCGCGATGATCGCCACGGCGATCGCCTGTGCGCGAAGGCCGAATCCGATTGCGAGCTCCCGTTCGATGTCGCGGAACTCCGGGTCCATCATCTCGAACCGCACGCCGCCCCAGGTGACCTTGCCGACGGCAACCGGCTCACTGACGCGGAAGAGGATCACGCGATTGCCGAGCATCGAGCCGACGCGGTGGATGCGCCCCCGCCACGGGAACGTCGTGTTCCGCCATCGGAATCGAATCTCCAACGAGCCGGACGGGGACTGGATCGTGAGTCGGTCCCGCCAGCCATCGTACTGCACGCGGCCGACTCCCCCGCGAGCTCCGGCGACGAGGCGCCACCCATGCCGACCCCGTCGAACCGCGATTTCTCGGCCGCCGACAAGCACTCGGTCTCGCAGGATGCCGAGCTTCGACTCGACGATCACGGTCTCGACATCGAGGCCCGGCCGCATAAGCGCTCGCGGGGAATCCCCGTGCGCAAGCCTTTAAGCGAAGGGGCCACGGTGCGGCCCCCTTCATGCTCCTGGACCTCCACAACCACACCCGGTATTCTCCCGATTCGCTTGTCGATCCTGCCGCGCTCGTGGGCGTCGCCCGAAAGATGCGTCTTGCAGGAATCGCGATCACGGATCACAACTCCGTGGGCGGGATCGCGGTCGCGGAGGCCGCGGCGGACCACGACTTCCTCGTGATCCCGGCGATCGAGGTCTCGACGAAATCCGGCCATGTCCTCGGGTACGGAATCCGTGAGGTCATCCCCCGGAATCTCTCGGTTTCGGAGACCGCGGAACGGATCGTCGGATTGGGCGGCGTCCCCGTCGCGGCCCACCCGTTCCGGTTCTGGTCCGGTCTCGGCCCGACCGCGGTCGCAGAGGCCCGGTTCCCGGCATACGAGACGTGCAACGGCCGGACGCTGCGACGGGGAAACGTCCGCGCGCGAGCGTTGGCCCGCGAACGGAAGCTCGGAGAGACGGGGGGCAGCGACAGTCACTTTCTCGATGAAGTCGCGAAGGCGGTCACCGCGGTCGACGCCGGCGCGTTGCGCCTGGACGATGTACTTCAGCTCCTCTCCCAGGGCCGGACATCGGCGCAGGGGATGGACCGCGGCTCCGTGGCCACCGTCCGGTACGTGTCGAAGGCCGTCAGCGAGTGGATCCTCCGCGGGATGCGAAGGATCTAGGTCACAGATGTTCTTCGATCCGCGGGATGTACTTCTCGACCACGTTCTTGGTCTTCTGTGGATCGGCGGAAGGGGGAAGGCGCATCACGAGCAAGGCCTTGCGGCCCGCGTGGACGATGAGGTATTTGTTCGACTTGGAATGGATCACGACGGACTCGAGCGAATCCTTCGCTTCATCGGTGATGGTCATCGCGGAGCCGACAAGGACCGCGAACATCGACCCGAAGGTGTCCACGTGGACGCCCCGGGGAAAGCTGCCCCCGAGATACGTTCCCGCCCGGGAAACGAGCATCGCCTCCTGCACACCCTCGTTCTGCTCGATTTCGTGGAGAAGGGACTCGAGGGCGGTCGTGTCGACCATGGCGTGTGCTCCAGGCCGGCCGACATGGAACGGGTGCGGGATTAAACCTTTCCGGCGTGAATCTCAAGGGGAAAATCGTCAAATCCCTCGGAGCAGCTCGTGCATCGCGAGGGCCACGTCGACGGCCTCCGCACCCTTGTCGACGCGGGCCATCGCCTGTTCGTCCGTCATGCCCGGACCCGTGATGCCAAGACCCACCGGCTTGTGTGTCGCCCGCTCGATGTCGAGGAGGGCCTTCGGCACTGCGGCCATGAGCGCCTCGTCGTGCAGGGTCTCCCCCTTGATTACCGCGCCGATTGCGACCGCCGCATCGACATCCGCACGCTCCAAGAGACGCTGGACCGCGAGGGGAATCTCGAATACGCCCGGTACGCGGACGACGGACGTCACGCGAATGGCGCGTTCTTCCGCCCGCGCAAGAGCTCTCTTCAACATGACGTCGGTGACCTCGCGGTTGAATTCCGCGGCGACGATGACGAGCCTCACGTCCGCGTCACCTTGAGTGGTCCTGCGTCGGCGAATCCCTCCCGCTGACCCGTCCCCGCCCGCGCCTGGATCGCGGCCGGCCGGAAGAGAAGATCGTATGCGTTCGCCGCGTGTTCGCGCGTCCGCCGGTCGAACAGGCCCGCGAGCTCGGCCTCGTCCGCGGCCTCTTCCTCGTGCACCATGACGCCGAGGATGTGCCTGCCGATCTGGGCCTGCACCGCTTGGAGACCGAAGTCCGCCGCGAGGGCGCAGTCCTTGTCCACCGGCTGCCGTCCGACCATCCCGAGCGCCAACACGAGATCGCACCCTCGGTCGAACAGGATCCGTGCGCCCGCGGCGAGATCCTTGATGCCGGGAACCGTGTACCGCTCGACCGTGAAGCCGTCCCCTTGCTTTCGCAGTTCGTCGATCGCGGCGGAAGCCATGTCGTACCGCGAGAACGACGTGTCGACGATCCCGATCCGTTTCAGGCGTTTCGCTTTCGGCCCGCCGGTTTTCGCCTGCGAGGCCGTGGCGGCGGGTCCGCGGCGTGACGCGCGTTCCCGCGTTCGACTTTGTCGAGTCGTTCTTGGAGCGCGAGCCATTCCGCCACCTTCCTCACGATCTTCCGTGTGCCGACGAGATCTCCTTCGAACTTCGGGAGCCGCAGGACTTTCGTCGCGAGCCCGCGCTTGCGGCACTCCGCGAGGATCCGTTCCTCGCTGTGGACCTGGTCGTACCCGATCGCGATGATGTCCGGACGGATCTCGTCGAGGATGTCGTAGATGTTGCCTTCGTGGCCCAGGACGGCCCGGTCGACGGGCTTGAGCGCCTCGACCATCTGGAACCGGGCTGCCTCCGGCATGATCGGTTCGTGCTTGAACTTCCGAGCCGTGCTGTCCCTCGCAACGACCACCCAGAGTTCGTCGCCGAGCGCTCGGGCCTCGCGGAGGAAATACACATGACCGGGATGGAGGAGATCGAAGACCCCCGTCGCCATTACACGGACCACGAACGCCACGCTCGGACGATGTCCTGCCCTTCCAGGAACACGAGATTCCTCGCCCGAGCATATGCCTTTGCATCTTGCTTCGAGAGAGCTCGTCCGTCGTCCGCCATCATTTCGCAGATGGTCGCGGTGGGCGCGAGTCCCGCCATGAGCATGAGGGCCGTCGTGAGTTCGGTGTGACCCCGCCGTTCGACGAGGAGCGGATCCACGGCGTTCAGCAGGGGCACGTGGCCGGGGGACCGGAATTCTTCGGCGAACACATGGGCCGCCCATCCGTTCTCCCGTTTTGTCGCTTCCTTCGCGATGGCCGCGAAGCGCGAGATTGTCTTGGCCCGGTCCACATCCGTCACGCCGGTGAAAGTCTCGCGGTGATTGACGGAAATCGAGAAGGCGCTGTGCCGATCGTATTTCATGTCCTCCTTCGAGATCGCATCGAGGACCGGATACGCGGCTCCGGATCGTCGGAGGACCTCCGCCATGAACGGGAGCCCGATTCGCGCGCGGACTTCGCCCGAGAGGGTCGTGCAGATCAGACCGCCCGCTTCCTTGCGGAGCGTGCGGATGGATTCGGGCTTCACAAACTCGCTAGCAATCGTCAGGTCCGTCTCTTCTTCGCGGCCGTCGCCGTCGTACACGAGGATGAATTCGCCTCGCTGCAGGGCGGACACCGCGCGTGCGAGGTCCACGGAATCTGAGCAGCTGGGCGGCGTATATCAAGATTGTTGTAGGAACCACTTTATTGGTTTTCACTCGGAGAGGCGGAGGCCTTATTTTGAGCGGTCCTATGGGGCCTTCGATGTTGGAGCCGCGGGCCGTCGCACAGCTCGATCCCGGCGGAATGAGAGACGTCATTGCGTCGCTCCCCGACCAAATCGCCACGGCGACCCAGGCGAGGGCGACCCATTTCGCGGTCGACGAGGCCCAGCGCATTTTCTTGGTCGGGATGGGCGGTTCGGCGATCGCGGGCGACGTGTTCGCGGCGTGGGTCGCAGACCGCTCGAAGGTCCCGATCCAGGTCGTCCGGGATTACCACCTCCCGTCGTACGCGCGGTCCGAGGACATCCTCGTGGCGTTGTCGTATTCGGGAAACACGGAAGAAACCTTGGCCGCGACGGCCCAGGGAATCAAGCTCGGGTGCCGCGTGATCGCGATCACATCCGGTGGAATGCTAGCAGAGCTCGCGAGGAAGAGCGACTTTTCTGTATTCGATGTCCCGACGGGACTCCCGCCGCGCGGCGCATTCGGCCATCTCTTCGGGATCCTCGCGGCAATCAGTGGGGATTGGACGTACTCGGATCCGAGAGCCGAGCTGGATGAAGCCGTTGCGCACTTGAGAACGCTCCGCGAGCAGCTGCGCCCGGAGAGCGCCATGCGCTCCAACCGCGCGAAAGCCCTCGCCGTCCGCATTCGAGCAACGGTGCCGATCATCTACGCGGCGCCTCCCTTCTCGGCCATCGCGAGGCGGTGGCAGACGCAGCTGAACGAGAACTCGAAGGTCCTCGCATTTTCGTCCACGTTCCCCGAGGCCGATCACAACGAGCTCGTCGGATGGGTCGAGGATGCGCGCGCCCGATCGCATCGCCCCATCCTGCTCCGCGACCGCGACGAGAGCGCGGCGATGCGACGACAGCTCGACATCACCGTTTCCCTCATCTCCAAGAAGACGAAAGTCGAGGAGATCCAGGACGATGGGCCGACCCTCGTCAGCCGGATGCTCGGCACGTTGTATCTCGGCGACTATGTGAGCCTGTACCTGGCGGTCCTGCGTCGCGTCGATCCGATGGTGCTCAAGCCGATTGTTGCGTTGAAGGAGAAACTCGCCGCCGCTCGTCGAAAAAGCTGAACGCCCGGGGGGAGATTTGAACTCCCGAGGCCTTGCAGCCACGGCGTCGCTGGCGGCGGTAGTTCAAGCCGACTCCAGCGCCGCGCCCTACCGGTCTAGGCGACCCGGGCATTGTGCCAACAACCCGTTCCGGGAATGTCGGCGTGGACTCCACCGGACTAGGCGACCTCGGCACCCAGTGCCGTGACCATCGGCTGCGTCGTAATAAAGATTCCTCGGTTCTTACGCGGGCGATGCGGGATTGGACCGAGCGAGTTCGACGCGCTCGCGACCGGGAGGATGGCTGTAAAACAGCCACTTCTCCCATGGCTTCGGGTCCGCCACACCGAGGTTTTGGTCGTGGAGCTTCGCCATCGCCGTTGCGAAGTTCGCCGGGTCATGTGTGAGCTCGAGGGAGAATCGATCCGCCCGTGACTCCCGCGCGCGGGACCACCACAGTTCGAGCGGCCGCAGCGGCAGAGAGACGAGGCCGAGCAGCGCCGCCAAGACCGGCAGCCCCGCCATGTCGCTCATCGAGCGGATTCCGAACGACGAATACAGAATCCCATAGATCCACGCGGCGACCGCCAGGACTACGAGAGACGTCACGGAACCCAACACGAAGCCGCGGAGTGGGTCGAGGAACTTCTGATGGGCGAGCTCGTGCGCGAGGACGGTCTCCACCTCCTCCGGCCGAAACTCGCGAAGGAGCGTGTCCGTGACCACGACGCGCCGCGTCCGCCCGAGGCCCATGACCGCGGCATTCGAACGCCGTGTTTTCTCAGAGGCGCGGAGCTCGAACACGCCGACGATCGGGACCTTGGCCTGGGCGGCGAGCGATTCGAAACGGGCCCGGAGGTCCGGATCTTCCAGGGGTCGAAAGCGATAGAACAGGGGCACGAGCACGATCGGCGCGAGAAACGCGAGGACGACCGAAACGGCGAGGCTCATCATCCATGCGGCGAGCCACCACCACGTCGGCCAGGTGGCGAGCAGCCAGAGCAAGACGTAGCCCACCGCGACCGTCGCCCCGAGTCCGAGGCCGGACGACTTCGCGAGATCTTTCAGCCACCCGGCGAAAGGTTGAGAGGACAGTCCAAACGCCCGTTCCCACCGATGTCCTCCGACATAACGAAACGGGAGATCGACCGAGGTCACGAGTGCGAACAAGGCGGCCAGAAACGTGACCGTGGCCGCCCACGAGGGCACGTGCAAAGAAAGCACCCAATCGCGCAACGCGCCCGCCCCGCCGAACACAAGGGCCACCGTGAGGGCCGCCGCGACGGCCGAACGGATCGCCGACAATCGGATGCGCAGCGACCGTAAGCGACGCGCGGTCGCCTGACGTCCGACATCGAAGCCCCACGCGTCGACCGACACGCGCTCACTTCCAGAGTCGCGGGTACGTCCCCGGGGCCATGAGCACTCGGGCCGTGTCCGCGGCGGCACCGGACTTCGCGATGACGATCCGATCCGTCGTCATGAGCGCCTTCGCGATCGCGACCGCCTCGCCCTTCCCCGTGTACACGCCGACGAGGTCGCCGGCGCGGATATGGTCGGACAGCTTCGCGACGCCCGGGACCGCGAGGTTCGCGCCGTGGCAAATCGCATCCACGGCGGTGTTCTTCACGACGATCCGCGGCAAATGCCGCAGGAGGTCCTCGACCGGCCGGAGAATTGTCCGGACCGGTGTATCGTCACCGTCTTCCTTCCAGTACGCGAGCGCGTCCCGAAACGCGTTCAGCGGATGCGCGTCCGCCTCCAGGAACGTCGCAGCGCGCGTCCGGCGCAGGTCGACGAGGTTCGCGCCGACGCCGAGCGCATCGCCGATGTCGGCGCACAGGGTGCGAATGTAGGTGCCGGATTCGCACCGCACCCGGAAGAGAACGTTCCGGCCATCAACCTCGAGGGGCTCGAGCTCGTAGACATGCCGGGTTCGCTGCTCCCTCTTGACGGCCGACCGAATCGGAGGAATCTGATAGATCTCCCCGACGAACCGGCCCATCATGGAGCGGACGCGCCGCTCGTCGACGTCCTGGTGGACCTGCATCACGCCAACGTATTCCTTGTCCCCCTCGAGGACGGCCTCGAGCGCCCGGGTCGCGTCGGCGAGGCCGACCGGGAGGACGCCGGTCACGCGCGGATCGAGGGTGCCAGAGTGGCCCGCCTTCGGGACGCCGAACATGTCCCGTACCCACGCGCTGACCTGGTGGGACGTCGGGCCCGCCGGCTTGTCGACGATCGCCACGCCGAGGCGAATCCGTTCCGCGATCGACCGGTCCTCGGGCCTCGTTCCGTACTTCGAGTCGGGCACCTCGTGGAGGACGACGAGGTCGCTCATCCCCCCACCCGCGCGGCGATCTTCGCGATGACTTCGTCCGGGGTCCGGTCCCGCGAGTCAATCACGAGATCGAAGCTCTCCGTGTCCCCGACATCGATTCCATAGATCGATTTGTACCGGATCCGTTCCGACCTCTCACGCGCCAAGATCTCGCGTTTCGCCTCCTCCACGGTCGTCCCCTCTCGACCGGCGATTCGTTTCGCGCGCACCGCGAGCGGCGCATCGATGAGCACCTTTAGACACGGAATCTTCTCCTTAGCGAGCAGGTACGCCTGAATCCGTCCATCGACGACGACGTCGCGGCCCTCGGCCACATGCGTACGGATCTCCGAGAGGACGGCGGCGTCCAACGCACGGTCGATGCTCGGATCGCCCTCCGCGGCGCGGCCGAATTCTTCGAGGCTCAGCCCTCGTTCCTTCGCCATGGCCCGGAATCGCATTCCCGCGGACACGAGGACCGATCCGCGGGCCTCGGCCCATAGCTCCGCGACCGTCGTCTTGCCGCTGCCGGGCGGGCCTCCAATCACGAGGATCATCGACGTCCCTCAGGCGGTCTCGTCCACTCCCGGACGGAGCGGGACGCCCATCGCCTGGAGACGCCGTCGGAACCGGATGTACTTCAGGACGCGGACCACGATCTGCCCGAACGGGATGGCGAGCAGAGAGTACAGGAGGACCCAGGACGGGAACACGTAGACGGAATTCAGGAACACGTGGTTCGACCACGGCACCGCGATCCACTGGTTCCCGCGGCCCTGCAAGACGACGTCGACGAAGAGCCGGAGCCAGGTGAAGATCACGATGAACAGGAAGATCGTCCACGCCGTCGACTTGTACGGCGTCGACATCATGTCCATCTGATCCTTCGCGAAGCCTTTCTGGACTTCTTTGAGCTGCGCGAGCCTCGTCTGCTGGCCCTTTCGCATGGCTTCCATCTGCTCTTTCCGCCACGCCGACATGACCTTCTGGGTGCGGGCCATCTTCACCCAGTTCGTGTAGTGGTCCCGGATGATCGAGCCGATCGTCGTCGTCAGGATGCCGGCCAGCAGGATCGTCAAGACCGGGAGGGTCCCGCTGAAGCCGAAAATCGGGAAGAGGACCGCGTCCGCCCCGCGCGCGAACCCCGTCCCCACTTGCGGGTCGATGATGGCGTACAGCGCCAGGAGGAACAGGAAGATCATGAGGAACCGGGACAGGCTCGCGCGGCTGAACGGCGACGCCGGCCGGACCGGCGGGGTCGTCTCCTCCGTCGCCTCGTCCGTCGCCTCGTCCGCCTCTTCCTCGGTTACCTCTTCGACATCCGAAGAGCCGGAATCATCGGCCACGGGTTCGCCAATGGACGTGCCGATATAAGGATTTGCAGCGTCCCATCAGGAGGGAATCAGCCGTTGTCCGCCGGCGTCGGTGCGGTCCCGAGCGCCGACTGGATTTTCGTCGCGAGGTCCTCGTATCGCTGCGTGAGAGCCTTCTCCTGCTTCTGGAGGGACTTCACCCGAATCGTCAGGGTCTCCTTGTGCTCCTCGAGCTCTTTCTTCAGCGCCTCGCGATCGTCCTGCCGCACGAGCAGCATCCCGATGCTCTTGTAGACCGGGGTGTCGTCCTTGATCTTGGCCAGTTCTTCCAGAGTCCCTTCGATCTCCCGCAGCTTCGCCTCGAGTTGGACGCGCTGGCTGCCGAGGACCTGGAGCTGGTTCTGGAGCTGCTGGTACTGGGCGATCTGGTTCTGGAGCTGCGGAGAAATGTCCTTCACGGCTTCACCTCGTGGCGGACGCGGGCCGCGACGTCGGCCCAGCGGAGATATGAGTTCACGGCGGCTCGCAGCGCACTCGTGTCGTCCGCGTCAATCGTGACGGTGAGACGACCCGGGGCCGAGCGCATGGCGACGCTCGCCTTGGGGACGTCGCGTCCCGTCTCCGGTCGCAACGCCTCGTAGACCACGCCGGCCTCGGGACCGGAAAGCACGATCGTCGCACGCCGCATGGTCATCGCGCCTTGACGACCTTCTTCACGTTCGGACGCTCTTTGTAGAACATCTTCGAGCCGCAACGCTCGCACTGGATCCCGACCGTGTTGATGTTCGCCCGGATCGGTTCCAGGCACTTCGCGCACTTGTACATCTCAGGCCTCCTCCGCCTTCGGTTCGGGCTTCGCCGCCGTCTCCGTGACCTCCCGCTTGAACGAGGTCGTCACGATGGGCCGGTAGGCCCCGCCGGCGAAGACGTAGCCGCATCGGCGGCACGCCCAGACGCCCGTCGACTTGCGACGGACCGAGATCGCGGCGCACCGCGGACACGTGTGCCGCCCTTTCAGGCCCTCCTCGATTTCCTGGACTCGCCGGCGGATTCGCACACCGTAGCGAGGGCCGAAACGGGCAACGATGCCTGCCTTTCGCGTGCGACGGGCCATGGAGGATCTCAGGAGGATTGAAGGAGCGGGCGGATGTCGCGGCCGACGCGCTGGGCCGTCTCGATAATCCGCTTCACCTCTTCGTAAGTAAAGCTTCCACTTAAGCCTTTTTGCATCGCGCGGATGTCGCCGTTCTCATCCGTCGTGACGGTGAGTCGGGCATCGGCCATGCGCTCCTCGTCGAGGCTCGGATCGACGAGCAAGAGTTCCTTGATCTTGGCGGTCGTCACGCTGACGGGCCAGTGCTCCACCGGGAGCGGGAAGTCGTCGCCGAGACCTTGGCTCTTCGCCGGCGCCACCGCCGAAGCGAGGGCCGCGACCGCGCCGTAAGAGCACGCATCGAACAGATTCCCGTCGAAGTCGAGGACGTGGATGTCGATGAACAGGATCCAGACCTTCTCTTTCGGCGTGATGCACAGCCGCTCCATGCTGACCATCTTCGACTCACGGATTCCGCGGTCGACGACCCGGGCGAGCTCGATCGCATCCGGCCGCGGCGGGCCCGCCTCGAACGTGGGACTCGCCATCGGGATCAGCTCGACGCTCGTCGATAGGACCCCCGTGTTCGGGGTGTCGGGATACGGTTCGCCGACGGACATCTTGATGCCGACCAGGACGTCCGTGTTCCCGAGCTTCACGCGGGCGCTTCCTTCCGCCGTCTTGACGAACGCTCGGGTGACGCTGACCTTCCGGGGCTCGTCGAGGCGACGGCCGTCGACCCGTTGTCCCGCCGACGCGAGGCGGTAGACGTGGGCCCGCATCAGCTCGGAGACAATCTCTTCGCTCATCAGATCCCCTCCGGGCCGAAGTCTTCCTCGGGCGGCTGTTCGGGCTCCGGCTCGACGGGTGCCGCCGCGGGAGGCGACTCCTTCAGGATGTCTTCGAGGGTGACGGAGTAGCGACGTCGGAGCGCATCGCGCTGCATCTCGTAGATCCGCTTCGTCGCATCAATCGACAGGCCCATCGCCTTTTGGAACTCGTCGTACGTGAGATGGCCGTCCATCTGGAGAAGCACGACCTCCCCGGTCCGGGGCACGATCGCCATGGGGCAGTCCGCGTCACCGAAGTTGTCCTCGTCTTTGTTGAGGTCGAGGCAGACGACGTCGTCGATCTTGCCCGACGCGCACGATGTGACGAGGTCGCGCATGGGGACGCCCGCGTCGGCGAGGGCCACACTGGCCGCCGTCAAGCCGGCGCATCGCGTGCCCGCGTCGGCTTGGAGGACCTCGATGAAGATGTCGACCGACGTGCGCGGGAACTGCTCCGCGAAGACGACCGAGCTGAACGCCTCGGAGATGACCTTCGAAATCTCCACGGAGCGCCGATCGGGTCCGGGCCGCTTTCGGTCGGACACGCTGAAGGGCGCCATGTTGTAGCGGCATTGGACGAGGGCCCGCGCGGGATTTTGGAGGTGCCTCGGGTGCGCTTCGCGCGGACCGTAGACCGCCGCGAGGACCTTGTTCCCTCCCCATTCGATGTACGCAGAGCCGTCCGCTCGCCGCAAGACGCCCGCCTCGATCCGAATCGGTCGCAACTCATCGAACGACCGGCCATCCAGGCGGCGTCCGTCGGAGTCAATCAGTTTCATCTCTTTCTCGATGTGCTCGATGTCTTCCATGGAAAACCTTCCTTAGGAGGGCCTCGGTCCTCGCCCTCGTTGTTTCTCCCGCTCGATCAGTTCCCGCACGGCTTCCGTCAGGCCGACCGCCTGGGCCCGCTCCTCGATCAAGCGGATCGCCATCGCTGCTATCGCGGCGCTGCGGTCATCGCCGTCCAGCCAGATCCGACCGTTCTGCCCCACGTAGATCCGACAGCCGGTCAGGTCCATAATCAGGGACACCATGCTCCCTTGCGTGCCGATCACCCGCGGCACTTTCGTCGGCGAGATCTCGATCACCATGCCGCCGGTCAGGCGTCGGGCCTCGTGCTCCTGCATCGTCAGTTGGACGCGCTTGATCTCGTCGACACTCAGCACATGACACATGATCACGTCGCCGACTTTCAGGTACCGTGCGGTGTCGCCGAATTCGACTCGCCAGGGCGATTCCGTCGCGTGGAGGGGAGCGGGATAGGGAGAATTGATGTCCACGAGCCAGTGGGATGGGCCTTGGTCGACCACCTCGCCGATCACGGCGTCGCCCCGTTGCGGGATGTACCGCCCGTTGAGCGGGATCACGCTGACAAGTCCTTCGTGCTCGTTCCGAATGCCCAGTTGTGCCGCGAAAACACGTCCGCCTTCGCTGTATGTGCCAGGCCCGGGTTTCAGCCCGGGGCCGCCGACGGCTTCGCCCGGAATGACAATCGGGCGGAGCGCCCCACTGCTCTGCATTGGTGTCTCTCTCTCACGCAACGCGTCGAAACCGAGGCGGCTACTTGAGGCTTCCGGTCAATCGGCGCTGCGGAACGGATGGCCGGTCTGTCGGACTCAGATTCGCTGCTCGGCCTTCAGGATTCGAGTCTCGACGTTTCCTTTCGTCTTCGCGTTCAGGCGCTCGAGGAACTCGGTCTGCAGGCCGGCCGGCATCTCGACGACCCCGAGCCACGCTCCGGCGGGAGACCATTCCTCCTTGAGAATCGTGCCGAACGACTTGATGTCGCCGTAGGCCTTCGCGCTGTCCTCGGCGCTCAGCTTCACCGCGATCCGAACCTTCTCGAAGCGAATCGGAATGAGAGGCCGAAGGGCGTCGAGGACTTCCTTCACCTGCTCCTCGATGCTCTTGAACGGGTCGACGTGGACCTTCGCCTCCTCCATCGCGTTCTCGATCCGCTGCGGAGGATGGGGCGCGCCTGTCTGCGGGTTGATCGCGTTCGCCGCGATGTACTGCACGATCTGTTTGCGCTTCGCCTCCAACATCTGGCGACGCTGCTCGGTCGTCAGCTGAATCTCGCCGCGCTGGACGATCTGCTTGGCGACCGCAAGGGGCTCCGTGGTCCCGAAGAACTCCATCATCTTCTCCTCGGACGCCTTCGACCCTTTGTGAGCATCCTTGAAAATCTCGTCGATGGCGAGTTCCCGAAGCAGGTCGACCTCTTTGCCATCCCGAATCCGCTGGACCGCGTCCGGCTTCACCAGGACCTCGAACTTCTCGCCCGCCTTCTCGACGCGGGCAATCACATATTCCTTGAAGATATCGTCGCGACGGTCCGATCTGAGCTCTTTAGGCATGACCTCGCTCGCCTAAGACGCCGTCGGGATCCGGGTGAGATATTGACCGACTTCGCTCTCCGAGAGCCGTCGGAACTTCTCCCCCTCGACGATCAGGCCGACCTCGATCGCGCGGGCGTCGAGCTTCTCGCCTTCCGCGGCCTTTTGGAGGCCTTGCAGGCCGAGAATCATCGCGTCGTCCTGGGCCATGTTCTCCTTGTACTTCTCTTCGAGCAGTTCCATGACCGCCTGGCGGCCTTGGCCGATGCTCCCGGCCTTGTACGACACGAGGGCGCCGCTCGGGTCCGTCTCGAAGAGATGGGTTCCGAGGTCGTCCACGCCGGCCACGAGGAGGGCCGTCCCGAACGGACGCACGCCGCCGTACTGGGTGTAATTCTGTTTGTAATCGCAAATCCGCTTGACGAGCAGGTCGACACCAATCTTCTCGCTGTACGTGACCTTGTTGATCTGCGCGACGAGCCGGGCGTAGTCGACGAGGACCCGCGCATCGGCCACGAGGCCGGAGGTCGCCGCCCCGACGTGCTCGTCGATCTGAAAGATCTTCTCGATCGACGAGGTCTCAACGAGCCGCGATCCGATCTTTTTGTCGGCCATCAGCACGATACCGTTCTTGAACTTCAGGCCCACGGTGGTGTTGCCCCGCGTGACGGCCACGCGAGCGTATTCCACCTGGAACAGGCGGCCGTCTGGGCTGAAGACCGTAATCGCGCGGTCGTACGCCATCTGGCCCGGCTGCATATGATAAACCCCGGGCCGCTAATCAAGCGGTCACTTATAAGGGTTCTTTTTGTGTTCTCGGCGGGCGCTGTCCGCGCGTTCCAAGTATTTGCGAGTCGCCGCGCGAATCGTTCCCGATGTGCCGACCGTCGTCACGCGGACCCGTTCTCCGCCGACCGAACCGATGTCGTTCAGCGCATGGATCGCGGCGTCTTTCTCGAGATGGGTGGTCCGGACGAGGCCCAACGTCCCCGCGAAGTCCACGAGCCAAAGTCGCAGAGTCGTCGTCCGCAAGGCCTCGAGCACCTCTTCGCGTCGGAACGGCCGGGAACCGTCGACTCGGAACGCGATGTATCGGTACCGCGGGCGGCGCGTGCTCACGCTCGGCGATGGGGGAGAAATGGAAAAAGGTTCGGGTAAAAAGAGGAGGAGGTCAGCGTACTTCATCCACTTCGGCGGACGTCTTGACGAGGCCCGTGTTCACGTCCTTGCCGAGAAGCGACTTCGACTTGACGCCCGTAATCACAAGGAGCACACGAACCGTGTTCTGCAGGTCGTCCTCGACGGAACAACCCCAGATGATCCGCGCCTGCGGGTTGATCTTCTGGCCGACGATCTCCGCGGCCTTCTCCGCCTCGGACACGGTCAAGTCGGGCCCGCCGACGACGCGCACGAGGGCGCCGCGGGCGTGGGTTAGGTCGACCTCGCCGAGGAGCGGGGATTCGAGGGCCTCGTTGATCGCGTAGTCGATCCGGTCCCGCTCTTCCTCGCTCTCGCCGATCCCGATCATTGCGACCCCGCCGCCCTTCATGATCGTCATGAGGTCCGCGTAATCGAGGTTGACGAGGCCGGGCTTCGTGATGATCTCCGTCATGCCCTTGATCGACTGCATGAGGATTTCGTCCGCGACCTTGAACGCGGCGTTGATCGGTAGCCGGGGCACGAGCTCGAGGAGCTTGTCGTTGTAGATGACGATCGTCGTGTCGCTGAACTTGCGGAGTTTGTCGAGGCCGGCCTCCGCGTTCTCCATCCGGATGCGGCCTTCGGACTTGAACGGCATCGTGACGACACCCATCGTGAGGGCGCCTTCCTCTTTCGCGACGCGGGCGACGTACTGTGCGGAGCCGGTCCCGGTCCCGCCGCCCATGCCCGCGGTGATGAACACGACGTGAGAGCCGCGGAGGAAGTCTCGAATCTCTTCCTCGTTCTCGTGGGCGGCCTGTTCGCCGACCTCCGGGAGGGCTCCGGCACCGAGGCCCTTCGTGAGGCGCTTGCCGATGAGGATCTTCTTCGGCGCGTGGACGGAGAGCAGGTGTTTCGCGTCCGTGTTCACGGCGGCCAGCTGCGCGCCCGTAATCCCGGCCTCGCTGCATCGGTTGATCGTGTTCGATCCGCCTCCGCCGCAGCCGACGATCTTAATCGAGACGTTGATCGACTCGACGATCTTTTCGATCTCTTCATCGTCGCCGTTCTTCTTCTTTTCCACGGCCTTGGCTTTCTCGGACTCGCGCTCTTCCTTCGCCTCGGCTTCCTGGTGCCGAGCCAGGGCTTCGTTGAGAAGTGATTTCATTGTGCCATCCCATCCCGATGGAGACTGACGGCCGGACGAATCCATCTTGCCCTATTTAAAAGTAGTCATACATCTGTCTGACAAACGCCGCGTTGACATCCGCCGAAGGGCTGCCACGGAACGGAGGCCTTAGTGGGCCATCGCGGGCACCGTGGCCATGTTGATGACGATCCCGGCGTTCGTGATCTCGAACGGATACACGGACTCGTCGTGGGACGAGCCTTTGTACTTCTCGACGGAAAGGAATCGCTTGATGCCCGTCTCGTCCCGGAGTTTGTGGAGGCGGAGCTCCCCGCGCGCCAAGAACGCCTCCGGAGGGACCTCGCCTTCCTCCGGGAGCTCGAGCGTGAGCAGCGAAGTCACTTTCGACTCCGCGAGGTATCGCATGAACGACTGCGTCGTCACGGTCTCCTCGAACTCGCGCATGCAGAAATATTTGAGGGCCGTCATCGAATCGATCACGACGCGCTCATAGTTTCTCTTCAGGAACAGGTTCTTCAGGAGTTGCTGCAACGAGTGGACCGTGACTTCCTTGCTCTCGAAGTCCGGCGTCTTCCGGATCCGCTCCCCGATCGATCGCATCTTCGCGGGCTCCTCCTCCGTGGAGATCTCGAGGATCGGCGTGGGCTCGAACCGTCGGATATCGGAGTTCGCATCGAGGACGTCGAGGTCGTCCAGGTTCCAGCGGAATCCGCGCATGTTGATCTTCAGTTCATTCGGGGGCTCTTCGAGGGCCACGAACAGGCAACGCTCTCCGCCTTCCAGGCCCTCCCGCAGGAACTGCATCGCGAGGATCGTCTTGCCGGCGCCCGGAGGACCCGACACGATGTACGGCCGTCCCGGGACGTAGCCGCCGTGCAGCATCTTGTCGAGACCCGGGATGCCCGTCCGGATCTTGGCCGCGGCGATCAGCGGATCACCTGGGGCGGTCTCGGAAGGACCGAGGTCGGAGGCGGGGGCGGAGCCTGCGCGAGTCGCTCTCTTACCTCCGCGTCGCACGCGAGCGCGAGTTTCATCGCTTTCTGATAGTTCCGGCGTTGGAAGGCGAGCATCGCTCGAGACAACGACACCTCGATGTCCCGGATCGGGACTTGGCGTCGGTGGGCGTCCTCGATGTGACGCATGATCGACTCAATCACGTTCGAGACCTCGTCGATGAGCCGGGTCTCGAGGAGCGATTCACCTGGCTTCGGAGCAGGGCTCGATACCCGCGTTTGCGCAGGGGCGTCCAGGTAGACGACCATCCCGTTGTCCCCGATCGAAATCGGATGCATCCGGTCGTCGAACGAGGAACCGCGGAACTTGTCAATCGAGATCGCGCGGCGGATCACACTTCCGTCGATCCACTTGTGGAGCCGCACCTCGCCACGTGCGAGGAAGAACTCCGTCTCGAGGATCTTCTTGTTGAGGCGTTCCGAGATGATGAGGGTCGTCGCCTCCAGTTCTGCGAGGAACCGGACGAATGATTGGATCAGGATCCGGCTGTCCTGGCCTTGCATCGCGAACATCTTCAGCGCGGTCATCGAATCGATGACGACTCGCTTGTACCGCTGCTTCGTCCGGTCGAGGTGATGCGAGAACTCTTGTTTGATCATCTTCTGCACGCTGTGCACGGTGACCTCGAGGGCGCGGATCTGCGACGACTGACGAATCTCCGTGACGTCCTCCATGTCCCGTACGTCGAGGGACGTGCCGACGTCGATCACGGAGCGCTGGCGTTTGTGCGCGCGGATGTCCGGGGTCGCATCGAGGATCTTGAGACGGTCCAGGTTCCACCCGAACGTGGCCATGTTCGCCTTGACCTCGATCGGGGGCTCATCGAGCGTGACCAAGAGGCACGGCTCCTGCTGTCGGAGACCTTCGAGGAGGAAGCTGAGCGCGAGAATCGTCTTGCCGCTCCCAGTCGGGCCCGAGATGACGTACGGTCGCGCGGGCAGCAGGCCGCCGTTCAGCATCGTGTCGAGACCCACGACGCCCGTCTTGACGCGATCCATTGAAAGCCTGCCGAGCGGCGGACCACCCGGCCCATGATGCATAAAAGCTCCGTCGTGAGAATCAGGCCATAAGATGAGTCACAGGAGAGAGCCGAAGTTAACCTTAAACAAGGTTGACTTTTTCGGACTTTGCAGAACCGACGCGATGGCCACAACGAGGAGACCGCCGCCGACGTCGGAACTCGATAGCGGGGGATGGACTTTCCGGGCCTGAGGTCGTTCCTCACCGCCCTTTTGAACCATCGATCTCCGGGTGTCTCACCGGGGACCTGGGAGTCCCGGGGTATGAGCCCGACGGGATATCC
>Ga0137415_10000220_pt1 | contig 50038 bp, 37 predicted proteins | sample CZODoug3_1_1_16f_FD_183082 | JGI IMG/M metagenome (GOLD analysis project Ga0137415, IMG submission 183082) | Vadose zone soil fungal communities from Angelo Coast Range Reserve, California, USA - CZODoug3_1_1_16fungal (Hybrid Assembly) | ecosystem: Environmental > Terrestrial > Soil > Vadose...
CAAAGCGGTGAGTAGCGTGCCCGAACTTACGGCGCTCGAACTTTACCGGTCGATTGGATACGAGGATCACCATTGTCTACTGATAACTAAATGGTTAAAACACTATTCTAATTTTGAATAGTTTGAGGCAATGCTCATGAGTGCGAAATTCGATGGGAAAATAGTCCTGGTGGCGGGGGGCACCGGCGAATTGGGGCGCGCCGTCACGTCAGCATTCCTTGAAGCTGACGCAAGAGTTATTATTACCTATCGTGTGCGGAAGGAATTCGATGGCTTGAAGAGCGCCGCGGGAAAAAACGAGTCGAATCTGGAAGGGCATGTGGTTGATGTTACGGATGAAGCTGCTGTCCGCCAGCTGGTCGAGAAAATTGTGGGGAAGCATCGCCGTTTGGACGCCATGGTCAACACCGTCGGTGGCTACGCCGGCGGCACAAAGTTGTGGGAGCTGGAGACGAAAGTCTTCGACCAAATGCTGGCGCTGAATCTGCGATCGGGCTACGCGCTGTCGCGTGCGGCGGTAAGAGCGATGCTGAAGGAGGGGCGCGGAGCCATCGTCAATGTCGCCGCAAAAGCGGCGGTCGATCACGCTGCCGGCGCTGCTGCCTACGCCGCCTCAAAATCCGCTGCCGTTGCACTGCTGGATTCTCTCGCAGCAGACCTGAAAGGCAGCGGCGTTCGCGTGAATTCGATTATCCCCAGCATCATCGATACGGAAGCAAACCGAAAAGCTATGCCAACGGCTGACTTCTCGAAATGGCCGAAGCCCGAGGACATCGCGCGCGTCATCTTGTTCTTATGCAGTGACGACGCCAAAGTTATTCACGGCGCAGCGATCCCGGTCTACGGGGATAGTTGAGACTTTCGATCAAGAAACGAATCCGACTTAGCGCGATTGGATCGCAGGAGCGGGTGTAAGCCACAGTCACCAAGGAGCGGCTGGTGTCAGAACAAGCAGAAGTCCAGTTTGGCCGCGAGATTTGTGGCGATCTCGCCGCCGCCGAATCGCGCGAATGGCTCGTTACCAATGGAATCGGCGGGTACGCGTCCGGCGCCATTGCGGGAAGCCAGACGCGGCGTTACCACGGGCTGCTCGTCGCCGCGCTACAGCCGCCTGTGGGTCGCACACAGCTTGTTTCGGCCATCGACGAAATCGTTCATTACGACGGCGCGGATTTCTCCCTCGCCACGCATCGCTGGGCCGGTGGCGTAGTCGATCCCAAAGGCTTTCTCCTCCTTGAAGATTTTCACCTGGAAGGTTCCACGCCGGTTTGGACCTACGCCCCGGCCGACGCGATTTTGGAAAAGCGCATTTGGATGCATCAGGGCGAAAACACCACTTACATTCAGTACACGCTGGTTCGAGGAAGCGGCGCGCTTGAAATGGAATTGAAAGCGCTGGTGAATTATCGCGATTTTCATTCGCTGACTCACGCCGGCGACTGGCGCATGAATATCGCGCCGATAGATCGCGGCGTAAAGGTGCAGGCCTATGACGGCGCAACACCAATTTATTTGAAGAGTAGCGCTGCCGGCTGCGAGCCGCGGCACGAATGGTATCTTGATTGTTATTTCGCCGCAGAAACCGAGCGGGGTCTGAGCGACCGCGAGGATCGCCTTTTTGCCGCGCTGTTCCGCACAAGACTCGAAGCCGGTTCCAGTGTCACGTTTGTTCTGACCACAGAAGCAACAGCGTCCCTCGACGGGGAAACCGCCCGTGCAGAGCGCGCCAATCACAATGTGAAACTGTTTCAGGAATGGCAGGAGAAAAACGAAGTTCTTGCCGGAGAGGCGCCCTCGTGGATTTGGCAACTCATCCTCGCGGCGGATCAATTCATCGTGAAGCGCAGCCTGCCGGAAGAGCCGGAGGGCCGCAGCATTATCGCCGGCTATCACTGGTTCGGCGACTGGGGCCGCGACACCATGATTGCATTGCCGGGACTAACGCTCGCAACAGGCCGCGCGGGCGTTGCCAGGCAAATCCTTCTTGCCTTTTCGCGGTACGTGGATGGCGGGATGCTTCCCAACAATTTTCCCGACGCCGGCGGCAAGCCGGAATACAACACGGTTGACGCCGCGCTCTGGTTTTTTGAAGCTGTCCGGCAGTATTTCGCTGCGACGCAAGATGCCGCGACGCTACAAAAACTTTTCCCCGTTCTTGCCGGCATGATCGATGCGCACATTGCGGGAACGCGCTACAACATCCGTGTCGATGCGGCCGACGGACTTCTCTATGCCGGAGGTCCCGGTGTGCAACTCACGTGGATGGATGCAAAAGTCGGTGACTGGGTCGTCACGCCCCGCACCGGCAAGCCCGTGGAGATCAATGCCCTCTGGATCAACGCGCTCGGAACGATGGCCGGATTTGCGAGACACCTCGGAAAACCTGGCGACGCTTACGAAAAACTCGCTGCTAAAGCCAAGAACAGTTTTCAGAAGTTCTGGAATGCGGACCGCAATTGCTGCTTCGACGTCATCGATTCCCCGGGCGTCGGAAATGATGCCGCCCTTCGGCCAAATCAAATTTTTGCCGTCTCATTGCCTGTAAGCCCGCTAACGCCCGAGCAGCAAAAAGCGGTTGTCGATGTTTGCGCGCGGCATCTCTTAACTTCGCATGGATTGCGGAGTCTCGCGCCGGGCGAAACTGGTTATAGCGGCCATTACGGCGGCAGCCCCCGCGATCGTGATGCGGCCTATCATCAAGGCACGGTCTGGGGCTGGCTACTCGGTTCCTTCGCGCTCGCGCACTATCGCGTCTTTCACGACCGAGTAGCGGCCTTGCGTTTCCTCGAGCCGCTTGGGCATCAGATTTACGCGAGCGGCCTTGGCACTCTGAGTGAAATCTTCGATGGCGATGCCCCCTTCACCCCTCGTGGCTGCATCGCGCAGGCCTGGACGGTCGCCGAAGTCTTGCGCGCTTGGAAGGAACTAGCGGACGAAAAAAAAACTGAATCACTTAGACGTATTTGATATCGCTGAAGTGGAACACCTATCCGCGAGACTGCGTCTCGTACAGCTCAATAAGGACTTTGCCGCCATCCGGAGAGGCCACGAGGAAAAAATTGACACGCGTGCCGTCCGCCCCAGCCCGAGTCGCAGGATAGATGGAAGCGACTTTGAACTTTTCCTTCAGGATTTGCGCGGCGCGGTCGACATTCGCGCAGAGATATTCCACCTGCTGGATGCCCTCTCCAAACCTGGCCAGATATTTCGCGATGGCTCCCTCGCCGCCTGGCTCTCGCGTCGTTAAAACGTCCAGAGAGATCCCCTCGGCGAAATGAAGTTCGAATTCTTCGGCATCCTGGTCTGGAGGAACCTGAGCCAGCCTGGGGGTGCCATTAGCGACTCGAATTCGCCCAAACGTATCGCGCGGCACGGCAAGCCCAACTGTTATGCTCGGAGTGGGTCCGTGCAACAGCGCGGAGAGCTCGCTCTCCGCCCACCATTCAGCGATGGCGGATCCCCCAGTGGCACGGCCCAAACGATAGATTTCACTTGCGGCGGCAATTCTCTTGAGTTCATCCGCGGACGCGAGGTCCGCGATCGATTGGGCTAGAGGGCTGGACATAGAGACACCAGGAATTGTAGCTTGAGGGCGGCACGAAAAGAAGCCGAAGCCGTCCTGGTAAGACGCATCGAAAACCAGGTGCGCCGCATCTGAGGGATATGCCAAAACCTGTTTTATTAACCGTGGATGACGACCCGGAAGTTTTGCGGGCGATCGAGCGTGACTTGCGCAGCCGCTATGCGGACCGCTACCGCATAATGCGTGCGAATTCCGGAACCGCCGGCCTGGCGACCCTGCGCGAATTGAAAGCGCGCAACAATCCCGTTGCTTTGCTGCTCGCGGATCAGCGCATGCCCCAAATGGACGGCGTCAACTTCCTCTCCGAGGCTATGGAGATGCACCCACTGGCGAAGCGCGCGCTCCTGACCGCCTATGCCGATACCAATGCCGCCATCGACGCCATCAACGAAGCTCGCGTGCACTACTATTTGATGAAACCCTGGGACCCGCCCGAGGAGAAACTGTTTCCAGCGCTCGACGACCTTTTGCACGATTGGACCGCGTCCTTTCGCCCGCCCTACGAGGGCATTCGCGTTCTCGGCACGCGCTGGTCGAACCGTTCCTACGAGCTGCGCGAATTCCTGGCGCGCAATCAGGTGCCCTATCAATGGATTGACGTGGAGTTGGCACAGTCCGATGCGGAAGTGCGCGGGCTGATTGACTCGCTGGGGCCCGAGGCCGATAAACTTCCCCTAATCCTTTTCCCGGATGGAACACGCCTCCCGGAGCCGCCTCTGCCTGCCGTCGCAGATAAAATCGGTCTTCGCATGCATGCCCAAACGAATTTCTATGATCTCGCTATCGTTGGCGGCGGTCCCGCGGGACTTGCCGCGGCTGTGTATGGCGCGAGCGAGGGGCTGCGAACGGTGATCGTCGAACGCGAAGCGCCGGGAGGCCAAGCCGGACTTAGTTCTCGGATTGAGAACTATCTCGGTTTTCCTTCCGGACTTACCGGGCTGGACCTGGCGCGCCGTGCCGTCGCGCAGGCGCGGCGCTTTGGCGTGGAGATCCTCTCTCCGCAGGAAGCCGTTGGCATTCGTGTTGAGGGCCCCTATCGGTATTTGAAACTTGCCGATGGCTCGGAGATTTCCTGTCATGCGCTTCTCCTTGCTATGGGGGTTCAGTGGAGGACACTGGATGTGCCGGGGATTGATCAATTGCAAGGCGCGGGCGTGTATTACGGCGGCGGAACCTCTGAAGCGCTGGCCTGCAAGGGCGAAACGGTCTATATCATCGGAGGCGCGAATTCCGCGGGGCAAGCCGCCATGCACTTTTCCAAGTTTGCGGAGAAGGTGGTGATGCTGGTGCGCGGAGTTTCGCTCGCCGCCACGATGTCGCACTACTTGATCGAGCAAATTGAGAAAACGCCGAACATCGAAGTATGGCCGCGGACGAGCGTCGTCGAGGTGCAAGGAGAAACGCGGCTCACGGGAATTACCGTGGAGTGCTCTCCCTCCGGTGAAAAAAAGAAGCTCCCTGCCTCAAGCCTGTTCATTTTCATCGGCGCCCAGCCCCGTACGGAATGGCTTGGCAGCACCATAGAGCGCGACGAGCGAGGCTTCATTCTTTCGGGACCGGACTTGCTGCACGCCGGGAAGAGGCCGGCGTCTTGGACACTGGATCGCGATCCTGGGCTGCTCGAAACGAATGTGCCGGGAATTTTTGTCGTAGGCGATGTCCGGCACGGCTCCGTCAAGCGGGTTGCCTCCGGTGTCGGCGAAGGTGCCGTGGTCGTGCAGTTCATGCACCAGTATTTGGCGAAGGTCCAATGACGCACTACACACGGAGGAAACGCGAATGACCGAAATCTCCGCGCGATCCCCGGCCGAAGTGCTGGTCACAAAGCTGCGGGCAATACAAGTCTTCGCAGACCTGCAGCAGGACGATCTATTCTGGTTTGTCGCGCAATGCACGGAACACCGAGCCGCCGTGGGCGACATCATCATTCGCGAGGGTACCCCGGCCGACAGCATGCTCATTGTACTCGAAGGCGAAATGCGCGCTCGCAGTGAACACGGCGACTCCGACGGCCCTGTTTTTACCGCGCGCGGCGGAGAAGTCACAGGTATGCTTCCTTTCTCGCGCCTGAAAATTGTGAGCGTTACCGGCCGCGCCGTTCTGCCTACTCACTACCTGCTCTTTCCCGCATCCAATTTCCCGGAGCTCTTCCACAGAATGCCGGAGCTGACCCGCCGATTGGTCGGTCTATTGGCCGACCGCATCCGCGAGGTCACTCGAACGGAGCAGCAACGCGAAAAACTCGCCTCTCTCGGCAAACTCTCCGCGGGGCTCGCTCACGAGCTGAATAATCCGTCCGCCGCTGCTCGCCGTTCCGCCGCGGCCCTGCGTGATTGTCTTGCCCGCCTCCGTGCTGCCGCCCGCAGCACCACGATCGGGCCCAACGATTGCGCGAAGCTCGCGCAAACAGAGGAAGAAATTCGTTCCTCACTAACGCCCGCCCAATTCAAGGACGAATTCGCCCGCGTCGAACGCGAAGAGGCCATCCAATCCTGGCTCGAAGAGCACAACGTCCCTGAAGCCTGGAAGCTTGCTCCGCACCTCACCGATGCCAATCTCGCCGACATCCATCTCGCGCGTTTCGCCGAGGCTGCTGGCGCGTCCGTCGGCTCCGAACTCACTCGCTTTGCAACGCTCCTGGAAATGGATCGCATCGCCGAGGAACTGGAGAACAGCTCGGCGCGCATCTCCGATCTTATCCGCGCCATCAAAGAATATTCCTATATGGATCAAGGCTCCGTGCAGGAGGTGGACATCCAGCACAGTATCGAAAACACGCTCACGATCATGCATCACAAGTTGAAGCGCGGGATCACCGTTACTCGCGATTACGCTCCCGGCTTGCCCAAGGTTATGGCCAGTGGCAGCGAACTGAATCAGGTCTGGACCAACTTGATTGACAACGCCGCTGACGCGATGAACGGCAACGGCAAACTCGAGATTCGCGTCATCCGCGAAAACGATTTCATTCTCGTCGAAATTGCCGACAATGGGCCTGGCATTCCGCCCGAAGTCAAATCACGCATCTTCGATCCCTTTTTCACTACAAAGGGCGTCGGCGAAGGCACGGGGCTTGGCCTTGACGTCGTTAACCGCATCATCAAAAATGTCCGCGGCCAAATCAGCGTAACGTCGGTTCCCGGCGATACGCGATTCCAGGTGCGCATTCCGATTCAAGCCGCCGTATAATTCCGCGGGAGAAGAATTATGGCCGATAACTGTACGCACCTCGATCAGATCAAACGCGTTAAACCAAAGACCAAGGGCTGCGAAGAGTGCCTGAAGATGGGCGACAGTTGGGTGCATTTGCGGCTATGCTTGAGCTGCGGCCACGTCGGCTGCTGCGACTCCTCCAAGAACAAACACGCCACAAAGCATTTTAAGGCTACGAAACACCCGGTTGTCCGGTCGCTGGAGCCGGGCGAAAACTGGATGTGGTGTTACGTCGATGAACTGATGTTTGAAGAGGAGTGAGTGTCACGTTTGTTTCCTTGGCGGAATGAGTAACGACGCCAACAAAGCAATCAGCAGCACTCCCCCCACAACGCCAAGAGACACAGTGACGGGTATGTGCACCCACCGCTCGCCGATCATTTTTCCGCCGATAAAAACCAGAACGATCGCCAGCCCCTCGTCCAGAAAATGCAAACGGTCGATGACTCCCGCCAGCAGAAAGTAGAGCGCTCGAAGCCCGAGAATGGCGAGCACATTTGACGTATAGACAATAAAAGGGTCGCGCGTAATTCCGAACACCGCGGGGATCGAGTCCACTGCCAATGTAACGTCGGTGATTTCCACCACCAGCAGAACGAGAAACAAAGGCGTGGCAAACAATCGGCCTGCGTTGCGCACGAAAAAATGTTCCCCGTGATATTCGTGGCTTACTCGAAGGTGCTTGCTGGCAAACCGAAAGATTCTACTTTGCTCCGGGTGAACGTCCCCTTTGTGGTAGAAGAGCATGCGCACGCCGGCATAGACAATGAATGCTCCCAGGATGTACATCACCCAGGAAAAATGCTCGATCAATTCCGCGCCCAGGGCGATCATCACTCCGCGCATGATCAGCGCCCCGACTACACCCCATTCCAGGAGGCGATGCTGCAGGCGCTCATCCACGGCCAACGCTCGAAAGATCACCAGGAAAAGAAACAGGTTGTCAACGCTGAGAGCTTTTTCGATCAGATAGCCGGTGAAGAACTCCAGTGCCGGCTGTTCGCCATAAAAATACAGCACTCCAACTCCAAAGAGCACGGAGATGCCGATCCAGCTGCAGCTCGCGATAGCCGCCTCGCGAATTTCAATCTTGTGTAGCCGCCGGTGAAAAACGCGCAGGTCCAGCGCGATCGCAATAACGATGAAAAAATTGAACGCAATCCAATGCAGGGGCGTGCCCATGGCGGCGCTCGAAAGCGCTAAGGAGTGGAACTCCGCGTGTCGATGGAGTTCAAATTTGACAGCTCGAGGCGCAAAGTTTTGCCGCTTTCAATCTTTACGGGAACATCCCAGCGGACGCGCATATCTCCGGCGGCAGCGTCCAGATTCAGAGTGCTGATCCAATACTCGCCCGGGGCGAGGCCCGCGAGTGAAGCGCGCCCTTCGAGATCGGTGTCCAATTTGCCGGCAAGAAACTTGAGCTGTGCCATGTCCGGAGCGACACGCTGCACGCGCCTCCGGCGATCGTTCTGCGACGCAGCCCACTTGCGCTGCGGGTTAACTCCTTCCAGCTCAAGCTCCACGCCAGAAATGGTTTCGGGGCGCGAGCGGATGAATTTCTTGAGGCTGACCAGATATTCTTGTTTCTGTTTCTCGTATTTTTCCGGATGTTCCGTCTTGTCGGCGTCCGAGTACTTTGGCTTTGGCAGGCCGTTGGTTACGCCGCCGCTGTTTGTCCGCTGATAGGCGAGCAGGAATTCCGGAACGTTGATGATATCGTCCGGGGTCAGCAGCTTGTCGAGTCCCGGTTCCATAAGGTCGAGCGTGTCATGGTCCTTGAGCCACTTGCGGAGCTCGGGAGAGACTTTCAATCCATCAATAAACTGGTCGCGCCCCGGGACGGGGTCTTTTTCTTCGACATCCTTCACGATGTCCGAGTAACTTTTGGTGAGGATGTAAAATGTGAATTGGCGCACCGGCTCCGAACGCGCTCCGGTCGGGGTGATGCGCGCGATGATTTCGAGTGCGCCGGAATCGCCCTGGGCCCGAGCTTCGCACACGAAGGAAAGGGCGCCTATTGCGACGCTCAAGATGAAAACGGCTGCTTTTCTCATTTCAAAATCGTATCAGAAATGCAAAACCAAGAGGCAGAAGTTCCCTGTTTCGCATCCTGTTCTGAGAAGACAGATGGTTCGCTCCTGAATGCAGGCTTGAGGTTATCCACCCTTGGCTCTGTTCTTGAGCATCTTGGCGAGCTTTTCAATTTGTTCGGTCTTCTTGACCATGCTGATGGAGAGCACCTCGGTGGTCGCGGTCTTCTGGACTTCTTCGTGCAACTCGCTGGTGAGCTGGTAAAGGCGCTCAACTCCTTCGCGGAATTCCTTCTCGTTTTGTTGCAACAATGCTCGTCTTGCGGCAGCCGTGGCTTGCGGGTTTGACCGAATCTCTGCCGGGTTCGGAGTCTCCGCGGGCTTTGGAGGTGGCGGGGGAGTTGGCGGATACTGCGCGTGCGGCCATCCGTCCTCTGCCGATATTAAGCAGGCCGCGGCGGCCATCGCCATGACAAATCCACGCCTTGTTTCGCGCATACTGGCCTCCTAATTGTCGCCGACCGCCCGAGTATGCCTCCTGGAGCGGGGATGGGCGAGATTTGGCAACTCGCTCTCATTCTCAAGCGGCCCCGTCTAACGGCGGACCGCAACGGCGCTACATGGGCGAGAAAGCGTACGCACCGTCGGCCCGCGTCTTGACGCGCGGAAGGCGATGGTTCTTTTCGAAAAAGTCGTAGCCTTCCTTGAGATTGCTCCAGAAAGCGATCAATGCTTCCTGATGGGGGTGCGCCGTTGCCAATGCTTTCAGCCCTTCGTCTGTGAGCCGCGCAGGGAAAATCTGAATTGGCAAATGCTGCTGATCCCGGTTATGGACCTGGACGGCGAGCCAATAGACCTCTTTGATGCCGTCGTCCGTGATGGGAATGCAGCCTATCGAAGCGCAGTTGCCATGAAGAAAAATGTCTCCCCCTGGGTTCTTGTGCGAACCAAGGATGCGGTCGGAAGCATTCGGATAACTAATATGGAGGCTCAAGAAGAAATTGCTCTGCGGATTGAACCAATCCAGTTCGTAAAACCCTTCTGGCACTTGTTCGTCCCCAAAGCGGCGCTTCGGCCCCAGTGTTCCCGACGAGGTGCAAATTCGATATTCGTGCACCAGCACGTAAGGCTTATCGTCCACACCCGCCGCCCAAAGTTCTAACAACGCTTCTTTCTTAAAAGCACGCAGCAAAATGGCGCGCGGTGGAAAAGCCAGGCCTTTCTCTTTGAATCTCTGCCGCAGCACTTCGTCCTTTTCTTTCGAGGCTGTCCTGACACGCGGATATTCCCACTGCAACTCGCGAAAAGTCTTCGCTTCTTCTGCCAAAGACGGAATCGTCAGCATTAAGACAAACGTTAGGGCGATCTTTGCCTTCTTCATGAATTTGTCAATGTTTAGCAAAGAGCAGGAGAATCAGCGTGGCGGCGATTCCGATTAGAAGTACTCCAGAGAGAACTCGGAAGAATAGGGAAGAAGGAATGGGGCCGGGCGGCCTCTTGGGGGAAACCGGCGGATCCAGTACGCCAATTCCGGTCAGTTTTCGCGGAGGCTCGCCTCCCCGGGCAGAAGAAGCCAGCGGATCCAGCTCAAATTCGTTTTCGGCGAACTCGTAAGGCACGCCCAAAATGCTACTCCGTGGATGAAAAACTGTCTAGAACAGGCGGAAGACCGCCTCGACGGTGACCCACGCCGGAATGGCGCGGTGTGCCGCATCACGCGCCGGCGTGAATTTCCAGCCGCGAATGGCCTGGGCCGCGCGCTCATCCAGCCCCAGCCCAATCCCCTGTACGACACGAATTTGCACGGCGCGCCCGTCCGCGCCGACCAAAACTCGCAGCGTCACTCTTCCCTGTAGCTTGGCTTCGCGTGCTTCGTCAGTGTATTGCGGATCCGGGCAGTACGCGCACCTCGGATCCGTGACGCCCGGCCGAAAAGGGCCTGCCGGCCCGCCAATGCCCACACCGTTACCGGGAACGTTCCCAATCGACTCGTCATCAGGTCCTTCGCCGATGGTATTGCCATTTGCGCGGCCAGAGGAGTTGTTTCGATCGGCCATCGACGGCAGGCCAATTTCCACGGGAGTCAGAATTCGCGGAGCTGATGCATCAAGAATGGTCGGTGGAATAGGCGTTTCCGGATGCTGGTTTTGCGGAATCATCGGCTTCACGATCTGGATGGACGAACGGGGAGGCGGATTCCCCTGTGTGGGTGGCAGAAGGTCATGCCCCATGCCGCTGCTCGTTCCGCCGCTAGGATTGTGGCCGCGGAGAGTGTCCAGCAGGTCTCGAGGCATCGGCAACACGCTGTGGATCTTGTCGCCGGGCGAAAGCGGATTAGGCTTTTCGCCCGGCGGATGCATGGCCACCAAAGCCAGTGAGGCCATGATCGCAGCATGCGTCAATACAGATACACTATGCGCTTGACCGGAACGCGCCGACTTTCCTTGCACAAGCAAATGAATCGGCGCGCCATTCGCCGAAGAAGGGAATATCCGCGACGGCGTAATCAGCTGACGAAAATTTTCACGTACTCGGTGAACCCAGGAATCTTCTGATGGCTGAAGGGAAGAAAAATCACGCGAAAGCGGATCGCGCATGGGCGGGCCTCCGCGCCCGCCTCAGATTTGGCCAGACTCCTCGACGAGACGGGCGGCGAACGGGTGATGAGAAGCATAGCCCCGCAGATTGGTTGCCCGCGAAGGAGTGTTTGCGAATTTCTGCGGCTAAGAAAAGAAGGACAGCCGCCTTACGGGCGTGTTCACTTTTGAAAATGATTCAGGTTGCCAGGAATCCTGGCTAGTAGAGGTGGAACGTAACTTCAATCTGCACGCGGCAATTTACCGGCTTGCCGCTGGGACCCACCGCTGGGCGCATCTTCCAATTCTTCACTTGGGCGAGGGCCTTTTCTTCCAAGCCGAGGCCGGGGCCTTTGATGACCACCGGGGCGATCACCCGCCCGTCAGCCGTCACCGTTACGTCGAGCAAAACCGTTCCCTGATACTTGGCCTTGCGAGCTTCGTCCGAGTACTCCGGTTGCGGACAGTAGATGCACATCGGAGAGCCGACGCCATTGACGCCCGCCCTGAACATGCCGCCGCCCGTCCCGCCACCTTCGCCGGGACCAAGCCCTCCCCCGGAGCCGCTGCCAATACCGGTACCGTTGCCATTTCCAAGAGAATCCGTGACGTTTTGGGCTAGCGGGTCGCCAAAGTTCGCCATGTTCGGACTCTGCACTTTCAAGTCCGGCGGGCCCAGTAGCGACGGATCCATCGCCAGCTTAGGATTAAGATTGAGAATTTTTGCCTGAGGCGGCGTGAACTGTGTGTACTGGAACTTGGGAAGCTTTCCCTTTGACGTCGGAGTCAGCGTATGGTTGTTTCCACCGCCACCGCCTCCCGCCTTGTCAGGCCCAGAAGGCAGCTTTGCTACATAGGGCGAAATGTCCAATGGCGTGACGTTAACCTGCTTGTTCTTTGCTTCTGTCGAAGCCGGCAGGACATTGGTGATAAACGGAATGATCAGCAGCGCCATCGCCGCAATGTGCAGGCCGACAGCAAGCATCTGGCTTCTTCCGAAGTTTTCATCCTTCGACCAGATGTCCTTCACTTTGATCGGTCTTATTCCCGGTGGCAGGGGCGCCTGCTTTGGAGGCGAGAAGAAGTCCCTGAGTCGGCCGCCGAATCCACCGAAATTCGCGCCCCACGATACCGCTAGCCGGCTATTGACGGGCCTTTTCGAGGCCGGGCCGGCTTTGAAAAATTCCGCGAGATTGCCGCCGAGCCCCGTTCCAAAGGATGTCTGACTGAACGGCGCATCCTTCCGTTCGCGCACCTTAACAGGACGCTCGACAAGAAACTGCCTCAGGTTCGACCAAAAATTATCGGGAATGAGGATATCGGGCTTGGCGAATTTCGGAACAGCCGAGGCAGGCACCGGAACTGCGGGCTCACGGCCCGCGAGAGACACTCTGGCCCTCCTGGGATCACGTGGCAGAAGATCGATAAATTTGCCCGGCACCGTTTACCTCGCTAGTTTAGACGCAGCTACCCTGCGTTCGGCGCACCTAACCGATAAGATTCGCGCTGGCCGGGAAAGGTTGCGCGCCCCTAGCGGCTGACACCGACTTGTCATTCATTGTAACATACGTCCTTACGCTGCTTTCCGATGTTTCCCGCCGTGCACCTGAACTAAAGGACGGCATAGAAGGGATTTACAAGCGCTCCAAATATGGCCGAACCACTCGAACTCAAGAAAACGCTGAACCTGCCGAAAACCGAATTTCCCATGAAAGCCGGTCTCCCGCAAAACGAGCCAAAGCAGCTCGAAGCTTGGCACAGTGGGAACATCTATGAGCGCATCCTGGAATCGCGCAGAGGCAAGCCCCTCTTTGTTCTGCATGATGGTCCACCGTACCCCACCGGCGAAATTCATCTAGGAACGGGCTTGAACAAAATCCTCAAGGATCTGGTCGTCAAGACCAAGAGCATGGCAGGCCACTATGCGCCTTATGTGCCGGGTTGGGATTGCCACGGTCTACCCATTGAAACTCAGGTGGAAAAAGAGCTGGGCGGAAAAGGGAAGGTCCCTCCCGCGGAGTTCCGGAAGCTGTGCCGGCAATTCGCGATCCGCTACGTCGAACAGCATAAGAAAGATTTCAAGCGCCTCGGGATTTTCGGCCGCTGGAACGATCCTTACCTGACGATGAGCCATGAATACGAGGCCACCATCGCCGGCGCGTTTCTGGATTTCATGGAAAAGGGTTACGTCTACCGCGGCCGCAAGCCCGTCTACTGGTGCCTCTTCGACAGCACCGCGCTCGCCGAAGCCGAAGTCGAATACGAAGACCACACCAGCCCATCAATCTGGGTGAAGTTCGCGGTCGTCACTGGCCACAGAGGAGATGTTGCAGGAATTGGAAGCGACGTGAGCGCGGTTATCTGGACCACCACTCCCTGGACTATTCCGCATAATCGCGCGCTCGCCTTTCATCCCGATTTCGAATACGCCGTGGTCGAAACTGAAAAGGGTGCATTGCTGCTGGCCTCCGATCGCGTCGCTGCTTTGCAAGCTGAGTGCGATATCAAGGAAGCGAAAGTTCGCGCTAGGTTCAAGGGCCGCGATTTCGACGGCATGAAATTTCAGCATCCATTTCTTCCGATTCAAGTGCCCGGCATTCTCGCCGATTACGTTACTCTCGATCAGGGCAGCGGCATCGTCCACACGGCTCCCGGCCACGGCGCTGATGACTTTAATTCCGGGCAGAAATATGGATTGGAGATTTACGCGCCCCTTGACGATAAGGGTGTTTACCTTGAAGGCTTGCCCGAGTACAAAGGCAAGGATGTCTTCACCGCGAATCCCATCATCGTGAAGCTACTCGGCGATCGCGGTGCTCTTCTTGGCCACCACGAATACAAGCACAGTTACCCGCACTGCTGGCGCTGCCACAATCCTGTAATCTTCCGCGCTACCGAGCAGTGGTTCATCAAGATGGACCAGGCGGCCCACGGAAAAGAAAAATCGCTCCGCCAGGAAGCCCTCGAAGAAATCCACGGCGTCAAATGGATTCCCGCCTGGGGCGAAGATCGCATGTACGAAATGATTGAGAAGCGCCCGGACTGGTGCGTCTCGCGCCAGCGATTCTGGGGCGTGCCCATCATCGTTTTCTATTGCGAGGGTTGCGGAAAGCGCCTGGAGGATTTCAAAGCGCTTCGCAATGTCGTGAAGTGGTTTGAAGAAGAAGGGGCCGATGCCTGGTACAAGTACAGTTCGGAGAAATTGCTTCCTAACGACACAACCTGCGCATGCGGAGCGTCGAAGTGGCGAAAGGAAAATGACATTCTGGATGTGTGGTTTGATTCCGGCACTTCGAATCTATCCGTGCTGAAGGGCGCCGAGTGGCCTGCGGACGTTTATCTCGAAGGCCCCGATCAATATCGCGGCTGGTTCCAAAGTTCTCTGCTGGTTGCCACCGGTGTGCGCGACGCGTCGCCCTATCGCGGCGTCCTCACCCACGGCTGGACGCTCGACGAGCAGGGCCGGCCGATGTCCAAGTCGCTGGGCAACGTGATTACCCCTAAGGAGATCTGCGATAAGTGGGGTGCGGATTTGCTGCGGCTGTGGGTGGCCTCCGTCGAATACCAGGCCGACATGAAAATGAGCGAGCGCGTGATGACTCAGCTCAGCGAAGCGTATCGCAAAATTCGAAACACCTTCCGCTTCGCTCTGGGCAATCTTGGCGATTTCGATCCTTCGCGCGACTCGCTTCCGAACGATCAGCTCGAAGAAATCGACCGCTGGATGCTGGACCGCACCGCCGAACTGGTGAAGAAATGCCGCGAATGGTATGCAAACTACGAATTCCACCGCGTCTATCACGCCATCCACGATTACTGCGTCGTGGACCTCAGCTCTTTCTATTTCGACGTACTGAAAGATCGTCTCTACACCAAAGCGCCCAGAAACAAATCGCGCCGCTCCGCACAAACCGCTGTCTGGAAACTCTCTAGTGCAATTGTTCGACTCGCTGCACCAATTCTCGTTTTCACCTCCGAAGAAATCTGGAAGTATTTGCTGAAATTAAAAGGCGAACCAGAAAGCGTTCACATGACGCTGTTCCCGGAAGCGGAGTCGCTCGCTTGCGGAATCTCCAAAGATGCCGGCGAAAAGTGGGAACGGCTCGCGCAGGTCCGCTCTGCCGTGCTCGTAGCTCTCGAACAAGCTCGCGCCGCAAAAATCATCGGTGGCGGCCTCGAAGCAAAAGTCCATCTCCACGCTGGTCCGGAAGCGCCAGGCTTGCAGAAGCTGCTCGAAGAAAAGCTGCCGATTCTGCCCGCGCTCTTTATCGTTTCCCAGGTCCGGGTCGCGCCATCTGCCATCGCCGCATCCGTTCCAGCGGAAACATTGCCGGGCCTGACCATCAAGATCGAACGCGCCGACGGCGCAAAGTGTGAGCGCTGCTGGAATTATTCAACGCACGTTGGCGAAAACAATCGCTACCCGACCGTCTGCGAGCGTTGCACGGAAGCCCTCGCCGAAATCGAGTCCGGCGGATCTGCAAGTGTGGCGGTGACCTGAAATGAAACTCCATCCTAATACGCGCCAACTTTGGAGTGCGGCGGCTCGCCGCCGCTTTTCCTTCTTGCGCGATTCCCGCCACGCGCAAGTCTCCTTTACTTCCTTAACCTCCTTTGCCTCATGACCCTTCCTCTTCGTCTCCGCTGGCTTTGGCTCACTCTCGCCGTCGTTCTCGTCGACCGCGCCACCAAAGCCTGGTTCGAGTCGCAAACGGTCGAAGGTTGGCGCCAGGAATTAATTCGCAACTTCATCTACCTCGTGCACAGCCGCAATCCCGGCCTCGCTTTCGGCATTTTCTCCGATTCCGCCTCGGCCGGTACACGCACCATTTTGATCCTGGGCTCCGTCGTCATTATCGGCGTGCTCGCCTGGTTGTTAGTCACCAGTCAGGGCGGCGGCGCTAAAGCCGTCGCTGGTATCGCTCTCTTGCTCGGCGGCGCTACCGGCAACGTCACCGATCGGATCCTCCACGGCGCAGTGACGGATTTCTTCGAAGTCTGGTTTGGCACCTACCGCTACCCCGCCTTTAACGTCGCCGATTCCGCTATTTTCATCGGCGCCGTTCTCATCCTCCTTGACGTTTTGTTCGGTCACAAGCAACAATCACCCCAATCCACTTAGTGCGCCTTGCCTCCATGGCAGCCTCATATAATTAACTGGAACGGCATCTTGGGAAACCAATTCGCCCCCAACCACGTCATACACTTGCATGATGAAAACCATAGTCGCGGCCATTTTCTTGGCGGTTTTCGCATCGCCCCTCTTTGCACAAGACGACGCGGCAGCCGCTCGCGCGCCGCAGCAGGATGTGGTCCTGACCAGATCAAGTTCGAGGTGAAGACGGACAAGAACCAGCATCCTGCCCCAAAGGCGGAACCCACCAAGGCCCTGGTCTATGTGTTCCAGGATGTGAAGCAAGACAACACCCTAACTATCGGCACTGCCACGACCAGGGTCGGTCTCGATGGCGCCTGGATTGGGGCAATCCACGGCAAGTCATATTTTTTCTTTTCAGCGGAGCCGGGGAATCATCGCGTGTGTGCAGCCTGGCAATCCAGCCTCAAGAGAATCTCCAAACTGGGTTCGGCTGCCGATCTAAGTGCTGAAGCCGGCAAAGTCTATTACCTGCGGGTTAGCGTAGATGAAAGATCCAATCATCGGCCCGACGTGAAGATGGAGCACATCGACCCTGCGGAAGCGCAGCTACTCATCGCCTCCTCCTCGCTCAGTACTTCCCAACCAAAAAAGTGAGTAGTGTTCGTCCCGCGCACTTGGTCGAGAAACCTCGTTCCCTTCTCTTACTTCCCAGCGCTTGACAGCGCCTTCAATCTTTCTTTACTAATCTTGAGCGCCATTCCCGCGTTGCGGTCCGCCACTTCGCTGACCTTGTATTCCGCCGACGTGCCCAGCACCTGGGCAACTTCCGAAGGCGTCAGTTTATATTCCTCCGTCAGCCATTGTGCCATGTTTGCTGTCGCGCCGCGGAACGCATCGTCCAGAGAGCCCGCAAGCCCCATCGCCATGATGTGCGTCGCGGATTCCACCCGCGGCCCTTGAATCCGTTTCCCCGGAATCACATCTATCGTGAACTCCACGTCCATCGACGTTTCCAGCGCGTCGCCGTTAAGCTCACCGTCGCCCTGAGCCGCGTGCCCATCGCCCACATAGAGCAGCGCGCCCGGTACGCTTACCGGCAAATACACCGTCGCGCCTTCCACGATTTCGTTGAAGTCCATGTTCCCGCCGTAACGGCCGGAATCTCCCGTCCCCGGAGCGGCTTGCGCCACGTTCGGAGCAACCGCGAGGCAACCCAGCATCGGCCGAAGCGGCACCACATAGCGCGTTAGATGTTCCGCTGGTTTCTCCGGAGTTGCCACTCCGTGCTCCGCGTCCAGATGCCAGCGCACTGTCTTCCCGCCGTCTTTCATCTTCACCGCGAGCTCGCTGTCGACTGCGCGCCCAACGAGAAAGTCATCACTTTCGGCCCAATCGCGATTCACCCGCACCCGAGTCAGGTGCACCGCCAGTGTGTCTCCCGGCGCAGCGGTCTCGACGTAAAAAGGTCCGGTTTCCGGATTTCCGCCCAGCACGCGCGTCACGCCTTTTTCATCCGTCCCGCCCGCATCCACGGTGGTTGTGTGTACCGTGTCGCCCGGAGCAATCGTCAGCACCGGCTTGTTCGCGGCCGAAAATTGTCGGTGGAAAGTTGTGGGCACAAATTCGTGCCGTTGTGGCGCCGCAGCGCGCCGCGCCGGAACGAGTTCCGCCGTAAATTTGTGGTTCTCCGGATGGGCCGAATCGTCAGAGTGTGTAAACACCACGATGCCGGTGATGATCCCGCCCTGGAGCGTGGCTTTGCCTTCGTCGGTGCCGCCTTGTTCGTCCTTTGCAAGAAAGTAGACGTCGTTCTCCTTGAGCGTTCCCTCCAGCTTGTCCCCATCAAAATCCCCGCTCAGTTTTTCTCCTTCCTGCTTCAGCACCATCCGAAAATAAATCGTTGCGCCATAAAAATCCGTGTTCACCACCCAGCGCCCGGAAACGCCCGTGTTGGCGGGACGTGATGTTTCCTGAGCGCTCCGTGCGAACAAAACTCCCGGAACAAATAGCAGCAAAAACAAAACTTTTCGCATGGTCTTCTCCTCGCCGCACATTCTAGACGAGGTCGCATCCTGCGGGTTAGGGCGTTTCCCTGGTTTTCCTAGCGGGACTTATTCTTCTGGGCACACGCCCACAAACCGCAGAAAAGGCGGCCATACACCCGTGCTCCTCCTCCATGATAATCCGGCAGCAAAATTGGAGGATTTCCCCTATCCAGAGTCCTGAAGGCTGGGCCCCTTTGTTACAGAAGGAGGTCAAGCCGATGATGAAAACTAACTCGGAGCTCGCGAACAAGGGCATAGAACGAATCCTCGAACTCTCGGCGGATGCACACATACGAAGACGGGGAACGATGAAAGGTTCTCCGGAGTTTCACAATCTAACCGGAGCGATAGCAGCCTACGGAAGAACGCTGGCGCTTCTCACAGGGCTGCAACAGTGGGAACAACTCCGCGGAAATGAGCGGGCAGCATGACTTGCGCGCCTACATTGCAGATATGAGTCTAGCAAGAAGAAGCAACGGCAACCTCCGCCCCCCTAGACCGAAGGGTGCGGCACCCCGCAGACGCCGCTTGACCGGTTTGTGGCCGCTACCCGCGCTTTCGGGTATCTCCTGGCCCTGCTTTTGCAGCATCCACCCGATTGCCATGGTGCTGCGCATCAAGCATATCTGCTGCTGCGGCGAATTGCGGCCAAGTAAAACGGGGCCAGAAAAAGTGGGCAAGATAAGTCAGGGCGTGTGAAGAAAAATTTAAAAACCTTGGGCTAAAACTCAGAGCCTTGGAGATGCGCAACTGTCCAAGCATGATATTCGTAAGTTCCTCATTTTCAGAGTGAGGATAACCGTGGTCTGAAACTGGCACCGTCCCCTCCCCGGTGCCTCAATCGTACGCTGTGCGTTCGCAATAAGAGTTTTAGAGCCAATCACCCGGCTGGCAAATGAAGTGGAGGAAAGATGCGTAAGCTGAATGTTCTGTTGATTCTTTGTTTCGCGTTGGCTTTTGCTTCGATAGCTCAGGGCCAGTCCAACAACGCTGAGTTGAATGGCAACTATGCATTTAACTTTACGGGTGTGAGCGGGAATGGGACCACCTCGTCGGTGTTTGGGGCGGTGGGAAGATTCACGGCGGACGGAGCCGGCAATCTCACCAACGGCGAACTGGTCACCAACGGAGTGGGCGCCGGGGCCACAAGCCCGCAAGCGTTCACCGGGACCTATGTAATCGGTGCGGACAACCGTGGTGTGATGACCTTAAATATTGGCGGGGGCAGTGCGAAGCTGGCGTTTGCGATGATGGCCAACGGCAACGCGCAGTTCATTGAGTTCGACGCCGCAGGCGGGTCAGGCACGATCGGCTCGGGGACCATGGAAAAAGCGGACACTACCGCGTTTAGCACCGCCAGAATCACGGGCGACTACGCGTTTGGCGCCGCCGGTTTGGATAACGTAAATAATCGCGCCGCAATCGAAGGGCGATTGACTTCGAATGGGACAGGCACTTTCACCAACGCAGCGGGAGACGTCAACGCCTATGGCACTGATTATGCGATGAACTTTACGGCGGCGAATTACGCGGTGACCAACACTGCCTCGGGGCGCGGCACCATGCAACTCGCCTTTACGTTCGGCGGAACACCTGACACCCTGAATTTCGTTTTTTACGTCGTGAATTCAGGAAAGTTGTTTGTGATGGAGAGTGACCCGGTCACGACGGCAACTCCGCTTCTCAATGGCGAAGTGCTTCAGCAGCAACTTCCTGCGGGAGGGTTCACCAACTCCTCACTGAACGGGAACATGGTGATTTCCCTTACCGGACTCTCTTCGTGCAGCAGTGGATCAGGCGTGCCCAAAGCTGGCGCAGGTTTGCTCACTGCCAATGGCAGCGGCGCCTTTTCTCTAACCTACGACGAAAACTTCTGCCGGGCGCCCAATTCCTTCAGCGACGCGCCGGGGACGTACAGTGTGGCGAGCAATGGGCGTGCAGCGATTACGGTTGGAGGATTCAACCTGGTTGCCTACCTGGTGAACTTGAATCAGATTTTCCTCTTCGTCTCGGATGCCAACGTTTTGTTCGGGATTGGCGAACCCCAGGCGGCGGGTTCGTTCACCAATAGCACGCTAAAAGGTACGTATGCTGGATTCACGACCAACCCCGCGGCATTCGGAGTGACTGTCTTCTCCGGCGAACTTGCCGCGGACGGCGCCACTCCCGTGGGCAATATGACCGGCGCGGAAGACATCGGCGCCCCGAGCGGACCGAACTCGGGCGTGGCGTTCAATGCGACATATTCCGTCTCCTCATCGCCAACCAATGGCCGGGGAACTATGACGGTCACTTCGGGGACCGGAGGCAACGCCGTCATTTATATGGTCTCTGCTTCGAAGTTCGTGGCGGTTTCGCTGAACGATCCCAATCCCGCAGTGTTGGACTTTGAATTGTCTTCTGCTGCCGCTGCGTCCGTTACTCTTTCCTCGGTTTCGCTGAACCCGGCGAGTGTCACCGGTGGGAATTCTTCTACGGGCACGGTGACGCTGAGTGGAGCAGCGCCATCCGGCGGAGCAGTGGTCACCCTTTCCAGCAGCAACGACGCGGCTAGCGTGCCTTCTAGTGTGACCCTTCCGACGGGAACCTCCAGTGCAACCTTCCCGGTCAACACCAGCGCGGTGACGTCGTCGACCCCGGTTACTATCTCCGCATCTTATGGCGGCGTGACTCAGACGGGTTCTCTCACCGTGACCGCCGCACCGAACTACACCCTGTCAGCATCGCCAACCAGCCTGAGCATCACACAGGGAAGCGGCGGGACGGCCACTGTCACAGTCACTCCGCTGAACGGTTTCAGCGGCAGCGTCAGTTTGTCCGTCTCGGGTCTGCCGAGCGGCGTGAGCGCGTCGTTCAGCCCCAACCCCGCCACCACGACGAGCACGATGACGCTCGCGGCCAGCAACGCAGCCACAGTCGGCACGGTCACGGCGACCATCACAGGTACATCTGGCACTTTGACGAGGACGACTACCATTACCCTCACTGTAACGCCCCCACCCCTGCCAACGGTTTCTTCGCTAACGCTGAGTCCGACCGGCGTTATTGGGGGGACGTCCTCCACGGGCACGGTGACGCTGAGCGGTCCAGCGCCGGCGGGTGGTGCGCAAGTCGCGCTTTCCAGCAACAATAGCGCGGCTAGCGTGCCTTCCAACGTGATCGTTCCTGCCGGAGCCACGAGTGCGACCTTCAGGGTTAACACTTCCATAGTTCTCTTCTCAACTACCGCCACGATATCGGCTTCCTACAACAGCACGAGTCGGACGGCAACACTTGCGTTGTTGTTGTAGCAACCTGGAAATATCAGCAAAGGCCAGACAAAGATTGTTTGAGGTCAAGCCGAAGTCGGAGTAAATGGAATCGGGATGCAACTTGGTCTAACGCCAGCCAGGACCATGTCACTAGGATAATTTGATGATTCGTCTTAAATCGCCAAAGGTTGTGTGGTCACTAGTACGCGCGCGAACGGGACCCGCTCTTCTATTGTTGCTCTTGTTCACCCTCGCCAACTCGATCGCGTGCAATCGGCTCAACATAAGTAAAACTGGGAATATTGTTTTTCTCAATCACGATCTGTCCACGGGGGATCTCTCGCAATGGACCCATCGGGACTTCGGCTTGGGCACCGACGCGGGCTCGAACAGCAACGGGGCTGGATTCCTGTGGTATCACCCGAACGTCGCAGGGCGCAGAGCCGCTGGCTTGACCGTCACTCCCACCGCGCACGCTTCGCCCGCGGCAAACAGTGACAGCGTCTTTTTGTGGGAGCCCAGGAAGTTCTGGAATCACCAGCCATACGAGATCTGGTTGCGCACCTCGGTCATGTTCCCGTCTGCGGCGACGATCTCGTCGAGCGGTCTCGGCAGCGAAGCGCCTTTTGCGCCCACCACGGGCGAGTGGAACTGGCTCCTGGTGTTCCACAACGACAGCAACCCTTTGCCTGCCTGCGCGAAGGAATTCGGCAGCTTATCGATTGCTGTGAAGACGGATGATCTCGTCGTGAGTGGTGTAATTGGAACGAAAAACGCTCGTATTGCCCTGCGTATTATGGGTGGAGATGACTGCTCTCCGAACACAGTGTGGGTCGATGGTCCTCCCCTCCAATGGGATCATTGGTACGAGATGCTCCTGCATATCAAGTGGGATCCTAAGAGCGGGATTGCCGAGTGGTATCTGGACGACTTCAGCGTCCCGTACTACTCGAACCCGAAGATCCCAACTCTGTTCACGCGCCCCAAGGGCTACGTGAGCCCGAGCTATACAACGCTGACGCTGTGCAGCTATCGTTTGCATGCGCCATGGAACTCGACCATCTATGTTGGGCCGCTGGTGGTTGGTTCGACCAGGAGTTCCGTGCTAAAAGCTTTCTGAGGACGGAATCGCGTGAGCCAGGGGCGTTGCGCAAGTTTTCTCTTTCAATTTCCGAGATGCGGTAAAGTCAACGCGTCGAATGTGTGATGCACCCTGAGTTCGGCCGACTTCGCCGGTGAAACAACGCTCGAGGATCTCGAGTTTGATCAGGTTTGGAAGCTCGTTCGCCTCAATCAGGAGCATCTCATGTCAATCCCAAAACCTATTCCTCACGGCGGAAGAAGCACAGGACTGGGAGCAAAGTTCTGGTCTGCGTCGCTGGTCATCTTCTTCTGCGTTTTTATGCTTCTTTCATCCGCGTTGGGAAGCACCAGCATTGACCCGGATAAGACCAACGCTAACCGCGTCACCAGTTCCGCTGCGGAGTGCAGCGCAAGCTCGCCGCAGGCCCTTCCTGACGTGGCCCCCACGCGGTTTCGCTTCATGCCATTGCGCTTTGTGCTGGCGCAACAGGCAGTTGCTGGATACGAGCGTGGAGGAGTTCCGCTAGTCGGGTTTGATGGAACCAAATTTACTCCTGCTGGTGAAGGGGACGACCTTGGAGTCTATTACTTTATCCCCAAGGTGGTAACGGATTTTCATCTATCAGTCGCTAAGAGTATCGATCTATTTATACTAAGTCTGATTATCTTTCCCTTGTTGGCTGGTTTACCGGGGCTCTATTTGTTGGTTTCACGCCAGTCATATTCTCCATGGGGAATAATCGCACTTTGTGGCCTTGCGGCAATCAGCGCGCGTTACGGGGATGTCTACGTGGTCCAGGCGGGAGTAATAGTCGCTCTTGTGCCATGGATTTTGTATCTTGCTGGAGGCCACCCGCAATACTCTTTCCTTGCTATATTTGCTTTCACCTGCGGAATCGTTTGCTCTCTCGCGAATATCCTTCGCTTCCAGGCAAGTACTCCATTCCTGGTATTTGCAGTCATCATCCTTCTTTTTCAGGTCAAATCAAAACTATCCCGCAGAATATTTCTGCTTGTTGCGCTTTTTATCGGGGCCCTGGTGCCTCAGTTTTATTTTCACAGCCTATTAAACAACCGCGATCGATTTCTCTTAGCCATAGACCGTTGCTACGTCCCCGCCGTTCCATACCACCCCACTTGGCACAACGTTTATACGGGATTGGGATTCCTAAACAATCCCTATGGCCTAGTTAATACGGACGAGTCTGCAATTGAAAAGGTCCGTATTATCGCGCCCCAAGCGCTTTATCCCTCGTTCGCATATGAGCAGGCTGTGAAAAAGGAAGTATTCCGTACGCTCAAAGCGCACCCTGGCTTTGTACTGTATAGTTTGATGGTCAAGATGGGACTCCTTCTTTTGATCAGCGCGTTTTGTTGCGGGCCTGGTTTGATTGCTGCGGTTCGATACCCGAAGCCCTGGCCAATCGAATGCGCATTTTGGAGTGCGATGCTGACCGCGTCGCTGAATGGCATTCTTGTCGAGCCACGTGCACCGTATCTGCTCGGCTTTATCGCGTTAGGTGTCCTGTATGGAATCGTAAGTTTGGAATGGAGGAATAGGAACAAGGCAGGTCAGGCCGTTCCCAAGTACGAGTCGCTTTCTCTATACGGCGTGTCTTCCAGGGTAGCCGTAACAGGGGCTACCCTGCCTTTAGGATGGAGCACAGCTGCCGAGGGCTCACCTCCGAGGCCCAAACGCCAACTGTGAGAAATGCTCGTGAAGATCACCTCGTAATCTACGGCAGGCCAGCTCCGCAGGACCCCGGCGTGAGATTGCTGAGCAAGCCATTGAGGACGTTGCCAAAACCGATGTCGCTGGATGCGGTGACATCGATCGCGGTAGTCAGCCCTGGTCCAAAGGTGTTGTTGTTGATGCAGGCGTCAGGGCTGCCGTTTTCTATATAGACGCCGGTGCTGCCCGGCCCGCCGATGAAGGCGTTGTGGATGTAGGCATTGGCGGTGCAACAAGGGGAGCTGTCGTCGAAGGCGATCACGTACTGGCCAGCCACGCCCGTGTATATTCCTCCGTTGATTTCAGTGTGATCGTTGTTGTCGCTAATCACGACCTGATAGCCAGCATTTCCGGTGACCGTGCAGTTGTTGAAGGTATTGTAGTGATTGTTGCCCTGATGGTTGCCGTTGGCCACATCGCCATACAAAGCGATGCCGGAATTGTTGGGGCTGCCCACGTTGTTGGTCACTTTGCAGTTGTTCCAGACGTTGTGGTGTGAGAAGTATTCGATGGTGATGCCCTGGTAGTAGGCCGCTTCGCTGTGGTTTACGCTGATGTTGTTGAAGATGTTGTGCGCCGAAGAATTGGTTTTGAACGGGCGCCCGCTTCCAGTTCCGGTGGCGTCGACGGAAATGTTGCTGAACATTCCGTTGGCCTCGCGGTAGGGGATGAAGCCGAAGGCTCCCACATTCATGTTGCTTATGGATATCCCATTGACGTTGAGGTTGCCCTGCTGTCGCAGGGATACGGCGGAGCCGCCGATGCTGCAGCCGTTATTGGTGCCGGCATGGGTGATGGTAATGTTCGCGTAGGAATCGTTATATCCATTCACCGCGGCGATCGCGCTGCAGGAGACATTCTGGGCCGTAAGATTAGTAACGGTGAGGTTGACGGCATCGAGGACGGCGAGGGCGTAAGTCGCGGCACCCGAACCATCCAGAAGGAGGTCGTGGAGGGTCACACCGCTAACGGGGTTAAGGAGTTTCTGGACCCAGGGCACACAACAACTGGTGTCATAGGCGTGGTGCACGGCGGTTTCAACCGTAGCGGTATTGCCGCTCAAGCCGGTAATCTTCAACACCTCGCCGCGGCAGCCGGAGCCGCCGCAGTTGGTGTGGGTCGTATCGGAACTGGAAACGGCTTCCTCCAGGTAGACATAGTCACCCACGCCGGTGCCGATGACCGCGAAGTTGGCTTGGAAAGTCTGGTCCAGGTCGGCGGTCGTGGCGGTGACGGGAGTGGGGGAGCTCAGACTCTGGCTACTGCCCACCTGGAGGATGGTGGAACCACTGGCGGTACTGTTGATGGTGACGGTACCGGAACTGCATCCGGTCTGACCATAGAGGGTTACGTTGTTAGTGGTGATAGCCGTGAGTCCGGAGGATATTTTGTAGGTACCGCAGGGGAAGAAGAGGGTGGCGCCTGGGGTGAGGGTGGCAATGGCGGAGTTGATAGCAGTGGTGTCGTCGGTGGAGCCATTTCCGGTGGCACCGCAGTTCGCCACATTGATGGTCGAAGCGCCCCCGCTGGTAGCGCCCACGCCGGAGAGGGCCATGGTAGATGGGGAATCGACGCCGCTGCTGGTCACGGCGATGCTGCCGGTCACGCTGCCGGCACCGGTGGGAGCAAAGGCCACATTAAAGTTTGAAGTTTGCCCAGGTCTCAGAGTCAGGGGAAGAGTCAGTCCGCTAAGGGAGAAATCAGACCCTGAGACAGTGGCCTGAGAGACCGTTAAATTGGCGCCGCCGGAGTTAGTCAGAGTGGCTGTCTGTGTGTTGGCCGCCCCGATCACCACACAGCCAAAATTGACGTTCGTGGGCGTAATGGAAATCCGAGGCTGGCTGTTTACGCTAAGGGTGGCGGGATCGCTGGCGACACTAGCAACCGTATTGCTGACTACTACGGTAAATTGAATTCCACTGTCGGAACTACTTGTTGCTGGAGTGGTGTAGCTGGAGGACGTTGCCCCAGGGATGGCAGTGCCACTCTTTTTCCATTGGTAGCTCAATGGGGGTGTGCCTGTAGCTATCACGCTAAAGCTAGCCGTTTGACCGGCGGTAACTGTTTGACTTGTCGGTTGACTGGTGATCGAGGGGGCCACGGGGGATGAATTGGTTGTGACGGACACGGATCCGGAGCAGCCCGCGGCGGTTATTACCAGATTAGATAATACAATAAATACAGTACGAGGCATTAGTAGGCCTCGTCCGCCTTTTCAGTTCTGCGCTGGAACGGAGTAGGAGGAGCGTGCGTTAGCCGAAGGCAACGGTTTCGCCGCGGGCCACTCAGACCCGGGGCGCTCTCGGGCCATAAATTTACGGGGATCATGGTCCGGCTCCAGTCTGCATTGGCAATCGGATATGGACAACTGGCCACAGGGCCAGGAATGGGGAACTGGCCCTGTCTGTACGAGAGGTCAGGCATTGGGATACGCCCTGATCCGTAAATCTACGTGCCAGGAGGTGTGCCGCAGGAGCCGAGATTGAGGTTGCTGAACAGGCCATTGAGGACGTTGCCGGAACCGATGTCGCTGGATGCGGTGACATCGATCGAAGTACTCAGCCCTGGTGCAAAGGTGTTGTTGTTGATGCAGGCGTTAGGGCTGCCGTTTTCTATATAGATGCCGATGCTGCCCGGTCCGCCGATGGAGGCATTGTGGATGTAGGCGTTGATTGCGCAGCAGGGAGAACCGATGTCGATCACCGGCAGCCCTGCAACCGCTGAGTAGGTTCCTCCGTTGATCTCCAGATTATTATTGTTATCGCTGACAAAAATCGCGGAGCCGTTATTCCCGGTCACCGTGCAGTTGTTGAAGGTGTTGTAGTGATTGCTGCCCTGATGATTGCCATTGGCCACGTCGCCATACAAGTTAATACCATTGTTCGCGCCCGAGCCTGAGCTGGTCACATTGTTGGTCACTTTGCAGTTGTTCCAGACGTTGTGATGCGAAAAATATTCAATGGTGATTCCTTGGTAGTACGCCCCTTCATCGCGATTGGTGCTGATGTTATTGAAGACGTTGTGAGCCGCGGAGTTTGTCTTGAACAAGCGCCCCGATCCGGTCCCCGTCCCGTCAACCGAAATATTGCTGAACGTTCCGTTAGCCTCGCGGAAGGGAATGAAGCCGAATCCTCCCACGTTCATGTTGCTGATGGACACGCCGTTGACGTTGAGATTGCCCTGCTGCTGCAGCGATACGGCGGAACCACCGATGTTGCACCCGCTGTTGGTGCCCGCATGGGTGATGGTAATGGTGGAGTAGGAATCGTTATAGCCGTTCACCGCCGCGATGGCGCTGCAGGAGACATTCTGCAAGGTGAGATTGTTGACGTTCAAGTTGACGGCATTGAGAACGGCCACAGCATACATTGCGGCTCCCGAGCCGTCCAACAGAAGGTTTTGGACCGTCACGCCGCTGACGGGATTGAGGACCTTCTGGGCCCAAGGAACATCATTGATGTCATAGACGTTATGCACCGCCGTCTCGACCGTCGCCGTGTTGCCGTTCAAGCCGGTGATCTTAAGCACCTCGCCGCGGCACCCCGAACCGCCGCAGTTGGTGTGGCTCGTGTCGGCGCTTGAAACGGTTTCCGACAAGAAGACATAGTCCCCGACGCCGGCGCCTATGGCGGAGAAGTTGGCCTGGAACGTCGGGTCCAAATCAGCGGTTGTGGCCGTTATCGCGGTAGGCGAGGTGAGATTCTGGCTGCCTACCTGGATGATCGTCGAGCCGCCGCCCGTGCCTTTGATGGCCACTTGCCCGGAGCTACATCCCGTTTGGCCGTAGACAGTAACATTGTTGACCGCGATGGCGTTGAGCCCGGACGATATCAGGTAGGTGCCGCAGGGGAAGAACAAAGCGTAACCGGGTTGCAGGGCGGCGATGGCGGAGTTGATAGCGGCAGTATCGTTGGTGGAGCCGTTGCCGGTGGCACCGAAATTTTTTACGTTGAGGGTGGTGCTGCCGCTGGAGTTCGACACGTTGACGGAAACCGAGGTGTTGGCGGTGGTGCCCAGAGTGTCGGTGGCGCGGGCGGTGAGTGTATGCGCGGCATTGGAGAGGGAGGTGGTGTCGAGGCTGAAGGACCAGCTCGTGGTTCCCGAGGCGAGAGAGAAGGTTCCGCCATCGACCCGCACTTGGACGGAGCTGACACCCAGGGGGTCGGAGGCCACGCCAGAAACAGTGATAGTTCCGGAAACGGTGGCGCCACTGGTTGGGGAGGAGATGGCCACGGTGGGGGGTAGGGCCACGCCGGTGCCGGACAACGCGATGATGGCTGGAGAGTTGGTGGCGTTGCTCGCCACCTGGACGCCGCCGGTCAGGCTGCCGGCGCCCGTCGGGGCAAACGTCACATTCAGGGTGACCGATTGATTGGGCGTTAGGGTTGCACCAGCAGTGACGCCGCTCGCGCTAAACCCCGTACCGGTCACGGTCGCACTCGAAATCGTGACATTCGAGTTTCCGGTGTTCGTTAGCGTCGTACCCAGTGGGCTGTTGCTGCCCACGTTCACGGGTCCAAAGCCCAGGCTCGTCGGATTCGCACCGAGCAAGAACGTTGCGGCAACCCCGGTCCCGCTCAAGGGAATCGCCAGCGGAGAATTGGAGGCGTTGCCGACCAATGATACGCTGCCCGACGCACTGCCGGTGCCAGCCGGAGCGAAGGCCGCGTTGAAGTTCGTGCTTTGCCCCGGGTTCAGCGTCAAGGGGAGAGTTAGACCGCTGATCGAGAAACCGTTTCCAGTGACCGGCGCCTGAGAAAGGGTCAAGCTGGCCGTGCCTGAGTTCGTCAGTTGGATGCTCTGCGTGTTGGTGTTTCCCGTTACAACATTCCCAAAACTGACGCTCGTCGGCACAACCGAAATCTGCGCCGCACTTACGGTGAGGCTAGCCGCGCTGCTCGTCACACTCCCGGCGGTGTTGCTGACCAACACGGTGAACTGCGCCCCGTTGTCAGAGGTGGTTGTAACTGGGGTGGTGTAGCTGGAGGAAGTCGCGCCGCTGATGGCCACGCTGTTTTTCTGCCACTGATAGGCGAGGGGGGCAGTACCAGTGGCAGCCACGCTGAAGAAGGCCGTTTGGCCCGCCGCCACCGTCTGGCTGGCTGGTTGGGTGGTGATGGAAGGTGCGACGGGAGCGGCATTGACGGTGAGGGTAGCCGCGCTGCTCGTCACCGTGCCTGCGGTGTTGCTTACCACCACATCAAAAGTCGATCCGCTATCCGAGGTCGTCGTTGCCGGCGTCGTGTAGCTCGCTGAAGTCGCTCCGGCAATGTTCACGCTGTTCTTCTGCCACTGGTAACTCAGGGGCGCTGTACCTCCCGCCACTACCGTAAACGTCGCTGCCTGCCCCGCAGTCACGGTCGGATTCGCTGGCTGTGTGGTGATCGTCGGGGCTACTGCTGCTGCGTTCACCGTCAGGGTTGCAGCACTGCTGGTTACCGTGCCTGCCGTGTTCGTCACCACCACTGCGAACGTCGAGCCGCTATCCGCTGTCGTGGTCGCAGGCGTCGTGTAACTCGCTGAAGTTGCTCCGGCAATGTTCACGCTGTTCTTCTGCCACTGGTAATTGAGTGGCGCTGTACCTCCCGCCACTACCGTGAACGCCGCGGTCTGCCCTCCGGTCACCGTCTGGTTTGCTGGCTGCGTGGTGATCGTCGGCGCTACCGCTGCCGCATTCACTGTCAGTGTCGCTGCCGCACTCGTCGCCGTCCCCGTTGTGTTCGTCACCACCACCGCGAATGTCGACCCGCTATCCGCCGTCGTCGTCGCAGGCGTTGTGTAGCTTGCCAAAGTCGCGCCTGAGATGTTCGCGCCATTCTTCTGCCACTGGTAACTCAGGGGCGCTGTACCTCCCGCCACTACCGTGAACGTCGCTGCCTGCCCCGCAGTCACCGTCTGATTCGCTGGCTGCGTGGTGATCGTCGGCGCGACTGCGGCTGCATTCACTGTCAATGTCGCAGCACTGCTGGTCACCGTGCCAGCCGTGTTCGACACTACGACCACAAACGTCGAGCCGCCGTCCGCAGTCGTGGTCGCCGATGTCGTGTAGCTGGCTGCCGTCGCTCCCGAGATGTTTACGCTGTTCTTCTGCCACTGATAATTGAGTGGCGCGGTCCCGCTTGCCGCGGTCGTGAAGCTGGCCGTCTGTCCCGCCGTCACTGTCTGATTTGCTGGCTGCGTAGTGATCGCTGGCGCCACCGCTGCCACGTTCACCGTCAGAGTTGCAGCACTGCTCGTCACCGTGCCCGCCGTGTTCGACACTACGACCACAAACGTCGAGCCGCTGTCCGCTGTCGTGGTCGCGGGCGTCGTGTAGCTCGTTGAAGTCGCTCCGGTGATGTTCACGCTGTTCTTCTGCCACTGGTAGCTCAACGGCGCCGTTCCTCCCGCCACCACCGTAAACGCTGCCGTCTGCCCCACAGTCACTGTCTGGTTCGCTGGCTGTGTGGAGATCGTCGGCGCGACTGCGGCTGCATTCACTGTCAATGTCGCAGCACTGCTGGTCACCGTGCCCGCCGTATTCGTCACTACCACCCGGAACGTCGAGCCGCTGTCCGCTGTCGTGGTCGCTGGTGTCGTATAGCTGGACAAGGTCGCCCCAGCGATCGCCACACTGTTTTTCTGCCACTGATAGCTGAGGGGGGCGGTGCCAGTCGCGGCCATGCTGAAGGAGGCAGCCTGCCCCGCGGTGACCGTCTGACTGCTTGGCTGCGTGCTGATCGAAGGCGCCACCGGAGCTGCATTCACCGTGAGGGTGGCTGCGGTGCTGGTGACACTACCGGCGGTGTTGCTGACCACCACGGTAAACAGCGCCCCGTTGTCAGAAGTTGCTGTGGCTGGGGTGGTGTAGCTGGAGGAAGTCGCACCGCTGATCGCCACACTGTTCTTCTGCCATTGATAGGTGAGGGGGGCGGTGCCTGTAACGGCCATGCTGAAGGAAGCGCTCTGGCCTGCCGTGACCGTTTGGCTGGCTGGCTGCGTCGTGATCGTCGGCGCTACTGCCACGGCACTGTCTGTGAAATTCAGCCCCGAAACGTCGGTCGCGCTCACCGTCACATTCTGACTCAGCGGAGTAAAAGTGTAACCCGCGTTGCTCGGAGTTATGGTGTAAGATCCGCTCGCCAATCCAGCGAAGGTGTACGCTCCCGAGCTGTTGGCGGCTGTCGAGGCACTTGCCGCTCCGCTCAGCGTCACGGTAGCCCCGCTTCCTCCCGCCACGGGACTAATCGTTCCGGAAATGCTAAACGTCTGCGACGTTGCCGTGAAGTTTACTCCTGAAACGTTCGCTCCGTTCACTGTCGTGCTTTGATTGCCGGGTGTGAATGCATAGCCGGTATGCTTCGGGGTAACCATGTAAGACCCATTCGGCAGTCCGGCAAAAGTGTAGCTGCCCGAGTTGTCTGCTGTGGTCGCGGCGCTCGCCGCACCGCTCAGCGCCACTGTCGCTCCATTGCCGGCCGCCGTCGGATTGATCGTTCCGGAAAGGCTGAAGCCACCTGTATTGAATTTGTTGCCGCCGTGCCCGTGGTTACCTTTGGCGTCGGTCGAATTAACCTGGTAATAGTAGGTCGTTCCGGCGGCCAGACCGGAGAGCGTCATCTGGTGGCTCGTAACCATCCCCGAATCAACTGGCGTACTATTTCCGTAGGCTGTGGTGGTTCCGTAATCGACCGAGGAGTCGGCGGGGATGTTTGTGGTCCAAACGACTTGAGAGCTGGAGGTTGTGACCGCCCCGCTTTGTATGTTCGTGATGACCAGCGTCGACGGCGGGGGCGGATTCCCGCTGTTCCCAGCAACCAGGCCTGAGCAACCGACAAGACCGAAACTGCCAAGTGACAGAACCAATAAAAATATGTTTGAGCGACGATGCACGATTCCGCCCTCCCGATTTCTGTTTTCTTGCTCCAGGCACCTGGTGTGTTCGAGCAGGAGGGAAGAAGTTGGCCCGAGCAATAGGTACTAGAGGTTCTAAGAGTACTAGACTATCAGAAGTGTGCGGCGGCTATTGCGAGATAACAACTGGTCAGGCGACCAGAAATGGGGCATTAGCTTGGTGTCCAAGGGACAGAAGTTGGGCATTGCTCTGACTGGCCTAAGGGGTGGTTAGTCGTAATTCCCTTGGAGTGCGAAACGAGGCGCGGCAAAAACTCTGGCGAACGGTACTATCTGGAATCGCAAGGGCTTAGGAGGTATATCCATACCCTCCGTAGACCTCACTAGGTATTCCCCGACACTGCGTTAAGTAATCCCCCCGCCTCTGGTTACGATGTTCGCCGGATTGTAAGTGCGCTCTAGCAATGATATTAACGAGTCGAGGGCGGATTTCCCGGAGTTGCGGGAGAGTGCGAATGCTTGCTTGGGCGCCGTCGAAGGAGGTATGGGTGAACGACGATAGAGAGCCGTCTTGTGACTCCAGGGTCCGAAATCGAGACAACACATTGATTCAGTATTGGCTGCTTCGCTGTCTTGCACTGCCCATTTTGGCGGCGCTTTGGTGGGTTCCGGCAGCAGCCCAGTGTACGGCTTACGTGCCCACCCACAAGTCGAATAGCGTTGCGGTGATTGACACTCTGCTCGACCGCGTGGTCGCCGTGATTCCGGTGCAGATTCAGCCCCTAGCGGTGGCAATTACACCTAGCGGGGCCTTCGCCTATGTAACCAATTCCGGATGGATATTTGGCTCCAACTCCGTTTCCGTGATCGACACTGCCACCAACACCGTTGTGGCTACGATCGGGGTCGGGAGTTTCCCCGTCGGCGTGGCCATCACGCCTAATGGGGCCTTTGCCTATGTGGCGAATTTCAACTCCAACACCGTTTCGGTGATCAGCACAGTCACCAACACTGTCACAGCCACGGTTGCGGTCGGATCTGGTCCGTGGGGCCTGGCGATCACCCCGAACGGAGGTTTTGCCTATGTTGCTAGTTTGAATTCCAATGACGTCAGCGTGGTCAACACAGCCACAAACACTGTCGTGGCCACAGTGCCAGTGGGGAATGGTCCCGTGGCAGTAGCGATTACACCGAACGGGGCCTTTGCTTACGTCACGAATGAGTCTTCGGACAACGTCTCGGTGATTAGTACTGCCACCAACACCGTGGTGGCTACCGTGCCAGTGGTGAGCGGCTCGTACAACAGCGGCCCCTACGCCGTGGCCATCACACCGAATGGCGCCTTCGCCTACACGGCAAATGCCGCTGCGAGCACGGTTTCGGTGATTGACACGGCCATCAACAGGGTGGTGGCGACGGTCCCAGTGGGAACCGTGCCTCACGGTGTGGCTATTACTCCGGACGGGAGGTTTGCTTATGTGGGGAACGAATACTCTAGCACCGTGTCAGTAATCGACACTGCTACGCACAGCGTGGTAGACACAGTGAATGGGGTGGCGGTGGCACCTGAGGGTGTTGCCATCAAGCCCCAGAGCAACGCGGTCAGTTGCAGGTAGGGAGCAGGTCAAAATGCGATGCTCTGTGTAGGCCAGAATTCATTTTTGAGGTTATATTGAGGGACATTCCGAAGCTGAAGTCCTCTTTAGGGTATTTCCCCCAGGCTGCGTTAGGTAATCCTTGGACTTCTGGTGCAGATGTTCGCCCGATTGTACGGGCATCCTCCAAGTGGTACTGAAAACGTGGAGTGTTGACTTCCCGCAGCTTCTAAAGTTGTTGGCTAGCCCATGCGGGACTCGTCGAAGGAGGGAAACCATGTCCGACAACAAACCCAGGTTTTGGGACCCTCAGATTCGAATGTTGAGCCTTACGTCCAGGGCGACGTGGCCGCTTCTTCAATGTGTGGCGCTGCTCCTTTTCATAGTGTCTTGGTGTGTCCCAGCAGAGGCCCAGTGCGACGCCTATGTAGCGCAAAACGCGTCGAATTCTGTTTGGGCGATTAATACCATGACTGACGGGCCGGTCGCTGTGATTCCGGTGCAGTTTTCGCCCCTTGGAGTAGCTATCACGCCGAATGGGAAGTTTGCCTATGTAACCAACACGGGAGCGGTATGCGATCTCTGCCCCTTCAATCAGCCTTCCTCCGTTTCGGTCATCGACACTGCCACATACAGTGTCGTCGCCACGATCCCAGTGGGGCAGTACCCCGCTGCTGTCGCCATCACGGCGAATGGAGCTTTTGCCTATGTGGCAAATTTTAACTCCAATAGCGTCTCGGTAATCGACACGGCCACCAACACCGTCACGGCCACGGTCCCGGTGGGAACTGGTCCCTGGGGTATAGCTATCACGCCGAACGGAGCCTTTGCCTATGTTGCGAATTACACCGGCGCTAGCGTTTCAGTGATCAGTACGACCACGAATGCGGTGGTGGCTTCATTGGGAATGGGAAGCCCCGCCTGGGGCGTGGCCATCACTCCGAACGGGGCTTTTGCTTATGTGACGACTCCGGGGTTAAACACCGTTGCGGTGATTAACACGGCTACGAACACGGTGGTCGCTACGGTGACAACGGGCTGCGGCCCCACGTCCGTGGCCATTACACCGAGCGGGGCCTTTGCCTATGTGACGAACAGCTGCGACAGCACAGTCTCAGTGATTAACACGGCCACCAACACGGTCGTGGCCGCCACGGCCGTGGGAAGCCAACCTCAAAACCTAGCAATTACTCCGGACGGGGCCTTCGTTTATACGAGTAATTTCTTTGCGGGCAACCTATCTGTAATTGACACCGTGACAAACAGGGTTGTGGACACGGTACAGGCGGCAGGAACACAGCCTGAGGGTATCGCCATTAAGTTGCGGCCTGACGCGGTCAGGCCAAGCTGTAGGTAGGGAAGCAACACCGTTCCAGGAAGATGTTCTCACTGCCCGGGATGCCGTGTGCGCAACAGCTGCCTGCCAATGGTTTACACCCAGCGGCCAATCATTTGCATGCCCCACCGGACTGCCCGCCGTGCACCGATCTCAAGAGCTCCACGACGGCGATAGCGCATTCTTTCCTCGAGTAATTGTGCCAACTCCGGCTTCAGTTTCCAGCCGGAGGCCCCGATATCTTCCAGCACGTGGGCGACTGTCGAGGCCTTTGGAATCGCGATCACTTCTTCCTTGCTAATGCACCAATTCAGTGCAACTTGAGCGCTGCTCTTGCAGGAGGCTTCAGCAACTTTACGAACAACTCCCTTGGGATCCGCTGCCCTGATATTTCCGAGGCCTGTTGCAAGCGGGCTGTATGCAATAACGGTGATTCCGTTTTTCTGGCAGTACTGTAGTAATCCTCCTTCAATGGTTCTCTCAACCAGGCTGTAACGCACCTGGTTGGCTACGATTCGTTGCTTGGCAAGGGCCGCTTGCGCTTTTATCAGGTCGCGGACGGAAAAATTGCTGACTCCAATGAACCGGACTTTGCCCTCATCCACGAGTTTCTCCATCCCCTTCATTGGTTCTTCGATAGGAATTGTGAGGTTAGGCCAATGGAGTTGGTAGAGATCGATATAATCTGTGCCCAGTCGCCGGAGGCTTCTTTCGGCCGCCGCGATTAGGTCGCACTCCCTAAAATTTCGAGGCAGCACCTTAGTTGCAAGAAACACTCGATCTCGTTGACCCTTGATTGCCTTGCCCACGATTTCTTCGGTTCCATAGGCCTCCGCCGTATCTATCAGGCACGCTCCGTATTCGATTGCCGTGCGAAGCGGTTCGACACCTCCGCCGTAATTCCATGTCCCGAATCCGATTTCAGGCAGACGAATGCCGCTGTTGCCTAATTCTCTTAAGAGCATAGACACATGTTCACTTTTTTGGAGGATATGCTATGGAAAGCGCGAAGAATCCCCGTTCCGAACATTCAAGCCGTGGCGCCACCCAAAGAGCTTTTTGACCAGTTTATGGGTCGTCCTTGGACCTGTAATCCGACTCCAAAGCGTCCATCAGCTAGCCGTTGACAGTAAACAACGCGAGCAACCGCGCGCAGATCGCCCACAAGCGAGTTGATGATCAGCCGTTCATTCGAATCTTTAGCCCGCTGCGTCAGAATTCGTATTCCGACCGAGCACACGTTTTCCGTAGTCGTCCGCTCAACCTCGTCCGCAGTCCGAGAGCTGGATATTTCTACGGGGACAGCTAGCCGAATCCGTTTTTCAAGTCGTCCAGATCGCGCAGGCATTTGTGAATTGACCTTCAAAATTTGGTTCCGTTAGTTGGCATCGGGCCCGGTGGCGCCGAAGAGTCGAAGGAACCAACCTAAATTTTAGCGACAATGATTCTTCATGAGCCATAAGACCTATTAAGTGTGTCGATTAATCTCCGTCTCGAACGGCGATTTTGATCGGCGCCGCTTCTCCTCGTACATCGCCTTGTCGGCCTGAGCCATCAGCTCTCCAATCGGCCTGTTGTCACGCCAATTAAATCGCGCCACACCCAGACTGAGACTAATCGAGTAACGAGACTCTTCCGCGCTGATGGATTTCAGATCCTCGCAGAGGCGCGCCCTAATTGTGGCCTCGCTGTGGTCCGCCGCCTCAATCGCAAGAACAGCGAACTCATCTCCCGCTATCCGAGCAATGACGTCGGAATTTCGAAAGGTCATCTCTAAGGCTTGAGCGGTTCGCCTTAAGGCTTGGTCGCCTTCGGAATGGCCGTGCGAATCGTTAATCTGCTTTAGATCGTCCACGTCTATAAAAAAAAGCAGCATCCCTTTGCCCGACCGGCGTCCTACTTTTAATTGACGCTCGGCAATAACCATAAAGCCGCGACGGTTATAAAGGCCGGTCAATTCGTCCACGAGGGCCAGATCGCCCAGCTCTGCCAGCAGCATATATTGCTTTGCGGCGCATCGAACTGCACGCATCAGGATTTCACTGATCGATCGCCTTTGACTGGGCAGTGCGCAGTCTGGCAGCGCGCTTGCCTCTTGCAGCAGACTCGCGAACTCCTGATTGGCTTCTAAAAGCCTGGATTCAAAAGGCTCCTCGATGACCTTTTTCTTTGCCTGAAGTAACAGCCGAGAAACATCGCGTCGTAACAGCGATTCGGAGTCAGCGGGTAAGCCTGGGAGCGCAACATCAAATGGGCGACTCGACCTGTTGAGATCGAGACGCTTGCGTGAACCGCTGCTGAAATTGTCTAATTCCATTGCGAACCGTTGCTCCTAGTTCTCTGCTCCAATCCAATCATGACCTGCTTCACATGCATTCAATCCTCTAAGTCCGGTCCGCCTCCGTGTTAGGGCAGGTGGAAGATTGGGGTCGTAGGGTGGGCCCTGCACACGGAGGCGGCCCGCTCTCCTCTTTGTAAGATAGCCCGTTTCCAAATGAATTCAATCCGGTGAATCACGCATTCCGACGGGGTGAAATGACCGAGGACTGTCTAAGGGCAAACCCCTTGCGGGCGCTGTCAGGGCTGGGTCAAACCGCTGCGAATGGCGTAACGTACCAAACTCGCTGTTTCGTGGATATCGAGTTTCTTCATGAGTCTGGCTCTATGCGATTCAGCAGTTTTTATACTGATGCCCAAGTGTACAGCGACATCTTTCGTGGACTTTCCTTCACTCACTAATTGCAGAACCTGGCGCTCGCGCCCGGAAAGGGGATTCGTCGAGACATACGTTTTGGACAGATAAGCATCAACCACCGCGCGCGAAATGTTTGGGCTAAGATAAATGGACCCACGGCACACTTCTCGTATCGCGTGTACGAGGTCGTCCCCAGCCTGGCTCTTCATTACATATCCCCTGACTCCCGCACGCAAAGACTCAGTTACATACTGATCTTCGTCGTGCTGCGTGAGAACTATGACCTTGGTCTTGGGAGCGGATTTCTTCAGCTGGCGGGCAGCGTCCACGCCATTCAAGAGGGGCATGCTGATGTCGAGGATGGCCACGTCCGGTTGCATCTTCTCCACGGAGCGCACCGTCTCTTGTCCGTCCGAGGCCTCGCCGACAATTTGAAATCCCTGTCTCTCCAATAGAACTCTGAGTCCCTGGCGGATCAGGGCATGATCGTCGGCTAACAGAATGCGCGTTGGCATGGTCTCTCGGGCAGAATAAGGAATGGGGGAGCACGCCGGCAATCCGGTGGTTGCCTATATTTTTCTGAGGTAAAGACCTCAACCGGCCGGAAACTACCGAGCAAGAGGATCTCGGAACAATCCCGTATTCTATTGAAAACACATAGCTTACATGGGGCTTAGAAGGGAGCGACCAGCAGGTTCGCTCAAGGTCTAGCGCCCGTTGCTGAAATGTTCTTGCAGAAGAGATGTAGAATCGCGTCGGTGAAGCAACTGAGCCGGTCGCTCCTTGCTTGGACGGGCCAAGCGGGGATGATCGCCTCGCCACAGGGTCGGCGACCGACGAAGGTCAGCACCGAGGAGCCTTTGCGCGCCAATGCAATCTGAACGCCGATGTGCCGTAAGAGGGCGGCCGGAAGAACTCTCCTATATCCAATTTGAACCGGGAGGAGGTGGAATCGTCCTGAATGCCTCCGAGCAAGGACTTGCTTTTCATCTCGCGGCTCCGCTGCGACAGCTGGGGCCAACGCCGGTTCGCGTTTCTCCCAATCCCATGCAGCAGATCAAACTCACCGCTGAGATTGCTTGGATGGATTCGACAAATAAGTCCGGCGGCCTGCGGTTCACGGAACTTGCGGAAGATGCCGGGGATCAAATTCGTCAATGGCTGACTAAGACTAAGCAATCGGAGGCTCCGGATGAAGAGCTCGTGGTTCCTTCCTGCGCTCCGAAGAAGGAAACCGACCCTTGCGCCGATACGCCGAACGGTGCTCCTGGCCTGCTACCAGCAAGTCCCGCTCTGGACAATGCCACGCCATCTGGTGCAGAAGCCGCGGCATTATCAATAGCTCGATTCCGCCGTATTCCTGCAAAGGCGCTTCTGCCGGTGCCGCGTTCACAAGAAAAGCGCGTACCGATTGCCCGGCCACGACCGCTGCGTAGTTTCGCAGCCGGGTTTGTATTTTCCCTGCTCGTGTTCACCACGATCTTATTCTTACAGAATTTCCGCCTCGAAATTGCCAACTCACTTATCCGCCTGGGAGAGAAGCTCAAGGGCAGAGGTGATACCCAAGCAGTTGCTCCTTTACCGGCACCTGTTCAAACCCTCGACCCGAACCCGGCGAGCACCCTCTCTGTCCCCGGCCCAATCCCAGAGACTCCGGCGAGCGAAGCCATAGCTGCGTCCGACTCCGCACCTTCCCCTCAAACAACCCAGGACACAGTAAGTTCCACCGATTCTCGCGCTGCGGATCTTCAGAACTCTCGGCAACATTCTGAGGAAGCACCTTCGAAGAAAGGCCGTAGCGATCCTGCACGACAACTGTGGTCCGCGTTAGCGGCAGGCGATAGTTCGGCAGAGTTCGCGCTTGCGCAGCTTTACCTGACGGGCGACGGCGTGCCCAGGAATTGCGAACAGGCACGGGTGCTACTGAGGGCAGCAGCGAAAAACGGCAGTAGCGAAGCTCTGCGGCAGTTGAGGAATCTCAAAAACAGCCCCTGTCGATAACACCGGGATCACCCGGTAGCCATCGAAGAGTGGAATTCAAACGTTCAGGCCAACAGTTCGAAGGGGCGGCGAAACGCGTATGAGCATTGCCGTTCAGGCTTGCACCAAACCCCGGCGAACGGCGTAGCGCACAAGACTTGCTGTTTCGTGAATATCCAGCTTCTGCATCAGCCTCATGCGATGCGATTCGGCGGTCTTCACGCTGATACCCAGAAGTGAGGCGGCATCCTTGGTTGATTTCCCCTCGGCAATCAATTGCAACACTTGGCGCTCACGCGCCGTCAGGGGATCGGAAGGGCTATCCGACTTTGTGCGGTAGGCCTCCACCACTGCCCGCGATACGCCAGGACTCAAATAGAACTGGCCCCGCGAGACTTGCTGAATGGCGTGAATGAGGTCGCTGGCTGCCTGGTTCTTCAAGACATATCCTTTCACTCCAGCTTCGAGCGCCTCTCGGATATATTGATCCTCTTCATGCTGCGTCAAAAGAATCGCTTTCGCTTTCGGGCATGAACGGGCCAATTCACGAACCGCATCAATGCCGTTCAGTATCGGCATGCTGATATCAAATACGGCAATATCTGCTTGAAGTAATCCCGCCAGGCGCACGGCTTCCTGTCCATCGGATGCTTCTGCAACGACTTGAAAATGTTCCCGCTCGAGCAATGACTTCAGTCCTTGGCGTACCAGGACATGGTCATCCGCGAGCACGATGCGTGTTGGCATGGTCAACCTCCATTGGAACTCGTACCGAAAGCTCTGTTCCGCGTCCAGGGCAGGATTCGACCCGGAGAGTGCCTCCGATCGCGCTCATTCTCTCCTGCATGGCAATCAATCCCAGCCCCTTGCGGCTCGGTTTCGTTTGAACTGCGGCGGCGTCAAAGCCTGCTCCATCATCCCGGATCGAACAACACAATGCGTCTCTCTCTTTCCACGCGCGAATCCAGATATTCCGTGCCTTTGCATGCTTAACCGCGTTGGTCAATCCCTCCTGCACGGTTCGATATAGTGCCGTCTCCACCGGGCCGGGCAGCCGTCCGGAAAAGGCCGCGTCAATGTGGATTGGCAGACCGGCTCTGGCTGAAACTCCCTCTGCCAGAAAACGGATTGCGGGAACCCATCCGAGATCATCCAGGATCGTGGGCCGAAGTTCGTGCGAATACCGGCGCAAGTGCTTTTCAACTTGGTTTAGCAATTCGCCGATCCGCCCGATCTGCTGTTGCTGAACCTTCGGTAATTCCCGCGCGACTTCGGCGAGCGCAAGATGCACGGCGACTAACAGCTGTCCAGCTTCGTCGTGCACGGCGTACGCGATGCGTTTGATTTCTTCCTCCAGCGTTTCGTTAAGCTGGCGCAGGGCCTTCACTGCATCCTGAAATCCCCGGTGCGCCATCTCGTAGGGAGACAGGCATTCCGCAAGGAAGTCACCGCTCGTCTGGAGTAACCTCTTGCGAAGTTCCCCATCTTTTTCTTCCCGAACCAGTCCTTGCACAGCCTCATGGTGCAGGGAAGCAATCTCCACCAGGCTTTTTCCTTCAGCAAGAGCTCGTCGCCCCAACTCGTAGGCTTTACCTAGCGCTGCTTCGCCGCTCCCCGCCGCGTACTCACGCAAGAACGAAGCGTATTCGTCCTCAAATCTTGCTTGCGCTTTCGGCTTGTGTTGGGCGGCCATCTTCACGTTTGAATTCCTACCAATCGAGCGATTAACACCAGCGCGTCATCGGTTCCGGTCCGGTATCGCTCGAGAATCCTGTCCGCTGCTCTCTGTGGGTTTCCCAAAATGGGAAGGTTCTCGACAAAGTTACTGCTAACACCGTCGGTCACAAAAAACAGTGTGTCATCCTTGGCCACCGGGATTACCGTGGCTTGCAGGGGCGGCAATCGGGATCCTACAACTCCCGCACGCAGAAGAAGCGTTTCTTGCGGATTTCCATTTTTCGTGTCAGCGCGCATCAATACTCCTTGAACGTTTCCGACACCAATCCAAGTCATCATTCCATGCGCTGGGTCAATGGATGCAACGCTCAAAACAACGCCCCGAGTTGGTCGAAGTTGCTCGTGACACTGCTCCACCAGGGAAATAATTGGTTCGTCGACGCTGGCATTTAGAATGGAAGCCGCTATTCTCGCCGCGTCGGCGGCCTCTTCGCCGTGGCCGATGCCGTCGATCGCAGCAATGAGTACTCCATTCCGGTTGCAGCGGACCACATGGTGGTCGCCCGACTGCTCATGGCCTGGAAGGGCGAGCTTGGCCACGCCGTATTCCACCATCGGCTCTTTTATTGTCTCCATTTTTTCACCACCACAGTTGTCCCTCGGCCGGGTTGCGAGGTGATTTCAAATTCGTCCATCAAGCGCCGCACTCCCGGCAGCCCAAGCCCTAGACTTCCGGAAGTGGAGAAGCCGTCACGCAATGCTTGACGAATGTCAGGGATTCCGGGGCCATCATCGCTCGCCGTCACCGCAATGCCTTGACGATTAGACCCATTTACGACCTGCAGAGTGATCATGCCTTTTTTGGCGTAGGCCACGATGTTGCGAGCTAGTTCGGATATTGCTGTGGCGATGAGCGTGGCATCGCCCGAGGAAAACCCCAGTTCTACGGCTCTGGCCCGGCCCTTTTGGCGGGCTATGACAATATCCGGGTCCGAATTAATTGCCACTCGGATTTCTGGAGACGCCACCATGGCTCTCTTTCAATGCGTGTTCTTAAACTTTTCGTTCAAGTACGCCAGCCCTTCTTCTAGGTCCAGCGCCGTGGTAACGTCTTCAAGCGTCAATCCAAGTTGTACCATCGCAAAAGCCACTTCCGGTTGAATCCCGACGATAACCGTTTCCGCACCTCGCAGCCGGATCATGTGCGCGATTTCCCGGAGCGTCCGCGATGCAAACGAATCCATTACATCCATCGCCGTGACATCCACGATGACTCCGCGAGAGCGAAGTTTCACGACTTGCTGTACTAAGCCCATTCGCAGTTGATTCAGGTCCGCGTCCGAAAGCGCGGCTTGAAACGTTGCGATAAGGAACGCTCCCTGTTTGAGAATCGGGACTTCCACGCGGCCCTTCCTCCGATCAGCTTAACGCGTCTCCGGCTCCGCTAACGTCGCCACTTTGTATCCCAATAGTCTTTCCGCTTGCTCAATGCCGCCCTGCAGGTCGCCCACCGTATTCATTTTCCCCAAGTCCACGCCAATCGTCACCAGTGTCTGCGCGATCTCTGGCGAAAGCCCTGTGACAATGACCGTCGCGCCTAGCAGCCGTGAAGCCTCCACCGTTTGTACTAGGTGGTTCGCCACCGTGACGTCCATCGCCGCCACACCGGTGATGTCAATCACCACCACTTTGGCGCGGTTGGTCCGAATTCCGCGAAGCAACTGCTCCGTCAATTGCCGGGCACGTTGTGGGTCAATGACCCCGATGATGGGAAGAATCAGCAGCCGCTCACGGACTTGCAAAACAGGAGTTGAAAGTTCGCGGATAGCTTCCTGTTGCTGGCGGATGACGCGTTCGCGCTCTTGCACGAATCCGACCGCCACGGTGTTGGCAATGCGGTTGGCCGCTGGTTCATACGCATCCAAAATGCGATTCAATTTCTTGAAATCTGTCTGGTACTTTGCGAAGAGGGAGCGCGCCAGTACGTCGCGCAATAACAGCACGATTCCCACGACTTCGTGCGTCTCGACGCCTCGAGGAATGATGCGTTCCGAGAGATTTCGCGCGTAAGCCTGCAGCGCTTCAAAAGTTTCCGTCTCGAGGGCCTCCACGTAACTGTCGTACACCGACGTAGCTTCCGCAAAAATTTCCTCTTTTGTCATTGCCGTGAGCAGGCGCGTCTGAGAAATACTGCCCACCCATTCCTCGCGCAGTTGCGTTCGGTTCTGTCGCAGGTGCGCGACAAGCTCGCGTAGGAGTTCTGACGGCTCCTCGCTACGCGACATCTCCGTGACCTGACTATTTAGCGTCGTTTCATTTCGTTTCGCCATGATGGGTTCTCTCCTGGTAGTGAAGGGGCTCGGCTACTACCATTCCGCCGTCTGGCCGCACCTGAGACTGTTATGGCAATACCATCGATAACCTGTCCCCTCAAGCAAGTAAACTCCCTCAATGGCCCTCAGGTAAAGACCTGAGTTACCCATAATTATCCTACTTTAGTATCAGCGTTTTCGGAGAAACTCATCCGAGTACTGGTATCTAGGAAATAGGCGTTCCGTTTCCCGAGGACCTTGACTCCAGAACGCAGACAAGAGTGTCTTATAGTAGGTATTTACCTTACTGAGATTTCAAGTGATTCCCCTCTTTCTTTACCTCCCATTCTTACCTTAATTAGCAGTGAGTGGCTGCCCGGCACCGCAGCTTCCCTCCATTGGCTGGATTCCGACGGGCACTGTTCAGAAGCTGTTGACTGGGAAAGGGTTATGGTTCCAGGCATGGCACTGCATCGTGCCGCCGAGCACCAAGGTTGACTCGAAACGGGGCTGAAGAAGAGGATCAAAAGACCGTCCCCAGCTCGGTGTTAGCGAAGAGCAGCAACGAAGTGGGTTATGCAAGAACAAGAAGGAGTGTCGAGCCGTGAAACACAGAATGTGGCTTGCAGGAGCTTTATTGACCCTGCTGTGGACAACGCCCGCGCTGGCGGATAACCGCTTTATCGTCAGGTCTACTCTAGGCCCCATCGTGCTGAAGCAATTTTGCGTTTTCCAGGGGTGTACCGTCGTAGGCGCCCTCGATGGAATGCTCAACCAAGTTTTCCTGCTAACTACTCCGAGCGCGATTGATACGACGATTTTTCTGAATCTCCTCCAAAACACCCCGGGAATCTTGGACGCCGAGCTAGATCAATTGATCAGTTTGGTAGGCGGCCTGAACACTGTCACGACTCCGCCTCCCGGACTAACGGACAATTCTCCAGCAAATTTATTCGGCACTAAGGTGTGGAACGGCTACGCCAACCAGCCGGCATCCGCGATTGTGCATCTGCAGGATGCGCAGAATACATTCGACGTTGTGGGGAAGGGCATTGTCGCGGACATTGACACGGGAGTGGACCCCGGCCATCCGGCGCTGATAAATGTTCTTCTGCCAGGTTATGACTTTACACGCAACCAGGTCGGTGGCTCGGAAATGACGGATTTTGCTTCGCCCGCGCCCGCGCCCTGTCCCAACTGTCAACCGGCCATCGTGAATCAATCAAGTGCAGCGATTCTTGACCAGTCTTCAGCGGCGATTCTGGACGGGAATTTCCAATACGCCGCATTCGGACACGGGACCATGGTTATGGGTGTAATCCACCTGGTAGCTCCCAAGGCACATCTCTTACCACTCAAAGCATTTCGTTCCGATGGCACTGGATTCCTCTCTGACATTCTGCGCGCGATTTACTTCGCGGTGCAAAACAACGCCAACGTGATCAACATGAGCTTCGACACTTCCACAAATTCGACGGAGCTAAGCAAGGCTCTCGACCACGCAAACCAACTCAACGTGATCTGCGTGGCCTCAGCAGGGAACGACGGCCAACCCGCCCCACCAAACTATGTCTATCCGGCGGCGCTGCAAAGCGACGTTATGGGAGTCGCTGCAACCAGCGACCTGGATACTCGCTCGACGTTTTCGAATTATGGCAACCCCATCGTTTGGGTGGCCGCTCCTGGCGAAGCCATTGTCACCACCTACCCGTTCAGCACTTACGCCGCGGGATGGGGAACTTCTTTCAGCGCACCGTTTGTCTCCGGTGCTGCCGCGCTGATGCGAAGCTTGCGGCCCGATATCAATGAATCCTCGGCCGCCTCGGCATTGGCTTATGCTCAATTTGTGGGCCCTGACATGGGTAACGGCCGTCTGGATTTGGTCATGGCTCTTTCTGCGTTGCCACCTGAAAACGGTTCGGAGAATAGTAACCAAGGAGCAGTTTTGCCGCCACTGCTTCCGTGAGTGGTGCCGCGGGTCAGAATAGCGTGAAGAACCCTGGCATTCCGAGGTTCACGTGCGAGCGAAGTTCGCGAGCGGCCGGCGGCTCGCACGAACGGCCTCATGCTGGACGAAGGAGCCGGAAGGACTGCAAACACCGGCGCGCAGTTTCAAGTTCCGTGAATTGGCTGCCTTCCTGTTCGATCAAGTAATACTCAACTCCGCCGCCATTTTCCGCTGCTTCGAAAATATTTTTCCACTCTGCAGCCCCTTCCCCAAACAGCACCTTGTAGCCTTTCTCCGGTTCCAGTGACCAGTCCTTGAGATGAAGGGAGCGTATTCTGCCCGGATTCGCTCGAATCCACGCCACGGGATCGGAGCCGGCCTCCAGGCACGTGCCCACATCCAGTTGGAGCATGATCGATGGCTTCGTATTCTTCGCTAGAATTTCGATCGGACGCTGATTTTCTACCGGAACAAATTCTCTCTGGTGATTGTGATAGCCGGCCTTCAAACCAGCCGATTCCAGCTGATCGGCGGCAGCGTTTAGCGAATCCGCGATGGCCTTCCAACCGTCCACGCCAGGCTTCGGATCCGACGAAGCCATCACCACATACTTGCTGCCCAGAATCAGGTTCAAGTCGCGCGCCCGGCCGATTTTCTCCGGACTCAGGTACGAACTATCGTTGTGCGTCGAGAAGCACCGGATGCCCAGATCGTCCAACAGCTTTCGCATCTGCTTGGTCTGACTCTCGGACCACTCGAAATAGGGCGCATAGAATTCGACACCTTGATATCCCATTTGTGCCACGGCGCGCACCGTGTCCTCGGGATCTTTTTTCAATTCCTCACGGACGGAATAGAGTTCGAGTCCCACTGGAATTGATTTCGCTGCGCGTGCTGAGAAAGCCCAAGGCAGTGTTGCTGAAAAAGCGAGAAATGATCGACGAGAGATTGCCCGGGGTGTCATGATTGAGTCTTCATGCTAAGCGGAACACAAAAGAAACTCAATCGCCGTGCGGCGTGGATTGCGAAGCTCGTCTCAGAACAATGTTGCCTATAGTCCTCAGTCCGCGGTTGCGTGTCCCGGGACGGGTGCGCGCGCAGGCCGCGAATGTCGCGCCCGGAAGAAGGCAAAGCGATCCAGGACCTTCTCCTGGAACTCTTCGAGGTAGAGATAGATCGCCGGAGTAATGAAAAGGGTGATGAACTGCGACACAATCAGGCCGCCGACCACAACGAGTCCGAGCGGCCGGCGCGAGGCGCCATCCGCCCCGTAGCCGAGCGCGATGGGCAGGGCGCCCATGAGCGCGGCCATGGTGGTCATCATGATGGGACGGAAGCGCTCCATGCTGGCGTCGTGAATCGCTTGATCGTCTGGTGCACCGTGCTCGACCCGCTGTTGCGCGAAGTCCACGATCATGATTCCGTTTTTCTTCACGATGCCCATGAGCATGAACATGCCGATGAACGCGTATAAAGAAGCCTCGGCGCCAAACAGCCACAGGGTCAGAAGGCCGCCGACGAGCGCAACCGGCAACGAGGAGAGCACGGTGATCGGATGCAAGTAGCTCTCGTACAAAATGGCCAAAATCACGTACATGACAAAGACCGCGAGAAACATGAGGATGGTTAGGCTCGATACCGTGTCGCGGAACGTAAGCGCTTCGCCTTGGAACTCGCCGCGAATTCCCGCCGGCAAGACTTGCTTCGCAGTTTTCTCCACGAAATCAGTTGCTTGCCCGATGGAATAGCCTGGCTTCAAGTTGAAGAACAGCGTGGCGCTCGTGAATTGGTTGATGTGATTGACGGACTGCGGGCCCAACATCGGGTGCCAAGTCGCCAGGGCGTTGAGCGGAACCATGCGCGAGCCGTCGTCGCTCTTGATGTACAGCAGATGAAGATCCTGAGGCTCGGAACGCTGATCGTCGGCAACTTCCAGGATTACCTGGTATTGGTCGGTGGGCTTCTTGATGAGATAAACGTAGTTCTGCGAGTACGCTTGGTGCAGAAGATTCAGAACCCTCGTCTCGGAGACGCCGTAGGTCTTGGATTGCTCGCGGAGGATGTCGACCTGCAGATTCGGGGTATGGTTGAACAGGTCGGAGTTGACAAAGAGGAACCCCGGGAACTCGGACATTTTGCGCATCAGGGTTGCCGAGCTGGCATAGACCTCGTTCGGATCGATCCCGGAAATCGAATAAGCAAACTGGCCCTGCAGCTGCGCCGTGGCTCCGGTGCTGATCTGCAGCACGGGCTGGGGCTTGAGAAATGTGAGCAGACCGGGGACCTTGGAGTTCAACTGTCCCATCAACTGCCCAGTTACGACTTGAATGGGAGGACGCTTATCGGGAGCCTTCAGAAACGCGAGCACCAAGCCTTGGTTGGCGGGGAAAAATGAATTGTTGCCGCTCATGGTGAAGGTCATGTCCACGGCGGGGTTGGTATGGAGGACCTCCTCCACCTGCATCTGGTGGGTATGCATTTCGTAGTGCGACGTGCCCTCCTGAGCAACGAAGACGCCGAGCGCGAAGGAACTATCCCCGATGGGCAGGAAGGCCTTCGGGACAACGGAGAACAGATAGCCGGTTCCCAGCAGGCAAACCACCCAAATCGCCAGCGAAATCCAGCGATACCGAAGGAAAAACCACAATGAACGCCCGTAGACCGATAGCACCTTTTTTTCCGTGCCGCCGATGACGCGCTCGATCCAGTTCTTCTTCGCGCGCTCCCCGCGCTCTTGAAGCAGGCCGGAACACATCAAGGGCGTGAGCGTCAGCGAAACGATGCCGCTGGCGAAAATCGAAACGATGATGGTGATGGAGAACTCGCGAAAAATGCGCCCGACCAGCCCGCTCATAAAGACCAGCGGGAGGAATACGGCGGCTAGGGAAATGGTCATGGCGAGAATCGTGAAGCTGATTTCCCTGGCGGATTGCAGGGCGGCTTCGAGGGCACCGAGGCCGCTCTCCATAAGGCGAACGGTATTCTCCAGGAAGACGATGGCGTCATCGACCAAGAATCCGATGGCCAGCGTCAGGGCCATTAAGGACAGGTTGTCCAGGCTGTAGCCCAGGATGTCCATGACCACGAAGGTGAGCAGGAGCGAGAGAGGCAGCGCCACAACCGGGATCAAGGTGTCGCGCGCGCGGCCTAGAAAAATAAAGATCACCAGGACAACCAAGGCGAACGCGATGAACAGAGTCGCCTGGACATCCTTGACGCTGTTCACGATGCCTTGAGAACGGTCATAAATGGGAACGATTCCAACAGAACTGGGGAGTTGCGCTTGCACCGTGGGAAGGAGGTCGCGGATGGATTTGGCGACCTCGACGGCGTTTGATCCCCCACGCCGGAAAACCGCAACGACGACCGTAGCGGCCGGAACCTCGTGTCCGCGGTACCAAAAGCGCATGCTGATGCGTTCGTCCTGCAATCCATTTTTTACCGTGGCGATGTCTTTCAAGTAGACCGGAGCGCCGTTGTCTTGGCGAACGATTAAATTTTCGTACTGGCTGGCTTCGCTGAGTTGCCCTTCAGGCTGAAGCAAGAAGGTGTGATGCGCGCCGTCAAATTGGCCCGCTCCCGTGTAGCTGGTCCCGTTCTTCAGCGCCGCCGTCAAATCATCAATGGTTAGACTGCGCGCGGCCATCGCGGAAGGGTCGGCCTTGATGCGCACCGCGGACTGAGCGCCGTACACGGCCACCTGGCTCACGCCAGGGAGAATGCTGATGCGCTCGCCGACTTGCGTATTGGCGTAGTCGAAGAGCTGGCCCTGCGTGGCGCTGTCGCTGGTGATCCCGACGTACATGATGGGCTGGTCGTTAGGATTGGTCTTGGTGAAGGTGGGCGGGCTCGGCAAATCCACGGGGAGCTGCGCCGTCGCGCGCGTAATGGCCGCCTGAACGTCGGTTGCCGCGGCATCCACACTCTTGGAGAGATCAAACTGCAGGACAAAACTCGAGTGCCCCTGTCCACTGTTGGAGGTCACCAACTGAAGGCCGGGAATCTGCATGAACTGACGCTCGAGCGGGGTGGCCACGTTGTTCGCCATGGT
>Ga0137415_10000221_pt1 | contig 50014 bp, 41 predicted proteins | sample CZODoug3_1_1_16f_FD_183082 | JGI IMG/M metagenome (GOLD analysis project Ga0137415, IMG submission 183082) | Vadose zone soil fungal communities from Angelo Coast Range Reserve, California, USA - CZODoug3_1_1_16fungal (Hybrid Assembly) | ecosystem: Environmental > Terrestrial > Soil > Vadose...
GTCGGTGTCCGTTTGCAGGCCGACCAGATCGCGTTCGCCTACACCGGTGACACCGGCCCAACCCCATTACTCGCTGAACTCGGCCGAGACGCCGAGCTGTATATCGTTGACGCCACGGACAGGAAAGGCGAGCTACAGCAGCCCCACCGCAAGCTGCTCACCCCCGAGGAAGCAGGACACTGGGCCACCCAGGCTGGCGCCCGCAGACTGATGCTCACCCACTTCTGGCCAGGCAACAACCGGGAAGCGGCCGCAGCCGCGGCACGGTCTGCTTTCAACGGCGAAGTGCTCACCGCCGATGAAGACCTCGTTGTCCCACTTGGCCCAACCTGATCCTCGGCCTCTCGCCTCAAAGACACCTCGATCGAACACGCAAACGATCATGCTTGTCGGTCTGCGCCGCCACGACGCGGCCCCGGCCCGGTCACCCGACGGCCCGGAATGTGGCCGCTCGGGTCGATGTTGCACCGTGCACCGAGTGGCCGAGGAGGAGCGCTGTGGGCAGTGCGCCGCGGTTCACGACCTCGCCGGGGGCGACGCCGCACCGCTGGTGGCGGCGTGCCGCCGGGATGGCCGATCCCGACGCTGAGGCGGCGCTGCTGCTCGACGAGGTGCTGGCCGCCGCGGGGCGACGGCCGGGACGCTGCGACCGGCCGGGGGTACTGCCGGTGTGCCGGGCGGAGGTGGCGACGAGTTCGGTCGTCGGCACGGTCGCCCGCCGAGGCGACTTCGACCGGGCGTTCCGGCCGATGCGCCCGGAACTGCGTGGGCGGTGGGAACGGGTGGCCGACCGGGTGGCGTCCGGTGCGCAACTGGCGCCGGTGTCGTTGCTGCGGGTGGGCGAGCTCTACTTCGTCATGGACGGCCACCACCGCATCTCGGTGGCCCGCGCGGCGGGGCTCGAGAAGGTGCCGGCGGTGGTCCGCGCCGTGTGCACGACCGCCCTGGTGGACGCCGGGTTGACCCGTGCCGACCTGGATCGCAAGGCGGCGGAGCGGGAGTTCCTCGGGGGCGTGCCGCTGCCGGACGCGGCGACCGGCCAGCTCCGGCTCGACCGACCGGACCGGTATCGGCAGCTGGCGTCGGCGGCCCGCGACTGGTCCGCGGCGGCTGGTCTGGTGTCGCGGCGGCCGGGCGGCCCGCTGGACCCCGAGGCGGCCGCCGCGTGGTGGGATACAGGGGTGCTGCCGAGGGTGCGCCGGCTCGGTCTCGCCCCGACCGCCCCGGGCGTTGCCGCCGCCTACCTCGACTCCCTCCGGCCAGGTCAGGGGTCGTGAGTGGCGAGTGGTCCGGTAGGACCACTCGCCACTCACGAGGTGCATCATGCGGAAAGCTGATGGACAGTCCACGTTCTATGCATTGGGCTGATGCTGCCAGTCGCCCTACCCTGAGGCACCGCGCGGCCGGCAAGCCTGACCCCGTGAGTGGCGAGTTGGGTCAGGACCCAACTCGCCACTCACGGGGGTGAGTGCGGCGCGTATGGCGACCGACGAACTGGGGGAACCGCATGACCATCACTCGACAACACGTCATCGATCGGGACGCGGCGGAAGCGGTCTCCGCGCCGATCATCAGCTACGTCGTCACCCACGGCGACGTCGTCTACCTGAGCGGCGTGATCAGCGACCCGCGCAATCCGGGGCCGGACGTCCAGTCGCAGACGAGGGAGGTCCTGCACCGGATCGACGAACTGTTGGCCGACGCCGGGACCGACAAGTCGAAGTTGCTCAGCGCGCAGGTCTGGTTGCGCGACATGAGCACGTTCTCCGCCCACAACGAGGTGTGGAACGAGTGGGTGGACCCGGCGAACCCGCCGGTCCGGGCCTGCATCCAGGCCCAGCTGGTGCTGCCGACCCTGCTCGTCGAGATCAAGGTCACCGCCGCCCGCTGATCGGATGCCGGCCGGCCAAGACGCGCGGGTCAGGACGCGCCGGCGGCGGGCACGGTGAGGGCGAACTCCAGGATCGAGCCGGGGTTGTCCAGGATGCCGGTCTTCGAGCCGGACTGGGGCCCGGCCGTGCCGTCGCTGTCCGTGGCGATGTAGATCTTGGTGTGGTCCGGGCTGAGCGCCACGTCGCGGTACCGGTTGCGGGTACGGAACAGCTGCTGGGTGTCGCCCTGCACGTAGTCGCCGTCGCCGGAGAGCTTGAACACGAACAGCGAGCCGGTCTTCAGGCCCGGCACCAGCAGGGCGTTGGCCAGGGTGGGGTTGGGCGCGTGCTCGGCCGGCACGTACTCCAGGCTGGCCGGCGCGATGGAGGGCCAGCAGAGGTCGGGCTCCTCGCCGCACCCGGGGTCCCGGAAGTTGTGCCCGGTCGGCACGGTGTAGATCGTCTTCAGCGGCTCGACGTAGTCCGGGTCGGTCCACTGCGTCTCGGTGGGACCCCTGGGCACCACGGCGGGCACGTCGTAGTCGTCGTACTCCAGCTGGGCGCAGTTGGGCGCGGCCGACCAGTTCGCGTACTGGTAGGCCTGGTCGTCCCGGAAGCCCGCGGCGAAGGGCCAGCCGTAGTTCTTGCCGGCGCGCAGCAGGTTGATCTCGTCGTCGCTCTTCGGGCCGTGCTCGTTGGAGAAGATCCGCCCGCCCGGGCCGTTGGCCAGGCCCTGCGGGTTGCGGTGGCCGTAGCTGAAGATGTGGCTGCGCATGCCGTGGATCACCGGGTTGTCCGCCGGGATGGTGCCGTCGAGCTCCATCCGCATCGTCTTGCCGACGTAGCTGCTCCAGTCCTTGGCGGCCACCTGCGCCTCGGTGGGCAGGTCCTGGGCGCGGATCGGCTGGCAGGCGCGGTCGAACTGGTTGTTGCCCAGGTCGCCGAGCGAGTAGTACAGCTTCTGGTCGGCGCCGATCAGCAGGCGGCCGGCGTTGTGGTCGGTGCCGGCCGGCAGCCCGGTCAGGATGTCGGTCGGGGTGTCGAGCGTCGCGGCGGCGCGGTCGTACCGGTACCGGACGATCTTGCCGCGCAGGTCGGTGGCCGCGCCGGGGTCGGCGTCGTAGTCGTAGGCCACGAAGGCCGAGGCGCCGGCGAAGGCGAGGCCGAGCAGGCCGTCCTGGGCGCCGCTCGCGGACACCTCGTTGATCGTGAGCACCGTCGTGCGTGCGCCGTCGGCCGGGTTGATCCGGTCCACCCGCTTGCCGATCTTCTCGGTCACCCAGAGGAAGTTGTCCGGGCCCCAGGTCAGCTCCCACGGCGCGGCCAGCCCGGTGGTCAGCACCCGCATGGCCGGCGGTGGCCCGATTGCGGCGACCGGGCCGCGCGGCGCGGGTGGCGGACTCGGTGGCGCCGGCGGCGGTGCACTCGCACACGCGGTGACCAGCGCGGATACCAGGATCAGCAGGACGGCGGGCAGCACCGGTCGCGTCACCTGAAGCTCCTCAGCTTGACCGTGGGGAGCCCAAACCTAGGGTGTGGGCGCTTGTCCGGGCGCGACTATTTATCCCATCGGGCGACGTAGGCCGTGCTTGGATCAGCTGCGGTGGCGGCCGGCGCAGAGGCGCCGGTTCGGCGACGAGGTGGGGGTGCCGTGCTGATGGTGGGACTGGATCGTCGGGCGTTCTTGGGGGCCATCGGGGCCACCGCCGTGGGGTCGTTGCTGCTGAGCGCGTGCGGCGGCCCTTCGGCACCGCCGCCGCCGGCGGCAACCCCGGTTCCGGGTCCCGCGCCGGCGCCGGTCCCGGCGAACGCGCCGTTCTTCGTGGGCACCTACACCGACGGCGACGGAGCCGGCAAGGGCATCGGCGTCGGTACCTGGGCCACCGCGAACGGCCAAGCCACCCTCAGCGGCGTGGTCCCGGTGTCCAACCCGTCGTTCCTCGCGCTCGGCCCCGGTGGCACGGTGCTGTACGCGGTGGACGAGCAGGAGGACGGCGGCGTCAGCGCGCTGTCCGTGACCGGCGGCGAGCTGAAGCTGATCAACCGCGAGTCCAGTAAGGGCGCCGGGCCGACCCACCTGTGCGTGCACCCCAGCGGGCGATACGTGCTCGCGGCGAACTACGACTCGGGCAGCGTGGTGGCCCTGCCGGTGCGCCCCGACGGCGGGCTGGGACCGGCTACCGACGTCGCCCAGCACACCGGCTCTGGGCCGGACGCCGACCGCCAGGACGGGCCGCACGCCCACCAGATCGTGCCCGCCCCGGCCGGCGGCTACCTGCACGCCGTGGACCTGGGCACCGACACGATCTACGCCTACCAGCTCGACAACGCCAGCGGCCGGCTGACGCCGCGCGGGGAGGTCAAGCTGCGCGCCGGCAGCGGGCCGCGCCACCTCGCCTTCCACCCGAACGGCCGGTTCGCCTACGTGACCACGGAGCTGGGCAACACCGTGGTGACCTGCGGCTACGCCGGCGGGGTGCTCACGCCGGGCAAGGAGCAGCCGGCGACCACGGCCCCGTCCAGCGGCGAGCGCAACTACCCGGCGGAGGTCGTGGTCTCTCCGGACGGCCGCTTCGTCTACGTGTCGAACCGGGGCGCGGACAACATCGCGGTGTTCGCGGTCGGCGCCGACGGGCAGCTCGCGCCGAGCTCCAGCACCCCGTGCGGCGGCAAGTACCCGCGCTACATCGGCCTGGCGCCGGGCGGCGACTTCCTGTTCAGCGCCAACCAGAAGTCCGACACGGTGACCACTTTCGCGGTCGACAAGGCCACCGGGGCGCTCACCTCGGTCGGCAAGCCGCTGGCCAGCCCGATGCCGGTGTGCACCGTGGCGCTCTGAACGCTCGGCTGGGAGAGCTGGACCGCCACCCTGTGAGTGGTATTGGTCGCTATAGCGACCAATACCACTCGGAGGCTGCACCTCTGAACCGATTCGGTAATCCGTTGTGGCTGGCGGGCGCTCGTGTCAGGGTCCGGCCGGGAACACAGGGGAGCGGCGATGGACCGGAGCGGAAGCGGTCAGGGGACGGCGGCGCGGCTGGGCGGCGTGTGGCTGCTGGAGCGGGACGGCGCGCTGCGTGAGCTGGCCGAGGGGCTCGCCTCGGCGGCCGCCGGGTCGGGTCGGCTGGTGCTGCTGGCCGGCGAGGCGGGGGTCGGCAAGACGTCGGTCGTGCGGCGGTTCGGCGCGGCGGCCCCGGGCGGGCCGAGGGTGCTGGTGGGCGCCTGCGAGCCGCTCAGCTCGCCCCGGCCGCTGGGTCCGCTGCTGGACATGTTGCCCCGGCTGGGGGCCGGTGCGCGGGACGCGCTGGCGCGGGTCGGGCAGGGGGCGCCGGCCGGCGAGCTGTTCGACCGGGTACTGGCCGACCTGGCCGCCGCCGACCGCCCGACGGTGCTGGTGTTCGAGGACGTGCACTGGGCGGACGAGGCCACGTTGGACCTGGTGCGGTTCCTGGCGCGCCGGTTGACGCGGCTGCCCGTGCTGTTCGTGGTCACCCACCGCGACGACGAGATCAGCCGGACCCATCCGCTGGCGGCGCTGCTCGGCGACCTGGCCGGGCTGCCGGGCATCGCCAGGGTCTCGCTGGACCGGTTGAGCCGGGCGGCGGTGGCCGAGCTGGCGGCGGTGGCCGAGCTGGCGGCGGGCTACCGGGCCGATGTCGACGAGCTGTTCGAGGTGACGGCCGGCAACCCGTTCTTCGTCGTGGAGGTGCTGGCCACGCTGCCCGAGCAGCTGCCGGCGACGGTCCGGGCGGCCGTGCGGGGCCGGTTGGCGCAGCTCTCGGCGGCCGGTGTCGAGGTGCTGGAGGCGCTCGCCGTGCTGGCCGAGCCGGCGACCCCGGACGTGGTGGCCGCGTTGGTCGGGGACGCGCGCACCGGGCTGTCCGACGCGGTGGACCTGGGGTTGCTGACCGCGGCGGGCCGACACGTCGCCTTCCGGCACGAGCTGACCCGGATGGCGGTGCTCGACGAGGTGCCCCCGCCGCGCCGGGTCGAGCTGCACCGCGCGGTGCTCGACGAGCTGCTGCGCGACGATGTGCCCGAGGACCGGCTGGCCAGGGTCGTGCACCACGCCGAGCAGGCCGGCGCCGACCAAGCCCTGCTGGAGTACGCACCGAGGGCGGCCCGGTGCGCCGCCGCCCTGGGCGCGCACCGCGAGGCCGTCGCGCACTTCCGGCGGGCGCTCGCACTGGCCGACGCGCTGCCAGTGGACGAGCGCGTGGCGCTGCTGCAGGGCGCCTGTTTCGAGTGCCTCCTGACCGGCGACCTGCACAGCCGGATGGAGTATCGCCGGCAGCTCCTGGACCTGCATCGGTTGGCCGGCGACCTGCTGGCCGAGGGTGACAGCCTGCGCTGGCTGTCCCAGGACCACTTTGCGGCGGCCCGAACTCAGCTGGCCAGGGCCTACGGTCTGGAAGCCGTCCGGGTGCTCACCCAACTGCCCCCGGGGCCCTCGCTGGCCAGGGCATACGCGCACCTGGCCGAGCTCAGCTTCTTCAACCACGAGGTCGAGTCCGCCCTGCGGTACGCCGAGCGGGCAGCGGCGTTGACCGAGCGGTTGGCACTGCCGGAGCTGGCGGCACGGGTGCGGTACTTCGCGGTGGCCACGCGCATGCTTCGTTCCGACGAGGGTTGGGCCGAGCTGCACGACGCCCGGCGAGCCGCCATGGCGACGGGCTCCCTCGAACACGGTCTGTACCTGACGATCGCGTCGCCAAACCTCGCCGCGGCGCGGCACGACCCGGTTCGGGCGCTCACGCTGCTCGACGAGGCCGACCAGTTCGTCCGCGCTCACGACATGCCGGCCGGCCGGCTCAGCATCAGCAGCTGCCGGTCGCACGTCCTGATGCAGTGCGGTCAGTGGGCGGCGGCCGAGGCCGCGGCGTCCGCGACGTTGGCCGACCCCCGGACGGTCCCCGCTCTGGGCGTGCTGCCCATGAGCGTGCTCGGGCTGCTCCGGGCGCGGCGGGGTGAGTCGGGCTGTTGGTCCGTACTCGACGAGGCCATGGCAACCGAGGCGGAACCGAGCGTGCCGAGGTTGGGGCTGCTGTTCGAGGCTCGGGCCGAGGCCGCCTGGTTGGCCGGCGACGACCGGCGCGCGGTCGCCGAGGCCCGGCGCGGGCTGGGCGGGGCCACCCCAACCGAGGACCGCTGGCAGGCCGGCGCGCTGGCTTGCTGGATCTTCCGGGCCGGCGGGCAACCACCCGACGTACCGGTCGCCGAGCCCTATGCCAGGGAGATCGCCGGTGACTGGGCGGGTGCGGCGCGCGCGTACGAGGCCCGAGGGTTGCCCTACGAGGCGGCGCTGGCCCGCCTCGGCGGTGATGTGGACGCCCTGCGCGCCGCGCTGTCCGTGCTCGACCGGCTGGACGCCGCGCCGGCGGCCGCCCGGGCCCGAGAGCGCCTGCGGGCCCTCGGCGAGCGCCGGGGCACCCGTGCCAGGTGGAGCAGCACCCGGCACAACCCGTACGGGCTGACCAGCCGCCAGCTCCAGGTGCACGCCCTGCTGGGGGAGGGGCTGAGCAACGCCGAGATCGCCGCCCGGCTCGTGCTCAGCCGCAACACCGTCAACCATCACGTCGCCGCCGTGCTGGCCAAGCTCGACGTGTCCAGCCGGACCGAGGCGGTCCGCAAGCTCAGCTGAGCCCGGCGCCGGTCCGCCAGGGCTCAGCCGGCGCCGGCCGCGCTCACTTGATCCCCACGATCATCGAGTCGGGGCCGCTCAGCGCCTTGACGTAGGAGCTGTGGAACCCGGCGTCGTCCAGCCAGCCCCGGCAGTCCGCGCCGGTGTAGTCGAAGCCGTCCGCCGTCTCGATCAGCATGTTCAGGCTCATCAGCAGCCCGAAGGCGTTCGCCCGCCGCTGGTCGTCGATCACCCCGTCGTAGATGATCAAGGCTCCGCCGTCGGGCAGCGCGGCGTACGCCTTCTGGACCAGCGCTTTCTTCTCCGGCAGCCCCCAGTCGTGCAGGATGTGCCCCATCACCAGCACGTCCGCGCTCGGCAGCGGATCGGTGAAGAAGTCGCCGGGATGGAACTGGAGCCGGTCCGCCAGCCCGGCGGCCTGTACGTACTCGTCGAACACCGGCGCGACCGGTGGCAGGTCGAAGCCGCCGCCCGTCAGGTGCGCGTGCCGGCTGGCCAGCTGCACCGGCAGGCAGCCCTGGGCACAGCCGATGTCGATCACCGTGCGGTACCGGTGCCACGGGAACTCCACCGCGATGCGCCGCGCCGAACCCAGGCTCACCCCGGTCATGGCCTGCAGGAACAGCCGCAGCTGGACCGGGTCCTGATAGAGCACCTCGAAGAAGTGTCCGCCGGATTTGATCTCGTTCTGCGGGGACCCGGTGCGCAGGCCCTCGGTCAGCGAGCCCCAGAACCCGTAGAGCCGGTCGTTGGCCATCTCGAACAGCCCGCCGATGTAGCTGGGCTTCGAGCGGTCCAGGAAGGTGTCGGTGTCCGGGGTGTTGTGGTAGCCGTCGTCGTCCCGGGTGAGCATGCCGAGCGCGACCATGGCGTCGAAGAAGTCCCGGGCGCCGCGCGGGTGCAGGCCGAGTCGCCCGGTCAGCTCCGCCGTGCTGAGCGGACCGCGCGCGAGCTCGGTGAACAGTCCCAGCTCGACCGCGCTGAGCAGCGCCTTGGAGCCCCAGAAGGCCAAGCCGAGCTGGAGCAGCCGTTCGGGGTCGGGCGCGGCCGGGTCGCCGGTCGCGCTCGCCGTGTCTGGGTCGATCGTTGGGTCCGCCGTCATCGGAGCCCTCCCTCTCCTGGTTCCTGTCAGGCAGCATGGGTGGGCCACGGGCCATTCGGGATCTCGTTTTCCCAAGATGGCCAGGCTTGGCGGGTAAGTTGGCCAGCTGCGCCGCGACCGGGCACTAGGTTCGGGCCATGGTGACCGAGGCCCTGGTCGCGTGGCTCCGCGACTCCGATCCGGCCCTGCGCTGGCAGGTCGAACGCGACCTCGCGGGCGAACCGCCCGAGGTCTGGGAGGCGACGCGGGCGCGGATCGCCACCACGGGGTTCGGCGCGCGCCTGCTCGCGCTACAGGACCCGGACGGCCAGTGGGCCGGCGGCGCCTTCTTCCCCCGGCGGCACGGACGCCACCCGCGCCGCCCGCCGCCACGGCGAGGAGTACCTGCTGTGCCGAGGGCTCTTCCGCCGCCTCTCGACGGGCGAACCGGTGGCACCCTGGGTGGACCGCTTCGCCTACCCGTTCCGCTGGTCCTACACCGTGCTCAACGCGGCCGAGTACTTCCGCCAGGCCGCCCAGCGGGACGGTTCGCCGCCGGATCCTCGGCTGGCGGATGCGATCGAGCTCATCCGGTCCGCCCGGCAACCCGACGGCAGCTGGCTGCAGGCCCACCGGCTCGCCGGGCGGGCGTGGTTCGAGGTCGGCGCGGGGGTCGGGGAGCCCTCGAAGTGGCTGACCCTGTTCGGCACGCGGGTGCTCGCCTGGTGGGACTCCTCAGCTCGATAGTGCCTCGTAGTCGTGGCTGTCCTCGACCTGGCTGGAGTTGGGTGCGCCCCGGTCGTCGTGGCTGTCGGTGCGGGAGTCGTCCCGGTAGCTGCTGTGCGTGCTGTCGCGGATGTCGCCGCCGTCAGTGTCGATCCGCTGGTGCACCGAGTTGTCGATCCGGGTGTCCCGGTCATCGATCGAGGTGTAGTTGTTGGTGGAGTGACGACGAGTCAGCCATGGTTCGTATCTCCGTTTCGCTCTCGTGTCGGAGCGCATGTTTTGTGGCATGCGAAATAGCTATCGCACGCTCGGTGCGGTGCACCGTCGGATTCGGTTGCGGCCGCCGGCGAATGGTTCGGAAACCGCGCGAGAATGGCGCGGAGAGTGAATCGGGACTAACCGGCTAGATGAGTTCCTGGGCAGGGCGTATCTGGCGCAGGGCGCACCGGCCGGTTACCGCGATCGGGCGGCTCTCCGCTCAGTGGCGGAACACCTGGAGCGCCTGCGGCGCACACCGTGCGCGGAGCTCGCGGCCACCCGGGCCGAGCTCGCGTGCAACGCCGAGGCGGGCGCCCGCGTGCCAAGAAGCGGCGCTGACGTCCGTCTCCGGAGCATCGTAGCTGGTCAGCTGGATGTGTCTCGGCTGTACCGAGGAGGCTCCCGCGACGTACTGGGCCCCGTGCAAGGGCACCAGCTGGCAGTCGTGCGGCGCGTCGCCGCCGAGTGGCGCGCCGGCCAGGCCGATGGTGCCCGACCCCGGGACCTCGGCGCCCAGTTCGCTCGCGGCAGTCAGCGCGAGCGCGACGAAGAGCAGCAACGCCATCGCCACGGTGATCGGCCGCGCTACGTTCGCCACGGTGCCCCGCACGTCGTCGAGTTTGTCGCAGCTCTCTGAGCCGACCTTTGCTGTTCAGCATAACGTACTTTCTTCGGCGTTCGATGGGTCGTTCACCTGACCGAGTTTCGTCCGGGACAGGGCGACACGATTATGACCACCACCCGAATTCGGCCACCACCCAAAGTGTGTGTGCCGCAAATCAATTCGAAGCCCGGGGCCGCATTAGTCTAGTCTGGGCCGATCAGTGGCGAGAGTGGGCGGAGCGCGCCACGGCTGGTCGGTCGGGACGCCGAATTGGCCGTGGCCCGGGCCGAGGTAGAGCGGGCCGCCGGCGGCGGGTTCCGCTGCCTGTTGCTGCTCGGCGAGGCCGGCGTCGGCAAGACCAGGCTGGCCAGGGAGCTGCTCACCGGGCGGGTGACCGGGCTGTCCGCGCGGGCCTACCCGCTGGGCGGGGCGAGCGAGTTCGGGCTCTGGGCCGAGGCGCTGGAGGGCCAGCTGCGCGGGCTGCCCGCCGCCGAGGTGTCGGCCCTGTGCGCCGGGTTCCTGGACGACCTCGCGGTGCTGGTCCGCAGCGTCGCGGCCGCCCGGAGCCAGCTCACCGAGATCGAGACCGCGACCGAGACCACGGGGCGGCCGGCGGTCGGGGAGCAGCCCCGTTCCCGGCTGCTCGCCGGGCTGGCCGCGCTGCTGGACGGCCTCGCCGGCCGGGCGCCGGTCGTGGTGCTGCTGGACGACGTGCACCTGGCCGACGCGTCCTCCTGGGAGGCGCTGGCGTACCTGGCGCGCAACCTGGCCCACGCGCCGGTGCTCGTGGTCGCCACCGCCCGCCGCGCCGAGCTGGCCGACCAGCCGTTCGGGCTCGACGTGCTGGCCTCGCTCGAGCAGGAGGGCTGCCTGCGCCGGCTGTCGCTGGACCCGTTGCCGCCGCCCGCCGTCCGCCAGCTCGCCGAGTCGGTGCTGCCGGAGGCGGCGCTGCCCGCCGCGCCGGCGCTGCTCGACTGGCTGCACGAGCGCGCCCGGGGCAACCCGCTCTACCTGCTCGGCCTGCTGCGCGCGCTGCTCGACGAAGGGGCCGACCTGGCCGCGCCGGCGCTGCGCACCCTGCCCGAGGCGCTGACCGGCCAGGTGGCCCGCCGGGTCCGGGCGCTGGACCCGGGCGCCGTCGACGTGCTGGAACTGCTCGCGGTGCTGGGCCGGCGGGTCGAGCTGCGTGGCCTGGTCGGGCCGAGCGAGCGCCCGACCGAGGTGCTCGCCACCGCGCTGGACACGCTCAGCCGGCACGGTCTGGTTACCGAGCAGGAACGCGGTCCGGACCTGAGCTACGAGGTGGCGCACCCGCTGATCCAGGAAGCGGTGTACCTCGGCATCGGCGCGGCCCGGCGCCGGCTGCTGCACCGGCGGGCCGGGCAGGCCCTGCTGGCCGCCGGCTGGCTCGGCGCGGCCGCGCCCCACTTCGCCGCCGCCGCCCAGCCCGGCGACCCGGAGGCCGTCGCGGTGCTGGTCCGGGCCGTGCGGCGGGCCGAGGAACGGGAGGCCTACCGCGAGGCGCTGGAGATCCTGGCGTCGCTGGTGGAGCTGCTGCCGGCCGGGGACCCGAGGTGGCGGGAGGTGGTCGCGGCGCTGTCCTGGCGCGCCCAGTGGGTGGTCGACCACCGCGCCGACGCGCACGCTGCGCTGGGGGTCGGCCCGATGCGCCGGATCGACGCGGTGCTGGCCGGCGTGCCGGCACCGGCCGAACGGGCCGTGGTGAAGTTCCGGCTGGCCGGCTTCCTGGCCTGGGGCTGCGGCGAGCTCGAGGAGGCGGCCGCCGAGTGCCGGCTGGCCGGAGCACTGTTCACCGAGGCCGGGGACCGGGGCAGCGTGCTGCTCGCCGAGCACGAGCTGGCCTGGATCGGGGCGCTGGCCGGCGACCTGGGCGCGCTGGGCGAGGCAGCCGCCCGCATCGCCGCCGAGGCCGGCGCCACCGTGACCGCCGTTGGGGACAGCGCCGTTGGGGACAGCGCCGTTGGGGACCGGGCGCTGCTGCTGCGCGCCACCCGCAGCCTGATCCTGGTGGAGCAGAACGCGGGTCGCTTCGCGGCCGGCGAGGCCCGGGTAGCTGAGACGATCGCGCTGGCCAGGGCCACCGGCGACCGCTACGCCGAGGTCATCGGCAGGTGCTGCCGGGCGATCGGGCTGATCTTCGAGGGTCGCTGCGCCGAGGCGGTGGCCGTTCTGCCGCCGGACGGTGCGGATGCCGAGTGGGCCGACCCGGTCGGGCTGAACGCGCGGAGCATGGCGCACTGGTGCGCCGGCGACTTCGCGGCGGCCGTGTCGAGCGGCCTCGACAGCCTCACCGAGGCGCCCGGCCCGCTCAGCAGGCGGCGCGGGCTGCCGTTGTTCTTCACGACGCTCGCCGCCATCGAGAACGGCCGGTACGACGTGGCCCAGCGGCTGGTGGCCAGGGGGCAGGCAACCTACCGGGACCGGGACTGGTTCGTCTACAGCCACTTGATGACCCACGCCGAGGCGCTGCTGCGCTGGCGGACCGGGCCGGTCGAGGTGGCCGAAGCGCAGGTCACGGTGATGTGGCGGACCGCGGCACGGCTGCGCGAGATGGGCAGCGCGGTGAGCGCGGCGCTCGTGCTGACGGACCTGGCCGAGTTGGCCGACGTCGAGCTCCAGCGCGTCGGCCAACTCGCCGGAACCGAGGCCGGCGCAACCGGGGGAGCCAGCCCCGCGGCGGCGGGCGGGCTGGCGGCTCGCGGGCTGACCGAGATCGCCGCCGACCTCGACCGGGACTTCTACCGGGGCATGGCCGAGACCGCCGTGGCGCTGGGTGCGCTGGCCGAGGGGGACGGCGAGGCCGCCGAGCTGGCCGCCGGGGCCGCGGCGCGCCGGTTCGCCGGCCTGGGCTGCCGGGCCTACCAGGCCAGGGCGCTGCACGTGTTGGGTCGGGCGTTGGCGCCGCGCGAGCCGGACCGCGCGGTGCCGGTGCTGCGCCAGGCCGCCGAGCTGTTCGCCGACTGCGGCGCGCCCTGGCGCCAGGCCCGCACCCTCGACGAGCTGGCCCGGCTCGGTGGCCCGGGTCGGCGGGCCGGCTGGGCGGTGCGGGGTGCCGCCGCGCTGACCCGGCGCGAGCGGGAGGTGGCGCGGCTGGCCGCGCGGGGGTGCAGCGCACGAGAGATCGCGGCGCGGTTGTTCATCGGCGAGCGCACCGTGGAGACCCACTTGGGCCGGGTGTACGCGAAGCTCGGCGTCGGCTCCAAACCACAGTTGGCGGCCCGGGCGACCGAGTTCGAGCTGTGAGCGGCTCCGTACCCGGGTCCGGGCTTTCCCGGATCCGGCGACCGGGTGCCGCCGCCTAGCGTCCAACGCCATGACCAGCTACCAGACGCTGCGCGAGCGGCACCTCGCCGACCTCGCCCCGGCCACCGGCGAGCTGCTCGGCCGGCTGGACTGGTCCGCCGAGCGGCTCGCCGAGCACCGGCGCACCGAGCTGCGCAGGTTGGTCCGCACCGCGCGGGCCGCCTCGCCGTGGCACCGCGCCCGGCTGCGGGACGTCGACCCGGACCGGCTGGATGAGCACACGCTCGCCGAGCTGCCGGTGATGACCAAGGACGACCTGATGGCCAACTTCGACGAGATCATCACCGACGACCGGCTGCGGCTGGACCGGGTCGAGGCGCACCTGGACGGGCTGCGCGGGACCGACGCCTACCTGCTGGACCGCTACCACGCCTGCGCGTCCAGCGGCTCCAGTGGGCGGCGGGGGGTGTTCGTCTACGACTGGGACGGCTGGATGCTGGCCTTCCTCGGCCTGTTCCGGCACCTGCTGCGGCATCAGGCCGGTCCGCACGGCGGTGCTAGCCCCAGCCCGACCCGAATGGCCGTGCTGGGCGCCGCCAGGGCCACCCACCAGTCCGCCACGATGCCGCAGACGTTCTCCGGCACGGCGGTCGACATGCGACGGTTCCCACTGACCTTGCCGCCGGCCGAGATCGTGGCCGGCCTCAACGAGTACCGGCCGACGGTGCTCAACGGCTACCCGACGGCGCTCTACCCGCTGGTCCACGCGGCCGAGGCGGGCGAGCTGCGGATCGCGCCGAGCGCGGTGCTGTCGATCGCCGAGCCGCTACTGCCGGAGATCCGGGACGGCCTGCGCCGGGCCTGGGGCGCGCCGGTGCTCAACGTCTGGGGTGCCTCGGAGGGCGTGTCGGCCGGCTCCTGCGGGCAGGGGCCGGGGTTGCACCTGAGCGACGACCTGGCCATCGTCGAGCTGGTCGACCGGCACGGCCGCCCGGTGCCGCCGAACCAGCTCGCCGCGAAGGTCTACGTCACCGTGCTGTACAACCACACGCTGCCGCTGATCCGCTACGAGATCACCGACGAGCTCACCGCGCTGGCCGCGCCCTGCCCGTGTGGGTCGGCGTTCCAGCTGGTCGACGACCCGTGGGGCCGGCTGGACGACAGCTTCAGCTACGCCGGGGTACTGGTGCACCCGCACGTGTTCCGGTCCGCGCTGGGCCGGCGGCGCACCGTGCTCGAGTACCAGGTCCGGCAGACCCCGGCCGGCGCCGACGTCGCGGTGCGCTGCCAGGGACCGGTCGACCTGGCCGCGCTCGCCGACGACCTGCTGGCCGGGCTGGCCGGGCTCGGGCTGCCCGCCGCCGAGATCACCATTACGCCGGTGGACCGAATCGAGCGGCCCGCCAGCGGCAAGCTGCCGCGGTTCGTGCCCCTGCCGGCCGACTCGTTCGGTGTGCGCGCGGAGCGATTGACTGACTAAAGCCCGACCTGGCGTGATCTGCTGCGGTTCCACTTTGTCCGGTGGCCGACCGCCCGACGGATGCGGGCCGTCCAAATGACCCGCGAGTGCGGCTGCGGGCTGCCGTTGGAGCCCGCAGCGTCGTCGTGCAGCCCCGAGCGTCGATCGGGTGATGTCCGCGCGAACTATCCAGTAACCTCACGACCGCCAGGAAGGGTGCCAGCCATGGGTAAACACGACCACCCGAAGCCGCCGGTAGACCCGAGCTCGGACGGGAAGGCGCCCACCGTGCCGGAGCCGCCGGACCCGGGTAAGCACGAGAAGCCCGACCCGAAGCCAGGCAAGTGACCCAGACCCTGGACTGGGCCGACGTGATGACCCGGGTGCCGCGCGAGCGGTTCATCCCGGATGTCATCTGGCGCCACGACCGGGAGCGGGCCGGCAACGACCTGGTCCCGGTCGACCGGCGCACCGACCCGGCCGTCTGGGAGGCGATGGTGGCCGCAGACGGGCCGGTCATCACCCAGGTCGACAACGGGCACCCGACCGACGACGGCATGGGGGTCGAGGCCACCTCGTCGTGCTCGGACCGGGACGTGGTCCGGGAGATGCTGGAGCTGCTCGCCCCAGTCGCCGGCGAACGTGTCCTGGAGATCGGTACCGGCACCGGTTGGAACGCCGCGCTGCTGGACGCCGCCGGCGTGAACGTGACCAGCGTCGAGATCGACCCCGAGCTAGCCCGCCAGGCACGCGCACGTCTCATCGAAAACGGATGCCGCGGGGTCGTTGTCCTGAACGCCGACGGTGCCACGGTGAAGCTCGGCGAGCTGGACGCCGTCATCGCCACGGTCGGAACCACAGCAATCCCCTGGGCTTGGGTCATGCAGACCCGCATCGGCGGCCGACTCGTGGTCCCGCTCAACGGCAGCTGGTACCCGCCGGGGCTCGCCGTGCTGGAACGCACCCAGGACGAGGCAACCGGCAGGCTCGCCGGCCCGGCCGACTTCATGCGGATGCGCTCGCAGGCCCGGTCCCGCGCCGTCCCCCTGCCGGTCGACCTGGCACCCGCGCACACGAGCACCACCACCGTGCACCCCTACTTTTTGACTGGGGACCGGGACGCCGCCGTGGCGATCGACCAGCAGACGTCCGGCATCCGGTTCACCTGGCGCTCGCCCGACGACAGCGCCGAGGGCGTGCTCTGGATTTACGGGTCGGATTCCTGGGCGACCATTGACGCCACGACTGGCGTGCCCTACGCGGTCGAGCAGGCCGGCCCGCGCCAGCTGGTCGACGAGGTGCTCGGGGCCTACCGCTGGTGGCAGGACCATGGCGAACCGGCTGTGTCGGACTGGCGGGTCACGGTGACACCCGACGAGCAGACGATCCAGCAGCGCTAGCAACAACACATCGGATCCGTCGGAGTTGGGTAGTCTCCGACGGAGCCGAGATGCTTACTTCTGGTCGATCAGGTGTTCGACGAACTCCCAGCCGCTCCCTAAGAGATCGGTACCTCGCCGGTTGCGCGGCTGTGGCTGCCGTCCGTCAGCACCGAGCGAATCGTCCCGCTGACTGTGGCTCAGGTCGAGTAGCTCGCCCAAGCGATGCCCGAGAGGTTCCGCGCCGCCGTGTACGCCCAGGCCGGCCTAGGGTGCGACTCGGCACCCCAGCGATCTTGAGGGCCCCTAGCTCGCAGGTAAGAGCGGAACCGAGAGCACCGCGACGTAGTACGCCATGAACTGCACCCCGGACGTCATGCCCAGCACGCGGTTGGCCAGCCCACCGACGGCGCCGATGGTCACGCTGATGGTGAGCCCGAGCAGCCCGCCCTCGTACCAGGAGACCACGGCGATCAGCGCGGCGAACGCGCCGATCAGGGCCTCGTGGCTGATCGTGCGCGAGGCCCAGGCGCTGGCCGCGCGGGCGTAGCGCATCGCGAACGGGTAGGCAACGAGGCCCGCGATCAGCACCCCGAGCAGTCCGTACACCAGGAACTGCCAGGTCTGCAGCAGGCTGTGCAGGTTGTGCACCCCGCCGCCCGGCGCGTTGACGGTGTATACCGGCGGGGCGTTGAACAGGGCCGCCGCCGGGCCGGCCGCCACCGGGCTGAGCGGCAGGCCGAACGCGACCAGGGGGATCAGCGTCTCGGCCAGGTACGTCGACTCGGTGGTGCCGTTCTTGACCGCCATCAGGGTGCTCAGCCGCCGGTACGGGTGCCGGATCCGGGCGCCGACGATCTCGCCGGCCAGCACGGTCGCGGCGACCGGGCTCAGCATGAACGTCGTCGAGGTCACCCCGGCCACCACCGCGGTGGTGACGGCCTGCCGGCGGCTCAGGATCGTCAGCGGGTTGGGGAACCAGCGCCCGCCGACGCCCACGTCGGGGGCCAGCCACACCGTGCGCGGGCCGGACCGGGGCAGGGTGTCCCGCCCGGACCGCGAGGTCGCGAGCAACAGGTCGACGACCAGCGGCCCGATTGCGATGCCGAGGAAGAAGCTGATCGACAGCGGCTTGCCGAGCGCGGCGCCGGCCAGCGCGTTGAGCGCCGCGACGAGCAGCGCGAACGGCGCGATCGCCAGCACGCTGGCCCAACGGCCCGGCGAGAAGTAGCCGACGAACACGGCGGCCACCAGGAACACGAACGGCGCGGCGAGCTTGAGCGGCCCGGCCAGCGGCGCCAGCAGCGCGGCGATGCCGACCGAGATCGGCACGGCGATCAGCGCCGCCAGCAGGCCGCCGGCGAGGGCCTTGCGCAGCGCGATGTGCGGGGCGCCGAGCCGGCGCAACGCGGTCGCGTCGTCCAGCAGCGGGACCGCGGTGGTGTCCCCGGGGATACCGAGCAGCGTGGTGGGGATGGCATGGGTCATGTGCTTGGACACCGCGCCGGCGATGAAGAACGTCAACACCCCGGCCGGTGGGGTGCCCAACAGCACCACCAGCAGGGTGATCGGGGCCAGGGTCGCGGTCTCGTCGGTGCCGGAGACCAGCCCGATCGCGGCGAACACCACCGCGCCGAGCAGCCCCATGCCCACCGCCCAGACCAGCCCGTTGACGATCACGACCGGGCCTCCGGGGCTGGGGCGAGGCCGAGGGCCCGCAGCTCGTCCCGAGTGTCCCGGGGGAGTGCGGCGAACTCCGCCGCGGTACCGCCGAGGCGCTCCAGCTCGGCGAGCGCGGCGGCCCGGTCGATCTCCGCGTCCTCGGTGAGTGCCCGTTTCGGCGGGCACAGCCGGGCGCAGACGGCCGCGCCGAGCACGCACCCGACGAGCCCGATGAGCAGCGCGTAGCCCCCGGCCAGCGCGGGCTGGGCGAGCACCCTGGACAGCACCGCCCGCGACACCAGGAACGCGGGCAGCCCGACCGCGACGCACAGCGCGATCGACAGCGTCAGCTGGCGCAGGTCGACCGCGTCGTTCCAGACGATCCGGTACGGCAGCGCCGCCGGCTCGGCGTCGGGCAGGAGCGCGGCGTTGTGGGTCTGCCCGGGGTCGCGGGGTTGTGCGGTGTCGCCGTGCCTCGAGGTCGGGGTGGTCGGCACGGGCTCCTCCAGGTGGGCGTGGCGACGGGGTCTACGGCGGGCCGGGGTTGCGGGCGGCGGGGCTCGGGCGGCGGGTTAGGGGGTGGTGCGGAGCTCGGCCAGGACGCGTTCGGCGTGGTCGGCGCGGACCGCCCGGTCGGCGATCATCCGGGCCACCAGGGTCGGCAGCTCCTCGGCGGTGGCGCCGACGGTCGTGGCGATGTTGCGCGCGTGCAGCGACATGTGGCCCCGCTGGATGCCCTCGGTGGCCAGGGCCCGCACGGCGGCGAAGTTCTGCGCCAGCCCCACCGCGACGATGATCTCGGCGAGCTCGGCGGCGGTCCGCACCCCGAGGATGGCCAGCGCGGCCTGCGCGACCGGGTGCGTCCGGGTCGCCCCGCCGACCAGGCCGACCGGCATCGGCAGCTCCAGGGTGCCCACGATGTTGCCGTCGGCGTCCCGCTCGAACCGGGACAGCGAGGTGTAGCCGCCGCCCGGCCCGACCGCGTGCGAGTGCCCGCCGGCCTCAACAGCCCGGGTGTCGTTGCCGGTGGCGAGCACCACGGCGCTGATCCCGTTCATGATCCCCTTGTTGTGGGTGACCGCGCGGTAGACGTCGGCCTCGGCCAGCGCGGCGGCATGCACGATGTCCTCCACCACGGCGGGGCCGCCCAGCGCGTCGGCGTCGAACACCGCGCGCGCCCGGGACAGCCGCAGGTCGGCCTTGTTCGTCAGGATGCGCAGCAGGGCGCGGCCGCCGGCGATCTCGGCGGCGCGGGGCGCGATGGCCTCCGCCATGGTGTTCACCGCGTTCGCGCCCATCGCGTCGCGGACGTCCACGTGCAGGTGCAGCACCACGTAGCGCCCCGCCCGGGACTCCACGATGCGCACGCTGACCTCCCGCGCGCCGCCGCCGAGCTCCACCAGCTTTGGGTCCTGCGCGTTGGCCAGCGCAATCAGCTCGTCCCGGGCGTCCAGCAGCCGCAGGCGCCCACCGGCCGGGTCGGCCACCCCGATGATCTGCACCTGCGTCTGCATGATCGGCTGGCTTGACGAGGTGTGGAAGCCGCCGCGCAGGCGGGCGATCTTGGCCGAGTTGCTGGCCGCCGCGACGACGGAGGCCTCCTCGGTGGCCATCGGCACGAGTACCTGGCGGCCGTTGACCACGAAGTTGGTGGCCAGGCCCAGCGGCACGCCGAGCACGCCGACCACGTTCTCGATCATGTGGTCGGCCAGGCTGATGGCCATGCCCTGTTCCGGGTCGAGCACCGCGAGCAGCGCCGGGTCGAGCTCGGCGGCCGCGCCGAGCGCCGTGCGCCGTTCCGCGACGGATAGGTCCCGGAACCCGGGGACGCGGCTGGTGCGCGGCATGTGGGGTCCTCCACCTCGGTGTGGCTGTGCTGACCCCGCGAACGTTAGGTGGGCCGGCGGCGCGCAACCATGTACCAACGGTCCACCAATGACCTGCTCCGGATGGACCAGATCGCCCGTCAGCCCGCCTCGCCGAGCAACGCACCGACCCGCACCGCCACGGTCACTCCGAACAGCCGGTCGGGGCGCTGCCAGTCGGCGCCGAGCAGCTCCGCCACCCGGTCCAGCCGCTGCAGCACGGTGTTCTTGTGCAGGTGCAGCACCCGCGCGGTGGCCACCGGGCTGGATCGGTTGTCCAGGTACGCCGCCAGCGTCGGCAGCAGCGCGCCACCCCGGCTCGCGTCCCAGTCGAGCACCGGGCCGATCGCCGACCGGACGAACGCGTCGACCCGCCCGGCGCCGGGGCCGAACAGCGCCGCGTACGGCAGGTACTCGTCGGTGGTGACCGCCGCGTCCCGCCGGCCCAGCGCCGGCAGCACCCGCAGGCAGGACTCGGCGGCCTCGAACCGCGCCCGCAACGGACCCTCGGCCGGCGCGGCCACCGCCAGCACCGGGACCGCGAGCGCGCGCGCCACCGCCGCGTGCACCTGCCGGGCCGCGTCCGCCGGGGCGCTCGCCCTGGTGAGCACGACGAGCCGGTTGGCGTGCTCGCCGACCAGGCCACCTTCGCCGGCGGCGCGCTCGGCGGCCCGCGCCGCCGCCCTCCGGTGCTCGGCGTCCACCCCGACGACGACCAGGCAGCGCAGCCGCTCGACGTCGACCCGGCGGGCCCGCGCCCTGGCCGCGACGTCGCGCACTCTGACCGGGTCGTCGGAGAGCAGGTCCGCGACCAGGTCACCCCGGACGCGTTGCTCGGCCTCGATCACCGCGTCCTGTTTGAGGTGCAGCAGGGCGGTGATCTGGGCGGCGCGCTCCACGGTGCGCTGTTCCACCGGCCCGAAGCCCAGCGCGCCCTGGTCCAGCAGCAGCGCGCCGAGGAACGTCGAGCCCGCGACCACCGCGACGGCGAGCCGGCCGGGCGCGTCCTCGGTGTTCAGGAACGCACACCGGCCGCTGCGCCGGCTGCGCGCCACCGCGTCGCGCACTGCCGCCAGGTCGTCGGGCGCGGGCCCGTCGGGCGCCGCCTGCTCGGGGGCGGCGGTCGAACCCGCGACCGGGCGGAGCTCCGCGTCCAGCATGGTCACCGTGCACTGCAGCGCCCGGCCGAGCGCGGCGGCCACGTCGGCGGCGTCGCCGCCCCGCAGGACCAGCGCGGTGAGGTCCTCGTGCACGCCGCTGGCCCGCTCCATGGCCGCCACGTGCCGGGCCAGCTCGCCGTAGGCCTGCCGGGTCTGCGCGTCGGAGCGGCGGGTCTCGGCGAGCAGCCGCGCGGTCTGCAGCACCACGGCGGCGTGGTCGGCGAACGCGGAGAGCAGCGAGATCTCCTCGGGGCCGAACGAGTGCTCCACCCGGTTCGCCGCGAACAGCACGCCGATCACCTCGTCGCCGGCGAGCAGCGGCACGCCGAGCAGCGACACCAACCCCTCGGCGGCCACCGCCGCGTCCAGCACGGGAGCCCGCGCGGCCTGCGTCATCGCCGGGTAGCTGGAGGTCCACTTCGGCGTCCGGCTCTCCACCACCAGGCTCGCCAGCCCCGTGCCCGCGGGCACCCGCAGCTGCCGGAAGGACGGCGCGAAGGCGCCCAGTGTGGTGCGTACCCGCAGCTCACGGGTGGTCACGTCGAACTCGGACAGGTAGGTGACGTCGGTGCCGACCAGGTCGTGCGCCCGTTCGACCAGCCGCTCCAGCAGCTCGTCGACGTCGCGGAGCTCGGCGAGCTCGCGGGCCGTCGAGTACAGCGCGGCCAGCTCCTGGCCCCGGCGCCGCCAGCGGGCCGCGCCACCCCGCAGCCGCCGCGCCGCGTCCTCGACCAGCGCCACCGAGGTGGCCGGCAACGCGGCGGCGGCCAGGATCCGGGACACCTCGCCGGGGTCGTCGGCGTGCTCGGCGGCGTCCAGCAGTTCGAGCACCACGGCCACCGGCAGCACGCCATCGGGCCCCGCGCTCGGCACCACCGAACCCCCAACGGGCATGGACCATCGGACAGGCCCAACCGCCGGGCCATGGACCGTTGAACCATAGCCGGACCAGGTCGCCGCCCGCCTACCTCGCGGTGGCCGAGGTCCGGCCGGCCGGGTCGAGGCCATGCTGCTCGGCGTAGGCGATCAGCTCGCGCGGCGCCCGCTCGATGTGCTCGGTCAGCAGCACGATGCCGGCGTCCGGCTCCCGGGACACCGCGAGGTCACGCAGGGTGCGGTGCTCGGCGGCGACGTCCCGGTCGTGGTCGTCGGTGAGCGCCCAGTACCAGCGCCGGTACAGCTCGGAGCTGTCCCGCAGCGCGGTGGTGATGGACTCCAGCCGGGGGCTGCCGCAGCCGGCCAGCAGTGCCCGGTGGAAGGCCCGGTGGGCGACCGCCCAGGCCTCGTTGATCAGCCCGTTGGGGCCGAGCACCGGAGTCCGTTCCAGGGTGTGGTGGCTGGCCACGATCGCCGTCTCCCAGGCCACGTCGCCCTGCTGCACGGCCTGACGGAAGGCGAGCGACTCCAGCTGCACCCGCACCCTGGTCAGGTCGGCCAGGTCGGGCACGGACAGCTCCCGCACGCTGAAGCCGCGCTGCGGGGTGGCGACCAGCAGCCCCTGCTCGGCCAGCCGGGTGAGTGCCTCCCGGATTACCGACAGGCTCGCGCCGAACCGCTGCCCGAGGTCCAGCAGCTTGAGGCGCTGACCCGGCTCGTACGGCCCGTTCAGGTGGAGCAGCTCGGCGCGCAGCTCGTCGTACACCGACTCGGTGCGCGTGCTCGCCGGTCGTTGCGTGGTCGCGCGGCCGGATGTCACCGGATCAGCCTAACGACGATTGTGCCGTTTTGACGAAATTCCGACCGATTTGTCGAGGTGTCGACCTGGGGCTCATGCCCGGGCCTCCGCCGCTGCGGGGTGCTCGGCAGGCACCTCGGCCGGTGGGGCCGGTGTGCCGACGAGCTGCCGGATCACCGCGGTCAGCACTCGCGCCGCGTCCGGGCCGACGGAGGCGGCGCGCCAGGCTACGTGCCGGTCGGGCCGGACCAGCACCGCGCCGGTGGTGCCGACCTCACGCAGCCGGGACCAGTCGCCGGTGGTGTCCAGCAGGCCGTCCCGGGTGCCGATCGGGTGCACGTCGATCGCCACCCCGGTAGCCTGACTCGCCGCGCCGGCTGCCTCGGTCCAGGCCTCGCCGCCGATGCCGGTGAGCAGGCTGAAGTGGGTGTCGTCGACCAGGTCCAGGGTGGAGACTCGCCGGCCGGCCCGCTCCAGCCACGCGTGCGGCAGGTGGGCACCGGGCCAGCTGGTGGGGTGGTAGTACAGCTGCGGGTCGCGCTCCGGGGTGGGCTCGGGGGAGCCGTCGGGGACCACCGCGCCGGCGCGGTACCGGTAGCCGAGCTCGACCCCGTGCGCGTTGAACTGGTAGTTCATCAGTGCCACGGCCTCGCGCAGTGCCTCGCGGCGTTGGTCGCCGGCCGCGCCGGGCTGGTAGAGCCCCGCCAAGCCGGCCCAGCCGTCGGCCTCGGACTGGTCCGGAGCGAAGCCGAGCGCGGCCTGCACCTCCGCCATGTCCACCACGCTCTGCATCGCCCGGTCCACCACCTGCCGCCCGACCGGTTGGCGCTCCGCGTGGTAGCTGTCGAGCAGGGCGGGGTCGGCTCGGCGGTGCAGCACCATGGCGAGCTTCCAGCACAGGTTGAACGCGTCGGCGATGGAGGTGTTCAGGCCGAGACCGTTGGTCGGTGGGTGGCGGTGCACGGCGTCGCCCATCGCGAACACCCGGCGGTCCCGGTAGCGGGCCGCGACCTGGTGGTTGATCGTCCAGGTGGAGAAGCCCTTGATCACGGGCTCGATGCTGTCGTCGCCGACGATCCGGCGGATCCGGGCGACCGCGAACTCCTCGGTACTCGGCAGGTCCTCGGTCGCGGGGTCGTACGAGATCACCATGACGAACTCGTGCCACGGCTTGTGGCAGATCAGGGTGCCGCCGCCGGTCAGGAACGGCGTGCCGGGCGCGGAGTTCCAGTAGAGGACGCCGGGCCGGTGGGCCAGGTAGCGGGTCAGGTCGGCGTCGAACCACACGTTCATCGCGTGCGCCAGCCCGGCCTCGCCCTCGATGGGTAGCCCGGCCTGCTCGACCACCCGGCTGCGGCCGCCGTCGGCGCCGAGCAGGTAGCGGCAGCGGATCGTCAGCTCCGTGCCGGTGGCCCGCTCGCGGACCGTGGCGGTCACTCCGTCCGGGTCCTGGGTGTAGTGCAGGAACTCGTGGCCGAAGCGCAGGTCGGCCTCCGGTCGCTCCCGGGCGGCCTCGAGCAGCACCGGTTCGAGCACGGTCTGCGGGCAGTTGGCCATCGGGCTGGGGCTGGCCTTCAGGTAGTCCGCGACCCGGTCCGGTCCGGTGCCCCAGGTCTGCAGCCGGGCGACCTCGAGGCCGGCAAGGCTGGTGTGCCAGACGTTGTTGGTCATCAGTTCGTTGGGCGTGGCCACCGCGAGCAGGCGCTCCTCGAGGCCCATGTGCCGGAAGATCTCCACGGTGCGCTGGTTGACGATGTGCGCGCGGGGCGTGTGCGCGGTGCCCGGGTGTTTCTCGACCAGCAGGTGGTGCACGCCGTGCCGGGACAGCAGGTTCGAGCTGGCCAGGCCCGCCGGCCCGGCTCCCACGATCAGTACGGGCGTGTCGATGTCGGCCATCGGAGCTCCTCCTGGTCGAACTCTGCCGGATGTGTGCTTGATTCTGGCAAAGTATCGAAACTATATTGGAATATCGACGGCTAAGCCAGAGGGTGTCTGCCCCGGCGCGGCCGGAAGTCGGTCGCCAGGCCGGCCAATCCTAGGGAGCTGCTGATGAGCCTGCACCGGCTGACCTCGATCACCGTGGGCGTGCCGAACGTAGCCGAGACGGCCGCGTACTACGCCGACTTCGGCCTCACCCCGACCGACCCGACCGGCCTGCGGTTCGCGACCCAGGACGGGGGCGAACAGCTCGAGATCGTGCCGGCACCCCGGCGGCGGCTGCTCCAGATCGGGTTGGGCGCCCAGGACGAGGACGACCTGGGTCGGATCGCCGCCCAGCTGGCCAGGCTGGACATCGCCGGCCAGCGCACCGAGGCGGGCCTCACGGTGTCCGACCCGAACTCGGACCTCGAGGTCACCGTCGCCGTGACGCCGCAGCTGCACCAGCTGCCGGGGGCTGTCGAGCCGACCAACGGCCCCGGGCGGCGGGACCGCCCGGACGGCCGGGCGCCGGCGATCGAGCGGACCGACCGGGTCCGGCCGCGCAAGCTCGGGCACGTGGTGATCGGCTCGGTGGACCGGGCCGCCACCCAGCGGTTCTTCGTCGACGGCCTCGGCTTCAAGATCAGCGACGAGGTGCCGGGGCTGGCCAGTTTCCTGCGCTGCTCGACCGACCACCACAACGTGCTGGTCCAGCAGGCGCCGGTGAACTTCCTGCACCACACCGCGTGGGAGGTCGATGACGTGGACGAGGTCGGCCGGGGCGCCAGCGCCATGCTCACCGGCCACCCGGAACGGCACGCGTGGGGGCTGGGCCGCCACCACATCGGGTCCAACTTCTTCTGGTACCTGCGCGACCCGGCCGGCAACTTCTCCGAGTACTACAGCGACCTGGACTGCATCGTGTCCGACGCGCTGTGGAAGCCGTCGGTGGTCGAGGGCGCCCGGGGGCTGTACAACTGGGGCCCGCCGCCGCCCCCGTCGTTCCTGCACCCCGAGGACCTCGCCGCGCTGATGACCGGGTCGCACAGCGCGGCGGCCGCCGGCTGACCCTCTTGGGGCCGGCCAGGTTCAGCCGGAACTGCGCCGCGGGGCGTCCGCCTGGTCGGGTTCGGCCCGCCGGGTGGCCGCGATGCTGCCCAGCAGGGCCAGCGCCTGCGCGCTCTGGCTGCCCGGCTCGGCCTGGTAGACGATCAGCTGCTGGCCCGGCGCGCTGCGCACGTCGAACGCCTGGAAGCTCAGCGTGAGCAGGCCGACGTCCGGGTGGCGGAACTGCTTGGCCTCGTGCGACTTGCCCCTGGCGTCCTGGTCCCGCCACGCCGTGCGGAACTCGGCGCTGTGCTCGCTCAGCTCGTCGACCAGCTCGTGCAGCCGTGGGTCGTTCGCGTCGTCGCCGGCGGCGAGCCGCAGGTTGGCCACCCCGGCCTGCACCGCGCGGTCCCAGTCGACGAAGAACTCGTGGCCCTGGGGCGCCAGGAACGTCATCCGGATCAGGTTGTCCGGTACCGCGAACCCGGAGTGCAGCGCCGCGCCGAGCTCGTTGCGGGCCAGCACGTCGAGCGTCCGGTTGAGCACGAAGCTGGGGTTCGCCGGCCAGCCACGCGGCGGTAGCCGGCGACGGGCACGCCGACCGACTCCGGGCGCACCGAGGCGCGCCGGGAGCGCAGGAATGGTCCGAGACTCACCCGGCCAGGCTACGGCGCCCCCGCCCTCGCCCTCGCCGCCGGGACACTCACCCGGACCGGCTCGCTCCCACCACCCGGCGAGTCGCTAGATTCCGCGGGCCGTGTCGCTGGATTCCGCGGCTGATTCGCCGTCAGTGGGCCACCACGTCAGTGGGCCACCGCGTCAGTGGGCCACCGCCCGGGAGCCGACCAGCACCGGCATCGCGTCGTAGCCGCGCAGCACGCGGGTGGGCCGGCGGTGCGGCTCGCCGGCCGGGGTCAGCTGGGGGAACCGCTCGAACAACCGGCGCAGCGCCACCTCGCCCTCCATCCGGGCCAGCGCGGCGCCGAGGCAGTAGTGGATCCCGCTGGAGAACGCCACGTGCTCGCGGGCGTTGTGGCGGTGGATGTCGAACCGGTCCGGCTGGTCGAACGTGCGCGGGTCGCGGTTCGCCCCGCCGAGCATGGTGACCACGACCGAGCCCGCGTGCACCGGCACGCCGTGCAGCTCGGTGTCCCGCCTGGCCCGGCGGGCGGTGCGCTGCACCGGTGAGTCGAAGCGGAGTATCTCGTCGACCGCGTTGGGCCAGAGCGAGGGATCGTCGGCCAGTTCGCCGCGCTGGTCGGGATGGCCGAACAGCTGCGCGGCGCCGTTGCCGATCAGGTTCACCGTGGTCTCGAAGCCGGCGCCGAGCAGCAGCAGCGCGGTCGCGGACAGCTCCGGCTCGGACAGCCGTCCGCCGTCCTCGTCCACCAGCGCGACCAGCTGGGACAGGATGTCCTCGCCAGGGTGTGCGCGCAGCCGCTGGAAGTGCCCGAGGAACCACTCGTGCAGCGCGTCCAGGTCGGCTTCACTGCGGCGGAACCGGGACCAGGACAGCCCGAGGTCCAGCGAGGCGGCCGCCCCGTCACCCCACTCCAGGAACTGCTCGCGCATCGACATCGGCACCCCGAGGATCTCCGAGATCACCGTGACCGGCAGCAGGCTGGCGTAGCGGGCCACCAGGTCGATCGGCTCGCCCCGGTCGGCGGCGGCCAGTTCGTCGAGCAGCTGGTCAGCGACCTCGACCGTGCGCTCGCGCAGCCCGGCGACGGCCTTGGCGGTGAAGACCCGGCTGACCAACTTGCGGTAGCGGGTGTGGTCCGGCGGGTCGACGGAGAGCATCGACGGCGGGTCGATCGGCCCGGCCGAGCCGCGGCTGCCGATGACCTTCAGGACCGCCCGGGCCGGCGCCGGCAGGATCAGATCCGGCCGGGCGACCCCGAAGTCCTCGCCGCGCAGCACCTCGGTGCACACGTCGTGGTGCACCGACGCCCAGGCGAGACTGCCCTTGGCCAGCGGGTACGCCGCGCGCAGCTGCTCGTAATAGGGGAACGGGTCGGCCTGCCGCGCTGGGTCGACCATCAGCTGGGCGTCCAGGTTGCCCCGGCGCGCCTGCCGGTTCAGCCCGAACCGAATCAACCCCTGCGTGGCCGCCCACCTGGCCATCACGCGTGCTGTCATCGGGCACCTCCCGTGTTCTCCCGGCGCCGGCGCGCCTTGTTGATCATGAATCTTGCTCCGCCGGGGACTGCTCCGGCGCCCCGGGCTCGGCCAGCTCCAGCCGCAGCTCCGGGTCGATCTGTGCGGCCAGCGCGAGTGCCGAACCGAGCGCGCCCGTCAACAGCGTCCGCATCGCCGGCCGGCTCAGTACGCCGTCCTCGAGCCAGCGCAGGGTGGCCGTCTCCATGAACGACAGCGCCCCGTCCAGCGCGGTGCGCAGCGCGGCGGAAGCGCGAATGACGTCCGCGCAGCCCGGCCTGGCGCCGGCGACCTGCTCGACGACCCGGTCTACCCGGGCCGCGCGCTGCTCTTTGACCACCCGCAGCACGTGTGGACTCCGGTACTTGTGCCCGAAGATCACCCGAAGGCCGGCCGAGTGGGCCTGCGCGTAGTCGAGGAAGCCGTCCACGGCCTGCGCGATCTGCTCCTCGACGGAGCTGGTCGGCGTCGTCGCGGTGGCCGCCGTGATCTCCTTGGCGGCCGCCCTCACCACCTCGACCAGGAAATCTTCCTTGTCCGGGAAGTAGTGGTACAGCAGTCCCTTGGACACTCCGGCCGCGCGCGCGATCTCGCCGACCGGCGGGTTGCCCTCGTGCGCGCCCAACACCTGCAGGCCGGTACGCAGCAGGAGCTCCCGCCGATGATCAACACTGAGCCGCTGCCTGGCCACATCTCCACGCTAAGCACTATTGAACATCCAGTCAATAGCCTACTGACCGGAGGTTCAATAGTGCTCGCCGGCCTGAGTACCGCACACCCTCTGCCGGTGCCGCACACCCGCCGCAGGGGGTGCGCGGCGACCGGAGAGGGTGTGCGGTGCCGTTCCGTCCGGGGTCGGCCGGCGTGCGGCGGTGTGTGGGTGGCGGCGGGGGCGGGGAGCTCTGGGTGCGGTTCGCGAGCGGCGTGCTCCGGAGCGGCGTGGGCAGGAGCGGCGTAGGCGGGCCGACGGCGGCTTGTTGTTGCCGAGCTGCACAGGGGGCAGGGTTTTGGCGCGTGAAACCGGCCTGGTGTGCAGCTCGGTAACACGGTGCCGGCAGGGAGCGTCGGGGCCTAGCCCGTGCGCTCTGATGGCGCGCCTTCGTCCGACTTGTCGTGGGAAATAGGCACGACTAGTCCGACTTGTCGTGCCCATTAGCCACGACAGGTCGGACGGCGGGACGGCGGCGGGACGGCGACAAGTCGGACGGCGGGACGGCGGCGCGCGGCGGAGTGCCGCCGGGTGCGGCGGTGTGTGGGTGCGGCGGTGTGTGGGTGGGCTGTTAGAGGGGGGTGCGGCCGGCGGCGATTTTGCTGAGCAGGTCGAGCTCGTCGACCAGGTAGCCGGCCAGCGCGTCGATGTCGGGGACCAGCTCGCGGCACGCGACGAGCCCGAAGTGCAGCTGGCCGAGGTAGCCGACGAGGGTGATGTTGAGCCCCTGGCCGTCGGTGATCACGGAGACGGGGTACTGGGCGAGCAGCTTGGCGCCGCCGAGGTACACCGGCACGTTGGGTCCGGGCACGTTGGAGATGCACACGTTGAACGGCGGCAGCCGGTGCAGCAGGCCGGTGGCGAACACGACCCGGGCGGCGCGCGCGGTGAGCGCCGGCGGGGCGTAGTCGGAGATGTCGTCGACCAGGCCCTGCGGGATCGCCGCCTGCTGTGACTTGGCCAGCTTGGTGGCCTCGTGCACCAGGGTGAGCCGGTGCTCCGGGTCGTCGAGGTGGGTGGGCAGCATGGCCAGCATCGCCGAGACCCGGTTGCCAAGGGCGCCCTTGCTGGCCTCGTCGCGGACCGACACCGGGATCATCGAGACCAGTGGCACGGTCGGCAGCGCGTCGTGCTCGTGCAGCCAGCGCCGCAGCGCGCCCGCGCACATGGCCATCACGACGTCGTTCACGGACACCCCGAAGGCGTTTTTCACCGCCTTGACGGTGCCCAGGTCGACGCTGCGGAAGGCCACCCGGCGGTGCGGCGTGATCGGCTTGTTGAACGGGGTGGCCGGCGCGGTACCGGCGGGCGCGCGGATCACGTCACCGTCGCCCCGGTTCAGCCCGAGCAGCCCGCCGACGATCGGCGTGATGGCCGGCGCCAGGGTCGGTACGGCCCGGATCAGCCCGGTGGTCAGCCGGACCGTCTCGACCGGCCGCCAGACCAGCCGGACCGCCGCGCGGGCCGCCAGTGCCACCCGGTTGGGGGCGCTGCCGGGCCGGAACGCCTTCGGCGTGGGCAGCTCGCGGCCGTCCGGGGACAGGTCCAGCAGCACGGTGAGCAGTTCGGCGCCGGAGCGGCCGTCGATCGCCGCGTGGTGGATCTTGGTGTACACCGCGACCCGGCCATCGGTCAGACCGGTGATCAGATAGATCTCCCAGAGCGGCCGGGCGCGGTCCAGCGGGCGGGCGTGCAGCCGGGCGATCTGTTCGCAGAGCTGCGCGTCGGAGCCCGGCTGGGGCAGCGCGAGCTCCCGGATGTGGTACTCCAGGTCGAAGTCGGGGTCGTCGATCCAGTACGGCTGGTCCAGCCCGAGCGGCACCTCGAGCAGCTTCTGGCGCAGCACCGGCACCAGGTCCAGCCGTTGCGCGAACAGCTCGGTGAGCAGCGCCAGGTCCAGCGGCTTCGGCGCCTCGGACGGGTCCAGCACACAGACCCCGCCGACGTGCCCGGTGGACGTCGAGGTCTCCAGCGCGAGAAACGCCGCGTCGAGCCCGCTGAGCTGATTCATGATGCGGCTCCTCTGCCGGTACGCAGCTCGGCGTGGCCCCCCAGCCAGCCCCGCACCGCGTCGATGACCAGCTCGGGCACCTCGAGCTGGGGGGTGTGTCCGACGCCGGGCAGGAATCGGGACTGCCAGTGTGGGTTGGCCGCCGCGGCCGCGCGGGCCGAGCTGATCGACACCAGCCGATCCTGCTCGCCGCTGATCAGCAGCACCGGCACCCGGATGCCGTTCATGGCCGCCTGGTAGCGGCGCGGGTTGGCCACCGCGCGCATCGTGGAGCGGGCGGCGGCCAGGAACGGCGCCTCGGTGCCGACCAGCAGCCGGCGTTGTCGGGTCAGCTCGACCATCGCCTCGACCAGCGGTGCCGGCGCCCGGGATGGGTCGGCGAAACACAGCGCCAGGATCCGCCGCACCGCCACCGCCGGCGGCATCCGGGAGTTGGTCGCGCGCAGGAACAGCTCGCCGGCGCCGGGCAGCGCGTAGGTCAGGAACTGGCCGATCACCCGGGGGTCGGGGCGCTGGCCGAGCTGCGGCAGCGCCGGGTCCAGCAGCACCGCGCCGGCCACCGTGTCCGGGTACCGCGAGCTCTGCAGGATCGAGATGAGCCCGCCCATCGAGTTGCCGACCAGCACCGCCGGGGCGCCGACCACCTCGCGCAGGAACCGGTCCAGCAGGCCGACGTTCGCGGTGACCGTCGAGGTCCGCCGCAGGCCCGGGGTCAGCCCGAAGCCGCGCAGGTCCAGCGCGACCGCGCGGCGGTCGGCGGCCAGCGCGGACCCGATCGTGACCCAGTTCAGGTGCGAGCCGCCCAGGCCGTGCACGAACACGATCGGCGGCGCGCTGTGCTGGCCCGCACCTGACCCGTTGGCACCCGACCCGTTCGCGGCGGGACCGGCGAACTCGACCCAGTGCACCGGGCCGTCCAGGTCGGTCACCCAGCCGCGGGCGCCCCAGGGGGCGCTGAACGACCACGGCGCCTCGCGGGTGTCCAGCGCGGCCGCGGTCATCGGGGCATCGGGTAGAGCGCGCGCAGCCAGAGCGGTGGCTGGAACGGTCGCCGGCCGGGTACGGGTTGGGCCAGCCGGTCGGCGGTCAGCCACAGGGTCGCCGGGTCAACGCCGAAGCCGAGGTGGCTGCAGCGGACCGCGACGTTCTGGTGCCGGACGCTGGTCGGCTCCACGCACGCCCGCCAGGACACGATGCCGTCGAGCCGGGAGTACACGGCGGTGGAGGGCACCGGGATCGGCTGGCGCATCCGCTCCCGGGAGGGCAGCCGGCCCGGCGAGGCGTGCAGGTGGTCGCGCTTGTGGAAGGTCCGGTCCGCCCTGCTCTGCCGGGGGTCGACCAGGGCGAACGGGCTGCCCAGGGTGATCACTTGGCGGACCAGCTCGGGATGGTCGCGGGCCAGCTCCCTGGCGTAGATCCCGCCCAGGCTCCAACCCACTAGGGACACGGGGCCGCCGGTCCGTTCGGCCAGCTCGGCGAGCGCCCGGGGCAGCCCCGCGACGACGTCCTCGGTGGGCCCGAGGTTGCGTCCCAGCCGCCAGCCCCGGGTGTAGTAGCCCAGCTGGCGCAGGTAGGCCCGCAGCGGCCGGGTGCTGGCGTCGTCGGCCATCAGTCCGGGCAGCACCAGCACGCCGTGGCCGTCGCCGCGTGGGGCCAGCGCTAGCCAGGGGCGGGACAGCGGCAGCGTGACCAGCTCCGCGACGCTCCGGGCCGGCTCGGTGACCAGCAGAGCCAGTGACGGCGGCCGGGTGTCGCGGCGGCGGGTCCGGCCGTGGCGCGCCGGGCTGGGGGCGGCCGCGCGGTCGGCCTCGCCGGTGAGGTGCATCCGCCCACTCTAGGCCGTGATTCCGGCCAGAACCCAGAGCTCGTTGCGCAGCTCGGTGGCCGGTCCGCCTCGGTCCAGCTCGAGCAGCGCGACCTCGGCGGCCATCGCCACGAACAGCACCGCGCGCTCGACCGGGCGGGCTGCCCCGAGCGCGGCGAAGTCAGGCTCGGTCTCGGCGGCGAAGCGCCGGTTGGTCGTGGCTACCCGGGCGGCGATGGCCGGCTCGCCGCGCGCCGAGGCGAGCATGGCCTTGACCCCGCGCGCGGTCAGGCAGCCGTCCAGGTATGCGGTGGTGCCCGCGCGCAGGTGCTCGGCCCCGGGCGCCAACCCGTCGGCGGCCCGCCCGATCGCGTCCCGCAGCCGGTCGTGGAACCGTTCGTGCAGCGCGGCGAGGTAGGCGGTGCGGCTGGCGAAGTGCACATAGAAGGTGCCCTTGGCGACTCCGGCGACCCGGACCACCTCGTCGATCGGGAAGCCGCCGAGCGAGGCCCGGTCGGCCAGCCCGAGCCCGGTGTCCAGCAACAGGGTCCGGGTCGGGTGGCTGGCATCGGGCATCGGTTGGTCCTCGTGGGTCGCGGGGCGCGGGCTCGGTCAGCCGGTGGGGACGGCGGCCAGGAACGGCAGCACGTGGGCCAGGAAGCCGGCCGGGTCACTGGAGAAGGGTAGGTGCCCGGTGTCCATCGAGACGAACCGCGCGCCCGGGATCAGCTCGGCGGCCCGGCGCCCGGCCGAGATCGGGATCACCGGGTCCCGGTTGCCCCAGACGATCAGCGTCGGCGCGGTGATCTCGGCGGCCCGGGACTCCAGGCTGTGCTCAGGGCCGGGGAAGCTGCGCCAGAGCCCGGCGACCACCTCGGCCCGCTCGGGCCGCCTGCGCAGCTGTCGGGCGACGCGCAGCACCTCCCGGTCGTGCGCCGAGCTGGCCCGCAGGTAGCCGCGCGCGAAGCCCGGGTAGGCCAGCCGCAGCAGCGCCGGGACGCCCATCGCCCGGCAGAACAGCCGCACCCCGAACGGGTAGCTGCCGAAGCCGCCGTGGTCGACCAGGATCAGCGCGCGCACCGCCTCGGGCCGCCGGATGGCCAGCCGGGCCGCCGCGAAGCCGCCCACCGAGGAGCCGAGCACACTCGTCGGGCCGAGGTTCAGCCCGTCCACCACATCCTCGACCAGGTCGGCCACCCCGGCCGCGCTCGGTTGCCAGCTGGGCAGGGGAGCGGGGCTCTCGCCGTGCGCCGGCAGGTCCACCGCGACGGTCCGGTGCCGCCGTGCCAGCTCGGGCCGGATCGAGTCCCAGTCGCGGCGGTCGTGCGCGGCGCTGTGTACCAGCAACAGCGGCGCGCCGGTACCCAGTTCGTCGTACGCGAGCTCGCCGGCCCGGGTGTGCACCGTGGGCATGTCGGCCTCCTGACCTGTGCAGACGTGACATGACTGACTAGTCGGTCATGTAAGCTTCGCACGTGCTCTGACGGCTCGCAACTGGATTCGACGCAACCGGCCCGCCGAGCTCGCGTGCCTGCCTCGTGCGCGGCGGCCTGGTGTGTAGTTGGGTAACGGCAGGCTGGCGGGGGCGCGCTGAAACCTGCCTGGTGTGTAGGTGGGTAACGGCGGGCTGGCGGGGGCGCGCTGAAACCTGCCTCCTGTGTAGCTCGGTAACGACAGGCCGCCGGGACCGCGGCCGGTTACGGCAGGCGGCGGCTGGCCAGGGTCGGCTCGCCGGAGCCCAGCGCGGCGGACGCGGTGGACAGGCCGGCCCGCAGCACACGCTGGGCGGCCGGCACCGAGGCGGCGCGGCCACCCCAGGCGGCGAGCGCCGGCTGGGTGAGCTGGCGGCCGAGGTAGAACGTCACGGGCCACGGCGGGTCGGCGAGGCAGACCCGGGCCACGGCGTCGGCAGCGGCGCGCGGGCAGGGCCAGCCGCCGGTCAGCGCGACGCCGCCGAGCCGGCCGGGCAGCGCGGTCAGTGGGCTGCCGGCGAACGGGTCGGTGGGGTCGGCGGTGCCGGGGTCGGTGCTGATCACCACGGCACCGAGGTCGACGCCGAAGTCCTCCAGGTGGCCGCACACGTCGAGCAGTGCCGCCGCCACCGAGGCCTGCCGGGAGCAGAGCAGCCCGCCGGCGATCGGCCCGCCGCCTCCGGTGACCCGGGGGCCGCCTCCGGTGACCCGGGTACCCACCCTGATCACCGGTACCAGGCCGAGGTCCTGGCAGAGGTAGCCGAACCGGGCGGCCGCCTGGCTGTTCGCCGTGACCACCCGCAGTGCGTCCGGGTCGGTGCTGGTCACCGTGCTCCAGACGGCGAACGTGGCACCGAGGTCGGCGAGCCGGCGCAGTCGCGCGGCGAGCCCGTCCAGGCCCGAGGTGACCAGCTCGCGGCCGTCCGCGTCGAGTGGTTCGGAGCCGTCGTCCGCGCGGACCCCGACCAGGATGCCGGCCTCGCCGAGCAGTTGGGCGGTCCGCTGACCGCGCTCGGCGAGCCGCTGGAAGGTGGCCGGGTGCAGCACGACGCCGCTGGTCGCCTCGGCGAGGTCGGGAGTGCCCAGCAGCATGGCCAGGTAGTTGTCGGCGGCACGGGTGGACGGCCGGATCGCGGCGACCCGGAACCGGGCCGTCAGGCAGGCCGGCGCGGTGTCCAGCCCGAGGATGCCCCGCCGATGGGCGAACAGTCGGCGCGTGTGGCGCTGCGGGTCGTCCATGATCGCGACACCTTCCCACCGAGTACCCCGAGACGCGCCCCCCGATGGACGCCGGATGCTCGATCGCCGAACGTCCAGCCTGGCCGATCCGGCGCGCCCGGGCACCCCCTGCGCGGGGGATCTGTTGGTCCGAGTCGGGCCCCCGATCGGGTGGTGTCCGGTCTTTCCCCGGCGTCGGCGGTGGTGTACAGCTGAGTGAACGATCGTTTAGGAGGGTTCGTGGATTTCGAACTGCCGGTAGAACTGGTCCAGCGCCTGGCCGACCTCGACGAGTTCATCGAGCGGGAGATCGTGCCGCTGCAGGCCCAGGACGACAACGAGCGGTTCTTCGACCACCGCCGCGAGTGGGCCCGCACCGACTTCGAGGGTGGCGGCACGCCCCGGCCGGAGTGGGAGGAGCTGCTCGGCGAGATGAAGCGCCGGGCCGACCGGGCCGGCTGGCTGCGCTACGGGCTGCCCAAGGAGGTCGGCGGCTCGGACGGGTCGAACTTCGACATGGCGGTGATCCGCGAGCACCTGGCGCACAAGGGCCTCGGCCTGCACAACGACCTGCAGAACGAGTCGTCGGTGGTGGGCAACTTCCCGGTGGCGCACATGCTGCTCGGCTTCGCCAGCCCGGCACAGCTGGCCGAGTACATGGAGCCGATGCTGGCCGGCCAGATGCGGATCGGCTTCGGGCTGACCGAGCCCGAGCACGGCAGCGACGCCACCTGGATGGAGACCACGGCGGTCCGGGACGGCTCTGGCGACGGGGCCGACTGGGTGATCAACGGCGCGAAGCGGTTCAACTCCGGGATGCACACCGCGACCCACGACGTGGTGTTCGCGCGGACCTCGGGCGAGGACGGCGCGGCCAGGGGGATCACCGCGTTCTTCGTGCCGGTCGACACGCCCGGCTTCTCCGTCGACTTCCACTGGTGGACGCTGAACATGCCCACCGACCACGCCGAGGTGACCCTGCGGGACGTGCGGGTGCCGGACAGCGCGATCTTCGGCGCGGAGGGCAACGGGCTGGCGGTGGCGCAGACGTTCGTGCACGAGAACCGGATCCGGCAGGCCGCCTCGGGGGTCGGGGCCGCCCAGTTCTGCCTCGACCGCGCCGTCGAGTACGCCCGGGCGCGCAAGACGTTCGGCCAGCCGCTGGCCACCCGGCAGGCGATCCAGTGGCCGCTGGTCGAGCTGCACACCGAGGCCGAGCTGGTCCGGGGCCTGGTCCGCAAGACCGCCTGGGAGCTGGACCGGGTGCCACACATGCAGATCAGCGACAAGGTCTCGATGTGCAACTACCGGGCCAACCGGCTGGTCTGCGACGCCGCCGACCGGGCCATGCAGGTGTTCGGGGGACTCGGCTACACCCGGCACACCCCGTTCGAGCACATCTACCGGCACCACCGCCGGTATCGGATCACCGAGGGGGCCGAGGAGGTCCAGATCCGCAAGGTCGCCGCTTACCTGTTCGGGTTCGCCGGCCCCGGCCGCAAGCGCGGCGGGGACGCCGATGCGTGAGGTGACGCGCGGCCTGGCCTTCCCGGAGGGCCCGATCGCGCTGCGGGACGGCTCGGTGCTGCTGGTCGAGATCCGCCGGGGCACCCTGACCCGGGTGTGGCCGAGCGGCCGGGTGGAGGTGGTCGCCGAGCTGGGCGGCGGGCCGAACGGGGCGGCGATCGGCCCGGACGGCGCGGTCTACGTATGCAACAACGGCGGCTTCGAGTGGCACGACGTGGACGGCATCACCACCCCGGGAAACCAGTCCGCCGACTACCGGGGCGGCTCGATCCAGCGTGTCGTGCTGGACGGCCCGGACGCGGGCACCGCCACCGTGCTCTACACCGAGGTGGACGGGCACGGGCTGCGTGGGCCCAACGACATCGTGTTCGACGCCGAAGGCGGGTTCTGGTTCACCGACCTGGGCAAACGCCGGCCGAGGGACTACGACACCGGCGCGGTGTACTACGCCACCTCGGACGGCTCGTCGATCACCGAGGTGCTGCACCCGATGATCCAGCCGAACGGGATTGGCCTGTCCCCGGACGGCTCGCGGCTGTACGTGGCGGAGACCGGCCCCGGTCGGGTCTGGTACTGGGACGTGGCCGGGCCGGGGCAGCTGCGCCCGGCGGACCGGCCGGTCGGGCCGCATGGCGGGTCCCTGCTGCACGGGTTCGCCGGCTTCCAGCTGCTGGACTCGCTGGCGGTGGACGGCGTCGGCAACGTCTGCGTGGCCACCCTGCGCACCGGCGCGGTCAGCATCCTGAACCCGGACGGCACGCTGGAGCGGCAGGTCGGAGTACCCGAGCCGGACCCGTACGTGACCAACATCTGCTTCGCCGGAGCCGAGTCGCACACTGCCTGGGTCACGTCCTCGGGGCTGGGCCGGCTGTACCGCACCGAGTGGCCGTACCCGGGCCTGGACCTGGCCTTCGGCGCATGAGCCCGGCGGGCTCCGAGGACACGAGCCCGGCGGGCTCCGGGGGCAGGTCCCCGGCGGGCTCCGGGGGCAGTCAACGCGCGGCGCTGGCGGCCCGGCTGACCGCGCCGGGCGGGCCGTTCGAGCTGGTCGACGCCGTGGTCGGCGGGGTCCCGATGCGGGTCTACGCGGGCGGGCCGGCCACCCTGCGGGAGCTGGCGCTGGCCAGCGCGGCGTTCGGCGATCGGGACTTCCTGGTCTACGAGTCCACCCGGGTGAGCTTCGCCGAACACGCTCACACGGTCGCCGGGCTGGCCCGGTGCCTGCTCGAGGAATACCGCCTGCGCCCCGGCGACCGGGTCGCGGTGAGCATGCGCAACTACCCGGAGTGGGCGCCGGTCTTCTACGCCGCCGTGGTCGCCGGGCTGGTCGTGGTGCCGCTGAACGCCTGGTGGACGGCCGGCGAGCTGCGCTACGCGCTGGCCGACAGCGGCGCCCGGCTCGTGTTCGCCGACGCCGAGCGCACGGCGCTGCTGGCTCCGCACCTCGGCGAGCTGGGTGGCGTGCCGCTGGTCGAGGTGCGCGGGTCGGGGGCGCCGGCCCGTGGGGTGCGGCCGTGGGCGGAGCTGGTGGCCTCGCTGGACCCGGCGGCCACGGTGCCCGAGGTCGCGGTGTCGCCGGACGACGACGCCACCATCCTGTACACCTCGGGCACCACCGGCCGCCCGAAGGGCGCGGTCGCCACCCACCGCAATCACTGCACGAACGTGCTGAACATGCGGGTCGGCGCGGTGGTGAGCGCGGCGCTGGCGAACGGCGGCGAGGTGCCGGCGCCGGACCCGGCCGCCCCGCAGCCGGGGGCGCTGTGCACCTTTCCGATGTTCCACATCGCCGGGATCAACGCGCTGTGCGGCGCCGCGCACGCCGGCAGCAAGCTGGTCACCCTGTACCGATGGGACCGCGTGCTGGCCCGCGAGCTGATCCAGCGGGAGCGGCTGACCCTGGCCTCCGGGGTGCCCACGGTGATGCGCCAGCTGGTGGAGGACGCCGCCGCCGACCCCGCGCCGCTGGCCTCGCTGGCCGGCATCGGGATGGGCGCGGCGCCGATCCCGCCGGAGCTGGTCGGCCGGATCGGCGGCACCTTCGGCCAGCTGATCGCCCCCACAAACGGCTACGGGCTGACCGAGACGACCTCGGCCGTGACCACCAACATCGGCGCGGACTACCTGGCCCACCCGGACAGCGTGGGGCGGCTGGTGCCCACCGCGGCCGTGCTCGTGGTGGACCCGGGCGGCGCGGCGGTGCCGGACGGCGAGATCGGGGAGCTGTGGTTCTCGGGCCCCAACGTGGTGCGCGGCTACTGGAACGACCCGGTGGCGACCGCGGCGGCGTTCACCGACGGCTGGTTCCACAGCGGCGACCTCGGCCGGGTCACCAACGGCTGGGTGTACGTCGTGGACCGGATGAAGGACGTGGTGATCCGGGGCGGCGAGAACATCTACTGCGCGGAGGTGGAGGCTGCGCTGTTCGAGCACCCGTCGGTGGCCGACGTGGCGCTGGTCGGCGTGCCGGACCCGGTGCTCGGCGAGGAGGCCGTCGCGGTGGTCGTGCCCCGGCCCGGTACGGAGCCCGGGGAGGCGGCCGCCGCGGCGTTGCGCGAGCATGTGGCGCGGCGGCTGGCGGCGTTCAAGGTGCCCCGGTACGTGGTGTTCCGGGCCGACCCGCTGCCCCGCACGCCGACCGGCAAGGTACTCAAGCGCGACCTGCGGGTCGCCGTGATCAGTGAGGTAGGTGCGGATGTCCGGGGCTGACGTGGGGCTGGCCGGGATCGACGAGGCGCGGGTCGGCGACTGGCTGGCCGCGCACGTGCCGGGGCTGGTGGGGCCGGTGGCGCTGACCCTGGTCGCCGGCGGCCGGTCGAACCTGACCTACCGGGTGACCGACGCCGCCGGGACGGCCTACGCGCTGCGCCGCCCGCCGACCGGTGGAGTGCTGTCCACCGCGCACGACATGGGCCGGGAGTGGCTGTTCCTGTCCGCAATGGCGCCGACCGACGTGCCGGTGCCCGACCCGCTGGCGTTCTGCGCCGACCCCGGGGTGACCGGCGCCGAGTTCTACGTGATGGCCTTCGTGGACGGGCTCGTGCTGGCCGACCCTGAGGCCGGGCTGGCCATGGACCCGGCGGCCCGCGTGGTGGCCGGGCACGACGTGGTCGACGTGCTGGTCGGGCTGCACGCGCTGGACCCGCTGGCGGTGGGACTGGGCGAGGTCGTGCGCGCCACCGGCTTCGTGGAGCGGCAGCTGCGCCGCTGGTACCGGCAGGTGCACCAGTCCGGGGCCATCGACCTGGCGCTGCTGGACGAGGTGCACGACCTGCTCGCGACCCGGGTGCCGGCGCAGACCAGCGGCATCGTGCACGGCGACTACCGGCCGGGCAACATGGCCTTCGGCCAGGACGGGCGGATTCGGGCGATCTTCGACTGGGAGCTGGCCACCTCCGGGGACCCGCTCGCCGACCTCGGCTACCTGGTGTCGACCTGGGCGCAGCCCGGCGAGGAGCTCGGCTCGATCGGCGTCAGCCCGAGCACCGCCCCCGGCTTCCCGAGTCGGGACGAGCTGGTGGCCCGGTACGCGCAGAGTTCCGGGCGGGACGTGTCGAACCTGCCCTACTTCGTCGCGTTCAACCGGTGGCGCTCGGCGTGCATCCTGGCCGGCGTGAACGCCCGCTACCAGGCCGGCGTGATGGGCGACGACGGCTACGCCGGCCAGGCGCGGGAGCGCGCCGAGCACAGCGAACGGCTGGTGGCACAGGCCCGGGACACGCTGCGCGCGGACAGCCTCGACTGAGCCCGGACGCACGAACCCGCCGCGCATGGCGCGACACGGAGCGGGCAGCGGCCTCGTGAGTGATCTAGTCAACCTCTCGAAGATCTGCTTGACCACTCAGGTGTGAACTGCCCGCGACGCATGTATGCAAATCAAGGATCAGTGCGTCGAAATTGGGCGCGTCCGGGAAAGGCTGAAGCTTGCCGATCTTCTGCCATCCCCACTTTGCGTAAGCGTCTCGCGCCGTCGTATTGTCTTCTCGTACAAGAAGCGTCGCCCGCGACTCTGGACGCGCGCTAAGAATATTGTCGTGCAGTCTATGGGCGACACCGTGGCCCTGAAATTTCGGATGAACCATCAATTCGCACAATGCGAACGTTCGAAGCCCGTCCTCTTTTGTGAGGTTCGCGTCAACTTCGGTGGTTAGAAATTTCCACCAGCGTGCGTTCTCCTGCAGAGCGTACCCGTATGACTGGCCAATCACCTGTCCATCTATCGAGACTACGACCAGTTCGAATCCGGGAGCTTTAGCGTGGTTGTGCAATCTCTTGATGAACCTCTCCGCGCCGTAAAACTCACTAGTAGCGACATCGGAGTGTGTCGCAACATAGAGCGGGCCGACAACGGAGGTGAAAATCTCAGCGGCACTCTCGGAGTCGTACCGCTTGAAGTCGAGTGGACGGGTGGTGGTCATGGAATTTCCGTTCGAACCGGGCTAAGTTCATGAAGGTCACGCGATGCGGACAGTTTGATATTGCGATCTGAAATCGTATCTAGCGCAAGGACTGCTGGCTGGTAAATCATCTTATCCGTTCTAAGATTTTCTGGCACGGTTTCCAGTGCTGTCAGCACGTATCGCGCGCCGCCGAGCTGGTCGCCATCTGCCGCCATAGCTATGGCTCGATGGAACTTGATCTGCGTCGGGCCACGGAACGCAGTCTCTCCATAAAGGCTCAGGGCCGAGCTCTGTGCCACATCGGATTCGTCGATGTTCCCGGCGTAGGAGTGCACAAAGCTCTGAACGAACCGTAGCTTCTGCTCCGACCAACCCCACAGTGGCGGATCATTAGTCAACACAGAATCTGGTAAATGATCGAAGTCACGTTCGAGCTGGCGCAATTCTTCCCGCGCGGCTTGCCTAGCTCCTTCTTTGGCAAGCGCTTGGGCCCTGGCTGCACGTGCACTGATCTTTCCGGCTGACGGGATGTCGCCGGCTAGATCCAAAGCCGTGTCAGCGAGATTCAAGATCCCTCGGTTATCCGCCTCGTCGTACAGCTCGTACACGGCGCGTCGACCTCGTATCAAACTCGACAGCTTTCGGTCTCCGGTCGAGTCCGCCGCTCGTTGCGCCGTACGCCAGTACCGGTTGGAATCAAGCCGGCAGTCTGCACACAATAGTGCAATTGCGATTAGCGCACTAAAAAGAGCCGCCACGCGAATAAGCCGCGCACGCACTGATTCGGGTGCCGCCTCGATTCGCGCCAACATCTCGTCGAAGTCCGTGAGTAATTGGGGTAGCACTGTAGATATCGGCACGTTCCTGCCAACGAGGCGCGAGTACTCGTCAGCAACATGCTCCCATTCGTCGGTGTCCAACTCGGTGGTGGGCATTCCAAGAGCCGAGTCGAGAAGGCGCCTCGTGTGTTCCACCGGTGACAGGAAAGTGCCGGCGATTGCCACGCCAGCGAGACTGAGCATGTCTCGCCGGCACCAACCCTCCCGATCTTCCCCCAGCTCCCGTTCCGCTGGTGAGGCGAGGGCCAGACATCGGCCCGAAGATTGCTCTCTGGCCATGGCCCTTGACTCAACGCGGCTGCCGCGCCGGGCGTGTTGTTCGGCTCTGGCCTGCGCGTGCAGGGCCGTGAGCGCGCCCTCGGCGTTAAGTGCGGCATCGAGCGCCCGCACCAGCGCTTGAGAGGGGAGGTTGGCGCCCGGACGCTCCGCGAGCGATACGTACTGGCGGCTGTAGCTGACTGCCTGCGCAAGCTGCGGTTGGCTCATGCCCGCTGCGTGCCGACGCCGCTTGATTTCGTCGGCGAGGCTCACTGCCGCACTGGTCGCGTTGTCGCTGGTAGCGGGCGTGTTCTCGGTCACGAGGTCTCCGCTGGCATGAGGGCGTACAGGGGGGCAAATACTCGTGGTAGCGGGTTTGCGCCGTTCCGCGATCGTAGCTGGTCGTGGTCGTCTGGGTCACAGGGTTGCCGGGATCGGCACCTGAAGGTTCGGGTGATTGGGGAGGGTGCGCCGTGACGAGCGCCGAGCAGGATCAGGGCATATCGCTACCGGAGAGGCGTCGTTTGCGCCGGGGCGTGCCGCTCCTGACGGAGGCTGATCGCGCCGACGTACGGACTGAGTTGCTGGACGTAGTCGAGTACCGCAAGTCTGGTTTGAGCGTGAACTGGATCGTCGGCTGTCCGCTTGATTGCGGTTACTGCGTCCGGCATCTCTTCGATAATTTCGAGATGAAGGTGCCGCGCGCGGTGATGCGTGAACCCGAGGCGGCGGATCTGTTGTTGCGACATCGGTTCTTTCAGCCGCATGTGACCCCGATCCAGCTGTTGAATCGAGCGACTGATCCTATGCTGCCGTCGGTCAAGCCTCACACTTACGAGATGCTGCGGATTCTGGATGAGCAGGGCTTGACCAACCACGTGTTGCTCATCTCGCGGTGGAGAGTGGAGCCTGGGGACTGTGCAATCCTGAACTCGTTCACCAACCTCAAGATCACGCTGTTGGTGACCCACTCCGGCATCGACGACACCCAGGTTGAGCCGGTCGACTCGAAGATCGCGGCCACATCACTGCGTACCGCGTTCGAGCACGCCGAGCGCTACCGCGTTGTGTTGTACTGGCGGCCTATCGTGCCCGGCCTCAACGACACCGACGCACATATCCAACGCGGTCTGGCGCTCTCTGGCTCCGCGCATGCAACGGTCTTCACGGGGCTGTTCTATAAGCAGCAGATCCGTGACTACTACCGGGCTCACGGCCTGCCCGAGCCCTACCCTGACGGTGCCCGACGGAAGATTTTTCCCGAAGCGCTGGAGCAGCGGATCCTAGAGGCGGCTGCCGGCCAAGCGACGGGTTCTCCGTTGTTCCGCAAGACCTCCTGCGCGGTCGCCTACGCCCACCGTCTCGCCGACTACAACGGTCACTACGGCATCCGCGAACTGTGCGACATCTGCCCGACTAGCCAGATCAGCCGGTGCGCCGCTGCTTGGAAGCAACCCAACCGGACGCATCTAGGCCTCGCGGTCGACAAGCTCGGCGGCAGGCTCGTCGACCTCAATGCTCGTGCGGCGGTGACTGAGGGGTTGGATGAGCAGCGTCGATATCTGATCCAGCACAGCCTCGGCTACCAGGTCCATGACCTCGCGAAACCTCACCACCACAACAGGCACGGTCGCGCCGACCTAGGTTGGCCCACACCAGCCCCACCCACGAAGGCACTACCTGCACAGACGGGAGACCCACGGTGAACGTCGGTATCCCCGCCGTGCTGGCAGATCAGAGGATCGTCGTGGTGGACATCGAAGGCAACGGGCGGCAACCCCCGGAGATCATCGAGATCGCCGCGCTACCTGTAGACCACGATCTCGACCCCACCTGTTTGCGGTCCTGGCTGGTCCGGCCCGGCGAGCCGATCCTGCCCGTGGTGACGGCCAAGGTGCACGGCATCAGCAACGCCCAGGTGGCCGGGTGCCCAGCCTGGCCGGAGATCGCCGGTGCCGTGGAACATGTGCTGCGGGACCGAGTGCTGGTTGCACACAATGCGTCGGTCGAGTACCGCGTGCTGTCTCGTCACCTCCCGAGCTGGCATCCACCCCTGGTGCTGGACACGTTGCGGCTGGCTAAGCACGTCTGGCCGGACATCCCCAGCTACAGCCTGCACACTCTCATTCAGCACCGCGGGCTCGACACCAACGGTGTTGGACAGCGGCAGCCTCACCGCGCCCCATACGACACTTGGTGCACGGCGCGCCTGCTGTGCGCTCTGGCCCTAGACAGCCGGATGAGTTGGACGGCCCTGGCCGAAGTAGCGGCGCTGCCCGGCGTTGCGACCCCTCCTGCCGAGCAGCAAGGCGGCCTGTGGTGAACGGGATGGAAGTCGAACCCCCTGTGGTGATCGGAGTCGTAGGCACGCACTCCACGGGCAAGAGCACGTTCCTAGCCAGGCTCGCCCATGACCTGCGAGCACAAGGCGTCCAGGTCGCCACCGTCGCGGACCTGGGCGAGGAGGCGCAGCGACGTGGGCTGCCCATGTTGTTCAACCACACGTGGGCCTCAACGCTGTGGTTCATCACCCGAGGCATCAGCCAAGAACTTGAGGCGTGGCCTCACGCTGACGTCGTTCTTGTCGACCGCGCCGCCCCGGACGCGCTCGGCTACTACCTCGCCGCGCTGGAGTACCGACGGAAAGATCCCGATGCGACGGCACTGGCCTATCTGGAGACGCTCGTGCGTGGCCACAGCAGACATTACAGCCTGATATTCCGCACCACCTTGGACCCGACAATCCCGATCGGCTCACAGAAGGTTCGGGACGGTGACCGCGAGTTCCGTATGTTGGCCGATCGGAATGTGGATCGCGTAATGCGCGAGCTAGACATACCGCATGAGGTGCTGCGAGCGAACAACCACGACAACGCTTTAGCCCGCGCAGCCGACTTCGCGAGTGGCCTCCTCGCGTTTCAATAGCATGTAGAATTGTCGCCTAGTTATTGACCAAATTCGGCATGATCATGCCTTCTTCCAGTGAAATTCGGAAATCTGAGGAGTGACGGCAGATGGTTGCAGTCAGCGACCCCGTGATCAACGACCGCCGGCGTGCGACAGACTCGTACTTTGATTGGACTGACAGCGGAGCGTTGGTCCTGTGGATGGTCTCGTCCGCTGACGGACGTGAGCATTGCGTGAGCGAGCAGCATGCGGCGGAAACTATGCACGCGGGCACCGGCCACTATCTCACGCTATGCGAAGCGTGGTTCGCGCCGGTGGCACTTTCGGAAGCCCCGGGACTTCGCTGCCGGCGATGCCACTTTCTTTTCGAGCAACAGCTTCGCCGAGCACTCCAGCCCGAGCGAAGTAGATGGGCTGGCCGATTCATCGGCGCCCTGTGCCTCCCGTCACTCAGCAGACGCCGCTGAACGAACGAGACGCAGCAGTGACTACCTCCGAGCCCCTCCCGCGCGACATGGCGGAGTCGGCGAGTACCGATCCGATCGAGACCGCCGCGCGGATCTTGGCCACTCAGCCCCCAGACGCTCGCGCCGCCTTGGCCGATCACATCCCGCTCTCAGACGGCAACTGCACGGCGTGTACCCGCAGCGGGTATCGCCTCGCGAAATGGCCATGCTCGATGGCTGCTATCGCCAAGCGAATTGATCAAATCATCGGTGGGGCTGACCCAGCTAACCAATCCTAGACGTCGGTGGGCGACCGGCTGGCCGCGAGTCCTGGTCGCCCAACCGAGCCCCACTGTGCATCGCGGCGGTTTGAATGAAAACTCGGCGAGTGGTCCCAGGGGACCACTCGCCACTCACGACGTCAGACGCGCTCCAGGATGGTGGCGTTGGCCTGGCCGCCGCCCTCGCACATGGACTGCAGGCCGTACCGGCCGCCGGTCCGCTGCAGCTCGTGGATCAGCTTGGTGGCCAGGATGGCCCCGGTCGCACCGAGCGGGTGGCCCAGTGCGATGGCGCCACCGTTGGGGTTGGTCCGTTCCAGGGAGGCCCCGGTCTCCTTGGCCCAGGCGAGCACGACCGGCGCGAACGCCTCGTTGATCTCGAACGAGTCGATGTCGCCGATGCTCAGCCCGGACCGCTTGAGCGCGGCCTGGGTGGCCGGGATCGGGCCGGTCAGCATGAACACCGGGTCGTCGCCGACCACGGTCAGGGTGTGCACCCGGGCCACCGGCGTCAGGTTGTGGGTGCGCACGGCCTCCTCGGAGGCGACCAGCAGTGCGCCGGCGCCGACCGAGATCTGGCTGGCCACCCCGGCGGTGATCGCCCAGCCCTCGCGCAGCGGCTTGAGGCCGGCGAGCTTCTCCGCCGACGTGTCGCGGCGGGCGCCCTCGTCGCGCGCCACCCCGGCGAGCGGGGCGATCTGGTCGTCGAAGCGGCCGTCGTCGATGGCCGCCACGGCGCGCTGGTGGCTCTGCAGGGAGAACTGCTCCAGGTCCTCGCGGGACAGGCCCCACTTCTCGCAGATCAGCTGGGCGCCGCGGAACTGGGAGATCTCCTGGTCGTGGTAGCGCTCCCGCCAGCCCTCGCCGTACGGGTTCGCGCCGAGCTCCTTGACCATGGTCCGGTTCGCGTCGATCGGCACGATGGCCATGTTCTCCACGCCGGCGGCGACGACCAGGTCCTGCGTGCCGGACATCACACCCTGCGCGGCGAAGTGCAGGGCCTGCTGGGACGAGCCGCACTGCCGATCGATGGTGACGCCGGGCACACCTTGCGGCAGTCCGGCGGACAGCCACGCCGTCCGGGCGATGCAGCCGGCCTGCGGGCCCATCGCGTTGACGCAGCCCATGATCACGTCCTCGACCGCCGCGGGGTCGACGCCGGTCCGCTGCATCAGCTCACGCAGCACGTGTGCGCCCAGGTCAGCGGGGTGTACGGCGGCCAACGCGCCCTTGCGGGTACCGACCGGCGTACGCACCGCGCCGACGATGTAAGCCTCTGGCACCGGGGGACCTCCCGTGGGATTGGAATCGACGGTAACTTAACGATCGTACGCTTAGCTGTTGGCTTCTCGGGAGGGCTCCATGGAGTTGGGTTCGGCGGTTCACTACGCGGGCAACGTGCTGGAGATGGCCGAGCGGGTGCGCACCTGGGAGGGGATCGGGCTCGACGTCGTGTGGGTCGCGGAGGCCTACGGCTACGACGCGCCGACCATGATGGGCTACCTCGCGGCGCGCACCGAACGGGTCCAGATCGGCTCCGCGATCCTGCCGCTGTACTCCCGCACGCCGGCCCTGCTGGCCCAGACCGCCGCCGGGCTCGACCATATCTCCGGCGGCCGGGCGATCCTGGGGCTGGGCGCGTCCGGCCCGCAGGTGATCGAGGGCTGGCACGCGGTGCCCTACGACAGGCCGCTGGCCCGCACCCGGGAGATCATCGACATCTGCCGGCGGGTCTGGCGGCGCGAGCCGCTGGTCAACGACGGGGTCTACCAGATCCCGCTGCCGGCGGGGCAGGGCACCGGCCTCGGCAAACCGCTGAAGCTGATCAACCACCCGGACCGCACCGACATCCCGATCTTCGTGGCGGCGCTGGGGGAGAAGAACGTGGCGCTGACCGCCGAGGTCGCGGACGGCTGGATCCCCACCATGTTCATCCCGGAGCAGGCGGCCGACATCTGGGGTGGCGCGCTGGCCACCGGCGCCAAGGCCCGCGGCGCCGACCGGGGCCCGCTGCGGGTGGTGGCCGGCGGGGCGCTGGCCATCGGAGAGGACGTCACCGCGCTGCGCGAGCGGGCCCGGCCGAACCTCGCGCTGTACATCGGCGGCATGGGCGCCCGGGAGCGCAACTTCTACTTCAACCTGGCCTGCCGCTACGGCTTCGAGGCCGAGGCGAACCGGATCCAGGACCTGTACCTGGAGGGCCGCAAGGAGGAGGCCGCCGCGCTGGTGCCGGCCGCGCTGCTGGAGCGCACCTCGCTGATCGGCCCGGCGGGGCACGTCAAGGAGCGGGTCGCCGCCTACCGCGAGGCCGGCGTGACCATCCTGAACGTGAACCCGATCGGCGCCGACCCGGTGGCCGACCTCGAGCAGCTGCGCGGCTGGCTGTAGCCCGGATCAGCCCAGCGATCGCAGCAGCTGGCGCGCGGTGTAGAGGTCCAGGTGGGCGCCACCCAGGTTCTTGTACAGCGTGATCTCCTCGGGACCGGTACGGCCGGGTACCTGCCCCGCGCACAGCTGGAACAGATCGCCCCGGATGTCCGCCGGGGACAGAGCACCGCTCGCCAACGCGTGCTGGATCTCGCCGGAGCGCTCCAGCCCGGTGCGGGTGTCGACGAAGACGGCCGCCCGCCGCAGCGCCTCGTCGTCGGCCTCCCGCATCGCCGGGGTGAAGCTGCCGACGAGGTCGAGATGGGTGCCGGGGCGCAGCAGCTCGCCCCGGACCAGCGGCTCGGTCGACATCGTCACGCAGCTGACGATGTCCGCCCGTGCGACCGACTCGTCGAGGTCGGACACCGCTTCGACGTGCACTCCCGGCACCGTGACAGCGGCGGCCAGGGCGGCGGCCCGCGCGGGCGTGCGGTTCCACACCAACACCGTCCGCAGCGAGGGCCGGACGCCGATGTGTGCCGCGATCACGTGCGGGGCAAGCCCACCGGCCCCGACCACAAGCAGCACCTCGGCATCCTCGCGGGCGAGCAGCGCCGCGCCCAGCGCCGAGTCGGCGGCCGTCTTGCGGAACGTCATGGCCGCCCCATCGGCAACCAGGCGCACCGATCCTTCGGCGCCGTCGAAGAGCACGACGAGACCCTGTACGGACGGCCTCGTCCGGTTGCCGGGGAAGACGCTGACCAGCTTCGCCGCGATCATGTCGTTCGGCTGCCACGCGGTGAGCGCGAGGAAGCTGTTCGGCGCTCCGGTGGGGTCGCCGGTGACCACGGCGGCGAACTCGGGGGAGGGGTCCAGGTGCGCGCGCCGCAGCGCCGCCACCAGCTCCGGGTACGGCAGGTGGGCGTGCACGGTGTCGGCGTCGGCGAACAGCACCATGGATTGATCCTGCATCCCAGCGTCGGTGGCCCGACACTGGGCCAGTGGACCACCCCGGCTATCCGCACCTGCTCGCCCCGCTGACCGTGCGCGGGAGACAGATCCGCAACCGGATCGTCTCGTCGCCGCACGCCACCGGCTGGGAGCACCCCGGCGGGTTGATCTCCGACAAGGAGGTCGACTACCACGTGCGCAAGGCGGCCGGCGGCGTCGGGCTGGTGATGACGTTCGGCTCGGCCTCGGTGGACCCGTCCACCGCCGCGTCCTACGGGTCGATCGCGCTGTGGAACCCGGAGAACGAGCGGCAGCTGCGCCGCCTCGCCGACGGCGTGCACTCCCATGGCGGGCTGGTCATGTCGCAGATGACGCACATGGGGCACCGCGGCTCCTCGAAGGTCGCGCTGACCCCGGTGCGCGGGGTGTCCGACCTGCCGGAACCCGAGCACCGCGAGGTGGCGGTACCGCTCACTGTCGAGGAGCTGCACACCCTGGCGCAGCGATTCATCGACGTCGCGTTACGGCTGCACCGGTGCGGGTGGGACGGCGCTGAGGTCACCTCGTTCGCGCACCTCATCGAACAGTTCTGGGACCCGGGGATCAACACCCGCACCGACGAGTTCGGCGGCTCGCTGGAGAACCGGATGCGCTTCGGCAAGGAGGTGGTTGCCGCGGTCCGGGCGGCCGTGCCCGACGAGTTCATCCTCGGTTTCCGGATGAGCCTGGACCCGCGCAGCGGCGGGAGGCGCATCGGGACCCGCACCGACGAGCTGTTCACCATCGCCACCGAGATGGCCGCGACCGGGGACATCGACCTGCTCAGCGTGACCGGCGGCGACGCCATGACCAGGCCGGCCCTGTCCGTCGCTATGGGCCCGGACTTCGTCCCGCCGGTGACGGCCGGCGACGCCGCCGCCCGGGTTACCGCCGCGGTGAATGTCCCGGTGATGCTGGCCGGCCGGGTCAACTCCGGAACGGCGGGGGAGGCGGCGCTGGCCGAGGGCAAGGCCGACCTGGTGGTGATGACCAGGGCGCTGATCGCCGACCCCGAC
>Ga0137415_10000222_pt1 | contig 50013 bp, 52 predicted proteins | sample CZODoug3_1_1_16f_FD_183082 | JGI IMG/M metagenome (GOLD analysis project Ga0137415, IMG submission 183082) | Vadose zone soil fungal communities from Angelo Coast Range Reserve, California, USA - CZODoug3_1_1_16fungal (Hybrid Assembly) | ecosystem: Environmental > Terrestrial > Soil > Vadose...
GCGCGCTCGCTTCAAGGAAACTTCGGGGTACTGGCCGAGAGTGAGCAGCTTCTCTACCCCACCGCGCTTGTACCGGAACCGCCATAGGCGTCCGCTGTCAGGCGTGACGAGCATGAAAAGCCCGCGCTGATCGAACAGCTTGTAGGGTTTCTCAGCCGGTTTTGCGGCATTAACCCTGAGTTCCGTCAGTGTTGGCATAAAGTGGGGTATCGAAATCAGAAACGCCGAGATACCCGACCCGTATACCCCGCCCTGTGCTTACGTCGTCCACGGACAGCACCGGACCAGATTAATCGTAAGTGCCGGATATTTAGAGGGTTTGGAGACTTCGCCGGATCTCGACGGAAGTCAGCGGAAAGCTAAATTGTGGGCCCGGTAGGATTCGAACCTACGACCAAGGGATTCACTCTATCCCCGGCGTTTCCGCCAGGAGTGGACTATCTCTTCACCCGTGCCGAAGCGCTGCGATGTGCAGCGCCCACGACGTGTGGGTGCGGGATGCTCATGCCTGTCATTAAGGGCACTCGAGCCCCCAGGTAGTCTCTGCACCTTCCGCCGGTGTACCGGCGGCTCGGCTCAGGATTGCCATGAGCGCGTGGGCGCTCGAAGGTTTCCCTGAATTCATCCCGTCCACTTCGCGCGTTTCCACGCGAAGGCACCATTTATTGATGAGTCCCCTGCACTAACCGCTGTGCTACAGGCCCAACTGGGGCGAATTGTACCAAGCAGCGACGGGTGGCGGGTCGGAACTGGTGGGGCTCGAATTCGCCCGCTGATGGCTGGCACTCGCCACGGACCTGGCGAGGTCGATTGCTGCCAGGCGCCCCCGCAAGAATTCCTAAGAGCCGGTTGCCGGTCTGCGAAGCGGCGTTCTTGCGGTGGCGAGAGATTTTACAGCGGGCCGCGTGAATGCCTCCCGCAGCGCGCTGCCCTTACGGCGGCGGTGCGCGTTCACCTAAACCAGCGGCCTCCGCTGCGCAGGCGCCGCAGCCGCCGGGCAAGTCCCACTGTGGCAAACCGCCGGCGCCGCCACATTCACTCTATTCCGCGGCCGAGGAAGCTCCGGCGCCACAGGTGCCATCGGCGGCCGTTCTGCATTGCACGTCACATGCGCGCCAGGCCGAGCAAAAGCCTCATCCAAGCTCCCCTGGAACCAAGCAATCCCAGCCGCGCTCACATGAACCGCCATGCCGGCCTTGGGCCCCGGAATGGGTTCCGGCTGCTTCTGTTTGCAGCCTTCGGCAGCCGCCAGGGCCACCAATCCCAAGGTCAGCACCCAAAACGTCCTCATCGGCAAGCTCCTTTTACCGCAGGCGCCGCCTGCTTCACTGTCGCTCCGGGGCACTTCGCCCGGGACACTCGCGTGACGCATGCTTCGCACCCCCTTGCCATCCGATAACGCAACGTTAGCATGGCCATCCGCGTAATAGGGAGCACAAGATGAAGCTGTACATTTCTCCGGGTACCTGCTCGATGGCCTCAAACATCGCGTTGCATGAGGCCGGCATTCAATTTGAGGTATCCAAGGTAGACAAGCGTACGAAGCGAGTCGACGGCGTTGATTTTCTCACAATCAACCCGAAGGGTTATGTACCCGCGCTGCTCCTCGACAATGGTCAGCTGTTGACTGAAAACGTGGTCGTTCTGCAGTACATCGCGGACCTGAATCCGGCCGCAAAGCTCGCTCCCGCTGCAGGAACCATGGAGCGTTACCGATTGCAGGAATGGCTGAGCTTCATCAACTCCGAGCTCCACAAATCATTCACGCCGTTGTTTTCCACCGAGGCAACAGCGGATACGAAGACATACGCGCGTAACTACCTCGCCAAACGTCTCGCGTACGTTGTGACCGCGTTGGGTGACAAAAAATATCTGCTGGGCGACCAGTTCACTGTTGCCGATGCCTATTTGTTCACAGTTCTGGGGTGGGGCTCGCATGTGGGTGTGGACATTGGACCCCAGCTCAAAAGCTACGTAGACCGTGTCCGAGCGCGACCGCACGTCATCGAAGCCATGACCGCGGAAGGACTGATCAGGAAACAGCCGCCGGCAGCCTAGGCGCAGGCGCGACTCTTGCGTAAGGACGGGAAGTCTTCCGGGACAGGGTGACCGCCTGCAGCAGTGGCATCGATCGCCCCGTCCTTCAGAACCCCCCGGGGAGGGGCGCCGTGGCCAACCGGAAACTGTCCAAATACCGCTCGAAGCGCGACTTCCAGAAAACCGCTGAGCCCAGTGGCGCGCAGGCTGTGGCGCGTGACAACGCGTTGCGATTCGTCATCCAGAAGCACGCGGCCCGGCGCCTGCACTATGACCTCAGGCTCGAGCTCGATGGGGTCTTCAAATCGTGGGCGGTCACCCGAGGCCCCTCGCTCGACCCGGCTGAAAAAAGACTGGCGGTTGAGGTTGAAGACCATCCGCTCGACTACGGCGATTTCGAGGGCACGATTCCGAGTGGCGAGTACGGTGGCGGTACGGTGCAACTGTGGGATCGCGGCTTTTGGGCTCCGGAAGGCGACGAGACTCCCGAGAAGGCGCTGAAGTCGGGTGATCTGAAATTCACCTTGGCAGGCGACCGGCTGCAGGGAAGTTGGGTTCTCGTGCGGATGAAGAATGATCGCTATGGTGGCAACGGCAAGCGAACCAACTGGCTGTTGATAAAGCACCGCGACGAGTTTGCCCGCGCGGGTGATCACGACGAGATCCTCGCGGAAGATCGGTCAGTGGCATCCGGACGGCCCATGGCGGCAATCCAGGCCGGTAAGGGTCGCGCGCCGCAGCCTTTCATGTTGGCCAAGACCGCAGCTCGCAAGACAAAGGCCAACGCCGTATGGCACTCCAACAGAGGATCGTCAACAGACGAAGGCTCCGACGCGGCGGCAGCGCACGCCGGCAAAGCAGCCACCCCGCGCGCGCTCAAAAAAGCAGAACCCAAACACATCCGCGGCCACATCCCCCAGTTCATCGCCCCCCAACTGGCAAAGCTGGTAGACAGTCCCCCAGCCGGCGACGGCTGGGGCCACGAGCTGAAGCTCGATGGCTACCGTCTGCAACTGCGCGTCGAGGCCGGACAAGCGACCCTGAAGACACGCAAAGGCCTCGACTGGACCAACAAATTCCCCGAAGTCGCTGAGACTGCGCAAGTGCTGCCCGACTGCATGGTCGATGGCGAAGTTTGCGCGCTGAATCAGAGCGGCGTGCCGAACTTCGGCGCATTACAAGGAGCCTTGGCCGAAGAAGACACCGGCAAGCTGGTGTTCTTTGTGTTCGATATGCTGCTTTCCGAACACGAAGACCTGCGCGGGCTGCCGCTGCTCGACCGCAAGGAGCGACTCAAAGAGATGCTCGACGCGCAGCCGCACAAGATACATGACCGGATCCGCTATCTGGAGCACATTGAATCAGAGGGCGCTGAGGTCCTGCAGTCGGCCTGTAAGCTCGACATGGAAGGAATCGTCTCCAAGCGACTTGCGGCGACTTATTCCTCCGATCGAAACGGCAACTGGCTGAAATCCAAGTGCCGCGCGGGCCACGAAGTGGTCATTGGTGGTTGGTCGTCCGACCAGGGAATGCTCCGCTCATTGATTGTCGGCGTGTATCGCGGCAAGACATTCGTCCCCGTCGGCCGGGTTGGGACCGGGTTCGGGCAAGCGGTCGTTGGACCGCTGATGAAGCGACTGAAGCCGCTCGCAATCAAAACCAGTCCGTTCCATGGGAAGATTGAAGTGCCGAGCGGCCGCAACATCAACTGGGTCAAACCCGAGTTGGTGGCGGAAATTGAGTTTGCCGGTTGGACCGAAGGAGGCAATGTGCGACAAGCTGCATTCAAAGGTCTGCGCGAAGACAAGCCCGCCGCGGAAGTCCGTGTCGAGAAACCAACCTTCGTGTCACTCGACGAATCGACAGCGAGCCGTGCGGCCGCGAAAGGTTCTGTCGGCGCATCGAAAAGGTCCGCCGCAGAATCGTCTGCAAAGCCTGCGGCCAAAACCCCCGCGAAGCGCGCCTCAAAAGTGCGCGCACCAACACAACCCGCCGCAAAAAGCCGGGCCAAACGCGCCGCTGCTCGCGGAACCATCTCGAAAGCCTCCAGTCCAACCACCACAGCCCGCACCGCCGCGGCAAAACCCACCCGCGTGGCAGGCAGCACTGCCGCAGCGAGCCCCGGCCGCTCGGCGCGCACTACCCGCGCGGTAGACCCCAACGACAACTCCACCGTCGCGCCAAGCGCCGCGCGCTCGACAAACGCGCCAGACACCGTCATGGGCGTCACCATCTCCAAACCCGACAAACAACTCTGGCCCAACGCCGGCGACGGCAAGCCCGTCACCAAACTGGATCTCGCAGAATACTTCGAAGCCATCGGTGAATGGATGTTGCCGCATGTCGCAGGCCGCCCCTGCTCAATCGTCCGCGCACCCGATGGCATCAGCGGCCAGCGCTTCTTCCAACGCCACGCGATGCCAGGCATGTCCAACCTGCTCGATCTCATCAAAGTGTCCGGAGATCGCCAAGGCTATGTCGCGGTCAACCGTGTGGAAGGTCTCATCGCCGTTGCGCAGACAGCAGGCCTCGAGTTGCACCCCGGCGGTTGTATCCCCGACTATCCCGATATTCCCGGGCGACTGGTGTTCGATCTCGACCCGGCGCCGGATGTCGATTTCGATGCGGTGATTGAGGCTGCTATTGAAATGCGTGACCGCCTCGATGCCATCGGGCTCGTGAGTTTCTGCAAGACAACGGGTGGCAAGGGATTGCACGTCGTCACTCCGCTGGCGAAGGAGAAGAAATCCGACCTGGATTGGCCGGTAGCCAAGACGTTTGCACGCGAGGTGTGCCGTCAGATGGCCGATGACGCGCCTGATAAATACTTGTTGAATATGGCAAAGAACGAGCGCAAGGGACGCATATTTCTCGACTACTTACGCAACGACCGCCTGTCGACAGCGGTGGCACCACTATCGCCGCGGGCGCGCGAAGGTGCCCCCATTTCCATGCCGTTGCAGTGGCCACAAGTACGCCGCGGCCTCGATCCGTTGAAATTCACAGTAAGGACAGCGCCGGATCTACTTTCAAAGGGCAAACCTTGGGCAGACTACGATAAAGGCGCGCGCTCGTTGGTGACTGCCATCCGCAAGTTCACCAGCAAATCAACTAAGCAGCGGTCAGGAGCTACTTCGTCTGCTGCAAAATAGCGGCTGCTAACTTAGGCTAAAATTGCAGGTGCTTGGCCGAGTGCCAGGCACTCACCTGGAAGAGGCTCAAAGCATGCGGGCGATTGCCATCACTGCCGGATTACTGTGCATCAGCAATGTATTCATGACGTTCGCGTGGTACGCGCATCTGAAGGAGCTCTATCAGAAGCCCTGGCTGATCGCCGTGTTCGTGAGCTGGGGAATCGCGCTGTTCGAATACTTGTTTCAGGTCCCCGCGAACCGCATGGGCTTCACCGTCCTGAATGTGGCCCAACTGAAGATTCTGCAAGAGGTTATTACGCTGTCGGTCTTCGTCCCGTTTTCCCTCTTCTATCTGAAGGAGCCGCTCAAGCTCGACTATCTGTGGGCGGCCCTGTGCATTCTGGCGGCCGTTTATTTCGTGTTTCGCGACAAGCTGAGCGGAGCCTGACTGATCGTCCGAACGGGGCAGCCGGATCCGTATCCGGCTGCCTGTTGCGTAGGTCGTCTAGTTACCGCCGAGGGGCAGGTTGAAGCTGCACACCTTATCCGAGCCCACTTCTGCGTGGTAGGTAACGTTGTTGAGAGTCGGGGCGTTCAGGCGGAAGGCGTAGTTGGACCCGATCTGAACCTGCTGACCACCCTCAGGAGTCACGTACACGTTGTAAGTCTGAGCGGGAATGTTCAGCTGAAACCCGAAGCTGTACTTGGTGCCGCCCGTGTACGGAATGGAAGTCAGCGCGCTGTACCCGGTGCCATTGTACGCATCGATGAATCCCGACGGATTGAAACGCACGATCGCAGGCAGGCTGGTGTAGCTCGACTGTGCTCCGTTGGACAGGCCCATGACGGCGTTGATGTTGTTGCCTGAAGGCGTCGCGTTGAACTTCACCGTCGGAGAGCCGGTCTGCGCCGTAAACCCGGTGTTCGTCCAGGCAGCCGTCGCTGTCTTGCAGACCTCGACCGTGTGGGTGAGGGCCTCGAACAGGGTCATGTGATTGCCCTGGTCGCTGGTCAGGCTCTGTGTCAACAAACCGCTCTGAATCCAGTTGTACGTGTTTGCTGTGCCGTGCAGGCCGGTGGTTCCGGAAGCGTTCGCCATGGTCGCGACGTTGAGGCGATTGTGGTACGCGTTGTATCCAATCGCGTAGGTGGAACCTGGGCCGACGGAGATCTGGCCGATGTTGCTTGCGCCTGAGCTCGTGCAATAGCCCGAAGGCGCAGTGATCAGCGAATCAGGTCCGCCATTACGCCGGCTTTCCAATCCCGCCATGACGTTCATGGAGCCGACGATCCGGTCCTCGGCCGTCATGGTGGTGTCGGTGTACAACTCGCCACCCTGAATCCAATCCGTTTCGGCGGTCAGGATCGTGGAGGCAATGCTGTCTTCCATGTGCCGCAAGTCGCGGCAGGTCTCCTGACCTACATTATTGGTGCTCGTATTGAAGACCGTCTGACCGAACCAGCTCGGGTTGCCGCGCGGGGAGGCCGCGTGGTTGCTGCCGTCCTTGGACTGCAGATAGAACAGATCGGGAACGCGACCCTTCCACTCGTTGCGAGCCGTCTCCATCAGTGCCGTGTTTTCGGTGAAGACGGCGATCTGCATCGTGCCGTCGATCATGCTCATATCCCAGTTACCATTGACACCCGAGCCGTTCTGAATGACGGGCTGGTAAATGTTCTTCAACATGTTCGCAAAGGCCGTAATGCTCGTGGAGCTCCAACTCGATCCGGCGCCACTGCTGGTCTTGCCGTAACGAATGATCTCCGCCGCGCGGGGCCATTTCTCTGCATCCCAGCCGGACTGCAGGGGTCCGTTGGAGCAGTCGGTGCCGCTTGGGCAGCTGAGTCCATTGGTACCGGCGTAGCCTCTGAAGCCCGACGCGTAGGTGTTCATGATCGCGATCGCGTTGTTGGCGTAGGTCTGGTTGCCGGTCATGTACCACAGCAACGCCTGCACATACGCGGCGTTGGAATCGTCATCCGCGTTCTGACAACCGTGATTCGGATTCGAGTTGGATCCGCACTGGTTGATTCCACCCGGCCACGGCCCCTTCACGGAGTAGCCCGTCGAGCCGTAATTGCTGTTCTTCGCCTTGTTGACCTGGTCAACGATGACCGGATTGCCTGCCTGGTAGGCGGCCCGGCTGGCGTCCAGCTGGTCCTGGCTGACCACAATTCCCGGATGCGTCCATGCCTGGGCCTGCGTCGCCGCGGACAGACACAGCACTGCGCACAGTACGCCGGGCAACGGAAGTAATTGGACCTTAGGCTTCACTAAGCGCATGGGACATCCTCCTTGAGGCTGGTTTGAGGTTTGGCGCAGAGCGACGGGCCGCCATAGAACATCGGTATCTCCACGGTGTCAAGGTTGCGACGACACAGTCCGGTTCCCCGTGTTGTACAGCGCTGTGTTGAATTCCCCTAGCTCGTTGATCTGGGCTGGTTTTCCGGGCTGGTCGCCCAGTGAGGCTCGTAGTTGGCGACCAGTGAGGTCGCCACGCGAATCAAGGTGTTTGTTTGTTGGAGTGGCGCGTGCGCCCGTCGCAACGGGAAGACAGCCTGCCTCAGGCGTACGCCGTTAGGCCAGTTCGAAGCCCGGAATTCCTTGCATTTTCCGGCAGTCCTGACCCATCAGCTCTACGAACTCGTGTGCCACCGCCGGTAAGTGCTGCCAACGGCGGAACGCCCAGCCAATGGAGATGGGCGGCAGATCGGCGATGAGAATGGCTTTGACGGCCCCGCTTTTTGCGAAGTTGTAGGCATGCACGGCCGGTACGATGGCTTGCCCGAGATCGAGCTCCACGAAAATCCTCGCCGTATCGAAGTCGTCGAATACAACTTCGGGTTTGAGTTGTACGCCACGCTCGAGGGCGGCCTGCTCGATTGCACCGTGATGCGTCGTGCTGCCGGACAGCCCCAGGTAGCGGATACCTTCAATGTCCTTCAACAGCAGCCGTTTGTGTTTGGCGAGTGGATCTGATTTCGCGACCAGCAGGAACAACCGTTGGCTCGCAACCGTGCGCTCGTTGATGCCGCGGACGGGGTCGCCGGTGGTCACGAATCCGAGGTCCGCCTGGCTGAGCCGCAGAATCTCGAAACACCGCCGGGTTGAGTTGGCAGGCAGGAAGCGCAGGTTGACGGTTGGATGCGCGCGTTTGAAGCGAACCACCGCGCCCTGCATGAAGTGCCGGACAGTCGTGCCTCCGGTGGTAATCGTCAGTGTCTGCGTATCGCCGTGCTTCATCGTCCGCACGCGGCGCAAGCCAAACTCGATTGCGTCGAGGCCTTCGAGGGCGGAGTCCTTGAGTGCTTTGCCGGCGGCAGTGGGAGTCACTCCCCGCGCATGACGTTCGAGGAGCTTCACTCCCAATTCCGACTCCAGCCGGGCAATGTGCTGACTAATAGACGACTGCGTCCGCCGCAACTCCCGCGCCAACGAGCTCAAATTCCCCGCCTCGCAAGCGGCCACCAGTATTCGCAGATCTTCCAGCGTCATGTGCTCATATAAGCATTCTCTACTGCTATTGCAAGAAGCCTTAGCGTTGACTAATGGTGTGCTGCAGTGGAATTCTGTGTCCGGAAGCTAAGGGGGAACTGGCGGATATGAAGACGGCTCGGCTCACAGCCCGGGACATTGTGGCCATGAAGCGCGATGGAAAGCGTATCGCGGCTCTTACCGCGTACGACTACACCTCGGCTCGCATGGTCGATGCGGCCGGCGTTCCGCTGATTCTCATCGGCGATACGCTGGGAATGGTCGTGCAGGGCGAAGACACGACACTTCCCGTGACTCTCGATCAAGTCATCTATCACGCTCGGATGGTTTCGCGAGGCTCCCAACGAGCGATGCTGATCGGCGATATGCCCTTCATGACTTATCAGATCTCTCCCGAGGAAGCCCTGCGCAATGCCGCTCGATTGATGATCGAAGGCAAGGTGGGCGCCGTGAAGATTGAGGGCGGTGCTGACGTGGCGCCGACCGTGGAGAGAATGGTCAAGGCCGGTATTCCGGTGTGCGGTCACCTGGGGTTTACGCCGCAATCAGCACACACGCTCGGCGGCCCAAGAATTCAGGCCCGCGAGCCAGCCGCTGCGATGGCTCTAATTGCGGACGCGAAGGCGCTGGAGTCGGCGGGGGCGTTTGCGGTCGTGTTGGAGCTGGTTCCGGCGGTGGTTGCGGAGGCGACGACCCGTCGGGTTTCCATACCGACGATCGGTATTGGCTCAGGTCCCCACTGCGATGGCGAAATCCAGGTTTTCCACGACCTGTTCGGGTTGTACACCGACTTTCAGCCGCGCCATACGCGCCGCTATCTGAATGTCGCCGACCAGATATCCGCTGCCGCCCGCCAGTACGTGGATGATGTCAGCGCGAGTACCTTTCCTGGACCCGAACAAACCCGTGATTTGACGGCCGAAGCAACCGAGGTGTTCGTCTCGCTGCTGGAACGGAAGTTATACCGCGAATCAGCGTAAGCCCCTGCACACCGCGGCCACCTTGTTGCCATCCAGGTCGCGTACATACGCCGCATAAAAGTCGGGTGCGTAGTGCAGTCTCAGTCCCGGCGGTCCATCACAGACCCCACCGCCCGCAAGCGCAGCGGCGTGAAAGTCATCAACTTCGCTCCATGACCGCGCACGGAAGGCCACCATGCTGCCGTTTCCCGTCGTTGCGGGTTGTTGGTTGTATGGTTTCCCCACCCAGAAAGCCAGCTCGCGCGCCCCTCCGTCTTCATAGGTTCCCCAACCCGCAGAAACCCGATCCCATTCCGGGCACCCGTACTATCTGCATGCTTTGTCGGATCTGCGAGCGGCCCGCTGGATGTTGGAACACCGCCCGGGCGATGCCGCTGTGAGCGGCCAGGAAGATACCGCGATCGTCGAAATTGATGCTGCGATCGGTGAGATCAAACACGCGGCGATCGATGATGGCAAGGATATCCACGATCATCCGCCGGTTGAAGGTCCGAAGGATCGCCCCGGTCGGCTTCACAAGGCGTTGGAATTGCTCCGCAAGGTGCATTCCGATGTTGCTCGCGAGGAAGACGATCCGATGGTGAAGGGTCTGCGCGATCGCGCTGTGGGTCACATCGATGGCGCCATCCACGCCACCGAGTTGGCCGTGCGGGACGTACGCCAGGGCCGATAAGCATTCTGGTAAAGGGCCCGGGCGTTCGCATTAGTGAGCGCACGGGCCACGGCGGGCTTTCTCTCGGCACGATAGTGACCCGGTGTCTCGTAGTATCATGCTCCCATGGTCTTCAAATTCTCCAACGCACTGGTACGCACGCCCTCGCGCAGCGTAGTCCACGGTCTCAGCTCCCAAGCCGGTCCACGCCCATCTTTTGAGACAATCGCCAGCGAGCACGCCGAATACGTCGCGGCACTCGAAGCGTGTGGGCTTGCGGTCGAAGTTCTGCCGCCCCTGGAGAGCTACCCGGACTCCATCTTCGTAGAAGATCCCGCCCTGGTGTTCAGTGAGGCTGCCATCCTCCTTCGACCGGGTGCTCCAACGCGCCAGGGTGAAACGAAGGAGATCGAGGGCATCCTGCGGCAGCGTTTTGGGCGCGCTCTAGCTATCCGGGAAGGCTTCGCCGATGGCGGCGATATGCTTATGACCCCGACTGGAATGCTCATCGGATTATCCAGCCGCACCGATCGGGCCGGCGCCACGGAGCTGGCCGGGCTGCTTCAACAACTCGGCATCGGCTCCCGCATAGTCAACACACCGCCTGGAACCCTACACCTGAAATCCGATTGCTCGTTGCTCGCGGACGACCAAGTCCTGTGTACGGGAGCGCTGGGCGCATCGGACATTTTCGAGGGCTATCGCAAACTGATCGTCCCGGAAAGTGAGAAGGCAGCGGCCAATGCCCTCCGTCTGAATGACACCATTCTCATTGGCGACAGGTTTCCCAAGACGATTGAGCTGCTGCGCCAAGAAGGCTACGAAGTCAGGGCACTGCCGACTGACGGCATAGGCAAACTCGACGCCGGCCTGTCCTGTATGTCTCTGCGCTGGAGCAAGTCGACATAGGCGGCCGACCTCTCGCAGTCATTCATCAGTTCGCTTCCGTCGCCCCGGCAACAACTTGTTCAGGAACTGCCGCGCGGCACCCACGATCATGCCGCGCTCGTTTGGATCACCCTTAACCATCGCGTGCGCAAAGTTCTTCGCCTGTTGCAACGTGATGTGCGGCGGCAACGGCGGCACTTCCGGATCAACTCTGCGAACCGATGATACGGTACGTCCGGGATATCCTGCGACGCGTTGAACTTTGGATCGCCTTCCATGACCCTCTGTTCCCAGTTGTCCGCACGATTGAGTGCGCCGAAGACGCCGTTGATGCTGTCACCCGGGTAACCGAACAGGATCCGAACGCCCCATTGGTGGAGCCGCTCAACCAGAAAATCGCCGACTGTCTGTGCCATCGTCGAATTCTAGCCGCAAGGCCCGTACCCGTTGACGCACGCCGGAACAAGTAACCCCCGGCTTCGTTTCCAATGCCTATATCGACATTGGTCTAACCGGAGGGGTCATGAGCCTGTTTGACACACTCAAGAACGCGATTTTCGGTCACGCGAGTTCTGCCGCGCCTTCCTCCACGCTGCCGGCACCTCCCAAAGTGAATTCACCGGACGGATCTGCCGGTTCGCAACCAGTTACGCCGAACACGGCGCCCGCGAAGCCAGGTGCGGCTACCGGCGCTGGCTCGCCCTCGCAGGCTCAGCCAGTAGACGTGGAAACCGTCCTGAACGGGCTCAACGCCAAGAGCCAGCAGAAGCTCAACTGGCAGACCTCCATCGTGGACCTGATGAAGCTGGTGGGAATGGATTCCAGTCTGCAGCACCGCAAGGAGTTGGCCGCGGAGCTCGGCTACACAGGCGACACCAACGACTCCGCGACCATGAACATCTGGCTACACAAAGCGGTCATGCAGAAGCTCGCCGTCAACGGCGGGAAAGTACCCGCCAATTTGAAAGGCTGAGGCGCCTCGCGCGACCCTCCACGAGGGTCGCGCCCGCTGGCAACCGCCAAGCCTGGCGGCATTCGCGGAGCCCGCCGCCGCCGGCAACCGGCGAGATCGGCGCCAACCACGGCGGCGGCGGCTAACTGCCGCGCCAAGCGACAGTCGCTGAGGCGGCTACCAATCGCCGAGCGCGCCCGCGAAACCCCGCGGCCTCCCGCTTCTTAGAGCCTCATTTGGACCTTGCCGCCCTGCGCGCGGCAAGCGCCGCAGGCACCCTGGTGAGCTGGCTCTCGAACCCCTGGACAGCCATCCGCGTCCACTCCTGAGTGGTGTGCTCTTCAACGGTGACAACCATTCGCACACTCGAGCCTTCCGGCAAAAATTCCACAAACATCTGATTCTCGTACGGCTTCAGGCCCGGTATGAAATCGATCATGTGGCTGATCCCGAGCCGCTGCAGCGGCACGACCTCCACGAACTTCCCGCGGGTGCCATGGGACACCGGCATGTTGGACTTCCGCAGCCACTCGATCTGCTCGGGATCGACCGCGATCATGTCGTAGATCAACTCGCCGCCGACGCGTAGATCGAGCTTGTGCACCTCCACGCGGAAGCCTTCCGGTCCCCACCAGGACTCGAATCCCTCCTTGGTCGTCCAGAGGTACCAAAGGTCCTCGGGGACGCCTTCGTATTTGCGCTCGACGCGAACAACGGGCTTCTTTGCTGCAGAGGTCTCAGTCGTCATTTTCGTTCCCCTTCTTCCGTTGTCGCTGGGCGGTGGCCGCGTTGACGGCTCGCCGCTTCTCGAGAGCCGAGCCAAAACGCGTCAATCGCGCATCCCAGACCTGCTGGTAGCTCGCGACCCACGCCTTCAACTCGCGAAAAGGTTCGGGGCGCAACGAATACAGCCGCAGCTGTCCAGCCGGCCGAACCTGCACAAAACCTGCCTTCAGCAGCAGCCGCAGGTGGCGCGACACACCCGACTGGTGAATGTCGAGCGCATCGACAATGTCATTCACCTGCTGCTCACCACCACGCAGCGTTTCCACGATCTGCCGTCGGGTGTGGTCTGCCAAAGTCTGAAAAGCATCCATATGCACCATAGTACATATACACGTAGGTGCATACAAGCATCTTGAAATTTCCAGGCATATGGCATACAGGTCGATCTGCATGCACACACTGAAGCTCATCCTGCGTCCGCTACTCGGACTGCTCACGTTGGCGGCCATCGGCAGCCAGCTGCTCATTCACGTCCGGCTGGGCGCCAACGTGGTCAATTTCTTCAGCTACTTTACCAATCTGTCGAATCTGATAGCGGCGGCTGTCCTGCTGCTGACCACAAAGCGACAACAAAAGGCGGGCAGGTTCGACCGCTTGCGAGCTTTCTCGACGGTCAACATGGTCGTGGTAGGTATCGTGTTTTCCCTGTTGCTGCGTAACGTTGAGTTGGGCGCTCTGCAGCCGTGGGTCAACTTCGTGTTGCACTATCTGATGCCTTGTGCCGTGCTCCTGGACTGGCTGTTGGACCCGCCGTCGACCCGGTTAGGGACTCGGGATCTGATCCTGTTTCTAATCTTCCCGGCCGCCTATCTTGCGTACTCTCTACTGCGCGGGGCCCAGATGGATTGGTATCCCTATCCCTTCCTGAATCCCGACCACATTGGCGGGTATGGTGGCGTCGTCGGCTATTCTGTCGGCATCACCGTCTCATTCCTGTTGGTAGGGTGGGCCGTGCTGGCCGTTGGCAATCGCCGCCAGCGAAATTGAGAAGCGAATGAAACAACTGCTCATTGTCTATCACACGCTGACGGGCGGAACTCTTCAGATGGCCCGCGCGGCTGCAGCTGGCGCAAGCCGCGAGTCCTCCCTCGCCGTGCGTGTGGAAGCGGCGACCGGGGCGGGGCCCGAAGCATTGCTGCAATCGAGCGGTTATCTGTTCGCCTGCCCCGAGAATCTCGCCGCGATGTCAGGTCTGATGAAGGACTTCTTCGACCGCACCTACTATCCGGTGTTGGAGCAGCTACAAGGTCGTCCCTATGCGATTCTCATTTGCGCCGGCAGCGATGGCAGTAATGCGGCCCGCCAGATCGAGCGTATCGCGACCGGCTGGCGCCTGAAGCCTATCGCGGATCCACTGATTGTCTGCACTCACGCCCAGACCCCCGAGCAGATTCTCGCGCCCAAACAAATCGGCGCTGCCGACCTGGCCCGGTGCGAAGAGCTGGGAGCCACCATCGCAGCCGGGCTGGACCTCGGAATATACTGACCCACTGTGCTTGTGGCGGCTTTGATGCCGTAGCGGAAACGCATGAAACCCACTTTCTTCCCATCCCCCGAGGCCTTCCGCAAATGGACAGAAGTGGCTCCGAGCCGGTAGGCCTCGGACTGCGCCAGGGCGCCATGCAGCGAAGCGCCCAGTGCAGGGAAAAACGTGGTCACGAGAGACAGCCACATGGTGTGAATCACCAGGTGGAGCAATGCCCCCAGGGCGGTCAGCCCGAACAGTCCCCCGTTGATCGAATGAACCCGATGCAACAAGGCATGCTGTTTTGCCGCAACGCGGCAATGATAGCGCCGCTGTTGCTCGAGGGTCCCGAGCGTCCATTGCACGTAGCTGCTGACAAATGCCGGATCAGACCAGGCGCCCGCCAGTAGTGCCCGCGCTTCGGGCTCAATCCGCGCGCACAGAATGGATACGTCATCGGCAGTGCGCAAATGTTGACCGGGATCGAATGCGCGCACATACCAGTTGGCTTCCAGGTCGGGGGCATTGAAGTCGAGTAGCGGGGCAAGCATCGGTAGATACGATGTCAGCTCAGCCGTCGTGCGGGCTCGTAACCACTCTCCCTGCCAGTCGCGCCGGTGTCCCAACCAGTAAATTAAAATGACCACCCCGATGATGACCACTTCGCAGATAGCCCATACACGGGCATAGGGATGGAATGCGTGCTGTGGGCTATCCCATCCCAGCGCCAGTGGCAGCACCGCACACAGGACAGCAATCGCGCTGAGCAGGTAAATGACCCAGAACCCACTGCGATACCGATGGCCGTAGTGGAGCGCTCGCCGGTCAAACTTGTGGTGTTCAGACTCAACGGCTGCGAACAGAGGGGCCAGCCGTTCAGGTGGCTGCGGCGGCGGCAGAGAATCGAAAGACTCCAACCGCACCCCGATCAACAGCAGACGCTGAATTGTCTGGTGCAGCGCCATTGCTCGGATCAGCCTGCGAGCTCGTAAGTGGACGCAAAAATGGCGGCTGCCACGATTCCGAGGCTGCCGTCACCATAGTCGACGAGCCAGTCACCCGGCTGACCCCGCAGTCGGGAGACCCCGTCGGCCAACAGAACCTCAAACGCCTCAGACATCGGTACTGCCATGATCGAATTGGTCAAGCTGACGTACCGACCGTCCTGGCCTGCGGCTGTCGGCGGTAGCGCCCGATATTTTTCTGCGAAGCGCGCCCGTGAAACCCGCCAGCGCTCCCCCTCGACTCCCGTGACGATGGCATCTCCGGGATGTGCTTGCACTTCACCTTCCCGAGTTTGAATCGCACAGGGCTGCGACGCAAACTGCACGTCGACTTCGCGCGCGAGCTTGCGGGCCAGAACCCGCCCTGGATAGGTGCTGACCTCAGTTGAATATCCCCGGCGCGCTGTCGAGCGGAACAAAGGTTCCGCTCCCGGGCTCATCCGCCGCTCCGCAGCGCTTGGAGCGGTTCATTCTGCGCAACCGATTTGGCCTGCGCCTGGTGAATACGGGTGCGCCATTGGCGAACGTCATGCAGATTGCGCATGGATGCCGGTAGCGTGTCGAACAGGGAAGTCGCCTCGCGTAACAAAGCCGGTGCCTGCTTGGGATCCGTGAGGGCCTGAGCATACAACGCATTGGCCAGTTCGTAAGGCTGCCATTGGTCGCCGTGATTCCTGGTTGCGAGCGACCGCTGGAATTTGACGACCGGAGTTATGGTCTGGGCGGCTTCGGCGGTTCGTCCCAGGCGCACGAGTGTCATGGTCAGCCAGGTGGAGAGCTCGCCCTGGTCCCGGTAGTCCTGTACCGCCCCGTCGCTCACGAGTCTGCGGTTCTCAATGGCCTCGCGGGCCGCCCCGTTCAAATGCAATCTGGGCCGCGGGAAGCTTATCGGTCGCGTCGACCAATAGCGGCGGCAGACTCCCTGGGCGGCGATACCTTCCGTACTCGTTCTGTAAACGGCGCTCCAGCAGCGACCAGGGCATCGGCGGTCGTCGGGTCGCCCACGGTTGCTTCTCGAACGGCTGTGTCCGCCATCGTCCACGCTCGTATGAGCATGAAACCAGCGCCGCCATTCGCAGCGCGACCGAAGTCATCGAGGCCTTTCACATACCACGGCATCGACTCCCGCAGCTTTCCCTGCGCCCATAACGCGCCTGCGATGGACTGGTGAGCCACGGCGTTGGCCAGAGCAGTGACGAGCCATGCGCCCCCTTCCGCATACTGCGCGCCCATCTCGAGGTTGGTGAGGTCGAGGGCTCCCAGGCTCGCGGCTATGCTCATAGCCTTCTGCTCTGTCGGAATGGCGTCCTTGTTGTCGATGGTCGCGGTCGACTCGAAGCCGACCCGAACGAGCACTTCCACGTAGGTGCGGCGGACTGCCTCGGATGCACCAGGAGATTCCGCCAACGGCTGCAACAACCGGGCCGCGCGCTGCAACAGCCCGTGAGCTTTCGGGCTGTTCTGGTTGTCGAGGATCTGTGCTTTGCTGGCGTAGGCCTGGGCGAGGGCAATGGTGGTTGTCTCGGAGCTGTCGCCGCCGGCCCGCTGTTTCTCCAACAACTGCATCGCCTCCTCGGCATCGTTCAAACCAACATCGAGATCACCCAACGAGCGCATGACCCGGGCGTGGTGCACCATGGCCAGCGCGCCATTGCGAATCGTTTCAGCGCCCTTCAACCCGGCCGGCAACGCATGGAAGTAATCGATCTGGCGCTGCGAGTGCCCTGAACTATTTTTCGGACTCCTAACAGAGTGATTTTTTAAATTTGCGTATTGCCTTAATTAAGCAGAGGCTACAGAATGTAGGTATGCGTTCACTGAATGTTCTTGCCGATCCGACGCGCCAGCGGATCGTTGAAATGTTGGCGACTGGTGCCCTGGCCTCTGGTGAAATCGCGCGGCGCTTTGACGTCAGTGCGCCCGCGATTTCCCAGCATTTGAAAACTCTCCGCGACGCGAAGCTCGTTCGCGTGCGGGCACAGGCGCAGATGCGCTTTTACGAGCTCGACCCTGAGGGTGTCGATGAGCTCGCTGACTGGATTACCCGCATCCGAAGCTTCTGGTCCACGAAGCTCGATGCCCTGGAACAGGAGCTGCGCAAATGATCTCACTCGACGGTTCAGTGCAGAAAACAACGGACGGCGGTTTTGTCGTGGCATTCGATCGTTCGATCGACCGGCCCCCCGCGCGAGTCTGGACAGCACTGACGGACCCCAAAGTCCTGGCCAACTGGTTGGGTGATGTTGAGTTGGAGCTGCGCATTGGCGGCGCGTACCTCATCCGCTTCCGCAAGATCTCAGTGGTCATGACGGGCACCATCACCGCCCTGGAGCCAGGTCAGTTGCTCGAGTACACCTGGAAAGAAAACTACGGCATGCCGGCCTCCAAGGTCCGGTGGGAAGTGGTCCCCGCCGACAGCGGCTGCCGCCTGAAACTGTCACATACCTTCACGGCTGACTGCGTGTTGAGTGAGATAATCGGCTTCGCCGGCGGCTGGCATGCATTCCTCAACGCGATTCCCGCCGGGTCGGATGGACAGTTCGTGGAATACGCCGACGAGAAAGAGCTCGATGCGGGTTATCGCGCGCGTTACCTGGGCGACCAGGAACAAGATCCGAATGCCATCTTCGTCAAAACATCGGGCGTCCGCATGGAGCGCCTCCTGCCCGGCCCCGTCGAGCGCGTGTGGGAGCATCTCACCAACACTCAGCTTCTAAAGGCCTGGTTCGGTGAGAAGAGCCACATCGAGCCCCGGCAGGGTGGGGCGGTGCGCCTGATGGATGGCCACATTCGCGGCACAGTCACCCAGTGGCAGCCGCCGCATCGACTGAGTTACACGTGGAATGTCTTCGCCCCCTCCGACCCACCGGATGCTGCGTCCGCTTATCCCGAATCCTACTTGATGTTCACCCTCGAGCCGCGCGGCGACCGCGTGCTGCTGGTACTCAATCACCTGCCGGTCCTCGAGCGCTTCGAGAAACAAACCGCCATGGGCTGGCATACCTTCCTCGACATCCTCACGGACACCCTCGCGGGCCGCAACGTCCGCACGCGGCAGGAGTATTCGGTGCGGAATGCGGTCAGGTATGGGGTGGATTTGAATAATTTGCAGCGGTAACACTCATACGGCGGCCCTGATGATCGGCCGCGTGCCATGCCGTGGACCCGGCCACAGTGCATAATTGCGGCACCGAAAAACCATCGCTCGACGCCGAAGCCAAGGGGCTACCGGCGCAAGGTGCCCAAGAATGAAAACGCCGACGACTCTGCTCGTTCTGTCCCTTCTTTCCCTGGCCACCGTCCAGGCGGCGGACACATCGCCGTCCCGACGCCCGCTGACACCCGACGATTATTACAACACGCAAATCGTCAGCGAACCGCAGGTCTCACCCGACGGGAAATGGGTCGCTTATGTGGTGAGCACCAATGACCGCGATGCCGACGAGAGCCGTAGCGCAATCTGGATGGTGAGCTGGGACGGCACGCAGCAAGTTCAACTCACGAATCCCGGGCATGACATCAGTTCACCTCGCTGGAGCCGGGACGGTCGCTACCTTTCGTACCTCAACACGCCTGCCGGCACCGACAAAAGCCAGATCATGCTTTTCGATCGCCGCGGCGGCGAGGCGAGGGCGCTGACCACCGTCACCGATGACATTCAGAGCTACGAGTGGTCGCCGGACAGCAAGCGGTTGGTGCTGGTGATGGAGCAGGGCTCCCCGGCGGGCGCCGCACCTGGGCAAGCCAACCCCACCGCGCCTAACCCAGCCAACACCACACCCAAGCCGGCCGATACCGCTACCGATGCGCCCAAGCAGCCCCCCGATCCAGGTAAAGGCGCGACACCAACCGCGCCAGCGTCATCGGTGCCCGCGCAAGCAACGGCAAAAGGCGCAACGGAGGCTCCGCCCAAGCCCATCGTCATCGACTCGCTGCATTTCAAGGAAGACAAGGACGGCTATCTGGCCACCGGTCACAACCGGCACTTGTACCTGCTCGATGTCGACAGCAAGGTACTCCAGCCTCTGACCAACGCCCCGGAATTCAACGAAGACCTCCCGGCCTGGTCCCCCGACAGCCACCGAATCGCATTCGTCCAAACCCATGAGAAAGGGATGGACGCCGATGGCATGAGCGACATTGATCTCATAGACGTTCCCCCGGCCACCCAAGGTACAACCGCGGCCCCGCCGGCTGCATCTCGAGAAGCCGTGCCACCGGCTCGCCCCACCGCCGCGCCATCTGCAGCACCGGGAACGCGCTCAATTTCCGGGCCGCCCACGCCACCGTCATACAGCCAGTCGCCAACAACCGGCCCGTCGGCGATCAACCCATCGCTGCCATCGCCACCGCCTGCCGCGCCGCCTGCGCCGCCACCAACACCGGCAGCCCCGCCGTCCGGTGCGCAGCCCTCACCAACACCCGCAACCCACCCCACCAAGCTCCTCCGCATCTACGCACCCAACCAGCAAAAGCTTGCGTGGAGTCCCGACGGCACCCTGCTAGCTTTCACCCAGGGCGTCGAGCCCAAATACGGCCAATATGGCCAGGACCGCCTGGCCATCATAAAGGCCACCCCCGGTGCCACCCCCACGCCACAAGTGCTGACCGACTCCCTGGATCGCGGAGTCTCCTCGTACGTCTTCAACAAAGACTCCGCCGGAATCACAGCCACCCTTGATGACGACACAACCGCCTACCCGGTACTCATCAACACGCGAACCCGCGCCATTCGAAAACTGAGCCAGGGACTGTCCGTTGTATCGGATCTGAACACCGCCGCTGGACACACCGCAGTACTTTCATCGAACGACACGTCGCCCACGGAAGTTTATGCGCTCGAGGGTGAGCATCTGAGAAAGCTCACCAAACACACCGACGCGTTCGTCGCGCAACTGAAGCTCGGTGCGGTGCGTGACCTGCTGTTCAAAAGCGCGGATGGGACTCCCATCCATGGGCTGGTGGTCGAGCCGCCCAACTTTGAGCCTGGGCGGAAGTATCCAACCATTCTGTACATTCACGGTGGTCCCAACCTGCAGGACGAGCACTCGGTTGCCTTCGACGGGTACCAGTTCAAGCGCCAGTTGTTGGCGGCCAGCGGCTTCGTGGTTCTGGGCGTGAACTATCGGGGCAGCAGTGGCAAGGGAGACGCCTTCTCGAGAGCCATTGCGGCCGACTGGGGACACAAGGAAGTCGAGGATCTCATGGCCGGTGTTGACTCTCTGATCCAACAGGGAATCGCCGATCCTGACAAGCTGGGAGTTGGCGGCTGGAGCTACGGCGGCATGCTGACCGACTACACGATCGGTTCAAACACTCGCTTCGCGGCGGCGCTCAGTGGGGCGGGAACAGCGAATCCGCTGGGCCTGTACGCTGCGGATCAATACTACATTCAATATAACAAGGAGCTGGGGGATCCCTGGCGCAACCCGGATCTGTATATCAAGCTCGCCTATCCGTTGTTACATGCGGACCGGATTCGTACACCGACGTTATTCATGGGCGGCGACAAGGATTTCAACGTTCCGATCGTCGGCGGCGAACAGATGTATCTTGCGCTGCGCACGCTCGGCGTTCCCACGCAGCTGATCGTTTATCCCGGTCAGTACCACACGCTGACGCGTCCGAGCTTTTTAAAGGACCGCGCTGAGCGTATGGCTGCTTGGTATACCCGGTACCTGATAAGCTCTGCGCGATGAACCAAGGGGCCGTGCAATGAAAAATCAGCTCGTCGCAAAATCCACTCTACTCGTCTCGTTGTGTCTGCTCGCAAGCGGTGTGGCGGCCGCCGCCGATACCAAGCCCGCGGTTGCGAAAGCGCCCGACCCAGCGCTGGTGAAGGCAGTTGCCGATCCCGCACGCAATCCCAAATACGTCGCGCGCGATCCGTTCCGCCATCCTGCTGAAGAGCTCACCTTCTTTGGTCTCGGTCCGAAGATGACCGTCGTGGAGGTGTGGCCAGGAGGTGGTTACTGGACGGAGATCCTGGGCCCGTATCTCAAGACTTCCGGTCACTACATCGCCGCCGTGACAGTGAACGGTGAAAGCGAGGAAGAGGACAAAGGGATCGCTGCCTGGCGCACCAAGATGGAGGCGCAGAAGGATCACATCGGCACCCTGACAATCACCCACCTGAGTAAGGGCCACTATGAAGTAGCGCCACCCAACTCCGTAGACCTGATTGTCACTTTCCGCAATCTGCACAACTGGATGGATGGCGGTTATGTCGACGAGGCGTTGAAGGGCCTCTACACGGCACTGAAGCCGGGTGGAGTCCTCGGCATCGAAGATCATCGCGGACTCGACACGAAGCCCCAGGATCCGAAAGCCAAGTCAGGATACGTTCGCCAGGACTACACGATCGCGCTCGCTCGCAAGGCCGGGTTCGAATTTGTGGGCGCTTCGGAAATCAACGCCAACCCGAAGGACACGAAGGAATATCCGGAAGGAGTGTGGACGCTCCCGCCAACACTGGCACTGGGTGACAAGGATCGCGCGAAGTACGTGGCGATCGGCGAGTCCGACAACTACGTGTTGAAGTTCCGCAAACCCGCGAAGTAACATTGGGCTTTCGGCGCCGCGGTGTAAACGCCGCGGCGCGGTCTGTCGCTCCAACGCCCCCAAGCCCCGCCAGCGGTGCACCCGGCCGCAGCTGCCCGCGGGCACCGCCCTGGTCCTGTCTCACGCGGCGCGGCCCAACACCAACGCGGTGGCACACCGCATCACCCGCCGTCTACCCCCTCTCCACACTCCGCTTCAACACCCCAAACAACACCGGCTGGCTCTGCTGCAACTTCTTACGCAAAGCCATCTCCTCCTGCTGCTGATGCGCCCGATGCGCATGCACCCACCGATGAACGCAGCGGTAATTCTCCTCACCAGGCGAGCTGCCCCGCGGCAAATCGATACTCAGTTGCCGCGCCAACCCGGGCTCATGCAGTAGCAGCCACGCAGGAAAATCACCCGCGCTCAGCATCGCTCCGGATTCCGCGTCTTCACAGTCCAGAAACAACTGCCACAACCCGGTCAGATCGGGTTGCCTGAGACGCGCAACACCCTCAGCCGCCTCATCGGGAGCCAGCCAGCACAAATGACACCACGCGGTCAGCGCCTCAACGCGCCGTCGGCGCCGGAAAGCACCGTCCGCAAAACGTAAGCACAGCGGCGCATGTGTCCACCACTGCGCCTCTCCAACAATGCTGTCACTCACCCCGGCCCAGTCCTGCGCCTGGCTCAAAGCGAAGCTGCGGTGCAGATTCGGCTCGTCAGCGGAGTACGCGCGCCCAGCCAGCGAGTCGGCGAGGTGTCGCCACAGCGGCGCGAGATAATCGCGGGATCCCGATCCCAGCAAATGCCGCGCGGTGGGCCCAATAGCATTGAGAAACTCCAGCCGGCCGGCGGGATCGTCAACGGGCCGGCCGAGATCATCGAGGCCCCTGACGAGCTGATCAAAAGCAGCGAGATCCGGATGATTCGGCGCTTGCACGTACAGGCGATCGAGCTGTCGTTGGCTTTCAACCGCATTGCGTGCGGACAGCGATCGCGCGATGCCGTTGGTCAGGGCGACCACCGGATTGTCGAAGAACAAATCCATCTGCGGCGCGTTCTGCGCCGGGAGGTAGCGGGTCCCGACCAGCGTATGCAACTTCGAGTCGGCGCTCACACGGAGCGTCGGACCCGTGGCACCCGAGGGTCCCCACGCCGAGAACTCCTGTGGCTGCTCCACCAAGCCGATGCTCCGCGCGTACGCTACAGCGCGTTCCAGCTCCGCCAGAATGTTGGCGCGCTCGCCCATCAACACCTCGTCCAGCAGCTCTATCTCGCGACGCCGCCACGCCTCGTAGTCGCTGTAGAACAACCGGCCCGAATTGAAAAGCAGATCGAGAGGCGCAAACGCGCCTTGCTCCATGAGTTGCGCATCTACCTGCGCCTGCAGCTCTGTCTCGATCGCCATCAGGGAGCCAACAGCATTTCCAGATCTTCAACTCCAAGCGCCGTTGGAGACGCGCTCTTCTGCGTGTACAGGTGGTCAGCCAGTACACGTTTATCAGCCTGCAACTGCAGCATCCTTTCTTCCACCGTATCCTGTGCAATGAGTTTGTATACGAACACCGATTTGGTCTGTCCTATGCGATGGGCGCGATCCGTTGCCTGCGCCTCGACGGCCGGATTCCACCACGGATCATAGTGAATGACCGTATCCGCGGCGGTCAGATTGAGGGCGGTGCCGCCGGCTTTGAGGCTGATGAGAAACAGCGGCACTTCCCCCGATTGGAATCGCTGCACGACTTCCGTGCGATTCGTCGTTTCACCGGTCAACAGGCAATACGGAATACCCAGCGCCGTGACGGCCGCCTCGATCAACCGCAGCATCGAGGTAAATTGCGAGAACAACAGGATCCGCCGGCCCTCGGCAATCAACTCCGGAAGCACCGTTGACAACCATTCGAGCTTCGCCGATGGCACGGTCTCCTGCGGTTCTCCGTCCTGCCGGCCGCGAACCAGCCGCGGATCACAGCACACCTGTCTCAACTTCAGCAGCGCATCCAATATCGTAATCTGACTTCGTGCCAACCCCTGTTCGCGAACGACTTCCAGGATGCGCTGGTGCATCGCCAGCCGTACGCCGTCGTAGAAGTCGCGTTGTTTTTCATCCAGGGTAATGGACTCAACGATCTCCACCTTCGGCGGCAGTTCTTTAGCCACCGCGTCCTTGGTCCGGCGCAGGAGAAACGGTGCAAGGCGAGAACTCAGTGCCGCGGCACGCGCGCGGTCGCCGTTCTTTTCGATGGGGGTCCGATACAGCCGTTGAAAATGTCTTTCGTCCCCCAGCAATCCCGGCTGCAGGAAATCAAACAACGACCACAGTTCGCCGAGATGATTCTCGACGGGTGTGCCACTCAGGCACAAGCGACAGTCCGCGCGTAGCGCACGGGCCATCTGCGAAACTTTCGAGGCCGGATTCTTGATCATCTGCGCTTCATCGAGAATCACCAGCCCGAAATCACGTGCGATCAGAATCTCGCTGTCGATGAGCAGCAACGGGTAAGCGGTGATGATGACCTGTATACCGTTGAGTCGGTACAGGGACTTCCGGCGCTGAGCACCGTGCCACGTGTATACGCTCAGACCCGGCGCGAAGCGGGTTAGCTCCTGCTTCCAATTACCCAGCGCACTGACCGGCGCAACAATCAACACAGGCTTGGTCAGGCGGCCGCTCTCAATCTCCAGGGCGATGTGCGCAATCGTCTGAACCGTCTTACCCAGGCCCATGTCATCGGCAAGGACGCCGCCCAGCCGGAAGCGACGTAAGAACTGCAGCCACCCGAGCCCCTCCTGTTGATAGTGGCGCAGGGTTCCGTGGAAACCCGGGGGTGGTTGCAGCGCCTGGATCCCCGAAAAATTACGGAGATCCTCAATCAACGCCGTCAGCGAAGAATCCTGCGAGCTCAGCACCGGTCCGTTCAGATCAACAGTCAGTTGCGCCAACCGACCGCCCTGGCTGCGGGGCAGGGACAAGGCCTGTTCGTCGTTCAGGCCATCCCGTTCGAGAAGTTCCACCAGCGTGTTTGCGATCCGCTGGATGCGCTCGATCTCGATCGGGAGATGCCGGCCGTCATCCAATCGCACGAACCAGTGCTCCCCTACGCGGCACCCGTCCGCGTCTGTATCACCTTCCAGTGACGATTTCAAATAACGGGTCAGGGCGGGTAACAGATTGACCGGCTGGCCGTCGACCATCACGCCCAATCGCAAGTTGAACCACGCCGCCTGCCGCTGGTCGGCTCCCAAGTCGCCGTACCATTGGCTGGCCGCCACGATGCGGTAGGGAAAACCGTCCTCGACTACAACGTCCCAACCCAGAGACCGCAGCGCTGGCACACGCTCCATCATGAACCCGAGCCACGCCGCCCGGCCGCTGGGCGCATCGCCAAGTTGAGATCGAAACAGGCTTTCAGCCACGGGGTCGCGCGGGATTTCGTACAGCACCGTCCCGGCCATGACACGTACGAGCCCATCGCCATCGCCCAGCCTGCGACTGTCAACCGCGGTGCCGTTGTAAACAAAGTAGAGCAGCGCCTGCTCATCCACTGCCAACACCACCCGCGGCGTAACCGATCGCAGCGAGTCAGCAATCGGCGCCACAGCTCGCAAGCGGGGGAAAGACATACCCCCAGCGGCCGCCGCAATCCGCGCATTCACCTCATCAACCCGCTCCGGCGCGACCGCCCCCAATTCCGCAAACTCCCGCGCCAAAGAAACCGCACACGTCAATTCAACACACCCCACCACTCCGGCGCGAGAATCAACATAAAGCGGTGGCTCGAGTCCCAGCAGAACAGCAACCCCAGGGTCCCCCTCCCACCCCAGAACCTGATCCCCACCCGCGAGTGTCTGCCACACCAAGGTCACGCCGCGCGACAGGCCGACACGCAACGGCGCTCCGCTCAACGATTCTAGAAACGCCCGCCCCGTGCCAACGACGCGCAGCAACACATCCGCCCCAACATTGTCCGTTGCCATTGCCGGCAGCGCAGGCAAAATATCCCGGTCCAGCGCATCAACGTAGCGAGGAAACTCAAATGCGCTGGCAATCGACGCCCTGCGAAGCGCAAAGGCACAAGCGCTTTGAGGCACAATCGACCCAACACCCGCACCCTTCTGAGCAACCCAAACAGAAACCCGCACGCCCCCGAGCCTCGACGACGCAAGCGGGAGATCCGCGTAATTCCTCTCGAGCCCGAGCCCGCCCGCGGCGGTCCTCTCAATCCCCGACGACCCATGCGTAAAGCCAGCGTAGCTCCTCTCGCTATCGCCCCCGCCAACACCCGCAGCGGTCCTCACGCTATCGACCCCACCAACACCCACAGCAGTCCCACAATCCGCCAGCAGCAAATAACAAATCTGCTGCCCCGGCCTACCCGGCGCCGCCACAATCCCCGCCGGCAACCCAGCAGGCCGCGACTGCGGAGCCGCCCGCCCCCCATCCTTACGAGCAGCGACAATCGACACAGCAGCGACATGAACGCACACCCCGTCAACCCCACGGTCGCCGCAATTGCATTCCTTCTGCGCCCCGCGGATGTAAACGCGATATTTCGCCCCCGACTTTGCTCCCGGCGCAGCGTCTGCCGCGGCAGCGTCCACGATCCCCGTCACCACGTTGCCGCCTTGGAGAACGCGAACCTCGAGCACGCCGCCGCTTTGAGCCAGTCGATCGGCTGCGCTGTACAGGGAATTTCCGAAGGCCTGCTGAAGCTTGCGGGCGGGATCGCCTCCAGTCTCACTCACGGACTCATTCACGAGAATCATTCACCCAGGGCGTGCCTTCGATTTACCCGAGCATGCTAGCATCGCGGCGGCACTCACGAGCTTTCCCATGCACATCCGAATTCCCACGCTCATTGTCGCAATCCTGCTTTTTGCCGCTACCGCCGGGGCCGAGGCCGCTCACTCGCGGCCGACTCTGCTGCGTGACGTGCGCGTCATCGACGGAAATGGGGGACAACCCCTCGAGCACGCTGACATCCTCATCAAAGGCGCTCGGATCAGCGCCGTTGCAGCCCAGATCGATGCCAAGCAGCTCCCGCCCAACACCACCATTGTGAAATTGAGCGGTAAGACCGTCCTGCCCGGACTCATCTCGAACCATTCCCACCTCGGTTTCGTCAAGGGAATCACCTCGTCGGGCAATAACGTCACCCGGGCCAACATTCTGCGTCAGTTGAGGCAGTACACAGCCTACGGAGTGACCACCGTCACGTCCCTGGGTTTCAACCTCAAACCCCTCTACGATCTCCAACCCCAAGCGCATAGCGGCGCAACACGCACCGCCGACATCTTCGGCGCCGACCGGGGCTTCGGCACGCCCAACGGGGTACCACCCACATCCATGGGCCTTCTTGATACACAGGTGTATAGGCCACAGACACCTGAGGAAGCACGCGCCGAGGTCCGTGAAACCGCACAACGCCATCCCGATCTCATCAAGATCTGGGTGGATGACGCGCGCCATACCTTCCCCGCCAAGATGAATCCCGAAGTTTACAAGGCGATCATCGACGAAGCACATGCCAACGGCCTGCGCGTCGCTGCCCATGTCTTCTATCTCGAAGATGCCAGGGTTTTGGTCGGCGACAGTGTCGACATCCTGGCGCATGGCGTTCGCGATACCACGGTGGATCCCGACTTCGTGAAGTCTATCAAGGGGCGTGGTGCGTGGTACGTCCCAACACTCGACCTCGACGAGTCGTTCTATATTTTTGCCGAGCATCCTGAGTGGTTGCAGCAACCGTTCTTCCGCCGCGCACTGCAGCCTTCTGTGGCTGCACAGTTGAACGATCCCGCCTGGCGAGCCAAGGTTCTGGGCGACACCAAAGCGCTTGCAGCCCAGAAGCAGGCCCTCGCAACCAACATGAAGAACGTGAAGACGCTGTTCGACGCGGGCGTGAACGTTGGGTTCGGGACAGATTCAGGAGCGACACCGCTGCGCATTGCAGGCTTCGCCGAACACCGCGAGCTGAAGCTCCTGACAGATGCCGGGCTGACACCTCTACAGGCAATCCAGACCGCGACAAAGAATGCAGCCGCGCTGCTTCACCTGGATGACCGCGGCGTCATTGCTCCAGGCAAGCTCGCCGATCTGCTGATTGTCGACGGCGACCCGTCCAAGGACATCACCGCCGTGGACAACATCGATTCAGTCTGGCGCCGCGGCAGGAAGGTGGCGGACAACCGCTGGTTCAAGAAGCCCCGCAAGGCGGCACAAATCAAGTCCCCTCAGCCGCCGCCCCCGCCTCCCGAATCCGCTCCGCCGCCGAAATAACCCGATAAAACCCATCCAGCAACCGCATTGGCACCCCGGCCGCTGCGCCCTTGCGCAAGGCATAGCCCAACGTCTCGTGCACCTCGAGCGGCCGCCCCGCCAACAAATCCTGCAACGCCGACATGCGATGCTGGGGTGACCGCGATTCAAACACCCGGCCTCGCTTCACTACCTCTGAAACCGCCTCAGCTTCAGTCCCGCGGCACAGTGTAGCGGCGGGCATGTTCGCCTCATCTGTCAGCTCGATTCCGAGTGCGGCCGCCAAGCGGCCCATCTCGCGCGTCACCCTCACGAGCACCAGTGCGGCGTCCTCATCAACCATGTAGCGCCACGTCACCGAGCGGGTGATCACCGACAACGCAAACATACCCACCCAAGTCACGTACTTCGACCACTCCAGGCTCAGTATGTCCGGCACAGCCATTGCACGGACTCCTGAAGAATCGATCGTCGCCGCGACGTCCCGAGCCCGTTGACTCAGCGCGCCGGACAATTCGCCCAGCAGAATATTGACATTGCGGGTGAACAGCACCCGACCGTCGGCCAACATCTCACCGCTGGTATCCGCCAGCGAGCCGAGCACCCGGTCCGCCGTGAAGACCGACGCCAGCAGGTCGTTCTTCATGGTTCCGTTTTGGACGGAGAAGGCGATACCCATGTCTACGTGGCGCAATCTTGCGAGGGCAGCCTCCGTTCCCGGTGTCTTGGTGGCGACGATCAAGACATCTGCACTGCGCAAAGACGCCGGATCGGTCAAAACAGTCACCGGAATCGAGAACTCAGCGAGGCCTGTCAGGGTCAGACCGTGGGTCGAGATGAAGTCAGCGCGACGCCCGCGGGCCAGCATGGCCACGGAGTGCCCGGCCCGCGCCAGGTGCGCGCCGATGATGGAGCCGAGAGCGCCCGGCCCCAGAATAGCTATTTCAAATTGCCGATTGGAGGCAAATTGCTGCGGCGGAGGGTTTACACTCATGGCGCGAGTCTACCTGTCTGCCGGCGAGGATCGAGCCCTTGATCATGAAGAACCGCGCTGACGAAGTCCGGGTCGTCGATTTCACGGCCACGCGAGTTGCTACGCTCGAGCATCGCGGCGATCCCGCGGGACTCGACGACTCCGTCAACAAATTCATCACCTGGCGCAGGCAGAACGGCCTCCCACCGGCTGCCAGCGCCACGTTCAACATCCTGTATGACAAGCTGCCGGCGTGCGACCCCGACGAGTTCCGTTTTGACCTGTGTGCGGCCACCGATCGGGACATCGCGGCCAATGAGCTCGGGGTGGTGGCGAAAACGATTCCTGGCGGCAAATGCGCCGTACTGCGCCACGTGGGCTCGGAGGCGGGGATCGGCGAGACACTCTATTGCCTGTTCGCCCAATGGCTGCCCACCAGCGGCGCCGAGTTGCGGGATTTCCCGGTGTTCTTTCAGCGTGTCAGTTTCGCCCCGGAGGTCCCGGCGCACGAATCCGTAACCGATGTCTTCCTGCCCCTGAGATAGCCGTGGAATGGTTCACCTCCGCGGCGGGCATCCGGATGCCGAAGATTCTCTACGGCACCGCCTGGAAAAAAACCGCCACGGAAGCGCTCGTCGCTGCGGCCATCCGCCAGGGATTTCGCGGCATCGATACCGCCTGTCAGCCCAAACACTACGAAGAGCCCGGTGTGGGCGCCGGTGTGGCCGCGTCCCTGGATAAAGACCTGACTCGCGCCGACCTGTATCTGCAGACCAAGTACACGCCGCTGTCCGGCCAGGATCCGACGCGCATTCCCTACGATTCCCAGGCAGCGATTGCTGAGCAGGTGGCCCAGTCTTTCGCGGTCTCGCTGCGCAACCTGCGCACCGATTACATTGATTGTCTCGTTCTGCATTCGCCCCTGCCATCTGCCAGGCAGACTCAGGAAGCGTGGGCCGCGATGGAGGCACTCGTCCACGAAGGGAAAGTAGGGCAACTCGGCATCAGCAACTGCTACCAACTCCTGCAGCTCGAGGCCCTCTACGACGGGGCCCGCATCAAGCCTGCCGTCATTCAAAACAGATTCTTTGCCGACACGCAGTACGACCGGAACATCCGCGCCTACTGCCGCAGACGCCACATCCTCTACCAAAGCTTCTGGACGCTCACCGCGAATCCAAAGGCACTTGCCAGTCCAACGTTCACGGCCCTGGCTGACAAATACCAACGCACGGCGCCGCAGATCCTGTTCCGCTATCTGACCCAGATCGATGCGGCGCCCCTGACCGGCACATCCACCGAGCAACACATGCGGGAGGACCTGGCTATCTTTGAATTCCAGCTCGACACGGCCGAAATCGCGCAGGTGACCAAACTGTTTTAGCCCGCTGTACGGCTGCCGGGTTCCCGTCGCAAGCCCATCGCGGTGCGTCTGCCGTGATCGGGCAGGCGCACCGCTCCCGAATAAACCCGGCTAGTGCGTTCCCATAACCTGCGCGCCGCGGCTTCGTACCCGGTGCAGCCACAAAGCGGCAACCGCGGCGGCCAGCGCGAAGCCGAACAGGCCCGCGATACTGACAATGGGCGCGCCAGCCCGAACGGCCAACGTATACAGCCCGATCATCAACAACATCGCCAGATTCTCGGCAAGGTTCTGGACGGCAATGGCATTTCCAGAGCCCACCGTCTCCCGTCCCCGCTCCTGCAACAACGCATTCAACGGCACCACGAAAAACCCGCCGCAGGCACCCACCAGCGCCATGACCGCGTAGGTCGCCGGCATGTTGGTGGTCACGGCCAGCACACAGACGGCCAGACCGATGAGCACACCGGCAGGCAGTGCCCGGTCCGCTCTCTCGAGCTTGATGAACTTCGAAGCGAGCGCTGCTCCGATGACAATACCGACCGCCAGCGTCCCATTGAGATAGGCGGGTGTTTTGATGTCAGTGATACCGAGCGCCACAGGTACCCACGCCACCAGCAAAAAGCGCATCGTGCCGCCGGTTCCCCAGAACAGGCTGGTCCCTACCATTGAAAAGCGTGTATCCGGCGTCTTTACCATCATGCGTACGGCTGTACCGAAATTCCGCAGTACGGCGCCGAGCGAGATTGAGCTCAAAGCACGGGCCACCGGCAACCGCGGAATCAACAAGTTGGCGGCGGCCGCAGCTCCATAGCACACGGTGACCACACCGAGCGTGCCCCAGACATTCCAGTCAGCAAGCACGCCGCCCGCAACGGCACCCACCAGGATGGCAGCAATGGTCGATGACTCGAGCAGTCCGTTGGCCTTGACGAGCAGGTCCGCTGAGACCAACTCGGACAGAATGCCGTATTTGGCCGGCGAATAAGCGGCCGCGCCGATACCCACCAGTCCGTACGTCAGGAACGGATTGAGCCCAACCCACATACCGAGCGCACCCGCGAGCTTCAGTCCGTTGGAAATCAACATCACGCGGCCCTTGGGCAGTCCATCCGCGAATGGCCCTGCAAAGGGCGCCAGGATGATGAACGCCCCGACAAAGAACTCCTGCAGCAGGGGCTCCGTCCAAGCGGGGTAGTGATCCATGCGCAGCAGCGCGAGCGCTCCGAACAACAATGCGTTGTCCGCCATCGCGGATAGGAACTGCGCCACCACGACGGCCAGCATGCCGCGCGACAACAACGATCCAGACTGTCTCGAATCCATGGTCAGTATCCTGTGTGTTAGGCGGCCGCAGCCGCCGTACCTTCTGCCAATTTCTTCAACTGCACGTAGTCGGTTTTCCCGGTACCGAGTAGCGGGATCGCTGTAACGACCTGAATCACCCGCGGCACCGCCAGTTCGGGCGCCCCCGCGCCTTTCGCGGCTGCGCTCAACTGTTCGCGGCGCAGCCCCGGGTCAGTCGTAAACAACACCAACGCCTCACCTTTCGCAGCGTCGCTGCGGGTAGAAGCCGCGTGCACAAATCCCGGCGAGGCCGCCGCAGCAATCCGCTCGACGACCTCCAAAGAGATCATCTCGCCGGCGATCTTCGCAAAACGCTTCACTCGCCCGCGGATGTGAATGAAATCATCACCATCGATGTGCACGATATCGCCGGTCGAATACCACCCATCGTGAATCGACTTCGGCGGTTGGATCACGCCGGGCTTTTCGTACAGCAGATATCCCTTCATGACATTCGGTCCCGCCACATGCAGGACGCCTGCGTCCTCGATTCCGGGGACAGGCTCCAACTCATACTGCATGCCCGGAGCCAGCTGGCCGACGCTGCCAATGCGGCAGGCCATGGGCACATTGACTGCAATCACCGGGGCACATTCAGTCACACCGTAGCCTTCGAGCACCCGAATGCCGAACTTTTCAATCCACAGACGGCGGACATCCTCCGAGAGTTTCTCCGCGCCTGCCACCACGTACCGCAACCGCCCGAAGTCATAGGGGTGGGCAAACTTGCCGTAGTTGCCGAGAAACGTGGACGTTCCAAACAGCACCGTGCAATTTCGGTCGTACACCAGCTCCGGAATGATCCGGTAGTGCAGGGGGCTGGGATACAGAAATGCCTTACACCCCGACACCAGCGGCAGGATGATGCCGCTCGTCATGCCGAACGAGTGAAACACCGGCAGCGCGATCATGAATTTATCCAACGGCGTGAAGTCCGCCACGGCCCGGATTTGGGCGACGTTGGAGAGCAGCGAGTTGTGTGAGTGAACAACTCCTTTCGGGCGGCCTTCGGATCCGGAGGTGAACAATACGATCGCCGCATCGTCCGGCTTCTGATCCGAGCCCAGCGAGCCGGGAAACAGCTGGTGCCAGAGAATCCACAGCTTGTCAGACAGACCCACCCGGGCCTTCATGTCCTCCAGGTAGTGCACCTGGATGTTGGGCAGCTGCTCCACGAGCTGGGTCAGGCGCGCCTTCTCGAGAAACGCCCGTGACGTGACGATGTTGGAAATCCGGGCTACCGTGCAGGCAGCCCGCAGTCCTTCCGCTCCGGCAGTGTAGTTCAACATCGCCGGCACCCGGCCGGTCGCCGACAGGCCCAGGACCAACCCGAGCGTTGGCGCCGCGTTAGGGGTCATCACGCCGACAATTTCACCGCGACGCGTGGCAGGGGCCATCAATCGGCCCAACCCTAACGCCATGCGCAGCAGCGAGCCGTATGACTCCTCCTTCAGCCGCACATCCTCGACCAGCTTGTAACCGGAGCCGAAAGTTGCCTTCGCATCCAGAAAGGCCTGGAAGAACGTGCGCCGGGGGCGCGTCGCAACCAACATATCGAGCAGAATGCGCCGCATGATCTCACCGGCGCGCCGGCGGCGAAGCTTCGCGGACGGCAGCGCCGGCATCGGGATCTTGCGCTTCGGCTGAATCATGATGCGGATCTTGGGCAACAGCCTGAGCGGATAGACGCCCGCCAGGCGGCCGAAGTAACTCCGGCCCGAACCCTCGATCCTGACCGGCACAACCGTTGCGCCGGTCTTGGCAGCCACAAACGCCGCCCCGTCATACACCTTCATCAACGAGCCGGTGATGGTCAGCCGGCCCTCAGGAAAAATGACGACCGGGGTACCGGTTTCCACCAGGCGGCAGATGACCTTCATGGCCAACGGACTGGTGGAGTCCACGGCCAGGTGCGGCACGAAGTTCAACAGCAGGCGGAAGTACCACTTGTCGGTGATCTGGCTGTGCACGACAAAGATGGCGCCGACCGGCAGAAACCCGCCGAGCAGCACGCCATCCAGAAACGACTCGTGGTTGGCCACAATGAGCGTGCGCTCGTTGGCAAATTCCCGCGGATCCCCGCTCAGCTGCACCCGGAACAGCGGGCGCAATATGAGCCGGAACAGGAGTCGAACCACTCGGGGCCCCAGGTCGTTTGGGCTCTTCATCAGGCAATCCCTTCGAGCCGCGCGACGCGGCGAAATGTGACCAACGCCAACAAGGCCAGGATGAATGGCCAACTCAACGCGCCGCCACCCCCACCCCCTGACCGTCCAGCGTCATTTTTGCGTACGACCTTCACAGCGGCGTTGCCGGACCTCACATCCGCCTCGAATTTCGTGAGCGCGGCGTCAAAGTGCTCGATCATCTGGTCCGCGGCCGCATCATAACCATCCACCGCGGCCCCGCGCGTTTCGCGCTGCGCATCGATCCAAGTGGTGTTGCCATGGCCGGTGCTCGTGCCCCCGGCTCTCAACACCAGGGACCGGCTGACGGGATCAACAACGGCCAGGTCCACGAGGGTCGACACATCGTGACGGCTGCCTTTGAGCACGTAGGCACCCACAATAGTCAGGTATCCCAACGACCAGTTGTTCTCGTCCGTGTGCACAACCTGGTCATACGACACGAGCGCCATCACATCCACGCCGTATAGGCGTTGCACACCCTCCAGACCCGCAAAACCGCTCCGGCCTTTCAGGTAGTAGTCCGGAATCACCACAATCTCAGCCACAAACTTGCGACTGGAAAATCGCTGCCGGATCCGCTCGAGCAAGGCCTCCCGGTGCGCCGCATCCAGGCCGCCCGTGGCATCAAAATCATTCGATGGCAGAAACGCCAGGCCCACTCGCAGCGGTATCCGCAACTGCGGTATCGCATCCTGCTGGGGTGGGGCCGCCCCGTGCGGATACAGGAAGTCCACCAGGCTGGAGGAATTGCGGGCATGTGAGCTGCAATTCGGCATGCAGCCCAGATTCGCGCATCCGCAGAGCGCCACGACCACTACACACAGCGAAAGCCACCTACCCATTGTTGCCACTCTCCATTGCTGTTGTTCAATGGGTAGCTAATCTCAACCAGGGTCCTCTCACACGCCACTTCGGTGGCAAAAGGCGCGGTTTATTGGCCCAAAGGTATCGCTTAATGATACCGTACAACCCCTATGGCACAGAAAACCCAGATAATCGCGGAACTGAAGCGGGCGCTGCGCGCCACCGGCCATACCTACGCGGACGTGGCGAAAGCCCTGGATTTGAGCGTGGCCAGCGTGAAGCGGCTGTTCTCGACCGAGGACCTGTCACTGCACCGCGTGGACCAGATCTGCGACCTCGTCGGCCTGAGCCTCAGGGACATTCTCGACCGGGCCACGGATCGCACCAACCCGACCAATCAGCTCACCGCGGCCCAGGAGAGCGAGCTGATTTCCGACCCGAAGCTCCTCTTCATGACCTGGCTGGTGCTCATCCGGACCCCTTTTGAAGAGATGGTGCAGGGATACAAGTTCACCGAGCGCGAGGCACTGCAGTACCTGATCCGGCTGGATCGGCTGAAAGTGATTGAGCTGCAGCCGGGAAACCGGGTGCGCCTGCTCGTCAGCCGCCATTTCAGCTGGCGCCCGGGCGGGCCCGTGCAGAAGTACATTCACCAGAAGCTGTTGCGCGAATTCTTCGCCAGCGCCTTCGCAGGTCCCCTCGAAGAATTCTTCTTCCACGGTGGCCGTGTCTCCGACGAAGCCCTTGCGCAAATCAAGCGCGCTCTTCGGGCCGCATCACGCGAATGCGCGGAGATCATCGAGCGCGACCGCACCACGACACAACCGAGAAACGGAGCAGCGTTCGTACTGGCACTGCGCCCCTGGAACTACAGCGGCTTCGCGCAGTTCGATCGCACTCCACGCGACCCGAGCTCTCGATAAATCGCGCGCCGCCGCGGTCTTACCCCGCCACAAACCGCCGCGTCCGCATCCACTTGGTCATCGCCCACTTCTCCCCGGCGATCACTTCCGCACCGGCGTGCAGCGACTTCCCATCCAGCTGCGACATCCCCGCCCGAGATTGTGAGTGATCCAGCCCTGCAGCTCGGACGAAAGTCGAATGTTGGTTGCCATAGTTCAACCATTCTCGCTGGCTGGCATGAAGCCTTCGTGTCTCAACAACCACGCGGGAACGATTCGCAACACTCGTCACAAACGTTTCATCGATCCGTCACGGTTGCTCCCCAGCATTCGAGCGCGTCTGAGTTCTCGATGAAACTTTAGACTCAAAATACATACAGAAGGTCTCCCCCCGATGAAAAACGTACTCAAGGCAGCAGCTTGCGTGGCCCTGCTTGCCTCCGTTTCCGCGCACGCGGAAACATTCGACTTCTCCTACGCCTTTGGTGACGGTTCGATTGTAACGGGCTCGCTGGAAGGCAGCCTCGTCGGCGACTCCGTGCAGAACATCTCCGACATTCACGCTGCCCTCAACGGCACCGCATTCACAGGGACCTTGAATGCGGCCGGCTTTGATGCCGGCACCGGCCTGGCAGGCTTGCCGGCCATCGTGTCGACCGATGCGTCCAAAAACAATTTCGTGTTCGCCGACGCCGATGTGGCGGGCATGAACACGGGCAGTTTCAGCAATTTCTTCGAGATGATCGTCGGCAACGGCGTGTTTGCCGGCAACGCCCATGTCCTCGAAAACAACAGCGCCTCGGATCTCGACCCCAATGGCAGCTGGAGGCTGGCACCCGTGCCACTGCCCGCCGGCTTGCTGCTCTTCAGCTCGGGACTGGGCCTGTTCGGTGCCCTGCGCCGTCGCTTCGCCTCCAATTGAGTACACACCCCATGAAAAAACTCTCCAGCAGCGCATTAGTCGGCGCAGCGGTTGCCGCTGCCCACGAAGGACCAGCCGGGCCTCGCCAACTCACCGTTTGCGGCTACCTGCACGCAGACGGGCCAGATCAATCACAACATCAGCAATCAGCCGAATCTGTTCACCGCCATCAGCGCTGCCGGCATGAGCTGGCGCACGTACAGCGAGTCGATGAACCCGGGCCAGGATGTCCGCACCGACAGCATCGCCGATGCCAGCATCACGGCTCCCGACCATGTTTATGCGCCGGGAACCACCGGCGGCAACGCCACGACGATCGGCAACCCGAACCTGCAGCTCGCGATGCCGGCCGGCCTCTACAAGACCAAGCACCATCCGGGCATGGCCTACCAGACTGCGCGCAGCTCGCCTGACTTCAAGAGCAGCAACCGCACGTTGGGCGGCGGCCAGTTTGATTCGGTGCTGTTGAACAGCACCAAGTACCCCATCCCGGCCGGTTACGACCTCGATCAGTTCAGCACCGACCTGGCGTCGGGCGACATCGGCAACCTGAACTTTGTCATTCCCGACCAGTGCGATGACATGCACGGCGTTACCTTGTCGGGCAAGGACTCCACCACGGGTGCGTCAGCCAACGGCAGCGATTGTGGCAGCGTGGCCAACAACTATCCGGTTGGCTCACCGACGGCCGCCGGCACCATCATCACCCGAGGTGACAACTACGTTGACTACCTGGTGAAGAAGATCGAGGCCTCGCCGATCTGGCAGAACCAGAGCAAGCGGGTCGCGATTGTGTTGATGTTCGACGAAGGTAACGCTACGGGTCCGCTGAACTCCTGCTGCGGCTGGGTACCGATTGCGCCGACCACGGTCCCCACAGGCGTGTTCCCCCTGAAGCAGAACGCAGATGGAACGTTCTCGCAGGACACCACTGTGAACAACTACTTCGTGGGCAACCACGGCCACGGCAACAGCATCTTCGCCGTTATCAACAACCAGCCCAACGCCCCGAAGGGAATCCAGGACAGCGACGCGTACAGCCACTTCTCCTTTGTGCGCAGTCTGCAGGACATGTTCCAGCTGGCCGACCCGAAGGTCGATGGCACGTACATGGCCCGGTCGAAGTACACGGAGAGCTTCATTGCGGCGAACATCCTGAATCTGCCGGAATACGCTGGCAGCGCCGATACGCACTTCGATTCAGTGCGGCCGATGAATCACTCCTACGTGATTCCGACGACCTACACGCAGAAGCAGTCAACCGATGCGGCGACTGCTCCGCAAGTGGGTCCGGACGCGAACCAAGTCAACGTCTGGTCACTCAAGTAAGCTGAAGGCACGGCGCGCGTCCCAGGGCGCGCGACGTGACCCCCCACAAACAACAACAAGTCATGCAAAGAATTCTTCTGGCCGTTCTCCTGTGCCTGCACATCCCCGCATTTGCGGGCGGGATGGGCGGCAAACCGTTGAGCCCCGCCGCCGAGGTGGGCAAGCACCTGTTCTTCGACAAGCGCCTGTCCGGCTCCGGCCAGATGGCCTGCTCGACCTGTCATGACCCCAATCACGCCTACGGTCCACCGAATGACCTGCCAGTCCAACCCGGCGGTCCAACTGGCCCATCGACGTTAGCCGGCAGGACTTTCAGCACAACGCGCGCGATGCAGTGCAGATGCCCGTGCTGGAGAAGCTCGGCCTCGTCACTTCGAAGGTTGCTCAGGCCGAGCGCGTCATCAGTGATGACGGCGCGAAAGTGACCGTTCCAGTGAAGCGCTACGAGCTCACCCGCGTGGGCCTCCAGTCATATCTCAATAAGGACACCATGAGAGGCTCCCTTGAGCATCACAAAGACCTGTGCGCCGCGACTCTAACTCTCGACCAGGTCGTGCGCTGGGATGAGTCGCAGTCAACGGCAGACACGCGTGAGGGGACGCTCTTCTATACGTATCACGTGACCGCTGTGCCCTGGGCGCTGTCTCCAGACGCACAAAAGGTCTTTCCCATGGTCGACAAAATCATCAAGGGCGAAGGCACGTTACAACTCGCGCAGCGAATGCAGCTCGGAAAGGAAGGTTGGATCGCAGTACCCGGCTCTCAACCTTAAAAAATGGCGCGCGCGGTGGACGCGCGACTTCGTCGTTCAGGTTCTGCTCAGCATCAATACGCGATCCTTTGTCCCGACGACCGGCCTCGAGGAGACTCTCCCAAACGACTCCACATTGGAGCGAGCCAAAGTAAGCCGAGCAGCTTTCCTGGTGGGATGGAATCCAAACCGATCCGTTCCGGTGTGTCCCAGGCTCCCGACGGGCGCTTTCAGCCCGCGGATTTGAGACCCGGACACACCGGGGCGGGTCAAATCTTATCCACAGCCTGGAAAAACCCGGGCTCCCGACCGCCAATAGGCGTACAGTTGGGTGTGGCAAAGTCTAATTATCATCAAGTCAGGCGTCAGAAAGAGCTCTCCCGAAAGACGCGGCAGCAGGAAAAGCAGCAGCGGCGTCTGGCAGCCAAGTCAGCTGAGCCCGGTTCAACCGCCCCTGATGGCGCCAATCCAGTTGTTTCCTCTGGCGATCCGGTGGACAGCCCCGTGGCTTCTCCCTCTGGCGATCCCGTGAATGCTCCGATAGGCGGTACGAGTGCGTAGTGCAATGAGGCTAGCTTCACCCAGTTCCGAATCTGCACGCCAGCAACGACATGACCGGCTACGTCGCGATCGCGCGGCTGCCCAGGCCATTCGCTCGGCTTATCCGACCATTGTGACGCTCGGGCTGAAATTGCATTTCGAAGGGTCGGAGGCGCGAGTGCCGGCCGATCAAGTGCACGTGATGCATCCGCCGGCGCGTGCTTTCTTCGAGTTTCCGTGCCCATACGCGGACTGCGACGGCCAATTCAACCTGTCGGACGCCGTTGGCGCGGTACTGGCGTCGTCCAAGAAGTCTGCGGCTGGCGTGCTGGAATGCGTGGGGTTGCGGGCGAAAGATCATGCCGGCCGGCAGTCGTGCAAGCTGCACCTGCACTACACAATCACCCCGGAATATCAGTAGGCCGTTCGGTCTCAACGTCAGCCCAATTGCTGGGCTGGCTCACTCGGTCAAACTTGCGCGCTCAATTGGAGCTTACGCGGACGACGCCTGTTCGCTGCGGACGCCTACTTGGTCCGTCTGGCAGCCGGAGCAGCCGTCATACCGTCCTCATGCACTCGCGTGAAGTCCACGGTGTAGCTGTCGCCATCGAAGCTCACCAACTTTCCGATCAGGTCCGGCCGTACATGGAAGCTGCGGCTCACCTTGCTCGTGCTGGCATCCACCAACGAGGTCATTACGACCATCCGCACCGGCAAGTCGCCATCACGGGCCAATGTCAGGTGCTGGCCGAGCAGGTCGTTAGCTGAAGCCTCTTCGCCTTCCTTTGTCAGCTTGCCTTCGTAACGCAACACGCCCTGCGAAGGGTGACCGAATTTGGAGTGCGAGCAGCTCAACACCAACGCTCCGTCGGATGCAATCGCTGACTGGCCGCGCAGACGGTTGGCAGGCTTGGCACCAAATCTTCCAAACGCATCCACCAGGCTGAGATTCATGACGTCGCTCCATTGCCGTCGATATAGCCGGCATCGTCGATCATACGCACTTCGGCCCCCACAAATTGCCGCATTCGCGTCATATTGCGCTGAACCGTCGAAATATCAGCACGGCAGGCACGATTGCTGTATGGTATGGGCCGGCTCGTACTCTTTCGGCTTGTCTGCCCTTGGCCACAGCGCAAAGCGCTCCTCCCGGCCAAAGACTCTCACCCTCGCAAAGCTCGGCGCGAACCGATTGTCTATTTCTATTCTCTTTTCTGTAAGGCTACTCTGTGACCAAACTGTACGTTGGAAATCTCCCCTTTACGGCAACGGAAGACGGCGTTCGCACGCTGTTTGCTGCCCACGGTACTGTGGAGAAGGTATCTTTGATCAGCGATCGCGACACCGGTCGCCCGCGTGGTTTTGGATTTGTTGAAATGTCGAACGCCGATGCCTCACGCGCCATGCAGGCGCTGAACGGCAAGGACTTCGACGGCCGCTCGTTGAAGATCAACGAAGCGCAGGACAAGGCGGGTGGTGGTGGTGGCGGCGGTGGTAACCGCGGCGGCCCACGCCGGTTCTAATCGTCTATTGTCGAAAATCGCGAGCGATTTTCGAAGAATCGGCCTAGCCGGTTCTGCTACCGCCCGGCAAAAAGCGTGGTTTTTGCCGGGAAGGTAGTTTCAGCTTCGCGCCCGGCAGACAGGCTCGCCTGTTCTGCCGGGCTGTTAGCTTAGGGTTACAGCCCCCGCAACTCGTACTGCATCTGCCGTACGTACCGCGGAAACGCCAACCCAAACCGTTCCTGCAGTTCGCGCGCGTGCACATCCAGCTCCGCGCCATCCCACACCCGTGGCTCCATCCTGAATCCCAACACGATCAGGTTGCCGTCCTCCTTGGCAGGCAACGTAATCAGCCGTTGACCGAACACGCCGCGAATCCGGGCGAGGTGACTTTCAACTTCCGGCTCGTCGCCGCAAATGTTGACAACCAACACACCGCTCAGGGTGAGCCGCCGCCGCAGGTTTGCATACAGGTCGGGTGCCGACAGTGTTGGTGACAACCCGTCCCGATCACACGCATCGACCAAAATGACGTCGTCCCGTGCCCCTCGTCCGGCGATGTACTCCACACCGTTTCCCTGCACGATCCGAAACCGCTGATCGTCCAGTGGCACCCGAAACTCTTCGCGCAGCGCCAACACATCCGGATCAATCTCGAGCACAGTGATCGCTGCGTCCGGCAGAAACCGGTAGCAGTATTTGGCCAGCGAGCCACCGCCCAAACCCAACTGCAGAATCCGCCGCGGTTCCGAGTTGAACAGCAGGAAAGCCATCATTTTGCGCGTGTACGCCAGGCACAAGGCGTCGGGCTCGTCGAGGCGCATGACACTCTGCACATTGTCCAGGTGGAAGTGCAGGTAGCGCAGCGGTCCACAGTCTTCAATAAAAGGCTTTTTGTAGGTGCCGTCGAGCAGTTGTTCGAGCAGCCTTGCGTGCGAACTACCCACCGGCTCCAGTAGTCGCAACCGACCCGCCGCCAAAGGAGGCGGGCTCGCGATCTCCAGCAATCAACGCGCCTTTTCAGGGAGGGCGACGGAAAATTCCAGGACTTCCTGCCCGTCCTCGCGTTCCACATTGATCTGCACTGCAGCCGGGTCCACGTTGACGTACTTGCGGATGACTTCCAGCAACTCCCGGCGCAGCAGCGGCAGGAAGTCAGGTCCACCCCCACGCGCACTGCGCTCCTGCTGAATGATGATGCGCAATCGCTCCTTCGCTACGTGAGCGGAGGGGGGCGAGCGTCGAAATAAAGCGAGCAGCCCCATAGTCAGCCTCCGAACATGCGGGCGAAGAACCCTTTCTTGGGTTCATCGATGAAGCGCAGTGGCAGAGTCTCTCCGAGTAGACGTGAAACAGCGTCCTCATAGGCGCGCGAAACGTCACTGTCCTCGTTGAGAATGACGGGCGTGCCGGAGTTGGACGCGGCCAGCACATCCGGTGACTCCGGTACGACACCGACGACGTCGAGACCGAGAATCTCCTTCACATCGCCGACACTCATCATTTCACCTGTGGCCACTCGCTTTGGACTGTAGCGGGTCAGCAGCAAGTGTTCCTTCACCTGCCCGTTCCCCTTCTCCGCACGCTGCGTCTTGCTGGAGAGGAGGCCGAGGATCCGGTCCGAGTCCCGGACTGACGAAACTTCCGGATTCACGACGACCACGGCGCGATCGGCGAAGTACATGGCGAGGTGTGCGCCTTTCTCGATTCCGGCGGGCGAGTCGGCGATGATGAAATCAAAGCCTTCCGTCGTCAGCTCATCGAACACACGGCGCACGCCGTCGGAGGAGAGGGCATCCTTGTCACGCGTCTGCGATGCAGCGAGCACGAAGAGGGTCTCGAGCCTCTTGTCCTTGATCAAGGCCTGCTTGAGCGTGCATTCGCCTTGAATGACGTTGACGAAGTCATAGACCACGCGTCGCTCGCACCCCATGATCAGGTCGAGATTGCGCAGCCCGATGTCGAAGTCGATCACAGCGACTTTCTTCCCGCGCCGAGCGAGCCCGCAGGCAATGCTAGCCGAGGTAGTCGTCTTCCCGACGCCTCCCTTGCCTGAAGTGACAACGATGATTTCGGTCAATGGTGGAATCTCCTACTTGTCGTCTATTTTGCTCATGGCTCTAGGGCGCCGATTTTAGCGAACTTCAGGTCATCGCCAGCGAGCCACGCCTGCACTGGCATTCCCGCCAGCTCCGGAGGAATCGTTTCGAACACACGGAACACGCCGGCTATCGACACCAGCTCTGCGTGAAACGCCTGGCAGAACACCCGAGCATCCGTATCGCCGTGAGCGCCTGCCATGACGCGCCCCCGCAGCGGTCCATAAATATGCACGCACCCATCTGCCATCACTTCCGCTCCAGCAGCCACTGGCGTCAGGACAATCAGATCGCGGTTGCGAGCGTACACGCGTTGGCCCGATCGCACCGGCTGATGCTGCAAGAGAGCCGGCAGTGCACCAGGCTCCGGAGCCGGCACTTCAGGGGGTGCCGCGGCCGGCGCGGACGCAGGCGCCGCCTGCACTATGGGCGCGGTTTTCGTCGACGCTCGTACGTGGTGAATCACGGGCAATTCAAGATCGGTTGCGAGCTCGTCGACAGCCGTGCCGCCGTGAGCCAGGCCGACTGTCATCATCCCCGCACGCCGTATGACTTCGATCACGCTGCGAATCTCTTCCGCGGGCGGCATTTTCGGCAGCGAGCTCAAATCCAGGCACACGGGTGTGCGTTCGAAAAAATGCGGCGCCGTCGCAGTCTTTCCCGTCAGCTCATCGACAATGCTGCCGGGATCGGTGGTGTGCAGCCTCACCTGGAGGATGCCCACCTGCCCGAATCGGACCTCTACGGCTTGCTCACGCGCGGCATTGGCTGGTTGTTTCATCAAGAGACCGGTCTTTTTTGTATTAGGCATGCAGTCGCTCCCGGAGCCGCAGTCTACCGGTAGAGCGCCCATCAATGAATGGCCCGCAGCGCTCGTTCGAGCCGCGACGCCCACTGCCTGCTGCCCTCGTCGGCACTGATCGTGTCCGAGCGCAGCTCGAGCAGTACCGAGCGCAAATTCCGACTCGCGCAATGCCGTTCGAGCGTGTGATAAACCCCGTCAGTTGGCGCATACGGCTGGTTATCTCCAACATGGAACTCACCGTCCCCGCGCAGTAACTCCAGGAGCGGTTGCGCCAACCGCTTGTCATCCCCGGACAATACACCGATGTGCCAGGGTCTTTGCTCTTTCCTATAGATCGGCGTGAAGCTGTGGATGGAGACGATCTGCGGCGTGGGATTGCGGGCAACGCTCTGTTCGATCACAGCGGCCAGCGCGTGATGGTACGGCTGGTAAATCGATTGAACGCGCCGTGCGCGGTCCTCCGCTGAAATCGCGTGGTTTCCCGGAATGTCGGTGTCCTCGCTTCTCGTCACCACGGAGCCGTGATGAGTCGGGTCACGATTCACATCCAGGACCAGACGGGAGACCGTCGCATGAACCAGCGGCGCGTCCAACAGGTCCGACAGTCGACGCGCGAGCTCGAGAGCGCCGGGATCCCACGCAATGTGGCGTTCCAGCTCTCCGGGCGGCAGGCCCAGGCCTTTCAGTGACGGCGGCACCCAATTCGACGCGTGGTCGCACACGAATACGAAGGGTCCACGGCCGTCAGGATTGTCAACGGCAACGGCCTCTCGACCGAGCCAAGTGGAAAGTTCCAGCACGGTGAGGAAGATTCTACCGCGTTCGCCGTGAACCTTTGCGGCCGCTCGCGAGTTTCATGGTGATGTTACGCATACGTCGCTCGTTCCCAGTCTCGTTCGTCTTTCTTGGGCAAAGACGACGCTTCCGATTCCGGCACGCCACCCACGACACCTGCTCCGCCGCAGCGCGGAGCCTTGCTCACATGGCACGACGGCTGACAAAACGTACAACATCGCCATGCTGCAGAATGCGAATGCCTAACGTCGGACCTGGTCACCAACACCTATCGGCTCGCTTGCTTGCGCGACGCGCAAGCAAGCCGACGGCGGCTTTCCGACTGTCACGACAGGCATTCCCGCCGCGGTGCCCACCAGGCGACCCGTATGCCGATTCAGAAAAATGGATTTGCTGCGGCGAAAGCACTAGTGGCTGCCAACGCCGTCCTGGGCGGGGCGACCGATGGAGGCGCTACAGCCGTGCTCGAGGCGTATCATGCGCGACTCGTTCCGCCTGTTTGCCTGAGTGCGGTAAAATCCTTTTTCGACGGATTTCAATGAGGGTGAAATGGCAACTAAGCTTGACAAGCTGCTGAAGCGAGAGATTGATATTGATGGCAAACCGTACATGGTTACGCTCTCCCCGGATGGAGTGAAGCTCACCGAGAAGGGCAAACGCAAAGGCCAGGGCGTGTCCTGGAAGGGACTGGTCAATGGCGAAGCGGCAACGGCGCTGTCGTTGACAGGCGGCTCGTCAGAATCTGAGTCTGATTCGGAGACAGAATCGGCCGCAGAGCATTCCTAAGTCGTAAAACCCTGGCGGGGGTACGGCGGCTCCTTGCGATTCCCTGCTGCAGCCAATGCAGCTCGCTTTGAGCCGTTCCGCTGATTGCCGCACGTACCCCTGCCGGCGCCTCCGTGCGCTGTTAATTCCTTTGGCTTTTTCCTATCGTCCATTAACTAACTGGCCCGGTGTGATAGATGTTAGGAAGCGCACGCGTTTATAACCATTAGACCAAAGGCGTGAAGTGGGTGACTCGTCTCACAGTTGCTCAACGCAGACACCCGGTGATGGGTGCACGATGCTTGATCGTCTTCATACAGACTGTGGTTTCAATCTTCTGCACGCCCGGCAGTTGCGAAATCTCCATGCGCAACAGGCTGTCGAGCTCGGCAATTCCCTCCACCAGCACGTGCATCAGATAGTCCGCCTGGCCCGCAGTGGTGAAGCACTGGAGCACGGCCGGATGCTGTAGCACCGCCGCCTCAAACTCCGCGTGTTGAACGGAGCTCAGGGTGACCTGGATGAACGCCTCGACCTCGAGCCCCAGCCGCCGGGAGTCGATCTCCGCCCGGTAGCCCCGGATCACCCCCGAGCGCTCCAGCTCACGCACTCGCTGCCAGCAGGGTGTTTTTGAAAGTGCGACCTGTTCGCCAATTTCGGCGAACGATTGGCGGGCATCGTCCTCGAGCAGCGTCAGGATACGGTGGTCAATCTTATCCATATCGTCCCTGTATAAAGGTTCTTCATAGATCAGTGTCCTACGATAGCACCGTAATTCAGTCCATTCGCCTAAATGTCGCGGGTCACGAGCGTGGCAAAAATAACACCGGTTACCCTCATTTTGGTTCCCATGCCTGTCCCGGTTGCGTAGCATTTCTGCTGCATTGCGAAATAAGCGGTCTGCGGTCTGCCGGAATACCCGGGGGGTTCATGAATCGGCGCTGGATGTGCTTGCTTTTCATTTCTCTCGTGGCGGCAGGTGCTGCTGTCACGCGCGCCGCCGACGTTCCCGACTCCGTGAGCATCAAGGTTGGACAGCAGATCTTTGTCTCCTTCACGTCAAACGGTGACAGCCTGGTCGGTCCTAAGACCCTACCGGACGCGAACGGACCTGACCCCGCGGTCACCATACAGCTGAGCCAAAGCGGGCCCACACGGACGCTCCTCGTGACGAATCCCTATGCCCGCGGACTGGGTTACCGGGTCTCGGCCCGGAAGCGTGGCAGCCGCAAGGAGACGGAGCTGCCGGTCAGCTCTGTCCGCAGCGGACAGCAGAGCGTGATGACATTGGGGGAACCCTTTGACGAGCTCGTGCTGTACGAATTTCATCTGCAAGGCTGACAGCCGAGCTGAAAACTGGTGTAGTCGCGCCCTGAGGCAGAAATCGCAAGGAAGCCTTAAGTAAGGGGGATCTCAGTGGCCACACCAGCACAATATGCAAATAACGGCAGCGTGGCGGGTTTTGACAAGGCCCACCGCACCGTCATTTTCGCCTCGTCACTCGGCACTGTATTCGAGTGGTACGACTTCTATCTGTACGGCTCGCTGTCGGCCGTCATTACCAAGCAATTCTTTTCGGGCGTCAACGAGACGACCGGTTTCATCTTTGCGCTGCTCGCCTTCGCAGCCGGATTCTTCGTGCGACCCTTCGGAGCGTTGGTGTTTGGCCGCATCGGCGATCTCGTCGGCCGCAAGTACACCTTCCTGATCACCATTGTCATCATGGGCAGCTCAACTGCCCTGGTCGGCATGTTGCCGAGCTATGCGTCCGTGGGTGTTATCGCGCCGATCCTGTTGATCACGTTGCGCCTCCTTCAGGGGCTTGCACTGGGTGGCGAGTACGGTGGCGCTGCCACGTATGTTGCTGAGCATGCACCGCCGAACCGCCGCGGCTTCTACACGAGTTGGATCCAGACCACGGCGACACTCGGGTTGTTCCTGTCCCTGTTGGTGATCCTCCTGTGCCGTGTCTCACTCGGCGATCAGTTTGAAGTCTGGGGCTGGCGCATTCCGTTCCTGGTATCGATCGTGCTGTTGGTCGTGTCGGTGTACATCCGCCTGCAGTTGAAAGAATCACCGGCCTTCACGGATCTGAAGAACCAGGGGCAGCTGTCCAAGGCGCCGTTGACCGAGGCATTCGCCCGGTGGCCGAACCTCAAGCTCGTGCTCCTTGCGCTGTTTGGCGCCACGGCCGGTCAGGCGGTCGTCTGGTACGGCGGCCAGTTCTACGCGCTGTTCTTCCTCGAGAAGATCCTGCAGCTGGACTCCAAGGCGGCCAACCTCATCATTGCTGCCGGGTTGCTCATTGGCACGCCGTTCTTTGTAGTGTGGGGCTCCTTGTCGGATCGCATCGGCCGCAAGACCGTGGTTCTGGCGGGCTGCGTGTTGGCCGCGCTTACCTACTTCCCGGTGTTCAAGGGACTGACTCACTTTGGCAACCCGGGCCTCGAGGCCGCGGTCGCCACCAATCCCGTCGTGATCGTCGCCGATCCGGCGGATTGCTCGTTCCAATTCGATCCCATCGGCAAGAAGACCTTCACGCGCTCCTGCGACGTCGCGAAGTCAGCGCTCGCCAAAGCGGGCGTGCCGTACACCAACGAGGACGCGCCGGCGGGAACCGTTACACATCTGAAAATTGGTTCCAGCGCCTCTTTGGACTCCTTCGCCGGTAACACGCTGTCCAAGGCCGACTTCAAAACGGCGAACGAAGCCTTTGGCAAGAGCCTGAAAGGCGCGTTGGTCACCGCCGGCTACCCGCCGAAAGCGGACATGTCACGCGTCTCGTACCCGGCCGTCATCGCGCTCTGTGCCTATCTCGTGTTTCTCGTGACGATGGTCTACGGCCCAATCGCCGCCTGGCTCGTGGAAATGTTTCCGACCCGGATCCGCTACTCGTCGATGTCGTTGCCGTATCACATTGGTAACGGCTGGTTTGGCGGGTTCCTGCCCGTGACCTCGTTCGCGATCGTGGCCGCCACCGGTGGGATTTATAACGGCCTGTGGTATCCGGTCATTGTCGCCAGCGTGACGGCAGTCATCGGCTTCTTCTTCCTGCGCGAGACGAAGGGAACCACGCTCACATGACGGGAGCCCCGCTCGCGTAATGAGTTCGCCTCGGGCTGCCGCTGACCTGGTGAGTAAACTCGCGCTCCAGCCGCACCCCGAGGGCGGCTGGTATCGCGAGATCTATCGCTCGCCCACGCGAGTCGATACGTCTCGTGGCTCGCGCGCCGCGCTGACGACGATCTATTACCTGTTGGAACAGAGTCAGCTCAGCCGGTGGCACGTCGTCCAAGCCGACGAGCTGTGGCACTTCTACGCGGGCGCACCACTTGAGCTGCTTGCCTACACCCCCACCACGCGGAAGTTGGAGCGGAATGTGTTGGGTTACGTGGGTGCTGCTGACCCTAATGCCGGCACGGATGCCGGCGAGACGTCCGTGTCAGTTATCCCCACTGGTGTATGGCAGGCCGCTCGCACCCTCGGCGATTACTCGCTTGTGGGTTGCACCGTCGGCCCCGGCTTCGAGTTTGCCGACTTCGAATTCGTCTCGGCGCTGGCCTCGCACGCCGACCACTTCAAAGGTGACCTCGCGCCCTTCGCCAACTTGCTGTAACAAGCGCCTGCCACACGCCGCTCGTCCTACTGCTTCTTCGCCGTGTAGGTTATTTTCAAACCGTCCAGCTGATCCTCATCTACGACGTGCATCGTCTTGCCGTCAGCCGACACCTCCATCGTAATGACGGCGGTCCCCTCAATTCCCACGCGATTCGCAGACTTGCGGGGACTGCGGATGCGCTCGCAACCAAGTGACGGCCGGGTGGTTTAGAATGGAGGCGAACAGCCGAAACGGGATCCAGCCATGACAGAAGAAACCCTCCGCCAGCTACTGGCGCGCGTTCACGAGCGACTCAGTTCCTCGAGCGCAGTCGATCCCGAAGCTCGCGACATGCTCGCGACTGTCATGCGCGACATTGATGGCGCGCTCGCGAAAGGCGGGGCCAAGACCGACACCGTCTCAGCGGTCCCCGTTTCGCCCGAAGCCCGGGTCGCCGCAACGGCGCCGCGCATCGAAGCTGTTGCAGTGCGATTCGAAGCTCAGCACCCCGCGATTGCGCAACTCCTGCGGCAGATCGGCGCGCTGTTGGGGCAGGCAGGGATCTGACACAGTCAATAAAAAAGGCCCGGCGTTCTCACGAGCGCCGGGCCTTTTTGTTCAACTAACTAAGATACCAGTCAGTCATCCATCAGGAAGCTGCGCAGCTGCTCGCTGCGGCTCGGATGCCGCAACTTGCGCAACGCCTTCGCCTCAATCTGCCGAATCCGCTCGCGAGTGACATCAAACTGCTTGCCCACCTCCTCGAGTGTGTGGTCGGTATTCATGTCGATACCGAACCGCATACGGAGGACCTTAGCCTCCCGCGGAGTGAGTTGCGCAAGTACCGAGTGAGTGGTCTCGCGCAGCGACTCCATCGTCGCCTGGTCGATCGGGGACGCCACCGAGGTGTCCTCGATGAAGTCGCCAAGGTGTGAATCCTCATCATCACCGATCGGAGTCTCCATCGAGATGGGCTCCTTGGCGATCTTGAGAACCTTGCGCACCTTGTCCTCGGGCATTTCCATCCGCACGGCCAGCTCTTCAGGCGTGGGCTCGCGGCCCATCTCCTGCAGCATCTGCCGCGAGATGCGATTCAACTTGTTGATCGTCTCGATCATGTGCACCGGAAT
>Ga0137415_10000224_pt1 | contig 49939 bp, 47 predicted proteins | sample CZODoug3_1_1_16f_FD_183082 | JGI IMG/M metagenome (GOLD analysis project Ga0137415, IMG submission 183082) | Vadose zone soil fungal communities from Angelo Coast Range Reserve, California, USA - CZODoug3_1_1_16fungal (Hybrid Assembly) | ecosystem: Environmental > Terrestrial > Soil > Vadose...
GAGCCCTTGGGCACGCGCGCGCGGCGCCGCACCATCTCGTCGCCGTCGGCCATGAAGTAGAGGCGCGCCATCGCTCAGAGCGCCGGCGCGCGCGTCATGGAATGCGGACGAAGCCTTCCATCAGGCGGCGCGCGCTGCGGTAGACCGTCACGCGCTCGGCCCATGGCGCGCCGTCCCGCGTGGCGACCGTCGCGTCGAGCGGCAGCACGCCGGAGGCGTGGCCGAGCCTCACGTCGCCGCCATGCCGGCGAGCGACCTCGTGCACGAGGGTGCCCTCGATGCGCGCGGCCACCGCCAGGCACATGGCCGAGGTCAGCGGAAACGCGCGGTGGCAGTTGCCCATGGAGATCGCCCGCGCCAGCACGTCGTACTCGCCGGCGGCGTGGCGCACGCCGTCGAGGGCGACGTAATCCGCGGGGGCGGCCACGAACGCGATCTTCGGCGCCGAGGCGCTGGTGGGGATGCCCATGCGCATGGCCGCCTCGACGCGGATCTTCTCCAGGCGCGCCATGATGTCGGCATTGGCGTCGACGGCCTGCGGCGTCTCCCCGGCCGTGAGGCCGAGATCGCGCGCGCGCACGAACACGAGCGGATTCGTCGCGTCCACGCACGAGGCCTCGACGCCCGCGATGACGTCGCGCGGGGAGCCCGTCGGCAGCAGGCGGCCGGTGCCGGCGCCGCCCGGCTCGAGGAAGTCCAGCGCGATCCGGGCGCCGCGGCCCGCCACGCCGGCCAGCTCGAAGTCGCCCTCGACGACCGCCTCGCCGTCGTGCGTGGGCACGTGGGCGACGATCACCTTCTTCGTGTTCGTGTTGTGGACGCGGACGACCGTCTCGCCTTCCCGGGCGGGGACGAGCCGCTCATCGATGGCGAAGGGGCCGATGGCCGACGAGCAGTTGCCGCAGTTGCCGTGGTACTCCACCACGGGCGATCGCACGTCCACCTGGGCGAAGGTGTAGTCGACCTGGGCATCGGGGTGGGACGGCGTGCCGACGATGCACGCCTTCGAGAGCGATGAGATGCCGCCGCCGAGGCCGTCGAGCTGGCGACCGAAGGGATCGGGGCTGCCGAGGGCGGCCATCAAGATGCGATCGCGCGCCGGGCCCGGCTGCGGCAGGTCCGCGTCGTGGAACACGAGGCAGCGGCTGGTGCCGCCGCGCATGTAGACGGCCCGGATCTTTCGCTGGCTCACGCGTGGCTCCTCGTGTGGGCGAGCAGGCCGCCGGCCAGGAGGATCTCGCGCTCGCGCGGCGTGAGCACGCACGACGCCGTGAACGCGGCGCCCGTCCGCTCGTTCACCACGCGGACGCGGGTGCCGGCGGCCAGCGACCCGCGCAGATCGTCCGCGCGCAGCCGGTCGTCGCGCTCGATGCCGTCGTGGGCGGCCGCATCGTCGAAGGTCAGCGGGACGACGCCCCAGTTGATGAGATTCGCGCGGTGGATCCGCGCGAACGACTTCACGATGACCGCGCGCACGCCGAGGTACATGGGCGCGATCGCCGCCACCTCGCGTGAGGAGCCCTGACCGTACAGCTCGCCGCCGACGATGATGCCCTGCCCGGCCGCCTTGGCGCGCGCCACGAACTCGGGGTCGACGTACTTGAAGCAGAAGTCCGCGATGGCGGGAACGTTCGAGCGGAACATCAGCGCCGCCGCGCCGGCCGGCGAGATGTCGTCGGTCGACACCTTGTCGCCGAGCTTGAGCAGCACGGGCGCCTCGAGCCGCTCGGCGATCGGCTCGCCGAGGGGCACCGGCTTGATGTTGGGGCCGCGCACGACCTCGCCCTGGCCGTCGGGCGGCACGAAGCCGACGTCGGAGGCGGCGAAGCGCTCGGGCAGGCGCACCGGCGCCTCCGCGCCGAGCGTGCGCGGATCGGTGATGACGCCCGTCACCGCCGAGGCGGCCGCGACCAGCGACGAGCAGAGATAGACCGCGTCGTCCTTGACGCCGCTGCGCCCGGAGAAATTCCGGTTGAACGCCCGCAGGCTCTTGGTGCCCGCCGCCGGCACGTGGCCGAGTCCCGCGCACGAGCCGCAGCTCGGCTCGGAGACGAGGACGCCGGCCGCGAGCAGGTCGGCGAGCAGGCCCTCGCGCGCCATCGTCTCGAGGATCCGGTGGCTGCCGGGAAAGAGCACGAACGACAGCGACGGATGGACGCGACGCCCGCGGACCACGTTCGTCACCGACGCCATGTCGTGCCACGACCCGTTCGTGCACGATCCGACCGTCACCTGCTCGATGGCGGTGCCGGCGACCTCCTCGACCGGAACGACCCGGTCGGGCGAGCCGGGCAGCGCGACGAGCGGCGTGACCGTCGAGAGGTCGAGCTCGATCTGCGCGTCGTACTCCGCGTCGTCGTCGGCGTGCACCGCCCGCCACGCCTCGCCGCGGCCGAGGCGCGTGAGGAACGAGCGCGTCACCTCGTCGCTCGGGAACACGCTCGTCGTCAGGCCCAGTTCGGCGCCCATGTTGGCGATGGTCATGCGCTGGGCGGCCAGCAGACTCTTGGCGCCCGGGCCCGCGTACTCGAAGATCTTGCCGCTGCCGCCGCGGACGGAGTAGCGACGCAGGAGCTCGAGAATCACGTCCTTGGCGGTCACCCAGGGCGAAAGCCGTCCCGTGAGCCACACGCGCACCACGGCGGGCATCGTCAGGAAGTAGGGCCCGCCCCCCATCGCCACCGCCACGTCGAGACCGCCGGCGCCGATGGCGAGCATCCCGGCCGCGCCGCAGAGCGGCGTGTGACTGTCGCTGCCGAGCAGCATCTCGCCCGGGATCGAGTACGTCTCCATGTGGACCTGGTGGCAGATGCCGTTGCCCGGCTTGCTGAACACCGCGCCGTACTTGCGCGAGGCCGTCTGCATGTAGCGGTGGTCGTCGGAATTGCGCGAGTCGACCTGGAAGACCTGGTGGTCGATGTAGGTGACCACGCGCGGCGGCACGACGCGTGGGAAGCCCATCGCCTCGAACTGCAGCCACGACTGGATCCCGTTGGTGTCCGTGAGGAGGATCTGGTCCGCGCGGACGCCGATCTCCTCTCCCGTCACGGCCTTGCCGCTGACGAGGTGGGCCTCGATCAGCTTGTGGGTCAGGCTCTGGCGCATTAACGCTTTGTGATGTCCACGAACGCCCGGCGGCCCGGTCCCACGTATTCCGCGCGCGGACGGATCAGGCGGTTGTCGTCGTGCTGCTCGACGATGTTCGCGCTCCAGCCCGCGATGCGGCCGGCCGCGATGACCGGCGTGAAGAGGTCCACCGGGATGCCGAGAGAATAGAAGAGCGGCGCGGAATAGAAGTCGACATTGGGGATGAGACCTTTGGCCCCACCGATGCGCTCGTGCAGCTTCACGGCGATTTGGTACCACTTGAACTGGCCCGACTCGCGGCACGCCTGCTCCGCCATGCCGCGCAGGATCGCCGCGCGCGGATCGCCGGCCTTGTACACGCGGTGGCCGAAGCCCATGAGGCGCCGCTTCTCGGCGAGCGCCTTGGCGGTGAAGGCCTCGACGTTGGCGACCTCGCCGATCTCCATCAGCGTGCGCATCACCGCCTCGCCCGCCCCGCCGTGCAGCGGCCCCTTCAGGGCGCCGACGCCGCCGGCCACGGCCGAGTGCATGTCCGACTGCGTGGAGACGATCGTGCGCGTGGTGAACGTGGACGCGTTCAGCTCGTGCTCGGCGTAGAGCGTGAGGCTCGCGTCGAACGCCTTGACGGCGGCGGCGCCGGGGCGCTGGCCGGTCAGCATATAGAGGAAGTTGGCGGCGTGGCCGAGCCCGGCCGCCGGCGCCACCGGCTCCTGTCCACTGCGGACGCGGTGGTGCGCGCAGATGGCGGTGGCGATCTGGCTCGTGAGGCGGATCGCCTTGCGGACGTTCGCGGCGTGCGAGTTGTCGCTGGCGTCGGGATCCGACATGCCGAGGATCGCGACGGCCGCCTGCAGCACGCGCATCGGGTCGGTGGCCTTCGGCATGAGCCTGAACGCGGCAATCAGCTCGCGCGGAATCTCCCGCGCCGCCGTGAGCGCCACCGTGAGGCCGTCGAGCGGCGCCGCCTTGGGCAGCTCGCCGTACAGGAGCAGGTACGTGACCTCCTCGAACGTCGCCTTGCGCGCCAGCTCGTCGATGTCGTAGCCGACGTAGGCGAGGCGACCGTTCTTGCCGTCGAGGTCGCACAGGCGGGTCTCGGCGGCGACGACGCCCTCGAGTCCGCGGATCAGCGCGCTGTCTTCCTTCGTCATGAGCTGGCCCTCTCGCGGATCGCGAAATAGGCCTCGACGGTATACCGCGGGATGGGGGCGCCGCAAGCGCATGGGGCGCCCGGCCGTGAAGAGCGGGAGGCTAGCGGCGCTTGCGCTCGACGGTGCCGGCGCGGTCGACGTCGGTGCGGCCGCCGCGGTCGGCCTGCGTATCGTCCGGCGAGAAGCACGTGCCGGACGTCGGCATCCGGCGGCAGTCTTTCTTCGCGGCCGCCGCAGCGGGCGCGTCGAGGCCGGCCGCGCGAGCCAGGCACTCCGCCTGGGGATTGCACGCGTAGGGCGTGCCGTTGCGCGGTTCGCGGCCGGTGGCGTAGGCGAGGGGCGGGGTGGCCACGACGAGGGCGAGGGCGACGGCGGTCAGCACGGCTCTCATGCGCTCATTGTCCTCGAAAGGTCCGACGCCTGTCGAGCGCTCGATATTCAGGCGCGGTGCGCGCTAACTCTGCCCCCGGACGCCGAAAACCGGGAACACGGTCTCCGCAAACGCGTGCAGCGCGTCCCAGTCGTACGGTCCCTCGCGGAAGGCGATGTTGACGCGCGCGCAGCCCGCGTCGCGGAACCGCGTCAGCATCGCCAGCGTCTCCTTCGGCGTGCCGCGCAGGAAGCCGTCGCGCGGGTCCTTGCCGAAGTGCGACTGGAAGACCTGCTCGCCGCGCGCGGCGCCCTTGGCGTCGGCGCCGAGGTAGAAGCCGAGGTTCACGGTGCGGAGAATGGACCGGGGATCGCGCTTCTCCGTCTCGCACCACTGGTCGAGGACCCGGCCCTTGTGGATCCACTCCTCGGGCCCGATGTAGGGCGCGTTCCAGCCGTCGGCGAACTTCGCAGCCGCGCGCAGGGTGCGCTTCTCGCCACGGCCGCCGATCCAGATGGGCACGCGCGGCTGCAGGGGCTTGGGATTGTTGGGCGCGTTCTCCAGGCGGAAGTGCGTGCCCGCAAAGTGCGAGCGGCGCGACTCGGTGTCGAAGAGCATGCGCATCACCTGCGCGTACTCCTCCAGCATGTCCTCACGCACGCCGATGCGCGGCCACGCGTAGCCGTACGCCTTCGCCTCGGCCTCGTGCCAGCCGGCGCCGAGACCGCAGTCCACGCGGCCGTGGGAGAGGTGGTCGATCGTCGTGAGCGATTTGGCGTGCAGGCCCGGATTCCGGTAGGCGACGCAGTAGACGAGGGCGCCCAGCCGCACGCGCTTCGTCTCCACCGCGGCGGCGGTGAGCGTGGTGATCGCCTCGAAGCAATCGATCTCGCCGCCGCGCGGCGGCGACTCCTGGAAGTGGTCGGAGACGGAGAACCAGTCGAAGCCGGCGCTGTCGGCGAACTTCCACAGCCGGCGCATCTCCTCGAGCGGCCCGCCCATGTGGCCGATGTGGATGCCGAAGCTCATCGCCATGGACGGCTCCTAGGTGAACGAGGGATCGATGCGCACGTCGATCAGCGTGGGGGCGCCGCTGGCCAGCGCGCGGCCCACGGCCGGGCCCACGTCGGCGGCCTTCTCCACGCGCTCGCCGGCGACACCGAGCGAGCGGGCGAGGCCGACGTAGTCGATCGCCGGATCGACGAGGTCCATGGCCACGTACTTGTCGTCCTCGGCCGAGAAGCCCTTGAGCGCCTTCGTGCGCTCCTTGAGGATCCGGTAGGACGCGTTGTTGAAGATCACGTAGACGACGGCCAGCGACTCGTGCGCCGCCGTCCACAGCGCCTGCGCCGTGTACATCGCGCTGCCGTCGCCGACGAGGGCGACCACCGGCCGCTTCGGCAGCGCGAGCTTCACGCCGAGCGCTGCCGGCAGGCCCCAGCCGATGCCGCCGCCGCGCAGGCTGAAGAACGACTTCGCGTCGGCGCAGCGGAAGAAGTTGCGGATGCCGGCCGACGAGGAGATCGCCTCGTCGACCACGACGACGTCGTCGGGCACGACCTGCGAGACGGCGTGCACGAGGGCGAGCGGTCCCATCGGCGACTTCCTGGCCTCGTCGGCCGCGCGGCGCGCGAGATCGTCGCGCTCGCGCGCGTGCTTGCCGGCCAGGGCCTCGCGGCGCTTGCCGGCGTCCTTGTGGCCGGCCTTGCCCGCGTGCCGCCGCACCGCCTCGGTGAGCTCCGGCAGCGACGCCTTCGGGTCGGCCTGGATCGCGACGGCGGCCGGATAGTTCTTGCCGAGCTCCCACGGGTCCACGTCCAGGTGGACCACGTCGAGGCCCGGGGGCATCGGATCCACGTCGGAGGGCAGCGAGAGCGTGAAGAGGTCGCCGCCCACGGAGAAGAGCAGGTCGTGGCGCATCAGCAGACCCTTGATGCCCGGCCCCAGCCGCGGCATCGAGCCGGCGTAGAGCGGATGCGTGAACGGGAAGCTGCACGTCGACGACACGCCCTCCAGCATCACGGGCGCGCCGATCAGCTCCGCGAGCTCGACCAGTTCGGCGAGGGCGTCACTGTGCGCGACGGCATCGCCGGCGACGATGAGCGGCGTGTCGGCGGCGACGAGGAGCTTCGCCGCCGCGTCGATGGCCGCGCGGTCGCCGCGCAGCCGCGGGGCGACACGCGTCGGCCCGAGGAGGTCGAGGTTGTCGCGCTCGGCGTTGAGCACGTCCACGGGCAGCGAGAGGAAGACGGGACCGCTCGGCTGGGCGAGCGCCGTCTTCACCGCGCGGCGCACGATGCGCGGCAGGTCCTCGAGCCGGCGCGCCTCCGTCGCCCACTTCACGAAGGGCGTGGCCACCGGCGGCAGATCGGACCAGAGGATCGGCTCGGTGACCGTGAAGGACTGGTCGTGCTGGCCCGCCGTGAGCAGCAGCGGCGAGTGGGCCTTGTACGCGTCGTACAGCATGCCCATCGCGTTGCCGAGCCCGGGAGAGACGTGCACGTTCACCGCGGCGAGCCCGCCGTGCGCCTGCGCGTAGGCGTCGGCCATCGAGATGGCCACCGCCTCCTGCAGCGCGAGCACGTACCGGATGCCGGGCTCGCGCGCGAGCCCGTCCATGAGCGGCAGCTCGGTGGTGCCCGGGTTGCCGAACATGACGGAGACGCCCTCGGTCTTGAGAATCTGGAGAAACGCTTGCTTGCCGGATAGGTATGCCATGGCGGAGGGGATCATAAACCCCGCCGCGGGTTGATTCCAGCCCGGGCGCCTGCGATGCTCGGCTCGTGCCCGACCCGCCGCTGCTGCTCGCCGCGCGCCGCCGGCCGACGCCCTTCACCCCGGTGTGGCTCATGCGCCAGGCCGGACGCTACCTGCCGGAGTACCGCGCGCTGCGCGCGCGTCACGCGTTCCTCGAGCTCGCCAAGACGCCGCAGACGGCGGCCGAGGTCACGCTGCAGCCGGTCGAGCGGCTCGGCGTCGACGCGGCGATCCTCTTCGCCGATATTTTGTTGATCGTCGAGCCGCTCGGCGTGGGGCTCGAGTTCGCCAAGGGCGAGGGGCCGGTGATCCACCGTCCCGTGCGCAGCGAGGCCGACGTGGCGCGCCTGGCCCCGGTGGACGTCGCGAGCGCGGTCGGCTTCGTGTTCGAAACCGTGCGGCTGGTGAGGCGCGCGCTGCCCCCGCACGTGCCGCTCATCGGCTTCGCGGGCGCACCGTTCACCGTCGCGTCGTACGTCGTCGAGGGCGGCGCCTCCCGCGACTATCTCGCCACCAAGCGCCTCATGCGCGAGACGCCGAACGCGTGGCACCGCCTCATGACGCTTCTCGCCGACGCCACCGCCGCCTACCTGAACGGCCAGATCGCCGCCGGCGCCGCCGTCGTGCAGCTCTTCGACTCGTGGGTCGGTGCCCTCGCGCCCGACGACTACCGCACGTTCGTGCTGCCGCACACGCGTGCGGTGATCGCGGCGCTCACGCCCGGCACGCCCGTCATCCACTTCGGTACCGGCACCGCGGGGCTGCTGCCGCTCTTGCGCGAGGCGGGCGGCGACGTGATCGGTCTCGACTGGCGCGTGGACCTCGACGCGGGCTGGCGCGCCGTCGGCGAGGACGTCGGCGTGCAGGGCAACCTCGATCCCGTCGCCTTGCTGTCGCCACCGGCGACGTTCGAGCCCGCGGTGCGGAGCATCTTGCGGCGCGCCGCCGGCCGGCCCGGCCACATCTTCAACCTCGGCCACGGCGTGCTCGAGTCGACGCCGGTCGAGCACGTGAAGGCGCTCGTGGACATGGTCCACGAGCTCTCCGCGCGGTGAGCCCTCCCGTCGGTAGGACACGTGCCCTCGACGCGGTGCTGCTGATCGCCTTCGGCGGGCCGACGGCGCCGGCGGAGATCCGGCCGTTCCTCGACAACGTCACGCGCGGCCGCGGCATTCCGCGCGAGCGGCTCGAGGAGGTGGCCCGGCATTACGAAGCGATGCCGGGCGGGCGCTCGCCGCTCCACGCGCTGACGGAGGCGCAGGCGGCGGGGCTGCGCGCCGCGCTCGCGCGGGCGGATCGCCCGCTGCCGGTCTACGTGGGGATGCGCCACTGGCATCCGTACCTCTCCGAGACACTGGAGCGGATGGCGCGCGACGGCCGACGCCGCGCGCTCGGCCTGATCCTCTCCGCGTTCCGCTGCGAGGCGTCGTGGGAGCGCTACATGGTCGACGTGACCGCCGCCCGCGCCGGCCTGGCCACGGCGCCCGAGATCGTGTACGCGGCCCCCTGGTTCGAGCATCCGCGGTTCGTCGCCGCCGTCGCCGACCGCGTGCGCACCGCCTTCGCGGAGGTGCCGGGGGGCGAGCGCGATCGCACGCCGCTCGTCTTCACCGCCCATTCGATTCCGCGCGCGATGGCGGAGACGTCGCCCTACGTCGCGGATTTCACGGCGGCGGCCGCCGCCGTCGCGCGCCGCCTCGGCCACGCGCGCTGGTCGCTCGCCTATCAGAGTCGCAGCGGCAGCCCGCGCGATCCCTGGCTCGAGCCCGACGTCGTCGAGACCATCCGCGACCTCGCGAAGGCCGGCGAGCGCCGGGTCGTCCTGTCGCCGATCGGCTTCGTCGCCGACCACGTCGAGGTGCTCTACGACCTCGACACCGAGGCCCGCGCGATCGCCGCGCAGCACGGCGTCGCGTACCACCGCGCCGCGGCCGTGAACGATCACCCCGAGTTCGTCCAGATGCTCGCCGAATTGGCGCGAGACGCCGCGTGAAGCTGGTCGTGGTCGGCGGCGGCGTGACCGCGCTCGCCGCGGCCCACCGCGCGGTCGAGCTGGCGCGCGAGCGCGGCGTGGACCTCGACCTGCGCGTCGTCGAGGCGCGCCGCCGGCTCGGCGGCACCATCGTCACCGAGCGCGCCGACGGCTTCCTGCTCGAGGGCGGGCCCGACTCGTTCCTCTCCGAGAAGCCCTGGGCGCTCGCGCTCTGTCGCCGGCTCGGCCTCGAGGCGCAGCTGGTGCGCACCGACGACCGTTTCCGCAAGGTCTTCGTCTGGTTCCGCGGACGGCTGCATCCGCTGCCCGACGGCTTTCAGCTGCTCGCGCCGACGCGACTGGCGCCGTTCGCGACGTCGTCGCTCTTCTCCTGGCGCGGCAAGGCGCGCATGGCGCTCGACCTGGTGCTGCCGCGCGGCGGCGGCGCGCTGGACGGCGGCGTCGACGAGAGCCTCGGCGCCTTCGTGCGCCGCCGGCTGGGCGCCGAGGCGCTCGAGCGCGTCGCTCAGCCGCTCGTCGCGGGCATCTATACCGCCGATCCCGAGGAGCTCAGCGTGGCGGCGACGCTGCCGCGCTTCGTCGAGCTCGAGCGCCGCCACCGCTCGGTGATCCTCGGCCTGCGTCGCGGGCTCGCGCAGGCGCCGGAGCCCGGGACGAGCGGCGCGCGCTTCAGCCTCTTCGTCACGTTCGCCGACGGCATGGAGACGCTCGTCGCCACGCTCGCCGACCGGCTGCCGGACAGCGCGGTCGTGCTCGGCCAGCGCGTGGCCGCCGTCGAGCGCGAGGGCGCCCGCTGGCGGGTGGCGAGCGCCGACGGCGTCCGCTTCGACGCCGATCGCGTGATCCTCGCCGCCGAGGCGCACGTCTCCGCGCGGCTGCTGCGTTACGTCGATCCCGCGCTGGCCATGCTGCTCGGCGAGATCGAGTACGCGGGGGCGGCGACGGTCTCGCTCGGCTTTCGGCGTGCCGACGTGCCCCATCCGCTCGACGGATTCGGCTTCGTGGTCCCGCGCAGCGAGGGCAAGGCGCTCCTGGCCGGCACGTTCTCGAGCGTGAAGTACCCGGGGCGCGCGCCGACGAACCACGTGCTGGTCCGCTGCTTCATGGGCGGCGCGCTGAACGCCGCCGTCCTGCGCGAGGACGACGCGAGCCTCGTCGCGCGCGCCCGCCGCGAGCTGGGGGAGGCGCTCGGCGTCAGCGCCGAGCCGGTGCTGGTGCGCGCGTCGCGCTGGGCGGCGTCGATGCCACAGTACCGCGTCGGTCATCTGGCGCGCGTCGAGACGATCGAGCGCCGCGCCGCCGCGCTGCCGGGACTGCACCTCGCCGGCGCCGCCTATCGTGGCGTCGGCATCGCCGACTGCGTACGCTCCGGCGAGGCCGCCGCCGAAGCCGCGTTCGGCTAGGGCGTAGGGTCGAGGCGCGTCAGGTCGAGGCGCGTCACGGGTTCCCCGGGATGCGCCGAGCATCGGGGGGTATGGGGGCCATTTCGGGGCCCCCATCATAAAAGACAGCCCCCGCTTTTCGCAGCGCGTCGATCTTCTGCGCGTCGTAGCCCAGCAGGTCGCTCAGCACCTCGCGCGTGTGCTCACCGGGACGGTACGGCGCGGGCCCGCTGGGCATCGGACGGCGCCCGTCCACCATGAACGGCACGCCGGTCACGCGCACACCCTCGCGCGCGGGATGCGGGACGGCGGGAAAGAACTCGCGCTCGGCGAGATGCGGATGCGCGACGACCTCGGCCGGCGTCAGCACCGGTGCCGCCGGGATCCGTGCCGCCGCGCACGCCTCCAGCGCCGCTTTCGCGGACGGGAACGTGTCGATCCAGGCGACGATGAACGGCCGCAGCTCGGCCCAGTTCTGGCGCCGCGCCAGCGGGGTGGCGAAGCGTGGATCCTGGGCGAGGTCGGGACGCTTCATGGCGGCCAGCAGCCGCGCCCAGAGATCGGGCGCGCCCACGCTCTGCACGGTGAACCACTGGCCCTCGATCTGGTGGATCAGCATGCCGGCGCGCGGCCCGGGGTATTCGGCGCCCCCGTTGAGCATCGCGCCGTACGTGATGTCCTCGGCGGCGACGAGGCATTCCAGCATCGAGACGTCGAGGTGCGCGCCGCGACCGGTGCGTCCGCGGCGCAGGAGGGCGGCGCAGATCGCGCCGAAGGCGTGAGCGCCGGCGAGCACGTCGGCCGCCTGCAGATAGCTCACCCGCGGCTCGGCGTCGGCGTTGCGCTCGAGGTGCATGAGCCCGGACACCGCGCTGATGATGTGCGCGAAGGCCTGCAGCGCCCGCCACGGCCCCGTCTGACCGAAGCCCGAGATCGAGCAGTAGACGAGGTCCGGTTTCACCGCCGACAGCGTAGCGTGGTCGCAGCCCAGGCGGGCCACCACGCCGGGCACGAAGTTCTCGACGACGACGTCGCTCCGGCGCGCGAGGTCGAGCACGACGGGACGCGCCTGGGGTTTGGTGAGATCCAGCGCGACGCTGCGCTTGCCGACGTTGATGCGTACGAAGTACGTCGCCTGGTCCTCGCGCCCGGGCTCGAGCTGGATGTAGCCCCGGCGGGTGTCGTCGCCCTCGCGCCGCTCGATCTTGAGGACGTCGGCGCCGAGGTCGGCGAGCAGGCGCGTGCAGTACGGGCCCGCCAGCACGCGGGTGAAGTCGAGCACGGTGACGCCGGCCAGCGGACCGTCGGGAGTGATCACGGCCGCCTAGTCTACACGCGATGCCCGGCCGGCCGATGCGGTCGTCGGCAGCCCCGCCGGACCTTTTCTTCCGGCAGCGCGTCGAGTAGTGTAACGGCCGATGCCGACCATTCCCGCCGCCGACCTCGAGCGACTCGCCGCCGACATCTTCGCCGCGCGCGACGTGCCGCGCGACGACGCGGAGTGGATCGCGACGCTGCTCGTGCGCGCCAACCTGCGCGGCCACGACTCCCACGGCGTCATCCGCGTTCCGCAGTACTGCGCGGCGCTGAAGAGCGGGCACCTGAATCCGGCCCCCAAGATCCAGTTCGCCGTCGACACACCGACGATCGCGGTGCTCGACGGCGACCACGGCTTCGGTCAGGTCGTCGCGCGGCGCGGGACCACGCTGGCCATCGAGCGCGGCCGTGTGCACGGGCTGGCGGCGGTGGCCCTGCGCCGCACGAGCCACGTGGGCCGGCTCGCCGACTACGCCGAGGCGATGGCGGCCGCGGGCCTGGTCGGGATGCTCTGGGCCAACGCCAAGAGCGGCCTCAACGTGGCGCCGTGGGGCGGCAGCGGCAAGCGGCTCGGCACGAACCCCCACGCCATTGCGATTCCCGGTCCCGGCGGCGCCGTCGCGATGTCGCACGACTTCGCCTCCAGCGTGTGGGCCGAGGGCAAGCTGCGCGTGAAGTTCAACCGCGGCGAGAAGGTGCCGCCGGGGATCATGCTGAACGCGCGCGGCGAGCCGTCGACGGATCCCAGGGAGTTCTACGGCGAGCCGCCGGGCTCGCTGCTGACGGCCGGCGCACACAAGGGCTACGGGCTTTCGCTCGCCATCGAAATCCTCGGCGGCATCCTGTCGGGCACGGGCGGAGCCAGCGCGGAGAAGGGGAAGTTCGCGAACGGCACGCTCATCGTCGCCCTCGATCCCGCGCGCTTCCTGCCGCCGGCCGAATTCCACGCGCAGGTGGCCGCGCTGTTCGCGTGGGTCCGCGGCGCCTCGCCCGCGGCCGGCGCCTCCGAGATCCTCGTGCCCGGCGAGCCGGAGGCGCGCACCGAGCGCGCGCGCCGCGCCGAGGGCATTCCCGTCGAGGAGGAGACGTGGCGGCAGATCACCGCCTGCGCGACCGAGGTCGGGCTTCATGCTTGAGGTGGTCACGATGAAGGAGATCGACGCGATCTTCGCGGTGACCGACGCGCTCGGCATCCACCGCGAGTCGCTCGTCATCCCGCTCGGCCCGGCCGCGCCCGGTCGCGTGCGCCGGCTGCCGAACGGCAAGCTCGAGATCACCGTCGAGGCCGCGCGTCCCATCGACGAGTGGCTCGCGGAGCTCCCCGCGCTGATCGCCGCCGTGAGGTGAGCCTCCGCCGCGAGCTCGGCGTGCTGCCGCTCGCCGCCATCGTGTTCTTCAATGTGAGCGGCGGCCCCTACGGCATCGAGGACACGGTGCCGTCGTTCGGTCCCGGCCTCACGCTCGTTCTCCTCGTCCTCACGCCGCTGCTCTGGAGCCTGCCCGTTTCGCTCGCCATGGCGGAGCTGGCCTCCGCCATGCCCGACGAGGGCGGCTACGTGACGTGGACGACGCGCGCCTTCGGGCCGTTCTGGGGCTTCCAGGTCGGCTGGTGGTCGTGGCTCGACAGCTTCGTCGACGTGGCCGTCTATCCGGCGCTCTTCGTCGAGTACCTGCGCTACTGGCATCCGACCATGGCGCCGCTCGAGCGCTGGCTCCTCGCGGTGGTGTTCATCGCCGCCCTGACGACGCTGAACCTGCTCGGCGTGCGGCCGACCGGCCGCGCCGCCGTCGCGTTCTCGGCCGCCGCGCTGGCGCCGGTCGCGCTGCTGGTGGCGGTCGGGCTGCCGCGCATGGCGACGGCGCCGTGGACGCCGTTCACGCTCGAGGGCCACACGCTGGCGGGCGGCCTCGGGCTCGGCCTCGCGGTCGTGATGTGGAACTACGCCGGGTGGGACACGCCCTCCACCGTGCTCGGCGAGACGCGCGCGCCGGAGCGCGCGTTCCGCCGCGCCCTGCTCCTGGCGGTGCCGCTCGTGGCCGTGTCGTACCTGCTCCCGGTCGGCGTGGTGCTCGCGAGCGGCCTCGCCGACTGGACGACGTGGACCACCGGTGCGCTGCCCGCGCTGGCGGCCCGCGTCGGCGGCGCGTGGCTGGGCCACGTGATGGCCGCCGGCGCCATGCTCAGCGCGGCCGGTCTCTTCATGGCCCTGCTGCTCACGAACTCGCGCGTGCCCTACGTGCTCGCGCGCGACGGCGCGCTGCCGCGCGCCTTCGGCGTCCTGCACCCGCGCTTCGGCACGCCGTGGCTCGCGGTGCTGGTGTCGTCGGCGGCCTACGCGGCGTGCGCCGCCTTCTCGTTCAAGGAGCTCATCGTCCTCAACGTGTGGCTCTACTCGCTGGCGCTCCTCGTCGAGCTCGCCGCGTTCCTCTCGCTGCGCGCGGCGGCGCCGGGGCTGCCGCGACCGTGGCGCGTCCCCGGTGGCTGGACCGGCGCGCTCGCGGTGACGGTGCCGCCCGCGCTCTTCGCGCTGGGGGCGATGGCCACGGCGGGCTGGGGCAACACGCTCGCCGGCATCGGCGTCGCGCTCACCGGCCCCGTCGTCTGGTGGCTCGCACGCGTGGCAGGTTCTCGTCGATGACGTCGGCGAGACTCGCCAGCGTGGGCAGCGAATAGACGTAGGTCTTCCAGCCCAGCGCCACGTGGTCGGGGCGCTCGCCGGGGTTCGTCGCCGCGTAGACGCGCACGTCGACGTTGGGACCCGCGGCCCAGCAGCCGCCCGCACAGCCGTCGCGCACGTGGACGCGATCGTCGAGTCCGCGCCGCGCCACCAGCGCGCGCAGCGCGGCGAGCACGCCCGGCGCGTCCAGGCGCGCCGCGCGACCGCCGCGCTCGAGCGGCAGCACGACGGCGCCGCGCTCGCGCGGGCAGACGGTGACGACGAGCCGGCTCATCTTTCTACGTGGGGGGCCCCGAGATGGCCCCCCACACCCCCCAACGTTCGGAGCGCCCCGGCAAAGCCGTGTCGCTCCTCTAACCCCCCCAACGTTCGGAGCGCCCCGGCAAAGCCGGGTCGCTCCTCTAACCCCCCCGACGCTCGGACGCGCCCGGCGGAGCCGTGGCGCGCCTCGGGGTCGCCACAGGATGTCTCATCGGCCCGCCGCGGCGAGGGCCGCCGCGAGGCGGACGGCGGCGTCGACGGGCGCGCCGCCGGACTCGCGCCACTGCGCGCGCAGTCCGGTGCGCGCCAGCGCGCTGCGCACACCCGCCGCGAACCAGCGATCGCTCATCACGCTCCCCGCGCCGCCGACGATCACGGGCGGCGGCAGCCGCAGCGCGCGCGCCACCGCCGCCGCCTGCGCGGCGAGGTGCGCCTGGGCGGCGCCGACGATGCGGCGCGCGACGCGGTCGCCCCGTCGCGCGCGGCCCACGACGCGCGGGGCGAGGGCGGCCACGGCGCTCACCGCGTGCGGCGCCGTCGCGAAGCGGCGCCGCACGCGCTCGTCGGCGGTCGCACGCAGCCACTCGCGGCCGATCCAGAACGCCGAGCCCTCGTCGCCGAGCAGCGGTCCGAGCCCGCCCCCGCGCGCCCAGCGCCCGCGCGCGTCGCGGCCGAGCGCGATGGAGCCGGTGCCGGACAGCACCAGCACGCCGCACTCGGCGCCCAGCGTGGCGTGCCACGCGGCTTCCACGTCGGCGATGACACTCACGCGCCGCGCCAGGCCTGTCAGCCGCCGCCGCAGGGCGCGCCGCTCCCGCGGCAGCCAGACGCCGCGCGCGGCGACGACGAGGGCGTCCACGCGCGGGCGCGTCCAGCCTCGGCGCCGCCAGAGGCTGTGCAAGAAAGTCGCGAGTTCGGGTACGGCGCTCGCCGATTGGGTGAGCGCCGCAATCGGGCGCGAGTCGGCCTGCGCGCGGACGCGCACCCAGGTGCCGCCCGCGTCCACGCCGACGATGATCCCCCCCGAACGATGTTGGCTCCGAGCCATGGCTGACGGTGACGGTCATTATCCGTCGTCCCCGGCCCGCGGGGCCAGCGGCGCACCATCGAACGGTCGCCGGACGCCGGCCGTGGCATGGGGGATGCTCCCGTTCCCGCGGGGCTGATGGCCATGGGCAAAGCGGTGGGGCCTGGCTGATGGTGGCGAGCGCGATGGCGGCGACGACGTCGAGCCCACGTGACGTCGTGCAGGCCGCGGTCACGCGCGTCGTCGCCGTGCTGCAGAACGACTTCGAGGCCTCGCCCCTCGACCGGCCGCGCGCCGAGATGCGTCGCGCCGAAATCCGGAGAATCGCCGCCGAGCTCTTCGACTTCGACGAGATGGCGCGACGCACACTCACCCGTCACTGGAACAGCCGAACGCCCGAGGAGCGGGCCGAGTTCGTGCGCCTGTTCACCGATCTCCTCGAGCGGTCCTACGTCGCCCGGATCGAGCAGTTTTCCGGCGAGCGGATCGTCTATCCCGCCGAGAGCGTGGACGGTCGCTACGCGACGGTGCGCAGCAAGATCGTGACGCGCCGCAACGCCGAGATCGCGGTCGACTACCGGTTGCTCGTGCGCGACGGCCGCTGGCGGGCCTACGACGTGCTGGTGGACGGCGTGTCGTTCGTGGCGACGTTCCGCAGCGCGTTCGGGCGAATCATCCAGCAGTCGTCGTACGCCGGACTCGTGGACAAGCTCCGCAGGCGGGCCGTGCAGACCGACCTCGAGCGCACGGCCACCGCCCGGTAAACGACGAGCGGGGCTCCATGTAAAATAGCGGGGTGTCGCCGGCCCCGTCACTGACCTGGCCCGATTACGCCATCCTCCTCGTCTCGCTCGTGGTCCTCGTCGCGATCGGCGTCGCATTCACGGGACGGCAGCGCGACACCACCGACTTCTTCCTCGCGCGCCGCCGGGTGCCGTGGTGGGCGGCGTGCCTGTCGTTCCTCGCCACCGAGATCAGCGCCGTCACCATCATCTCGGTCCCCGCCACCGCCTACAGCGAGAACTGGGAGTACGTGCAGTTCTTCATCGGCTCCAGCCTGGCCAAGCTGGCCGTCGCCTTCCTGTTCATCCCGGCCTTCTACCGGCACGACGTCACGACCATCTACGAGTTCCTGCGCGATCGCTTCGGCCGCGCCACGCAGGTGACCGGCTCGCTCTTCTTCTTCCTCACGCGCCTGACCGGCTCCGGCGCGCGGCTCACGGCCACGGCCATCGCCGTCTCCCTGCTCGTCGGCTGGCGGATCGAGACGACCATCGTGGTGACGGTGGTGGTGTCCATCGCCTACATCGCCACCGGTGGCGTCTCGGCCGTCGTGTGGACGAACGTGTTCCAGGCGCTGATGTTCCTCGTGGCCGGCGCCGCGACGCTGGCGTTTCTCGTCTCCCAGATCGACGGCGGCGCGACCGCGATCGCGCAGCTCGCGGAGGCGGCCGGCCGGCTGCGCGTCATCGACTGGGGTCCCGCCCCGGGCGCGCCCGACTTCTGGGCGCGGCTGGCCGCCGATCCGAACATCGTCTGGGTGGCGGTGCTGAACGGCTTCATCGGCTCGATGGCCGCCTTCGGGACCGACCACGACCTCATGCAGCGGCTGCTCACCGTCGAGACGCGGAGCCAGAGTCAGCGCACCCTCGCGCTGACGCCGCTGGCAACGCTGCTGACGCTGGCCATCTACCTGAGCCTCGGGGCGGGCCTCTTCGCCTTCTACGCGCAGCACGGGGCGCCGGCGATCGCGCGCAACGACGAGGTGCTGCCGTACTTCGTCGGCCACACCATGCCGGCGGTGCTGCGCGGCCTGATGCTCTCCGCGATCGTGCTCGCGTCGATCGACTCGCCGCTGGGCTCGCTCTCCGCGTCGTTCGTCACCGACATCTACCGGCCGCTCCTGGCGCGCGGGCGCTCCGAGACGCACTACCTCCGGGTCTCGCGCGCGTGCGTGGTCGTCTTCGGGATCGTGCTCGGGATCATCGCGTGGATCTTTCTCGGCTGGCGCCAGCAGATCCTCTGGCTCGTGTTCAAGATCGCGGGCGTCCCGTTCGGCTCCCTGCTCGGCGTGTTCCTGCTCGGGCTGCTCTCGCGCCGCCGCGTGGCCGACGTCGCCAACGTCGTCTCCATGGTGGTGATGACGCTGATCAACCTCGCGCTGCTCTACCTCTCGGAGACGGGCCGCATCAACTTCCCGTGGTCGTGGCTCGTCATCGTCGGCACGGCGGGCACCATCGCGCTCTCGCTCGCGCTGACGCCGGCCCTGAGCCGACGACGGTGATCATCGAGCGTGGCAGGAGCCTGTCGGAGTATCGAGGGGTGCCACGGCTTGCCGGGGCGCCCCGAGCGTGTGGGGTTTAGAGGAGCGACGCTCCGAACGTTGGGGGGGTTGGGGGGCCATTTCGGGGCCCCGCATTTCGCTAGGGATAGGCGAGGCGCGCGACCACGGCGTCGAGCTGGCAGCGTCGCCAGCCGAAGGCCGTGATGCCCAGCACGCCCGGCGCCAGCAGCGCGGCGTCGTAGGGATCGCGCAGCAGCACGACGGCCAGATGCCGCGCGCGCGCCTGCACCGCGTCGAGCAGCGCGCGGTTGGACGGGTAGAGGTGGGCGTCGTAGAGGAACAGCACGGTGGCGTCGGCGGCCGCCGCGCGTGCGGCCGCCTCCTCGATCTCCGCCGCCGAGGGCTCGATCCCGACGATGTGCGGTTCCGGCGTCACGCCCGCGGGCGCGAACGCGGCGCGCACCCAGCCGGTCTCGTCGCACACCTCCGGCTCGATCGTGATGCGCGCGGCGAGCTCGGAGAAGCGCGGGAAGACCACGAGCACGCGCCCGTTGAGCGCGCGGGTGAACGCCCCGCGGCCCGGCGTGAGCTCGCTGACCGCCCGGCTCGCCATGGCCATGGCCAGCGGCGCGCCGTCGCGCTCGGGCGCGGGCCGCCCGCCCTCGGCGCGCGCGCTTCGCCGCTGGCGCAGCGCGCGCACGCGGGCGGCCGCCGCCTCGAGCCCAGCGCGCGGCAGCCGACCGGAGCGGTACGCCTCCGCGAGCGCCGTTGCCGCGGCGCGCTGCGCCGGCTCCGTGTGGCAGACGAGCAGGAGGTCGTGGCCGGCCGCAGCCGCGCGCACCGTGGCCTCGCCGATCGGGCACGTCTCGGAGACGGCGCCCATCTCGAGGTCGTCGGAGACGATCACGCCGCGAAAGCCGACCTCGCCGCGCAGGTACTCGTCGACGATCCGCCGCGAGAACGTCGCCGGCACGCCGGACGGATCGAGACGCGGGTAGACGGGGTGCGACGTCATCACGCACTCGACGCCGGCGGCGATGGCCTCGAAGAACGGCACGAGGTGCACGGCGTGCATCTCGTCCCAGTCGGACATGATCGTCGGCAGCTTGAGGTGCGCGTCGAGCGGCGAATGGCCCTTGCCCGGGAAGTGCTTCGGGCACGCCGAGAGCCCGCCCTTCGTCATGCCGCGCAGCCGCGCGACGCCGTAGCGGGCGACGAGCTTCGGGTCCTTGCCGTACGAGCGGATGCCGATGTTGGGACTGTAGCGGTCGGTCAGCACGTCGAGGCAGGGCCCGAGGTTCAGGTCGACGCCCAGGCGGCGCAGCTCGCGCGCCTCGAGCAGACCCTGTTTGTAGGCGAACGTCTCCTCGCCCGCGGTGCCCACCGCGAGATTGTCGGGGAAGATCGTCACCCCGCGCCCGAGCATCACGATACGTCCGCCCTCGTGATCGGTCGCCACGAGCAGCCGCCGGCCGAGCGCGCCCTCGAGGCGGCCAAGGAGATCGAGCAGCTGCGCGGGGGTCTCGAAGTTGCGGCGATAGAGGATGAGGCCCGCCGCGCGCGTGTCGCGGAACAATCGGATGTCCGCGTCGTCGAGCGTCGCGCCCGGCAGACCGATCATCAGGCGCTCGCCGATGAGGTCTTCGAGGTCCGTCACGTCGCCATTCTAGTCATGGCCCCGTCGCGAATCCGCCATCCATGACCGCTGAAAACGGCCGGTTGAAAAACGTGCACGGGTGCCAGTCTGGCTTGTAAAACTTGGCTTAACGTCATCTGGTGGACACCAAAATGGGGGTGACGGGAGGCCAACGGTCCGCTATAAGTCGCCGATTTCCCAGGCGCGAAAAGAGCGCCCGGAGGTCTGGCACGGGTGCTGCTGTTCCTCCGGCCGGAGGCGTGTGCGCAGGTGTCCGCTTCGGCCGCCACCAGGCGGGTACTTACCGCGCGCATGACCCGGGAGGTTGGACATGGGCGAGGCATCTCACGTCGCAGCGATTCTTCTACTGTTCGGGGCCGCCACCGCGGACGCGCAGATCGCGCCGCCACCGAACGCCGCCGGCGCCTACCAGAAGCTCTCGCCCGGCAACCAGAAAGTCGCGCGGGCTTTGTTCGAGGCGCAGAACACGTCGCCGACGCCGACCACGACCAGGCCCGGGAGCAAGACAGCTCCGGCGTCTGCGTCGAGCGCGGCGGCAGGGAGTGCGAACGGCCCGAAGCCGCTCACGCTCGATCAGATCGCGGCGATGAAGCAGAGCGGCACCGGCTGGGAGCAGGTGTTCCGTCAGATGCGCGCCCAGGGTCTCGTCACCGACAAGAACATCGGTCAGGTGGTGACGCGCTACAACCAGTCCTCGCGGCCGCCCAGCGCGTCCGTCGTCACGACCGGCGGCGACGCCGGGTCGCCGAATGGCGTGCGCGTCGTGCCCGGCCGCGGTCGCGCGGCCCTCGCCGGCAGCGGGACGCAATCGGGCGATGCGGCGTCGGTTCGCGGCAACGCCGACGCGTACGGGCGCAGCGGCAACATCAGGTAGCCATCCCGAGCCCGGAGGGACAGACGATGAATCCATGGAAACTCACGGCGATCGCCATGGGGGCGGTGATGGCGACCGCCCTCGTGACGGGTCTGGTCGTCGCGAACTGGACGGGCGGTGACCGCGCCGCGCAGGAGCAGAAGGCGCAGCAGAAGGTGGCGCAGGCCACGCCCGCGCGCGTCGCGAGCGTGCCGGCGGCGCCGAGCCAGAGCGCGATCGCGGCGTGCAACAAGTACGCGGCGAGCGAGGCCGGCTCGAAGGACAAGACCATGGAAGTCGTGAAGGACGGCGCGATCGGCGCGGTCGTCGGCGCGGCGGTCGGGGCCGCGGGCGGCGCGATCGCCGGCGGCGGCAAGGGCGCCGGCAAGGGCGCGGCCATCGGCGGCGTCGTCGGCGCGGGCGGCGGCTCGCTCTACGGCCTCAACGAGAACAAGAAGCACGACGAGCGCTATCGTGCCGCGTACGCCAGCTGCATGCGCGCGCGTGGGTTCACGTCGTAAGCGGAGGCGACGCATGAAGGTGCTGGCCGCCGTTCTGATCGTCACCGCGATCTGGCTCGTGCTCGCCTCGGTGCGCGAGGGCCGGGGCCGCGTCGGTGTGGCCGTCGCCGGCGACAACGTCTGGATGATCGAGCAGCATGCTCCGGTCGTGCAGCTCGGCTACGACGCCGTCATCCCGGCCGGCCACCCGCTGGCGCGGCTCGCCGCCGATCGACCCGATCGCCTCGGCTGAGCCGCAAACTCCTCCGTCCGGCGCGCGCCCCGCGGTACCCTGGGGCGTGAGCAACATCAGGAGGTCTCTCACCATGACCAAGACCAACATGCGATGCTTGGCGGCCGCGCTCGCACTGGCGGCATCGATCGGCTGGATGGCGGCGCCCACGATGGCCGCCGACGATTCGAAGGTCAAGTCGGCCACGCGCCAGGTCGAGACGGGCGCCAAGAAGATCGGCGATGGCAAGCTGGGCGACGGCGTCGAGGAGACGGCCAAGGGCGTCGGCCACACCGTCGTCGAGGGCGCGAAGTTCAGCGGCGAGAAGCTCAAGGAGTCCGGCCAGGCGGCCTCGCCTCCGGCCAAGAGCGCGTGGGCGCACCTGAAGGACGGCAGCGTCAAGGAAAGCGCGAACGCGTTCGGCTCGAGCGTGAAGAGCTTCTTCACGCGGCTCTTCTCGAACTGAGCGAGCCCCGCCCGGCGAACCACCCCCGGCGCCGTCACCGGTAGGCCAGCACGCGCTCCCGTCGTCGTCGCCAGCGCACGAGGTCGGCCGTCCAGCCGCGTTCGATCTCTCGCAGCGGGCGGCCGCGCTCGAGCGCGCGCCGGATGCGGTCGGTGCCGAGCAAGATGTCGATCGGCCGCCGCCGCCGCTCGAACTCGTAGGGCGGGCGCTTCCACGCGAAGCGCCGAGGCGCCAGTCGGCGCGCCGCGGCGATCACCGCGACGCCGGTCAGGAACGGCTTGAAGGTCGTGCGGTTGGTCACGTGGATCTGCACGCCGCCGCAGAGTCGTCCCGCCCACTTGTGGAAGGTCGGCGTGAAGCGCGCGGGACGGAAGGCGACGCCCGGCAGCCGCTCTCGCGCCAGCGCGTCGGCGTACGCGTGCGCGTCGAGGTAGGGCGCGCCGACCCACTCGAACGGCCGCGTCGTCCCGCGCCCTTCCGAGAGATTGGTGCCTTCGATCAGGCAGCCGCCCGGATAGACGCGCGCGGTGTCGGGCGTCGGCATGTTCGGCGACGGCGCCACCCACGGCACGCCGGTGTCCTCCCACAGCATCGCGCGGCGCCAGCCACGCATCTGCACGACCGTCAGCTCGGGGCGCAGGCCGTGCTCGCGATGGAACCACGTCGCCAGCTCGCCGAGCGTGAGGCCGGGACGCGCCGGCAGCGGATAGAGACCGACGAACGACGCGAACGCGGGGTCCGGCACGTTGCCCTCGACGCCGGCGCCGCCGAGCGGGTTCGGCCGGTCGAGCACGACCACGGCGACGCCGGCGCGCGCGCACGCACCCATGGCGAGGGCCAGCGTCCACTGGAAGGTGTAGTAGCGCGAGCCGACGTCTTGAAGATCGACGACGAGGGTGTCGAGCCCGGCGAGCATCGGCGGCGTCGGCTCCCGCGTGGCGCCGTAGAGGCTGATCACCGGGAGTCCCGTGACGGGATCGCGCTCGTTCGCGATCGTGGCGTGATCTTGTGGCGCGCCCCAGATTCCGTGCTCGGGCGCGAACAGTCGCGCCAGGCGCACGCCGCGCGCGTCGGCGAGCAGCGTCGCCGCGTGCTCGAGGCGACGGTTCACCGACGCCTGGTGGCTGAGCAGGCCGATGGCGCGGCCCCGGAGGCTCGAGAGGTGATCGCGCAGGAGGACGTCGAGGCCGGTCAGGACGGCGGGCACGCTGCCGATGGTAGCGCAGCCGGTGATACCATGCGCGCCATGGCGCGCGGCCTCCGCTATGAGCGGCTCGCCACCGAGCGGGCCAACCGCGCGAGCGCGCGCCTGGACCGTCTCGACGCCCGCCGCATCGCCGCGCTGATGAATCGCGAGGACGCGCGCGCCGTGCGCGCGGTCGGGCGCGTCGCGCGCGAGATCGCCGCCGCCGTCGATCTGATCGTCGCCGCCCTCGGCGCCCGCGGGCGGCTGATCTTCGTCGGCGCCGGCACCAGCGGCCGGCTCGGTGTGCTCGAGGCCGCGGAGTGCCCGCCGACGTTCGGCACGCCGCCGAGCCGCGTGCAGGGGATCATGGCGGGCGGCCGCGCCTCCGTCTTCCGCTCGCGCGAAGGGGCCGAGGACGACGCACGGGCGGGCGCACGCGCCGTACGAGCCCGCGCGCGCGCGGGGGACGTGGTGGTCGGCGTGTCGGCGAGCGGCGTCACACCGTTCGTGCGGGGCGGACTCGCCGCCGCGCGACGCGCCGGCGCCCGGACCGTGATCGTCACGTGCAGCCGCGCGCGCGGCGTCAGCGCGAACGTCGTCATCGCGCCGGCGCCGGGCCCGGAGGTTCTCGCCGGCTCGACGCGGCTCAAGGCCGGCACCGCGACCAAGCTCGTGCTCAACACGCTGACCACGGCGAGCATGGCGCGCCTCGGTAAGGTCTACGGCAACCGGATGGTGGACGTTCAGCCGCGCTCGCGAAAACTGCGCGCGCGCGCGGCGCGGCTGGTGGCCGAGATCGGCGGCGTGTCGCCGGCTCGCGCGCGCCGGCTCCTGGCTGCCGCCCGCAGCCGCGTGCCCGTCGCGATCGTGATGGCACGCAGACACCTGTCCGCTGACGCCGCTGCCCGCGCCCTCCGCGTGGCGGGATCCCTGCGCCCGGTCATTGAACGCGACGGCGGTCAGGCCCGCTTCCCGCGGCGCTAACTATCCCCGGGGTCAGGCATCGGGTTTGCTCTCTCAGGGAGCGTGCTGTTGATCCGCTGCGCCTGGCACCCGCGATATCACGGCTATCCACGCCTGCTGGGCGTCGCGTCGTGGCGCGGGCTGTCTGTGCACTTCGCTGACGGAATCTGCCCGACCTGTGCAACGCGCGTCACGCCCGACCGCACCCGGACCGTCCCGTCATCGCCGACGCCGCGCTGGCCCGGCGCCGGCCGCGCGGCCGTGCTCTTCGTGGGTGTGCCGCTGACCGCCGCGCTCGTGCTGGCCGCGACGCCCCTGTCCGAGCCGCCGGTGCCGTCTCCGCCGGCGGTCGCCGCGCTGCCGTCCGCCGCGGCCGTGCCCGCCGCCACGCACGCTCCGGACGCCGAGCCGCGCGTGTCACGCGTCGCGCTCGAGCGTGATTGCGACGAGGTCGTTCGCCGCGTCCTCGCCGCGCGCCGGTCGAACGCCCCGCGGCCCGTCGTCGTCCCCGCCCGGCCCGTCGTCGCCGCTCCCGCGCCGCGTATCGTCCCGGCGTCGCGTGTCGTAACAGTCGCGCACGTTATCGGCCGTCCGCTCGCGCCGCCCTCCGTCGTCACCGTCGCCCGCGGCGTCGAACGCGTCGGGCAGCAAGCGCCGTGATATTGGGGGGCCCCGAAATGGCCCCCCAAACCCCCCAGCGCTCGTCACGCCCCGGCGGAGCCGTGGCGTTCCTCGATCTCGCGCGCCCGGCGCCGCTGCTACGCGTGGCTGGGGCCGGCGCTGTCCTCGAAGCGCACGGGTGTCTTGCCGCGCAGGTAGTCGAAGTCGCACCCCTCGTTGGCCTGCAGCACGTGATCGAGGAATAGCCGGCCGTAGCCGCGTGAGAAGTGCGGCGGGCGCGGCGTCCAGGCTGCCTTCCGCCTCGCCAGCTCCTCGTCGCCGACGCGCAGCGTGAGCGTGCGTCGGGGCACGTCGAGCTCGATCTCGTCGCCGTCGCGCACGAGGGCCAGCGGCCCGCCCACCGCCGACTCCGGCGCCACGTGCAGGACGACGGTGCCGTACGACGTCCCGCTCATCCGGGCATCCGAGATGCGCACCATGTCCTTCACGCCGCGCTGGAGCAGCCGCGCGGGCACCGGCGCCGCGCCCCACTCCGGCATGCCGGGGGCGCCCTTGGGGCCGACGTGCTTGAGCACGAGCACGGAGGTCTCGTCGATCTTCAGACTCGGATCGTCGATGCGCTCGTGGAGATCGGCGTGGTCCTCGAACACGACCGCGCGCCCGCGATGCGTGAGGAGCTGCGGCGACGCGGCGGAGACCTTGATCACCGCGCCGTCGGGGCACAGGTTGCCGGTGAGGATCGCCAGCCCGCCCTCGGGCGCCAGCGGCACGCCGAGCGGGCGGACGACGTCGTCGTTCCAGCAGCGCGCGTCGCGCACGTTGTCGGCCAGCGACCGGCCGTTCACCGTCGGCGCCTCCGCGTGCAGCAGCGGCAGCAGCTCCTTCAGCACGACCGGCAGCCCGCCCGCGTAGAAGAAGTCCTCCATCAGGTATTTCCCCGACGGCCGCAGGTTGAGGAGAAACGGCGTGCCGCGCGACAGCTCGTCGAAGCGCCGGAGCGTGAGCGGCACGCCGGCGCGCCCCGCCAGCGCGAGCAGGTGAATCACCGCGTTCGTCGAGCCGCCCACGGCCATGAGCGTGCGGATGGCGTTGTCGAAGGCGCGGACGCTGAGGATCTCCGACGGCCTGGGCCCGCCCGCCGTCGCCATCTCGACGGCGCGGCGCCCGGCCAGCTCGGCCTGCGCCAGCCGCCGCGAGTCGGGCGCGGGAATGGCCGCGTTGCCCGGCAACGTCATCCCGAGCGCCTCCGCCATCGAGGCCATCGTGGAGGCGGTGCCCATCACCATGCAGTGGCCGGCCGAGCGCGACATGCACGACTCCGCCTCGCAGAGCTCCTCGTCGGTGAGCCGGCCCGCGCGCCGCTCGGCCCACAGCCGCCAGAGATCGGTGCCGGAGCCCAGCTCCTCCTGCCGCCACTTGCCACGCAGCATCGGCCCGCCGGTGACCATGATGGCCGGCACGTCGGCGGAGGCGGCGCCCATCAGCATGGCCGGCGTCGTCTTGTCGCAACCCGAAAGCAGGACGACCGAATCGAGCGGATACGCGCGAATGCACTCTTCGACGTCCATGGCCATGAGGTTGCGAAACAGCATCGTCGTCGGCTTCATGAGGACTTCGCCGAGCGAGATCGTCGGGAACTCGAGCGGGAACCCGCCCGCCGACAGCACGCCGCGCTTCACGGCCTCGGCGACCTGGCGCAGGTGGGCGTTGCAGTTGGTCAGCTCCGACCACGAGTTCGCGATGCCGATGACGGGCCGGCCGTCGAACATCAGGTCGCTGAAACCTTCGGTCTTGAGCCACGAGCGAGTGGCGAAACCGTCGAGGTCCATGCGCCCGAACCAGTTGCGGCTTCGCAGGGTGTGTGTTGTCATGTGTCCCTCCGGGGCACCGATTATATCGACGGAGGAGTGCATGGCTCGGCTCGAGGGAAAGGTTGCGATCGTCACGGGCGGCGGCAGCGGCATCGGGCGCGGCATCGTGCTGGCGATGGCGAAGGAAGGCGCCGACATCGCGATCCCCGACATCCAGGTGCTCAACGCCGAGAAGGCGGCCGACGAAGTGAAGGCGCTCGGCCGCAGGGTGCTGGCGATGAAGTGCGACGTCACCAGCACCTCGGACGTCAAGTTGATGGTGGACCGCACGCGCGACGTGCTCGGCCGCATCGATGTGCTCGTGAACAACGCGGGCATCGCCTCGCCGCCCGGCATGCCGTTCACCAACAACACCGAGGAGGACTGGGACCGCACCTTCGCCGTGAACACCAAGTCCGTGTTCCTGACCTGCAAGGCCGTCACGCCGTACTTCCTCGAGCGCAAGGCCGGGCGCATCATCAACATCGCGTCGATCGCGGGGCCGCTGGCGGCGGTGACCATGCCGGCGTACAGCGTGGCCAAGCAGGGCGTCATCACCTTCACGCGCGTGGTGGCCAAGGAGCTGGCCCCCGCACCGGATTACCGTGAACGCGATCTGCCCGGGCGTGCTCTACACCGAGTTCTGGCAGAAGCTCGCGCAGCACATCGCCGATACCAACCCCGCGTTCAAGGGGATGACCGCGCGCCAGGTCTTCGAGAAGCGCGTGAGCGACATCGTTCCCATGAAGTGCGAGCAGACGCCGGAGGACATCGGCAACGCCGCGGTGTTCCTGGCCTCCGACGAGGCGCGGTATATCACGGGCCAGGCTTTGATGGTGGATGGTGGCTGCGTGATGTGGTGATGAGGTAGCGATGGATTTCGAGTTTAGTGAGAGGGAAGAGGCGTTTCGGAAGGACGTGCGGGCGTGGCTCGAGGCCAATGTGCCGGATGAGCTGCGCGGCAAGGCGTTCGCGTCCTCGCGGGCGGACGTCGACGAGGTGCGGCGGCTGCGCGCCTGGCAGAAGACGATGTGGGAGGCGGGTTACGTCGGCATGAACTGGCCGAAGGAGTTCGGCGGCCGCGGCGCCCCGCTCACCGAGCAGATCATCCTCTTCCAGGAGATGGCGCGCGCGGAGTCGCCGCAGTTCGTCAACCGCGGCGGCCTCTCGATGCTGGGCCCCACGCTGATGAAGTACGGCACCCCCGCGCAGCAGCGGCGGCATCTGCAGAAGATCCTGACCGCCGACGAGCTGTGGTGCCAGGGGTTCTCGGAGCCGAACGCCGGCTCCGACCTCGCCAATCTGCAGACACGCGCCGTGCTCGAGGACGACGCGTTCGTCGTCAACGGCCAGAAGGTCTGGACGTCGATGGCCCACGTCGCCGACTGGTGCTTCCTGCTCGTGCGCACCGATCCGGATGCCGCGAAGCACAAGGGCATCAGCTTTCTGCTCGTGGACATCAAGACGCCGGGCATCACCATCCGGCCGCTGCGCCAGCTGACCGGCGAGGCGGAGTTCAACGAGGTCTTCTTCGACAACGTGCGCGTGCCGAAGGACAACCTCGTCGGCAAGCTGAACGAGGGCTGGGCGGTCGCCATCACCACGCTGGCCTACGAGCGCGACGTGCTGACCTTCATCCGCCACATTGCGCTCCGCAACGCGCTGCACCGCTTCGTCCGGCTGGTGAAGGAGCGCCAACGCGGCGGCGATCTGCTCGTGCGTCAGAAGGTCGCAGCGCTCTGGATCGGCGAGCAGGCGCTGCAGATGAACGCCTACCGCAGTCTCACCAGAATTCTGCGCGGCGGGGAGCCCGGGCCCGAGGGCTCGACCTCCAAGCTCTTCTGGAGCCAGATCGATCAGGAGCTGGCGCAGGCGGCCACCGACGTCATCGGGCCCTACGCACAGATCGCCGAGGGCTCCGAGTGGGCGCCCGACGACGGGCAGTGGGAGTTTTACGAATTGCTCGCCCGCGCGAGCGGCATCCGCGCCGGAACGACCGAGATCCTCAAGAACATCCTGGGCGAGCGCGTGCTCGGCCTGCCGAAGGACTGACCATGAGCGACCTCCTCTACGAGAAGAAGGACAAGATCGCGACCATCACGCTGAACCGCCCCGACAAGCTCAACGCGTTCACGGGGCCGATGATCGAGGCGTGGGCGAAGTCGCTCGCCGACGCGCAGGCCGATCCCGACGTCAACGTCGTGGTCGTCACCGGCGCCGGGCGCGCCTTCTGCGCGGGCGGCGACGTCGCGCGCATGGGCCAGGGCGAGCCGACGCAGCTCGACCACAAGAACATGCTCTGGGAGGGCGTTCACCGAGTCCCGAAAACTCTCGAGACGCTCGACAAGCCGGTGATCGCCATGGTCAACGGCCTCGCCGTCGGCGCCGGCATGGGCATGACCGTGATGTGCGACGTCCGCATCGCCGCGCAGTCCGCGCGCTTCTCGACCGGCTACGTGCGCGTGGGCCTGGTGCCCGGCGACGGCGACACGTTCTTCCTGCCGCGGCTCGTCGGCCCCGCCAAGGCGCTGGAGCTGCTGTGGACGGCGGACTTCATCGAGGCGCCGGACGCGCTGCGCCTGGGCATCGTGCAGCGCGTGGTGCCGGACGCCGAGCTGCGCGACGCCACCTATACCTTCGCGCGGCAGATCGCCGACGGCCCGCAGATCCCGATCCGGATGATCAAGCGGCTCGTCTACCAGTCCATGAAGCTCGACCTGCGCACGCATCTCGACCTCGTCTCGTCCCACATGGCCATCGTGCGCCAGAGCGACGACCACAAGGAAGGCGTGGCGGCGTTCAAGGAGAAGCGCGCCCCGAGGTTCCAGGGGCGCTGAGGGCTCACCGCACGCGGTAGGCCGTGTACTCCTGCTGCGCGGCGATCTTCTCGCGCGCGGCGGCGCCCCAGTACTTCTCGACGAGGTAGAGCCCGAGGTCGAGCGACGAGGCCACCCCGCCCGCGGTGACCACGCGCCCGTCCTCGACGATGCGCCGATCGGTGACGACCTCGCGGCAGAGCGGCTTCAGCGCGTCGAACGCGTTGTGGTGCGTCGTCGCGCGGAGGCCCTTCAGGTAGCCCGCCGCACCCAGGAGCAGCGAGCCCGTGCACACGGAGGCGAGCGGTCGCGTGTCGCCCCACGTCGCGAGGTACTGCACGAAGCGCGCGTCGTGCATGAGCGTGCGCGTGCCGACGCCGCCCGGCACGAACAGCAGGTCGTAGCCCGCGAGAGCCGGGTACACGGCCTGTGCCTGCACGACGAGCCCGCTGTCGTCGGCAACCTCGGGCTCGGTGCCGACGATGGTCACGCTCACGCCCGGCGCGACGCCCATCGGCGCCACGCGGCGGAGCGCGTCGTACACGCCGATGAGGTCGAGGAACGTCAGCTTCGGGAAGGCGAGCAGCGCGAACCGCCGCGGCGTCATCGCGGGACCTCGGCGATGCCCGCCAGGTGGCGCTGCGCGAGCTTCTGGTAGCCCTGCGGATTCGCCTTCACCCAGAACTCGGCGGGGGTACCGGCGAGTGGGCCCTTCACCTTGGCGGGCGTGCCCATGGCCAGCATGCCGTCGGGCACCTCCGTCTCCGGCGTGACGAGCGCGCCGCCCGCGACCATCGCGCGCACCCCGATGCGCGCACCGTCGAGCACCGTGCTGCCGTTGCCGACGAGGGCCTCCTCGCCGAGCCAGGCGGCGTGGATGGTGCAGTTGTGGCCGACGGTGGCGCCGCGGCCGATCTCGACGCCGGCGCGCGCCGTCACGTGCACGACGGAGCAGTCCTGCACGTTGGCGCCGGCGCGCACGAGGATCGGGTTCAGGTCGCCGCGCAGCACGGCGTTGTACCAGACCGAGGCGCGCTCCTCGATCGTGACGTCGCCGATGAGGACGGCCGTCGGCGCGATGAATGCGGTCGGATGCACGTTCGGACGCTTGCCTTCGAAGCTGAAGAGTGGCATGGGCTCGATCCTCGCAGTATGCTCGACGTTGAGCTTCATCTTATATGACGCCCCGCATCGCTGCCGTTGCCACCGCCGTGCCGCCCTATCGTTACACGCAGGCGCAGATCCTGGCGCTCGCCGGGTATGCCGACGAGCGCCGGCGCGGGTTCTTCGCGGCCAGCGACATCGAGGGCCGCCACCTCTGGATCGATCCCGCGCGCTTCACGCCGAACGAGACGGTGGACGAGCTCAACGCGCGGTTCTGCGAGGGCGCGCTGGCACTGGCGGAATCGGCCGCACGCGCGACGCTGGCGCGCGCGGGCTGGACGCCGGAGGATCTGGACTTCATCGCCACCACGACGTGCACCGGACGGCTCACGCCGAGCCTTGACGCCCATCTGGTCGCCCGCCTCGGCTGCCGCGCAGAGGTCCAGCGCGTGCACGTAGGCGACACCGGATGCGCCTCCGGGATGGTCGCGCTGCAGCAGGCGTGGAATCACCTGCAGGCCTTTCCCCGGCACCGCGCGCTGGTGACCGCCGTCGAGATCTGCTCGGCGGCGTATTTCCTCGACGATCGGCTGGAGAGCGCCGTCGCCCACGCCATCTTCGCCGACGGCGCGGGCGCGGTGGCGCTCGGCGGCGACGACGCGCGTGGGCCCGCGATCATCGGGCACCGCACGGTGTTCAGCTCCGAGCACCTTCCCGCGATGGGCTTCGAGTATCCGGGTGGCCGGCCGCGCGTCGTGCTCTCCAAGGAGGTCCGACGCATCGGGGCCTCGATGATGGGTCAGATGGCGCGCGCGCTCATGGAGACCCAGGGCCTCAAGCGCGACGACATCGCGCACTGGGTGCTGCACTCTGCGGGGCGCCGCGTGCTGGACCGCGCGCGCGACCTGCTCGACCTCACCGATGCCCAGATGGCCCACGCACGCGCGGTCCTGCGCGAGCACGGCAATATGTCCTCGGCGACCATCCTCTTCGTCCTCGAGCGACTGCTGCGCCTCGAGCATCCCGTGCCAGGCGACTGGGGACTCATGATCGGCCTCGGCCCCGGATTCGCGGCCGAAGGCGCGCTGCTCCGCTGGTGATGCGGCGGGCGGAGGGCGCGCGCGAATATCTCGACGGCCGTGTGCCTCCGGCCGATCTCGCCGCCAGCCTCGGCGACCTCGATCGCCTCAACGCCTGGTTCGGGGGCCACGCGCTGTCGCTCGCGCGGGTGCGGCGCGTCGCGGCGCGCGCACCGCGCGAGCGCACGCTGCGCATCGTCGACGTGGGCGGCGGCGACGGTGCCTTCGCGCGCCGCGTGGTGCGCTGGGCGCGCCGCGCGGGGCGGCGCGTGCGCGTGCTCGTCGTCGATAACGATGCGGAGACGGCACGGCTGGCCATCGCGGCGTGCGCCGCGTACCCGGACATCGCGGTCCTGCGCGCCGACGCCACCGCGCTGCCGCTGGCGGCGGGCGCGGCCGACGTCGTTCACGCGGGGCTCACGCTCCATCACCTCGAGCCCGAGGCGGCCGTGTCGGCGCTGCGCGAGATGCGCCGCGCGTGCCGCGGCCGGGTGGTGGTGAACGACCTTGCCCGCACGCCGCTGGCGCTCGGTCTCGTCTGGCTCGCCACGCGGCTGCTGCCGGTGCACCCGATGTCGCGCCACGACGGGCCGCTCTCCGTGCGGCGTGCCTACGCGCCCTCGGAGCTCGGCGATCTGTTCGGCGCCGCCGGCGTCACGCGGGCGACGGTCACGCGCTATCCGTGGCTCGCGCGGCTCGTGGTGGAGGCCACATGACGCGCGCCGCCGACGTCCTGGTCGTCGGCGCCGGGCCCGCCGGGGCGGCGACGGCCATCCTGCTCGCTGAGCAGGGGCTGGCCGTGACCGTGCTCGAGCGCGGCCCGCGCGCGCGGCCCAAGGTCTGCGGCGAGTACCTGAGCCCCGAGGCCGGCCGCGTCCTCGACCGGCTAGGTGCGCTGAAGGTGCTCGACGCGGGCGGCGCCGTCGCGCTGGCCGGCATGCGCATCACCGCCCCCGATGGCACCGTGCTCACCGGCCGTTACGGCGCCGTCGGCGACTTCCGCCCGTACCGAGAGCAGGCGATCGGCGTCTCCCGCGCCACGCTCGACGGTGCCCTGCTCGACCGCGTGCGCGCGCAGCCGGTGGATCTCTACCTCGGGGTGCGGGTGACCGACGTCGTGGTCGAGCACGGCGACGTGGTGGGGGTCGTTGGCGTGGACGCCGCGGGCGCCCGGGTGGAGATGCGCGCGCGCGTCGTGGTGGCCGCCGACGGCCGCGCCTCGGCGATCGCGCACGCGCTTGGCTGTCGCCATCCGCATCGGCTCGCCCGGATGGCCCTCGTCACCTACGTCGTCGGCGTGCCGGACTGCCGCGACGTCGGAGAGATCTTCGTCGACCCGCCCGACTACGCGATCCTGAACCCGCTCGCGCCCGACCGCGTCAACCTGAGCCTCGTGGTGCCGCTCGCCCATGCGGCGCCGTGGCGGTCGCGCCTGGAGGATTTCTTCGCCGCGCGGGTGAAGCAGCTGCCGCACCTGGCGCGGCGGCTGGCCGGCGCACGGCGCGTGGCGCCGCTTGCGTCGATGGGACCGCTCGCGTATCGCGTGACGCCGCCGCGCGAGGGCGGCGTGCTCTTCGTCGGCGACGCGGCGGGCTTCTACGACCCGTTCACCGGTGAGGGGATCTTCACCGCGCTGCGCTCCGCGGAGCTGGCGGCGGACACGCTGGCCACCGCGCTGCGCGCCGGCGACGTCTCGGCGGCGGCCCTGGCCGCCTACGGACGGGCCCGCCGCGCCGCCTTCGCCGACAAGGAGCGCGTGACGCGCGCGCTGCAGGCGCTCATCGGCCGCCGTCGTCTGGCGAATCTCGCCGCGCGGTGGCTCGCGGCCCGGCCGCGCCTGCTCGACACGCTCCTCGGCGTGATCGGCGACTACGTGCCCCCGCGCGCGCTGCCGCGCCTGCTCTTGTCGTAGAATCCCGGGCCATGGCCTCGCGACGCTCCGACAATCTGCCGCGCCGCTTTGCGAAGATCTACACGGCCGCCATCACCGACGTCCTGGACGAGATGGGCCTGCTGCGGCAGACGCTGCCGCACGCGATCCAGCCGCTCACCGCCGACATGCGGCTGGCGGGCTACGCGTTCACCGCGCGCGGCCGCACGCACCGCGGCTCGCCGCGCGAGCGCGACGCCACGCTGCGAAAGTTCCTGGCCATGCTCGGCGCGGTGCCCGCCGACTCGGTGCTGGTGCTGGCCGCCAACGACCAGGAGGCCGCGCACTTCGGCGAGCTGTCGGCGGAGTGGTTCCGTGCGCGAAAGGTCCGCGGCGCCGTGATCGATGGCAGCACGCGCGACGCCGCTTCCATCGCGCGCACCCGCTTTCCGACCTTCGTGCGCTATCGCAGTCCTCAAGATTCGGTGCCGCGCTGGCGCGTGACCGACTGGGGCCAGCCCCTGACGGTCGGCGGCGTGCGCGTGAGCCTCGGCGACATCGTGGTGGGCGACCTCGACGGCGTGGTGGTCGTGCCGCGGCGCGTGGCGCACGAGGTGCTGCAGCGCTGCGAGCGGCTGGTGGGCACGGAGAACAAGGTGCGCACCGCCGTCAAGCGCGGGATGACGCCGCTGGCCGCCTACGAGAAGTTCGGGGCTTTTTAGATGGGGGGCCCCGAAATGGCCCCCCAAACCCCCCAGCGCTCGTCGCGCCCCGGCAAAGCCGTGGCGCGCCTCGATTACCCTCAGCCGCGGACGACGTCGGCGATGGCGCGGGCGAGGACCAGCGGGTCGAGTGGCTTTGTCACGTGGCGTTGGTAGCCGGCGTCGGCGATCCGGCCCGAGTCGGTGCCCATCGCGTAGGCGGTCAGCGCGATGCCCGGCACCTGACCGCCTTGCTCGGCGGGCCGCGCGCGGACCTGCCGGATGAGATCGTAGCCGTCGATGCCGGGCATGCCGATGTCGCTGACGAGCACGTCGGGCACCTCGCGCTCGAAGGCGCGCAGCGCGGCGGCGGCGTCGGCGGCGCTCACGACGGTCGCCCCCCACTGCCCGAGCGCCGTCGCGAACAGCTCGAGCGTGTCCCTCTCGTCGTCCACGAGAAGGACGCGGACGCCCGTCAGGTCCGGCTCCATCGACGTCGCGGAGCGCGGCGTCCGGCTCCCGGCAGCCTGGCTCGTCACCGGAGGCGCCTCGGCGGGCAGGCGAAGCGTGAACGTCGCGCCCTTCCCCGGGCCTTCGCTCGCGGCCACCACACTGCCGTGATGCATCGCGGTGAGGTGACGCACGATCGCCAGGCCGAGGCCGAGTCCGCCCTGCGAGCGCCGGCTCGACGCGTCGCCCTGCTGGAATCGCTCGAAGATGCGGGGCAGGACCTCGGGCGCGATGCCGATGCCGGTATCGCGCACCTCGATGGTGACCGCGTCCGGCTCCGCGCGCACGGCGACGTCGACCCGGCCGCCCTTCGGGGTGAACTTGACGGCGTTGGAGACCAGGTTCGAGACGACCTGTTGCAGGCGGGCGGCGTCGCCGGCGATGGGCCGGAGCGTTCCCTCGACGCTCGCGCGCACCTCGATGCCCTTGGCGAGGGCGGCGCTGCGGACGGCGTCGAGCGCGCCGTCCACGATCCGCGAGACATTGACGACGCCAATCTCGAGGCTGAGCTTGCCGGACACGATTCTCGAGACGTCGAGGAGATCGTCGACCAGCTGTGCCTGCATCCGGGTGTTGCGAACAACGACGTCGAAGGCGCGCCGCGCCTTCTCGGTGGCGAGGTCGTCGGGGCGCAGCATGCTGCTCCAGCCGAGCATCGCGGTGAGCGGCGTTCGCAGCTCGTGCGAGACGACGGCCAGGAACTCGTCCTTCGCGCGGTTGGCCGCCTCGGCCGCGGTGCGGGCCGCCCGCTCACTGCGCAGGAGGTCCTGCCGCGCGCGCTCGGCGAGCTTCGCGTCCGTCACGTCGGCCACGATGCAGACGGCGCCCTCGGCGCCACCGTCGGCGTCCCGGACGGGGTCGATCCTCATGCGTAGCCAGCGCCCGCCGCGCTCGAGCTCGTAGATCACGCGCGATGCGGGCCCCACGTTGGTGTCGAGCCCGGCGATGATGTCACGCAGCCGGCGGCCGGCGAGTGCGCCGCTCTCGATGCCGGCGAGGCGCGCGAAGACGGCGTTGGCGCGCAGGATGCGGCCGTCGGCGTCGAGCAGACAGACGCCGTCGCTGATGGCCTCGAACGTCTGCTCCCAGTGCCAGGCGGCCGTCCGCACCTTCGCCTCGGCGCGGTACGCGCGCTCGAGCGAGCGGACGGTCGCCAGCAGGACCTCCGGCTCGAGCGGCTCGATCAGGTAGCCGTCGGCACCCTGGTCCAGGCCGCGCACCTGGTCGTCGGTGCCGGCGGAGGACGCGGTCATGTGGACGACCTGGATGATCGCGAGATCGGGATCCCCCTTGATCTGCTTGCACACCTCGAAGCCGGTGATGTCGGGGAGGTTGACGTCGAGGAGCACGAGCTGCGGGCGCTCGCGGCGCACCGCCTCCAGCGCCTGCCGTCCCGTCATCGCCTCGGCCACCTCGTAGCCGGCCTGGCGCAGGATCTTGCTCCGCGAGTACAGCGCCGCCCGGTAGTCGTCGACGTTGAGGATCTTGAATGCGGTCTCGGTCGTCACGCCGCGAACCCTACTTTCTCGAGCGCTTTGTGGATCTCCGCCGCCGCCCCGCCCGAGGCGTACGACTCCTTGGAGAGGACGGCCGCGGCGCGGGCGAGCTCCCGGCGCTCCTCGGGCGTCAACACCTTCGCCGTGTTCATGACGATCGGGATGTCGCGGGTCGCCGGATCGGACGACAGCTCGCGCAGGACGTCGAGACCGGAGAATCCCGGCATCACGACGTCGCAGAAGATCACGTCGGGTCGGTCGCGGCGAGCCATCGCCACCCCCTCGGCGCCGTTCGACGCCTCCACGACGGCGCACGGAAAATCGCGGAGCACGCCCCGCAGCAGGTACCGGGACACGGGATCGTCGTCGATGATGAGGACCTGGCGCCGGCGCCGCCCGGTGGTGAACGCGCGCAGCGACTCGAGGAGCCAGTCGCGGTCCACCGGCTTCTGCGCGAAGGCGCGCGCGCCCAGGGCCAGCGCTTTGCTGTGGTCATCGACGTCGGTGACGACGAGAACGGGCAGGCTCTTCGTCGCCTCGTCGCGTCCGAGCTCGGCCAGGAAGGCCCAGGCGTCCTCGCCGCGCAGCAGGATGTCGAGGATGGCGGCGCGGAACTCGACCTGTGAGACCGCGCGTCGCGCCTCGCCCACCGAGCGCGCGTGGAGCAGCTGGAACTCCGTGTGGCGCAGCAGCGTCTGATACACGAGCACGGTCTCCGGGTTGTCCTCCAGGAGGAGGATCGGCACCTTGCCCGGCGCCACCCGCCACTCCACGGTCACCGGCGTCTCCCCCGGCGTGGTCGCCGGCGGCGCATAGACGAACGGCATCGTCGCCGAGAACGTGGACCCGACACCGGGGGTGCTGTGCACGGCCACGGAGCCGCCGAGCAGGTGCGCGAGCTTTCGGGTGAGCGGCAGGCCCAGCCCCGTGCCCCTCACCACCCGCTGCAGCCGGCTCTCGACCTGGGTGAACTCCTGGAAGATCGCCTCGTGGTCCTCGGGCGCGATGCCGATGCCGGTGTCGGCCACGGCGAACACCACCGCGCGGCCGTCCTCGCTCGGGCGCGCGCTCACGCGCACCTCGCCGCGCTCCGTGAACTTGAGCGCGTTCGAGATGAAGTTGCGCAAGATCTGCGAGACCTTCGCCTCGTCGGTGTGCAGCGCCGGCAGCGCGTTGACGTCATCGAAGGCGAGGGTCAGCGACTCGTTGACCAGCAGCGGCCGCAGCATGCCGCGCAGCGCGCCGAAGAGGTTTTCCACCGTGAACTCGACGGGGCGGATGACGATCTTGCCCGCCTCGATCTTCGCCGTGTCGAGCAGATCGTTGACCAGCTCGAACAGGTCCTCGGCGGCGCGGCGGATGAAGCCGATCTGCGTCGCCTGCTCGTGGCTCAGGGGCCCGTCGGCGTGATCGAGGAGCAGCCGCGAGAGCGCCAGGATCGAGTTCAGCGGTGTGCGGAACTCGTGGCTCATGTTCGACAGGAAGCGCGACTTCAGGTCGTCGGCGCGGCGGAGATGGTCGGCTTTCTCGTCCAGCTCCGCGTAGAGCGCCACCACGCCGCGGTTCGTGTCCTCCAGCTCGGCGTTGAGCCGCACCAGCTCGTCCTGCCGCCGGCGCAGCTCCTCGAGCATCCGCAGCAGCTCCTGGTTCTGCTGCTGCACCTCCTCGACGGCGTCGCGCGGCGTCTGCTTCGCCAGCGACTCGGCGATCCGGGCGGCGGCGGCCGGCGTCACCATGTCGGCGCGCCGCGGCATGAGCTTTCTCAAGATCACGCTCGTGCCGCGGCCCGGCGCCGAGTCGATGTCGAACGCGTCCATGAGGCGCTTGGCGCCGATGATGCCGAGGCCCATGCCCGTGGAGGACTGGTACCGGCCGCTCAGGATCGTGTCGAGCTCGGCGATGCCGGGCCCGCGATCCCAGACGCGGATGGTGAAGATCTGGGGCCGCGTCTGGCCTTCCACGGAGAAGTCGATCCGCCCACCGCCGCCGTAGCCGACGGCGTTGCGCGCGATCTCGGACACCGCGGTGGCGATCCGTGTCTGATCTTGAGGGTCGAAGCCGAGCAGCGCGGCCAGCTGGCGGGCGCGCTGGCGGCCGCCGACGACATCGTGCTCGCGCGACACGGTCACGGACAGCAGCGGCAGGCTCACGCCGCCAGCTCTTTGCAGACGACGACCGTGGCGTCGTCGCGGCCGCGCGTGAAGTCGCGATAGAGCACGCCGGCGATCAGACTGGGATGGCGCTGCAGGAGGCCGGGATACGTCGACAGCGAGAGGTGGCTGGTGAGACCGTCGGAGTAGAGGATGACCGCGGCGTCGCGGGCCCAGGGGTAGCTGAACTCCGGGAGGCGCGCCGCGCTCACGCCCGCGGTGCCGTCGCGCGACACCATCTGGCGCGTGGTCTCGGGAGTCACGATGGCGCCCCCGATGTTGCCGAGCCCGGCGAAGCGGACGACGCCGCGCGCGGCGTCGATGTCCGCGACGGCGGCGGCGGCGCCGCGCGTGCTGCGCAGCGCGTGGTGCACGTCTTGAAGGCGGTTGGCAGGCGACGGGTCACGCGAGCCGAGAAACGCGGCGACGGCCGCGCGCGAGGCCTCGGCGGCGCCCGGGCCGTGGCCGAGCCCGTCGGCGACGAGGATCATCGTGCCGTCGATCCGCGGCTGCGCCGCCCACGCGTCGCCGCAGACGTCCTCGCCGGGCTTGGCGATGGCCAGCCCCTCGGTGCGAAGCCCCTTGGGGGCGGCGGCCGGTGTTCGCCGCGCGCCCACGCGCGCGAGGACGGCGGTGCCGGCACCCGCGCGCGAATAGATGTCGAAGGTGCTCGACAGGCGGTAGAGCGCGCCGAACCCCGTGCCCGGGCTGCCGGCCGTCGAGTAGCCATCGGCGAGGCTCCGGGCGATGTCGGCGATACCGGCCCCGCGATCGAGGGCCAGGACCTCGATCACCGGCGTATCGCCGGCGGCGAGCACGCGGACGAGGAGCTGGCCGCCGCGCGCGTGCTTGACGATGTTCGTGCCGGCCTCCGTGACGACGAGCGCGAGCCGGCCCCCGCATTCCTCGTCGAAGCCCAGCCGCGCGGCCAGCTCGAGCGCGGTCTGGCGCGCGTCGGCCACGTGGCTCGCGTGGTCCACCTCGAAGCGGAGGTCCTGGGTCATATCCATCGCGCCAGCCGTACCCACGTGCCCGTGCCGGGCTGTGAGCGGATCTCGAACTCGCTCACGAGCCGCTTGGCGCCGCCGAGGCCGAGTCCCAGGCCGCTGCCGGTCGTGTAGCCGTCGCGCATGGCCTGCGCGAGATCCCCGATTCCGGGGCCGTGGTCCTCGAACGTCAATCGCACGCCACGGCGCGGCGCGTTCTCGAGCACCTCGATCTCCACGATGCCGCCACCGCCGTAGAGGACGGTGTTGCGCGCGATCTCGCTGGCCGCCGTGACGAGCTTCGTCTGGTCCACGAGGCTGAAGCCGAGGCCCTGCGCCTGCATTCGAACGGCCTGCCTGACGGCCACGACGTCTTCCGAGCTCGCGAGCGGCAGCTTTTCAGTCCTGAGCGTTCGCATTCACTCCGTCCACGGCGGCCGGCTCGCCCAGCGCGTCGCGCAGGAGGTCCATGCCGCGCTCGACGTTGAGCGCGGTCCGCACGCCGGTGAGCGACATGCCGAGCTCGACGAGCGTGATGGCGACGGCCGGCCGCATGCCGACCACCACCGTCGCCGCGTCGAGCACCTTCGACATGGCGGCGATGTTGGCGAGCATGCGCCCGATGAAGGAGTCCACGATCTCCAGCGACGAGATGTCGATCAGCACGCCGCGGGCGTGACTCTTGACGATCTGATTGGTCAGATCGTCTTGCAGCGTGAGCGCGAGCTTGTCGTGCATGTCCACCTGGATGGAGACCAGGAGGAACTCCGCCATCTTGATGATCGGGATCCGGTCCATCAGCGGCTCAGTGCTTCGCGGGCGACGCGGACCTGGCGGAGGCGGCGCGTGTCACGGCGAAGCCCGTGCGCTGCAGGGCAACGGCGAAGGCGTCGGCCAGCGTGGCCTTCGTCGTGACCGCGTTCAGGTCGACCCCGAGATGCACGATCGTCTGGGCGATCTGGGGCCGGATGCCGCTGATGATGCAGTCGGCGCCCATCAGCCGCGCCGCCGCCACCGTCTTGAGCAGGTGCTGGGCGACCAGCGTGTCCACGGTGGGCACGCCGGTGATGTCGATGACGGCGATGGTGGCGCCCGTCTCCACGATGCTGCGCAGCAGATTCTCCATCACCACCTGCGTCCGCGCGCTGTCCAGCGTTCCGATGAGCGGCAGGCCGAGCACGCCCTGCCAGAGCTGGACGACCGGCGTGGACAGCTCCAGCATCTCGCGCTGCTGGTGGACGATGACCTCCTCGCGGCTCTTCTGGTAGACCTCGGTGGTGTAGAGCCCGAGGCGGTCGAGGGCGACGGACGTGCTCCACATCTCGTCGCCGAGGGCGTCCGGATCGCGGCCGAGCTCCTGCCGCAGCCGCGCGAAGAGCGGCTGCTTGAGGGAGAACACGAACGTCGCCGTCTCCGACGGCGAGAAGCCCTGACGCGCGCGAGTGCGCGAGAGATCCTCGAGGAAGGCGCGGGCCTCGCCCCAGTCGGCGTCGGCTCCGCTCTCGTTCTGCGCGGCCTGGCGAAAGATCGCGAGGAAGCGCCGCGAGTCCTCGCGCAGCTCCTGGTCGTTGACCAGGTCGCGGCGACGCGTCACCGCCGCCAGCTGCTGGTCGACCCACTCGTTGAGCACGTCCTTCTCGTGAGCCGCCAGGATTGTGGCCAGCCGCATCATCGTCTTCTGACTCATGCGTTCACTCCTCGAAGATGGATGCTCGTCGGGCGAGACTCCGGAGTATAGAGGCGAGGCAGAGCGAAGTCACTCCGTATGTGCACGGATTATGCAAAAAGTTTCCTATGAGCGGCTCACGCGCAACGAATCTGCGGCGACGCTAGCGGGCGCGACGGCGCGCGGCGCGGACGGGTCGCGCAGACTCGTCGTCGGCGACGGCGCCCACGCCGCCGATCTCCGGGAGACCGGCTTCCTTCAGCGGACGATTGACGCGGTCGCGGATCCACTTCGCGTCCCACCACTCGAGCGGCGTGACCGATACGCCGGAGACCAGCACCTCGAAGTGCAGATGATCGCCGATGGCCAGGCCCGTCGCGCCCGTGCGTCCCAGCTCCTGGCCCTTGGTCACCCGGTCGCCGAGCTTCACCTCGATCGACGACAGGTGCGCGTAGAGCGTCTGCAGCCCGAGCCCGTGGTCGAGGATCACGGCGTTGCCGTAGATCGTGAGCGGGCCGGCGAAGGCGACGACGCCGGCGTTGGCGGCCGGCACCGGCGACTGCTTGGTGGAGGCGAGGTCGTACCCGTAGTGGACCTGCGTGTCGACGGCGCGGCCGTCGTAGACGTACGTGCGCGTCTCCGCGAAGTTCGAGAACACCTTCGTGTTGCGCGGCTGGGTGAAGGCGCCTTCCCAGAGCGGCGTCTCGGCCGTCCTCGCCCCGATCTCGCGCTTCGTGGCCTCGGCCTGCTTGCGCTGCTCCCGGTTGATGACGAGGAAGCCGTCGAGCAGCGACTGCGCGGGCGGGCGCTGCGGCAGCAGCTCGGGCACCTTCATCTGCAAGAACGCCTCGCTGAGCTTGATCGTGTCGCGCGGGAACGCGCGCGGCTTCAGCTCGCCGGGCACGCCGCGCGTCGCCACGTTACCCGCCTCGTCGCGCGCGGTGATCGCGATCGGCGTGCCCGCCGCGTAATCGTAGGGCAGGGCCACCAGCGCGACGCGCGCCCCCTTGTCGGGCGGTCCGTACGCGAACGACGGGAATGCGCGCGGGCCAACGGTGACGTCGGTGCGCTGGGCGTCGCTCGCGCGGAAGGCGACGAGCTGGACGCCGCCGGGCGACACGTAGCGCGTGGCGGCGAGGATGTCGAGCTTCGGCGGCGTGAGGTCGATGGTGACGGGCGTGCTGACGATCGGACGCTCGCCGCGCGGGAATGGCCGCCAGAAATCGTCGCGCGCCCACACCTCCAGCGTGGCCGGGCCCTCGCGCAGACCGAGGGCGGCCGTCTGGAACGTGACGGGCAGCTCCACGCGCGGGCCGCGCGGCGTGTCGGACCTCGCCACCGTCACCGGACGCCCGCTCTGCACCACGCGGACCTCGGCGCGCGCGACGTTGCCGTGTGAGGCGTGAAGCGTCACCGTGAACGCCGGCGTGTGGCCGAGGAAGCGCGGAGCGGCCCACGACGCACGCACGTCGGGCGCCGTCTGACGCCAGCCGAGGTACGAGATCGGCGCGACGATGGCGAGGATCAGGAGGACGACGGCGAGCAACCCGGCCTTGAAGCGCGACCGCGGAGGCACGACGCGAATGATACCACGCCGTTGCTTGACACCCCCCGCCCCCCCCGCTAGATTGACGCGGTGTCCACCGTCTGGTTGATTCCCGCCTTCCCGCTCGCGGGCGCGCTCGTCAACATGGCGTTCGGACGCGTGATCGGACGGCGCGCGCACTGGATCGCGGTGCCGGCGCTGGCGGCCTCGTTCCTCGCCTCGTGCCTCGTATTCGCGCGCGTGTGGTCGGGCGCGGCGTTCACCTCGACGCTCTTCACGTGGATCGTCGCCGGCGACTTCGAGACGTCGGTGGTCGCCCTCGTCGATCCGCTCACCGGCGTCATGCTCCTCGTGGTCACCGGCGTCGGCACGCTCATCCACGTCTACTCGATCGGCTACATGCACGACGATCCGGGCTACGCGCGCTTCTTCGGGTACCTCAACCTGTTCGTGTTCTCGATGACGATGCTCGTGCTCGCCGGCAACTTCCTGCTCCTCTACGTCTTCTGGGAGGCCGTCGGTCTCTGCTCGTACTTGTTGATCGGCTTCTGGTACACGCGTGAGGCCGCGGCCGCCGCCGGCAAGAAGGCGTTCATCGTCAACCGCGTGGGCGACTTCGGCTTCGGGCTGGCCATCATGTGGATCTGGACGGCGTTCGGCACCCTCGACTACGCGGCCGTCTTCAAGGGCGCCGAGACGCTGGCGCCGGCCACGGCCACCGGCATCGCGCTCCTGCTCTTCATGGGCGCCTGCGGCAAGTCGGCGCAGGTCCCGCTGCACGTCTGGCTGCCCGACGCGATGGAGGGGCCCACGCCGGTCTCCGCGCTGATCCACGCGGCGACCATGGTGACGGCCGGCGTCTACATGGTCGCCCGCAGCCACGCGCTGTTCGAGCGCTCGGGGGTGGCCCTCGACGTGGTGCTCTGGGTCGGCGTGATCACCGCCGTCTTCGCGGCCAGCGTCGGCCTCGTGCAGACGGACATCAAGCGGGTGCTCGCGTATTCCACGGTGAGCCAGCTCGGCTACATGTTCGCCGCCCTCGGGCTCGGCGCCTACGCGGCCGGCATCTTCCACCTGGTGACCCACGCCTTCTTCAAGGCGCTGCTCTTTCTCGGCGCCGGCTCGGTCATCCATGGGCTGCACGGCGAGCAGGATCTCCGCAAGATGGGCGGGCTGGGGCCACGGATGCGCGTGACGGCGATGACGATGACGATCGGCGCGCTCGGTCTCTCCGGATTCCCCGGTCTCGCCGGCTTCTTCTCGAAGGACGAGATCCTCGCCGCGGCGTTCTTCGGCAGCCGCGCGGCGTGGGCGCTGCTGGTGGTCGGCGCGTTCATGACGGCCTTCTACACGTTCCGGCTCGTCTTCCTGGCTTTCTTCACGGGGCCACGCATGTCCAAGGACGTCGCGCACCACGCGCACGAGTCACCGCGCGTGATGACGTGGCCGCTGATCGTGCTGGCGGCGCTCACCCTGGTGGCCGGCGCCGCCGTCGGTATCCCGTTCGAGCACGGCACGCCCTTCGCGCGCTTCCTGTCGCCCGTGCTGCCCCTGCACGAGGGCGAGCACAGCGGCGCCGCCGGCATCATGCTGCTGGTGCTGTCGATGATCGTGGTGGCCGCCGGCATCCTGCTCGCGTGGTTCATGTACATGACGGGGCCGGTGAAGGCGGAGGCGATCGGCCGGCCGAAGACGGTGGTGCGCCGCCTGCTGCTGAACGCGTGGTACGTGGACTGGCTCTACGACCGCGCCATCGTGCGGCCGCTCTACGCGCTGTCGGTCTTCCTCGCGAACGCATTCGACCTCGGCGTGATCGACGGCGTCGTCAACGGCCTCGGCCGCGCGGTGGCCTGGTGGTCGGCGAGCCTGCGCCGGCTCCAGACCGGGTACGTCGTGAACTACGCGCTCACCATGCTCGCGGGCGCCGTGATCTTCGTGGCGTATTTCCTGTCGCGATGACCTCGCGATGACCCTGCCGCCCATCGGCCTGCTGACCGCCGTCACCTTCCTGCCCGCCCTCGGCGCGCTCGTCATCCTCCTGGCGGTGCCGCGCCGCCACGACGCGGCGCTGCGCTGGGGCGGACTGCTGGTGAGCCTCGCCACCTTCGCGGTCTCGCTGCCGCTGTGGGCGCAGTTCGACGCCGGCGATGCCGACATGCAGTTCGAGGAATTCCTGCGCTGGATGCCCGGGCTGGGTGTCGGCTACCACGTCGGCGTCGACGGCATCAGCGTGCTCCTCGTGCTCCTCACCACGTTCCTCATGCCGCTGGCGCTCGCCTCCGCCTGGCACGCGATCGAGGACCGGACGAAGGAGTTCATGATCGCCATGCTCCTGCTGGAGACGGGCATGGTGGGCGTCTTCGTGTCGCTCGATCTCTTCCTGTTCTTCGTGTTCTGGGAGGCGATGCTGATCCCGATGTACTTCGTCATCGGGGTGTTGGGCGGCGCCAACCGCGTCTACGCCGCGGTGAAGTTCGTCCTCTACACGATGGTGGGCTCGGCGCTGATGCTGGTGGCCATCCTCGCCCTCTACTACCAGCACGGCGCGGCCACCGGCACCTACACCTTCGACCTGCCGACGCTGACGCGGTTCGTCCTGGCGCCCGGGCGCGCGCAGACCCTCATGTTCCTCGCCTTCGGGCTCGCCTTCGCCATCAAGGTCCCGCTGTTCCCGCTCCACACGTGGCTGCCCGACGCGCACGTGGAGGCGCCGACGGCGGGCTCGGTCATCCTGGCCGGCGTGCTGCTGAAGATGGGCACGTACGGCTTCCTGCGCTTCTGCCTGCCGTTGTTCCCGGATGCGAGTGTGGACTACGGGCCGTTCGTGTACGCGCTGGCCGTGATCGGCATCGTCTACGGCGCGCTCGTGTCCACCGTGCAGCCCGACCTCAAGAAGCTCGTCGCCTATTCGAGCGTGAGCCACCTGGGCTTCGTGATGCTCGGCCTCTTCACGCTGACACCGCAGGGTCTCGTGGGCGCCGTCATCCAGATGGTCAACCACGGGCTGTCGACCGGCGCCCTCTTCCTGATGGTCGGCATGATCTACGAGCGGCGCCACACGCGGCTCATCTCGGAGTTCGGCGGGCTGTGGGCGGTGATCCCGGCCTTCTCCGCGCTCTTCCTGATCGTGTGTCTGTCGTCGCTCGGTCTGCCCGGCCTCAACGGCTTCGTCGGCGAGTTCCTGATCCTCGTCGGCGCGTTCCAGGTCGACAAGTGGCTGGCGGCCGTCGCCACCGCCGGCATCATCTTCGCCGCCGTCTATCTGCTGTGGATGTACCAGCGAGTGGCGTTCGGTGAGATCCGGCATGAGGCCAACCGCCGGCTCAGCGATCTCACGCCGCGCGAGTGGGCGGTGCTGGTGCCCGTGCTGGTCCTCATCGTCTGGATCGGCGTCTACCCCAAGGCGTTCACGTCCAAGACGGAGGCCTCCGTGCAGGCGCTCATCGCCCAGGTGGAGAGCAAGGCGAGCGTCGCACGAAGCACGACCGCGCCGGTCTCGCGGCTCTCGCTCCGATGATCCCGGCGCCGCCGATCGCCCTCGGCGCGCTCCTGCCCGCGCTGATCGTCTTCGGCGCCGGCGCGCTCGTGCTGCTGCTCGACCTGCTGCCGCCGCGCACGAAGGATCACCTGGGCGGCGTGGCGCTGGCCGGCATCGTGCTCGCGCTCCTCGCCTCGGTGTGGCTGTGGGCGGGGGGCACCGACGTCCGTGCGTTCCGCGACATGGTGCTGCTCGACCGCTATGCGCTCTTCTTCCATTTCGTGATCTGCTACGCGGCCGCCCTCGCCGTGCTGCTCTCCATCGACTACCTGCGGCGCAACGGCGTGGAGTCGGGCGAGTATTACGCGCTGCTGCTCTTCTCGACGACCGGCATGCTGCTGCTGGCCTCGGCCGGCGATCTGCTGGTGGTGTTCCTCGGCATCGAGCTGATGTCGCTCTCGCTCTACGTGCTGGCCGGGCTCTTCAAGATGCGCCTGGCCTCGGGCGAGGCGTCGATGAAGTACTTCCTGCTCGGGGCCTTCGCCACCGGCTTCCTGCTCTACGGCATCGCGCTGATCTACGGCGCGACGGGCTCGACCAACTTCGACCGCATCGCCGCCGCCGCGGGCGCGCGCCCGCGCGACACCCTGCTGACGATCGGTCTCGGCCTGCTCCTGGTCGGCTTCGGCTTCAAGATCTCGTCGGTGCCGTTCCACATGTGGGCGCCCGACGTCTACGAGGGCGCGCCGACCTCGGTCACGGCGCTGATCGCGACGGGCAGCAAGGCGGCGGCCTTCGCCGCGCTGATCCGCGTGCTGACGGTGGCCCTCCGGGCCGCGCAGCCGGACTGGAGCGTGCTGCTGTGGGCGGTGGCGGCGGTGACGATGACCGCCGGCAACGTGATCGCCATCGCCCAGTCGAACCTCAAGCGCATGCTGGCCTACTCGTCCATCGCGCACGTCGGCTACATGCTGGTGGGGCTCGTGGCGGGCGGCGCGGCCGGCGCGGGGGCCGTCCTCTTCTATCTGCTCGCGTACACGTTCACCACCGCCGGTGCCTTCGGCGCCATCCTCCTCGTCGAGCGCTCCGACGGCGAGGCGGTGGAGGTGGGCGATTACGCCGGGCTCGCGCGGCGCAACCCGGTGCTGGCGGCCACGCTGGGCCTCTTCCTGCTCTCGCTCGTCGGCATCCCGCCCCTCGCCGGGTTCGTCGGCAAGTTCTACCTGTTCGGCTCCGCCGTCCGCGCCGGCTACGTCTGGCTGACCGTGCTCGGCGTGCTGAACTCGGCGATCGCCGCCTACTATTACCTCCGCGTCATCGTCTACATGTACATGCACGAGCCGGAGGGCGTGGAGGTGCGGCTGGTACCGTCCTTCGCCGGCGGCATCGCGCTCGCCATCGCCGTCGTCGGCATCGTGCTCCTGGGAGTGATGCCCGCGCCGTTCGCCGATCTCGCCCAGGTCGCCGTCGCCCCCCTCGTCCGCTAGTTGTGACGATCCGCCTGCCGCACCGCGGCTGGCTCTTCGACCTCGACGGCACCGTGTACCTCGGCGAGGCGCTGATCCCGGGCGCCGCCGAGACCCTCGCCGCGCTGCGCGCCGACGGCCGCCGCGTGGCGTTCCTCTCGAACAAGCCGCTGCAGACGCGCGCCGACTACGCGGCCAAGCTGACCCGTCTCGGCGTGCCCGCCGCCGCCGAGGACGTGATCAACTCCTCGCTCGTGCTGGCGCGCCACCTGGCGACCCTCGATCCCGGCGCGCCCGTCTTCGCCATCGGCGAGCCGCCGCTCGTCGCCGAGCTGCGCGCCCACGGCTTCGACGTCCGGCCCGATCACCGCGTGCGCTGGGTGGTCATCGCGTTCGACCGGACGTTCGACTACGCCAAGCTCAACACCGCGCTGCAGGCGGTGCGGCAGGGCGCGCGGCTCATCGCCACCAACCCCGACCGCACCTGTCCCGTCGAGGGCGGCGAGATCCCGGACTGCGCCGGTATGACGGCCGCGGTGGAGGCGGTGACGGGCACGACGGTGGAGGTGATCGTCGGCAAGCCGTCGCCGATCATCCTCGAGGTCGCGCTCGCGAGACTCGGCGTGCCGGCCGCGGACAGCGTCATCGTCGGCGACCGCATCGAGACCGATATCGCCGCGGGCAAGCGCCTCGGTCTCGCGACGGTGCTCGTGCTCACCGGCGTGACGCGCGCCGATGACCCGCGGCTCGCCGAGATCGCGCCGGACCTCGTGCTACCATCGATTCGAGAGTTGATCCGATGACGCCGCGTCCCCAGCCGCTCGTCGACGCCGACTTCGACGTCGTCATCATCGGCGGCGGCATCGCGGGCGCGGGCGTCGCGCGCGACCTCGCCATGCGGGGCCTCTCGGTGGCCCTGCTCGACCGCGGCGACTTCGGCGCCGCCACCACGTCACGCTCCTCCAAGCTCGTGCATGGGGGCCTGCGCTACCTCGAGATGTTCGACTTCGCGCTCGTGCGCGAGTCGCTCACCGAGCGCGAGCGCCTGCGCCGGCTGGCTCCGCATCTCGTGCGGCCGCTGCCGTTCCTGGTGCCGATCTACCGCGACTCCACGCGCGGCCTCGTCAAGGTGCGCATCGGGCTCAGGCTCTACGACTGGCTCACGCCGGGCCGCGATCGGGAGCGCTATCGCGTGCTGCCGCCCATCGACGCCCTCAGCCTCGAGCCCCGGCTGCGCCCCGACGACCTGCGCGGCGCCGGCTACTACTTCGACGACCTGCTGCTCTCGCCCGAGCGGCTCTGTCTGGAGAACGTGCTCTCCGCCGGCCGTCACGGCGCGCGCGCCTTCAACTATTGCCAGGTGGAGGAGGTCACGCGCGACGCCGCCGGCGCCGTCGCCGGCGTGACGGCGCGCGATCTGCTGACGGGCCAGACGGCGCGGCTCGGCGCGCGCGTCGTGGTCAACGCCTCCGGCCCCTGGGTGGACGCCGTGCGCGCGTCGGCCGGCGTGGCCGAGCGCGGCGCGCGCATCCTGCGCCGCACCAAGGGTATCCATTGCGTGCTGCCGCGCGTGACCGAGCGCGCGATCTACCAGTCCACCAGCGACGACCGGATGATCTTCATCATCCCGTGGCGCGAGTTTTCGCTGGTGGGCACCACCGACACCGACTTCGACGGCGATCTCGATCGCCTGCACGCCACGCGCGACGAGGTGGACTACCTGCTCGGCGAGGCGCGCAAGTCCCTGCCCGATCCGCGCGTGTGCCGTGAGGAGGTCGTCTACACGTACGCCGGCGTGCGGCCGCTCTCCTACGAGGAGGGCACCTCGGCCTCCAAGGTGTCGCGCGCGCACCGCATCGTCGAGGAGGAGGACGGGCGCTTCCTGTCGATCACCGGCACCAAGCTGACGTGCTTTCGCAGCCTCGCCGAGGAGCTGGGCGACCGCGTGTCCAAGGCGCTCGGGCGTCCGCGGCGCAGTCTCACGGCCCAGCGCACCCTCGACGGCGTGGACGAAGCGGTCGGGCAGGTGGAGGCGCGCGCGTGGCTGGACGTGTCGGGCGAGATGGCGGCCACGGGCCTCGATCGACGAACGTTGCACACGCTGGTGACCACGTACGGCCGCGTCTACCCGCGCGTCGTCGAGCTGGCCGGCAAGGTGCCCGGCGGCACCGAGCGCCTGTGCCCTCACAACGCCGACATCGTGGCGGAGCTGCATCACGCCGTGCAGGAGGAGCTGACGGTGTCGCTCGAGGATTTCCTGCTCCGGCGCACGGGCATCGGCACCAGCCGCTGCCAGGGCGAGGACTGCGCCGACGCCATCGGGCGCCGCATGGCCACGCTGCTCGGCTGGTCGGGACGCCGCCTCGACGCCGAGCTGGAGGCGTATCACACGCACGTCGAACGCTCGCGCCGCGCGCTGGCGTGAGGGCGGCGCTC
>Ga0137415_10000225_pt1 | contig 49712 bp, 44 predicted proteins | sample CZODoug3_1_1_16f_FD_183082 | JGI IMG/M metagenome (GOLD analysis project Ga0137415, IMG submission 183082) | Vadose zone soil fungal communities from Angelo Coast Range Reserve, California, USA - CZODoug3_1_1_16fungal (Hybrid Assembly) | ecosystem: Environmental > Terrestrial > Soil > Vadose...
ATTCGCCCTCTGGTCACTCAAGGCCATATCGGCGACGTCCTTCCGGACAAAATTGTCTACGATGCGCAGACCACTTCGGGCGGCTCCGGCGGACCGCTCTTCAATCGCGATGGAGAAGTCATTGGCGTGACGTTTGCCGTCGTCAGGGGTTTTGGCGGTTCCAATTTTGGCGTTCCGATTCGTTTCGCCCAGCCACTTCTGAAGCCATGAAAGTAAGTTTTGTTCTAACTCAGACATGGTGCCGAAGCGCCATCTTCCGTCGTAAACTGGAATAATGTATCACGTGCTCGCGAGCCTTCGGCGGATCGCCATTTGCTTGATCGCCATTCTGTTTGCTCTGCCATCGCCTGTTCACGCGTACGCCGTCCTCTCCCACGAGGCCATCATCGACGCGGCTTGGGAGATGCATATTAAACCGCTGCTCTTGAATAAATTTCCGCAAGCAACCGAGGAGGATCTTAGTAGGGCGCAAGCCTATGCCTACGGCGGCGCCATCATTCAAGATATGGGCTACTACCCTTACGGCAGCCCTTTTTTCAGTGACCTCACCCATTACATCCGCAGCGGCGATTTCATCCTGGCCCTGCTGCGAAACGCGAAAGATCTTAATGAGTACGCTTTCGCCGTGGGCGCGCTCGCCCATTACGCCTCGGACAACAACGGTCACCGTCTGGGTACCAACCGGGCCGTTCCAATTCTTTATCCCGGCCTTCGCAAGAAATATGGCGACAGCGTTTCATTTGAGGACAACCGCCTCGCGCATGTGAAAACCGAATTTGGTTTTGACGTTCTAGAAATCGCACGGGAACGTTACGCTCCCGACAGTTATCATGATTTCATAGGGTTTGAAGTTTCGCGTCCCGTTCTCGACCAGGCCTTTCGCGAGACTTACGGCCTTGAATTGAAAGATGTGCTCGTGAATGAAGACAAAGTTCTTAGCTCTTACCGTCGCGACGTCAGCAAACTCATCCCCAAAGCCACGCGCATCGCCTGGCACCTCAAGAAGGACGAGATCAAGGACGATATTCCGGACACAACGAAGAGAAAGTTTTTGTTTAACCTGTCGCGGGCTAATTACGAGCGCGAATGGGGCAAAGACTATCGCAGACCCAGTCCTGGCGAGCGTTTCCTGGCATTTCTCTTCAAGCTGATTCCCAAATTCGGTCCACTCAAGATTCTCCAGTTCAGGACGCCTACTCCACAAACCGAACAGATGTTTGAGGCCAGTTTCAATGCCACGCTTGACCACTACCGTGAACTCCTGACCGCGCTTCGCGAAGAAAGGCTAAATCTGCCCAACGACAATTTCGATGTCGGCGATCACACCGGCCCCGGAAAATACCGCTTGAACGACGAAGCCCACGCGGAATTGCTGGATAAGCTGGCGGAAAACAAATTCGCTGGCGCCAATTCGGAAGTCAAGGCGGAGCTTCTGCACTTTTTTGCCGAGCCTGATGCGCCGTATGCGACGAAGCGCAACGCCAAAGCCTGGGCCAAGGTTCAAACACAGCTGCAGCAGCTGAAGTCTGCAACGGTCGCATCTGGTCTTGCCAGCTCTCGGTAGCAGGCAAGTCTCGATAAGACTAGCCACGGCATAGTTCAGTCGCATGCTTCGTGAGGCGTCTTCTCCTTCCACTCATAAAAACAATTTGTTCTGCAAATCGAAAAAACTGCAACTAAGTCGCGTCGCCACCATGAAACAATGTAGAATTTCGCGCGATGCTTTGATCGCCCCTGAGATGAAAAAAGCTAGGCCGATTCGTAAACTGCTCGCTGCCAACCGCAGCGAAATTGCCATACGCATCTTCCGCGCCGCCAATGAGCTTGGCCTTCGCACCGTGGCCATCTATTCGCAGGAAGACCGCCTCGCCCTGCATCGCTTCAAGGCTGACGAAGCGTATCAGGTCGGCGCCGGCAAGGGTCCCGTGGAGGCCTATCTGGACATCGGCGGAATCGTTGCGCTTGCCAAAGAGAAGGGCGTCGACGCCATCCACCCGGGGTACGGTTTTCTTTCCGAGAACCCTGCGCTAGCACGCGCCTGCGAAAAGGCCGGCATCACCTTCGTTGGCCCCCCGCCGAACCTTCTCGAATTACTGGGCGACAAGACAGCAGCGCGTAGACTGGCAGCTTCGGCCGGTGTTCCGGTCCTCCATGGAACCGAGAATCCGGTCAAGTCGTCGGCGGAAGCGCAAAAAATTGCGCGGGAGATCGGTTATCCCGTTATTGTAAAAGCGGCAATGGGCGGCGGCGGCCGCGGCATGCGTGTTGTCCACCATGCCGCGCAGCTTGATGCACTTCTGGAAGAAGCCCAGGGTGAAGCGCGTTCCGCCTTCGGCGATGCTTCCGTTTTCCTTGAAAAATATTTGCAGCACGCGCGGCATCTGGAAGTCCAGATTCTTGCCGACCATCACGGCAACCTACTGCATCTTTACGAACGCGACTGCTCTGTCCAACGCCGCCACCAGAAAGTCGTCGAAGTCGCCCCCGCCGCCAATCTTCCGGCAGGGATCCGCGGCGAACTCTGCGCCGCTGCCGTCCAGCTCGCGCGCAAAGCAAACTATCGCAACGCCGGCACGGTCGAGTTTCTTTACGACGTCGATTCGCAGAAGTGGTTTTTCATCGAGGTCAACCCGCGCATTCAAGTCGAGCATACCGTCACCGAAATGATTACCGGCATCGATCTTGTACGCTCGCAGATTCTTGTCGCCCAAGGTCACAAACTCCACGATCCGCCGATGGCGCTGCCGAAACAGGAAAATATTCCACTTAACGGCACGGCTCTCCAGTGCCGCGTAACGACCGAGGACCCGCAGCAAAACTTCGCGCCCGACTACGGAAAAATATCCACCTATCGGTCGCCAGCGGGATTCGGCATCCGTCTCGATGGTGGCACTGCCTATGCCGGAGCGATGCTCGCCGCGTATTACGATTCGCTTCTCGTCAAAGTCACGGCTTGGGGCACAAATCTTCCCGAAGCTTGCCAGCGCATGGACCGCGCCTTGCGCGAATTCCGTATTCGCGGCGTGAAAACAAATATCCCCTTCGTCGAAAATGTCGTGAACCACGCGAAGTTTCGCGCCGGCGAAGTCACGACCTCTTTTCTCGACGAATCACCGGAACTTTTCCGTTTTCCCAGCCGCGGCGACCGCGCCACCAAGCTGCTCTCTTACATTGGCGACGTCATCTTAAACGGCAATCCGGAAGTGAAAGGCAAGCAAATACCGAAGGAAATCGAAGCCGCAGTCATTCCGGCCGCGCCCGTCGGGAAACCGCCAACAGGCACCCGCCAGCTCCTGCAAAAACTAGGGCCAAAGAAATTTGCCGCCTGGGCAAGAAAAGAAAAACGCCTGCTGATTACCGATACAACTTTCCGCGACGCTCATCAGTCTCTGATGGCCACGCGCGTCCGCACCTTCGACTTGCTCGCCACGGCGACCGCTGTCGCCCATCGCCTGCCCAATCTTTTCAGTCTCGAAATGTGGGGCGGCGCAACGTTTGACACCGCGATGCGCTTCCTGCACGAAGACCCTTGGCACCGCTTGCGCGAACTCCGCGAGCGCATTCCCAACATCTGTTTCCAAATGCTTCTCCGCGGCGCCAACGCCGTGGGCTACGCCTCCTATCCCGACAACGTTATTATTGAATTCGTCCGCGAAGCGCACGCCCAGGGCATCGACATCTTCCGCATTTTCGATTCGCTCAATTCGATTGAAAATATGCGTGTGTCCATCGATGCCGCGCTCGAATCCGGTGCTGTTTGTGAAGCCGCCATTTGCTACACCGGCGACATTCTTGACAAAGGCCGCCCAAAATACTCGCTCAAGTATTACGTCACGATGGCCAAACAACTGGAAAAAATCGGCACGCACTTCCTCGCCATAAAAGACATGGCCGGACTCTGCAAGCCGTACGCGGCATTCCAATTGGTGAAAACGCTTAGCGAAGAGGTCGGCATCCCGATCCACTTTCACACTCACGACACCAGCGGCATCAACGCCGCCTCCGTCCTCAAAGCTTCCGATGCCGGCGTCGACATCGCTGACGGCGCCATCGCCGCCATGAGCGGCGGCACCAGCCAGCCCAATCTCAATTCCATCGTCGAAGCGCTTCGCCACACGCCGCGCGACACGCAGCTCGATGTCGACACGCTTAACGAATGCTCCGACTATTGGGAAACCGTGCGCACCTACTATCTCCCGTTCGACTCCGGCCCCAAGGCCGGCTCCGCGCGCCTCTATCAACATGAAATTCCCGGCGGTCAGTTTACCAACCTGCGCGAGCAAGCCGCGGCGATGGGCCTCGGCCATCGTTGGCGCGAAGCAGAAAAAATGTATGCCGAGGTGAACCAGCTCTTCGGCGATATCGTTAAAGTCACGCCTTCCAGCAAAGTGGTCGGCGACATGACCCTTTTTTTGATGGCCAAGGAGATGCAGCCGTCTGACATTCTCGCGCTCGACGAAAAACACGATGTCTCCTTCCCTAATTCCGTCGTCGAACTGTTTTCCGGCGGCCTCGGCGTTCCTCCCGGCGGCTGGCCAAAGAAGCTGCAGAAAATTATCCTACGCGGCCTTGCTCCTCTTCGTGGCCGCCCAAGCGCAAACCTGGAACCAGTGAAATTCGAGGAAGAGCAAAACTCGCTCGAGAAAAAACTCGGCCATGCCCTCCGTCGCGACGACCTGCTCAGCTATCTGCTTTATCCCGACGTTTTCACCAAATACGACAAGTTTAGCCAGACTTATTCAGACGTCAGCGTTTTGCCCACGCCCGCGTTTTTCTACGGCTTGAAGTCCGGCGAAGAAATCACCGTCGAAATCGAATCCGGGAAGTCCCTCATCATCAAGTTTCTGACCATCAGCGAGCCGCATCCCGATGGCACGCGCACGCTATTTTTTGAACTGAACGGCCAGCCCCGCGAAGTGAACGTCCGCGATCGCGCGCTCCGTGTCGTCGAACGCGCCCATCCCAAAGCCGATCCCGCCGATCCCGGCCAGATTGCCGCTCCCACCGCCGGCGTCATCAGCGGTATCGCCGTGCAAGCCAATCACGCGGTGGAACGCGGCTCAAAACTTCTCACTCTCGAAGCCATGAAAATGCAGTCCAATATCTATGCGCCCATTTCCGGCCGCATCGTGAAAATTCTCGTGACCTCCGGCCAGCACGTTGAAGCCAAAGATCTCCTGGTGACGATCGCACCGTGAGTTCCGGACAGCTCCGCAAACACGAACAATTCCGCTCGCGCTTTCTCCGCAATCAGCGCGACCTCATCGTTTACATTCCGCCGGGATATGCGGATCAGTCCCGGCGCCATTTCCCCGTCCTCTATCTTCACGACGGCCAGAATCTTTTCGACGGCGCCACTTCCTTCATCCCCGGTCAGGACTGGCACGTCGGCCAGACCGCCGATCATTGCATTCAGTCCGGCGTGGTCGCCCCGCTTATCATCGTCGGCATGTACAACACCAAAGCCCGCATTCACGAATACACTCCAACTCACGTCCCCAAACTCGGCGGCGGCCGCGCCGACCGTTATGCGAAATTTCTCATCGAAGAAGTGAAGCCCTTCATCGATCGCGAATACCGCCCGCTCTCCGGCTCGCAACATACCGGCATCGGCGGTTCCTCGCTGGGCGGCCTCGTTTCCCTCTACCTCGGCCTCAAGCATTCGCACATTTTCGGGAAGATTGCAGCGCTCTCCCCGTCGGTGTGGTGGAACCATCAGGTGATTCACCGCTTCGCGCGATCAGCAGTGATCGAGCCTAGGCCGCGCATCTGGCTCGACGTCGGCACGCGCGAAGGTCCGCGCATTGTGCCGCAGGTCGAAAAGTTTCGCGACGTGCTGCTCGAAAAGGGCTGGAAGCTCGGACAAGACTTGCATTACGAGGTCATCGAAGGCGCCGAGCACAACGAAGCCGCCTGGGCGCAGCGCGTCGGCCCGTTCCTCCAATTCCTGTATCCCGCGCGCGAAGCCGCTGTATAATCCGCGCTCCAGTCTCGCGGTTCCGAGGAGGCGTCGCATGCCGGAGGGCCGGCCTCTCACCATTCTCTGCGTCAGTTCCTATGAAAAGGGCCAGGAATTTATTCGCACCTGCAAAGCGATGGGCTGCCTCGTCCTGCTCCTGACCGTCGAAAAACTTCGCCATGCCGATTGGCCTTTCGAATGCATCGACGAAGTCTTCACCATGCCCGAAGATCTCCCCCTGCAGAGCCTGATCTATGCCGTTAGTTATGCAGCCAGATCCCATTCCATCGATCGCATCGTCGCGCTCGATGAATTCGACATGGAAAATGTCTCCGCCCTCCGCGAGCATCTCCGCATTCCCGGCATGGGCCTCACCACCGTCCGCTATTTTCGCGACAAACTGGCCATGCGCGCCCGCGCCCGCGAAGCCGGCATCCTCGTCCCCGAATTCGTCCACGTCCTCAATTACGATCGTCTTCGCGAATTCATGTCCCGCGTTTCCAACCCCTGGCTGCTCAAGCCTCGTTCGCAAGCCTCCGGCATCGGCATGAAGAAGATTCATTACCCCGACCAGTTATGGCACTGGCTCGACCAGCTCGGTGACCAACAATCCTTTTATTTGCTCGAGCAATTCGTTCCCGGCGCCGTCTTTCACGTTGACAGCATCGTCTCCGAGCGCAACGTCGCTTTCGCCGAAGCCCACGCCTACGGCACGCCGCCGCTCGATACTTCTCATGAGGGCGGCGTCTTCACCACGCGCACTCTTCCTCGCGAAGCGCCGGAAACCAAATCGCTCCTCGAAACCAATCGCAATTTATTGCAGGGGCTTGGCCTCATGCGCGGGGTCACTCATGCAGAGTTCCTCCGCTCTCACGCCGACGGCAAAGTTTATTTCATCGAAGTCGCCGCCCGCGTCGGAGGCGCCTACATTTCCGATGTCGTCGAGACCGCCACCGGCATCAACCTCTGGCGCGAGTGGGCGCGCCTCGAAGTCGGGGCAGGGAATCAGCCTTACCAGCTTCCCCCCTTACGCCGCGACTACGCCGGAGTCATTCTTTCTCTCGCCCGCCAGGAACATCCCGACACGTCCGCCTACACCGACCCAGAAATCTCCTACCGCGTGACGAAATATCATCACGTTGGCTTCATCCTGAAATCCCAAAGCCCCGAACGCATCCAGCAACTGCTCGATTCCTACGCCACCCGCTTCCAAGCCGATTTCGTCGCCACCCAGCCCGTCCCCGACAAGCCAGCCTCGTAGAGTCATTGCCTCTCTAAAGCGGGTGGATGACTTGAGAAATCGTCCCCGACTTGTCACTGATCTTCCGCGAACGAATAGAGTGAAAGATTAACCGCAAAAAGAAACGGTCCGTCTCCAACGTGGCCTCAAACATCTCCTTGCCTAGTCTCCTGCTCCACTCAGCGGCTGTAGCTGAATCGCGAACGGCTCGGATTCCTGGATAGGCAAGCGACCAGTTTGTTCCCCAGACATAGCCCTCAGGCTCCTTTGCACTGGTCCATCGCTCGTAGTCAGTAAACTCATCGCTCCATGATTTTGGCCACACGTCATCCCTGACGCGAGTCTCGCAGTCCGCTCTGACGCAGTGCGAGAATTCAATCTCATGCCGGCCCTGATTAAAGTCCTCGATAAATACAACATAATCGCGACCATGGATCGCGAAACGGTGCTCCAAGATCGCAAAGTCTACTTCGGGAAGCCATTTGAGCAATTCGTCTAGAGGGTGCACACATGCCCCCAGCAAGATGGAATCATAGAGCCGAGATTCTATCATTCTCTGAGGTCGTGAGTTTTCCACGCCTCGCGCCCCCCACACTCTGCTTTACATTTCCCCCGCTTTCCTTCACTATCTCCACGCACTGCCCGCCCAGCTCTGCATCGACCTGTCCTAAAGTCTAGTTACTGTCTGGAACGACGCGCTCACACTTTGTTTGCCGCGCGCATTTCCGGGGCATACAGTTTGCAGTACCCCGGCCGGAAACCTGCGTGGGGTGGAAGTGCCTTTGGGAGGTACGATGTGGGGCAATAAGAAACCGGATGCACCGCAAGCAGGGCAACCGGAGTACAAAAATTTAGCAACGAATCAGCCGTCGAAGCCTGCTTCGGCGACTTGGGAGGATAAACCCGCGATGAGTACAGATGCGATGCGTCCATTGGGTGCAACCGCGGACCGCGCCACGGCGCGGCTCGGGGCCAGCCTGCATGTGAAAGGTGAGATCTCCGGCAACGAAGATCTGTTGATCGATGGATCGGTCGAAGGACTGATCACCCTCGATGAGCGGAAGCTGACTGTCGGGCCCTCAGCAAAAGTAACCGCCGATATCATTGCCCGCGAGGTCGTGGTGTACGGCAACGTGAAGGGCAACCTTCGCGCGAAAGATCGAATTGAAATCAAGAAGGATGGTTCGGTCAACGGTGACCTGACCACTTCCCGAATCATGATCGAAGACGGCGCCTACTTCAAAGGTTCCATCGAGATCGACAAGACCCCGGAAAAAGAATCCGGTTCTAATGCATTTGCCCGGTCGGCTGCGCCTGCTGGTGCGGCAGCAACCAAGACCATTTAATTTTAACTTTCTTCCTTTCACACTCGCTTTCGGCAACGGCGCCTCGCTTAACCGGGGCGCCGTTCTTTTGTGTAGGGGCGCAGCATGCTGCGCCCAGCTTGCCTTGACCATCGTTCAACTCGCTGCTGTTCCCTTGGGAATCCGTACCATTGCCCCCGCCACCGTTGCCGCAACCGGCGGCGCCACTCTCACTATCCGCGGCAGTGGCTTCCAAAGTGGTTCAACGGTCACCATCAACGGAAAATCCACCAGCGTCACCTTCAAGGATGCCAACACTCTTAGCGTCGCAACTCCCAGCCTTACCCCCGGCTCCCAGCAAATCACCATAACAAATCCCGATGGCGAATCCGTCTCGCTGGATGCCGCTTTCCTCGCCAACTAAGTGCTTTCTCGCTTCTTTTTCCCTCTTCTGAATTGTGTCTAACTTTTTCGCGCTATTCTCATCCAACTTGACGATGGCAAAATAATCGTATTCGTCGCGGGGGGAAGTTTGCCCCGCGCGTCTTACCAAGAGGATTTCGAATGGAAATGCGAAAACTGGGAAACTCCGATCTCAAAATCACGCCCGTCGGCTTTGGCGCCTGGGCCCTTGGTGGCGGCGGCTGGGAATTCGCCTGGGGACCGCAGGACGACGCCGATTCCATCGCCGCGATTCACCGCGCGCTGGAATTGGGCGTCAACTGGATCGATACCGCTGCTGCTTACGGACTGGGCCACTCCGAAGAAGTCGTCGCGCGCGCGTTGAAAGAATGGCGCGGCACGCGCCCCTACGTCTTTACCAAGTGCATTTTGCGCTGGAACGAAAAAGGCAAGGTTTACAAAGAGTTCAGCGCCGAATCCGTTCGCCGCGAGTGCCAAGACAGTCTCCGCCGTTTGCAAATCGAAACGTTCGATCTCTATCAAATGCACTGGCCCCCAGACGAAGACAAGCCTGGCATCGAAGAAGCCTGGCAAACTCTTGCCGCACTGAGAACCGAAGGCAAGGTCCGCTGGATCGGCGTTTCGAATTTCAGCGCAGCGCAAATCCAGCGAGCCGAAAAAATCGCCCCGGTTACTTCTTTGCAGCCGCCCTACTCCATCATCCGCCGCGGCATCGAAGCGGAGACGCTTCCCTATTGCGAAAAGCGTGGAATCGGCGTGATTTCTTACGCGCCCATGGCGTCCGGTTTGCTCACTGGAGCGATGACTTGCGAGCGCGCTGCTGCACTGCCGGCTGATGATTTTCGCAGCCGTAATCCGGAATTCTGCGAGCCGCGCTTGTCAAAAAATCTCGAACTCGTCGAGCGCCTTCGCCAGGTCGGCGCGCGCCACGGCCGTACCCCGGGTGAAGTTGCCATCGCCTGGACATTGCGCCGTCCGGCGATCACTGGCGCCATCGTCGGCGCTCGCAACGCCAAGCAATCCGAAGGCGTGATGCGCGCCGGTGAACTAAAGCTCACCTCCGAAGAAATCGCGGAAATCGAGGGCGCCGCCATGCTTGCCACTGCTCGATAAAAAGCTATCCTCGCAAAGAGGGAAAACATGAACCTTGACCTCAAGCAAAAAACAGCTATCGTGTCCGGCTCGACGGCGGGCATCGGCTTTGCCATCGCCGCTGCGTTAGCTGCCGAGGGCGCACAGGTCGTCATCAATGGACGCACCGAAGCCCGGGTGAATTCAGCGATGGAACAGATTGCCAAGCGTTTCACCGCTGCACAGTTGCGAGGCGTCGCCGCGGACCTTGGCACTCTCGCGGGTGTCGAGTTGTTCTTGAAGCAAATCCCAGAGGCCGACATTCTGGTGAACAACTTGGGAATCTTCGAAACGAAACCTTTCCTCGAGATTCCGGACTCTGATTGGCTGCGCCTCTTCGAAGTGAATGTGCTCAGCGGCGTCCGTCTTTCGCGCCACTATCTTCCCGGTATGCTGAAAAAAAAGTGGGGGCGCGTCATTTTCATTTCCAGCGAATCTGCACAGCACATTCCCGTGGAAATGATCCACTACGGAATGACCAAGACCGGCCAGGTGGCCATCGCGCGCGGAATGGCGGAATCCGTCGCCGGCACTGGCGTCACTGTAAATTCCATTCTCGCCGGGCCCACCGCGTCAGAAGGAGCCGGCCGGTTCGTCGAGCGCATAGCCAAAGAACAAGGCGTGACGCCCGCCGAAATCGAAAAGCAGTTCTTCGCCACGGTCCGGCCCACTTCGCTTCTCAAACGTTTCCAGACTCCCGAAGAAGTTGCTGCCGTCGTTGCGTTCGTCGCCAGTTCACAGGCAATTTCGATCAACGGCTCGGCCGTCCGCGCCGAGGGCGGTGTCATTCGCAGCATCTTTTAGAAGGCCACCGTCAGGCGCGCTGATAGTCGGGGCGCCAGCTCTTGATGAGTTGTTTGATGGCCTTGCGCTCGGTCAGTTTTTCGTCCAGAACTTTTCGCGCTAGCACCGGCAATTCCGCATCGCAGGCAAACCGCAGCGAGACGATTTGTGCGATGGTCAGCTCGCCGGTTCTTGCCTGCAAGTCCGCAGGCAGCACTTGCGCATACCGCAGGCGTTCCTCCAAACGGATGACGCGGTCCTGCACCGCGAGCGCAAACATCCGAGCCTCTAGGATCGCGATGGCCAAGGCCGCGGCAAAAATCACGCCAAAGACTGTCGCGAAAGAAAACCCCAGCTTCGATATCCAGTACAACGACCAGAATAAATTAACAGCAAGTACGGGGACTGCAAAAAAATGATACACGGGAACATACCTTCCGTGATTTGCAAAATTCTGTGCGTCCATTTTTCTTCCTCCCATGTGCGGCTAAATTGTAGCAACCTTGTGGCCTTGCCTGCATCCAATGCTTTGGACAAATTGACGGGTCCGGCGATATCCTGACAAGAGACGCGCAAAATGGCGAAAGCATCCTGGGGCGGTAAAATCATCGCTGAAAGCAACGCGACTGTCGTTGTTGAGGGCAACCAATACTTCCCGCCCGATGCCGTTAAGGCGGAATTCCTCAAGCCGAGCAAGCACACTTCCGTCTGCCCGTGGAAGGGAACTGCTCATTACTACCATGTCAGCGTCGGCGGCATGCAGAACGAAAACGCCGCGTGGTATTACCCCGAACCGAAGCCCGCCGCTGCTGAAATCAAGGACCGCATTGCTTTCTGGAAAGGCGTGCGCGTCGAAGTCTAACGTGAACTCTTCTTTTTCTCTACACTCTCCGCCGACGACAACTGTGCTTGAGGCGAGCGTTGAGATCCTTCGCTTCGCTCAGGATGACAGTGTTGTTGTAGCGGATGAGAGCATCAATGAGGCTGCATCCCTCCCGTCAACTTCCTACTTTCCAATCTCGTTCTTGAAGATCGAGCCGTCGTGCATCACAAAACGCACGTGCTCCAATTCTGTAATGTCCTTCAGCGGATCTCCGGCGACGGCGACTACTTCGGCGTAAGCGCCGGCAGCGATCACTCCAATTTCTCCCTTCATGTCCAGCATTTCCGCCGAGCGCGATGTGGCCGATTGAATCGCATCCATCGGCGCCATTCCCATGGAGACCATTCTCTTAAATTCCTGCGCGATCGGCTCGGTCCAGGGAATCCCGCCCATGTCTGTGCCATAAACGATTTTCAAATGCGCCTGCAGCGCCTTCTTGAAACTGATTTCATGCACCGCGGCGCGCGCTCGGTCGCGCTTTCCCTCCGGAGTGTCCGGCTGGGCCCAATCGTCGTAATACGGTGAAAGCGTCGGGCAGTACCAGGTCCCCTGGCGCTTCATCTGCGCGATCTGCGCATCGGTAATTTCCAGTCCGTGCTCGATGGAATCGCATCCGCCATCCAGCGCGCGCTGCAAACCGATTCCGTTGTACGCATGGCACGCCACTTTCTTTTGCCAACCGTGCGCCTCGTCGACAACGGCTTGCAACTCTTCTACCGTCAGGGTCGGCTGCGATACAAGCTTGCCCTGTTTGTCCACCCAGGAGCGGTGCGTCATGTAGACCTTGAGCCAGTCCGCTCCGTGCTCGAGTTGCTGGCGGGCGGCTTTGCGCGCTTCCACCGGCCCGTCGACCAGCTGCGCGCCCTTGGGCATCTCCAGTTCCGGCGCATAGCCTTCCAGGTTGTATCCACCGGTTGTCGAGATCGCGCGCGTGGCGCCAAAAATCCTCGGACCGGGAATCGTGCCTTCTTCGATGGCCTGCTTGATTTCGATGTCGCCGTACCCCGCGCCTTCGGTCTCGACGTCTCGAAGCGTGGTAAAGCCCTGCTCCAACGCGCGCCGCGCCGCGTAAGTGGCACGCGCCGCGCGCAACGCGATTCCCGCTTTCAAGATATTCGCGTCGTAGCCACCCTTATTCGGATCCTCGCCCCACAGGAAAATATGTGTGTGCGCGTCAATCAGCCCCGGCAGCACGGTCGCATTCGATAGGTCAATCACATGCGAACCGGAGGGGACCGCTGCGGAACCGTCGGTCACCTTTTCAATGCGCTTGCCGCGCACAAAAATGAGCTGGTTCTTCCTGGGCGCTTCGCTTACGCCGTCGATCAACGTCCCCGCGCGGATGATGGTGAGTGGCGCCGGCGACGGGGAGGCGGACTGACCGCGAGCGGCGACACAGCATAAAGTCAGCGAGAGTGTGAAACAGGCAAAGGGATGGCGCATGGTGAGCTCCTCAACGGCGTCCGGTAGCTTGCCGCAAAGAGACTGCCGATTGCAACCATTCCGCGGAGAGCCGGCACTCATCACGGCTTCTTGCTGGGGTCGGGCTCCGGGATTGCGGGATCCCAAGTACTGGCGGGGTCGGAAGCCCGAGCTTTGTGCGGCGTCGTAGAGGAAACTGTGGGTGGCTCTGGAGCGGGATCGAGATTAGAGTCCGCGCCGGAGTCAATGACCTGGTCTGGGACGGGGATGGTTAAGGGCTTGGGTTTGGTGGGGTCGGTGATTCCAGCCTCATCGTCGGCGTCGATGGCGGGGAGGGTGCGGAGGAGCAAGCTGTTGATGTAAGCCAGAACGGCGGCGCGGCGAGGGGATATGTGATTCTTGGCTAGTGTCCCGTCCCGGAAATACGTTCACATAGTCGTTGGACTTTAGCGAAGATCGAATCCGCGGTAGCGGTCCAGACGAAAGGCTGCGCGTGGTTGTTTGAAGTTTGCACGTATTGATCGATTTTCTCGACCAGTTCCTTGACGCTGCGAAATGTCCCGCGACGAATGGCCTGCTGCGTAATCCGGTTGAACCAGATCTCCACTTGATTTAGCCACGAGGCATAGGTCGGAGTGAAGTGTACGTGGAATCGTTGTCGTGCTGCGAGCCAGCGTTTTACTCGCGGGTGTTTGTGCGTCGCGTAGTTGTCCACGATGATGTGCACATCCAATGTCTCCGGCACGTTCTTCTCGATCTCTCTAAGGAAACCCAGATATTCCTGATGCCGGTGACGCGGCCGGCATTGCGTCAGCACTTTGCCCTTCGCGGTGTCCAGTGCGGCAAACAGCGTCGTAGTCCCGTGGCGTCGGTAATCGTGGGTCACGCCCTCGACGTAGCCAAGACCCATCGGCAACATCGGCTGCGTGCGTTCCAGCGCCTGAATCTGGCTCTTTTCATCCACGCACAAAACCACCGCATTTTCTGGGGGATTCAAGTACAACCCTACAATATCCCGTACTTTCTCTACGAAAAATGGATCCGTGGAGAGCTTGAAATGTTTCTGTCGGTGTGGCGCTAGCCCGAAAGCCTGCCAGATGCGGTGCACCGTTGATTTCGACAAGCGCGTCTCTTCAGCGATCTGCCGGATACTCCAGTGCGTGCCGTCCTTCGGTTTCGTCTCCAGCGTCTTGCGAACCAACCGCGCCACACGCTCATCACTGATCGGGCGGGGGCGGCCTGGGCGCAATTCGTCATGCAACCCGGACACATCCTGCTCCAGGAATCGCCGTCGCCACTTGCCCACCGTCGCGTTGGTCAGTCCCATCTGACGTGCAATTTGCATGTTCGTCTTGCCGGAGGAACTCAGCAAAATAATCCTGGCTCGGCTCACCAGTCCCGCCGGAAGGGATCGCGAACTGGCCATGCCTTCGAGCTGTTCCTGCTGTTCCGGCCGCAGAACTAAGGCCGCTTTCGGTCGTCCCATCACCATAGACACCCCCCATTCTGCACTGGAGATGTCTATATTCCCAGCAATACTATTGCCACTTATTTATGGGACATAACATTAGGAGCTCGTAGAGGTTGCTGAGGGAGTAGTTGATGCCTTGGGCGGTTTGGAGGCCCTGGGAATTCCTGATGAGAGGCGCGTAGACGTTGGCGGTTTCAGTCTGTTGCTCGGCAGCGAGATGGTAGGAACACAGGCGGGAGCGCTGGTCCGAGGCGAAGAGACGGCATTGGCGACCCGAGGAAGTGTGAAACTGGCAGCGAGTGGAAAGTGCAGAGGAGTTATCGGGTTGTGGTTTCATTTTGGTTCTCCATGAAGGGGCGGGGATACCCCACCCCGGGTGTTTTTGGTAAAGAGTGCGTAATCGACTGAAAACAAAAGGATTGAGTTTTGGCGCGCGCCAAAGAGTGCGGAACAGTGTGAAAGGAAAAGACTTAGTGATTTCCAGGGATACGTAGAAAAGGCGTAAGAGAAATATAACGCAGAGACGCCCCGACCGGGTCGGGATAGACGCCGAACGCGGAGGTTACGCGGAGACGCGGATTGTGGGGCGCGAGCATAGCGGGGGCTAGTTTGGCGGAGGTGGAGTCGAGAATTCACGACCCACGATATCATAAAATATTTGTTTTGTCAACTATAATTATAGTAATAAATAAGGCATTCATAATGAGCAAGTTACGGAATCGTTCGAATGGGCGCGCAAAGTGAAGAAAACAAAGGGGTAGAGCTCACTGAGGGGCATAGGAATGTGGATGTATTCCTGGTCGAGGGATGAGCGCGAGGCAACGAGGATTGATCCTGCGAGTATTTGATGACGGAGTATGTGGTTCAGGCCAGGATGGAAGAAAAGCGACGGTCCTCCGAAGATCCGGGCAAGCAAGCCGCTGCACTCCGGGTCGGAGGTGGGCGTGCGGGGAGACTGTTCCGCTACCTAGCAAGGCAGCTTTTTCGCCAGACTCCGCAACTAAACGTTCGAGAGAAAGTTGTTTATTCGTGCCATAATCGGCGACAAGACCGCTACTGGTTATGACGGCCCTTGCTAACCATTCCCTCGGAAGCATGCGCCTGAGGCTGACTTCATCGCTGCGTCGCGCGGTTTCGGTCTTGCTTTTTTCGGGGGTCATGATTTCCAGTTCTGCGCGGGCGCAATTCAATCAGGGGGCCAGTAGTACAGGCAATCTCCCTTCCAGTGTTCATGGCACGGTGCTGAATCGGATTACGCGCGAACCTATCGGCCGCGCCCTTGTCTATTCCCCGGACCAGCGATACGCGATGTTGACCGACGATCGCGGCCACTTCGAGTTTAAGTTTCCGCCGCAAGAGCCCGAGCCGGAAGGGGATCTCTCTACTATCAGGGATGCTGGCCCAATAGGTGCCAGGCAATTGCGTGTGCTGCAAAACTTGAGACCTAACGTGTTCCTGGCGCGCAAGCCGGGGTATCTGCAGGGCACGCGTGATCCGTCCTATGGCCGCGCCAACGCTTCGCAACCGGAGATCACTATCTCTCTCGATCCGGAGTCTCTGATTATCGGCCACGTCACCCTGCCGGGGACGGAAGGTGACTTGCGGGTCCGCCTGGAGTTGTACCGCCGGGACGTCAACGAAGGGCAGGAACACTGGACCTCAGCGGGCACATTCACGACGTGGGCCGATGGAGAGTTTCGTTTCTGCGACCTGGAAGCGGGAACTTACAAATTGGTGTCGCACGAGCAACTCGATCGGGATCCATTTAATTTCACTCCTGGCGGACAGCTGTTCGGTTATTCGCCCATTTTTTATCCGAATGCTTCGGATTTCTCCGCGGCACATCCCATTCAACTTGCTACTGGCGCGACATTCCAGGCCAACCTGACTCCGATCCGGCGCGAATATTATTCGGTCAAAATTCCCGTTGGCAATGCAGCCGCTGGACAGCAGATGAACATTCGCGTCTATCCGCTGGGGCATCCTGGTCCAGGTTATTCGCTCGGATACAATTTCGCGGAACAGTTAATTCAGGGAATGCTTCCGGAGGGCAACTACACGCTCGAAGCCGATACGCACGGCCAGCCCGGTTCTACGGGTATTGTCAATTTTTCGGTGGATGGTGCGGCGTACGAAGGAACTCCGCTGAACCTTATACCTAACTCATCGCTGACGGTGAACGTGACGGAAGAATTCAAATCGGCGCAAAGCGTCGTCCACGACGGTAGCTCGGGAAGCGACGATGAGCCCTCGCACGGGGTAGCCGTTCGGAACCTGAATGTGCAAGTCACACTGGTGCCCATGGAAGAGTTTGCGTCGGGCGAAGGTGGCGCCTCACAAGTGCTTGAGGGTGCTCCGGAAAATACCCTGGTGATTCCGAATGCGCGGCCGGGGCGCTACCGCGTGCGTGCCGAGACAGGCGTCGGCTTTGTGGCCTCTATCCTGTGCGGAGGGACGGACCTGATGCACGAAGCTCTGGTCGTCGGTCCGGGCGGAGTGAGTTCGCCGATTGAGGTAACGCTGCGCGATGATGGAGCCGAGGTGGACGGCAAGGCGGAAGGCGGCAACCAGTATTATGTATTTTTCCTTCCTGTTGGCGAGGGTTCGGGGCAATACCGGGCAGCGACCAGCAATCCTGACGGGTCGTTTACAGTGGAGCAGCTTCCTCCCGGCACCTATCATGTGCTCGCGTTTGATAGCCCGCACGAAGATTTGGCCTACACGAATCGGGAAGCGCTGCATACCCTCGAGTCGCAAGGACAAATCATTCATGTGAGCGCGGGCCAGAAGGAACACCTGCGGCTGAAGGTCATCACCAGGGGCGAAACGCAATGAGCGTTAGCGCGCGCATCCGCTGGATGTTTTTTGCCATTTCGGTATCAACGCTTGTGCCTGCTGGTGGCGCAGCTGCAGGGCAGAAGCAAAATCCAGCGACGCATGAAAGTGTCCCATCCCCACAAACGTTCAAAATTGCGGGAACAGTGGTGAATGCGATTACCGGCGAACCGCTTTCCCAGGCGCGCATCTTCATCGCAGAAGCAAAAGAGCGCGCCAAGTTGATTCCGATGATCACTTCAGAAAATGGTCGCTTTGAGTTTTCGCAATTGAAGCCGGGAAAGTATTCCTTGCAGGGAGCGAAACGCGGATTCATATCATCGGCCTACGAACAGCATGAGCAATTCTCTACGGCCATTGTGATTGGCCCGGAATTCTCCACGGAAAATCTGATTCTTCGGCTTACGCCAATGGCGCTCATTAACGGCCACGTGTTTGACGAATTCGGCGACCCGGTGCGAAAAGCGCGCGTCGTTCTCTTTATCGAGGACCATCGCGGGGGAATGAACCGCATCACGCGCCTCAATCTTTCGACGAGCGACGATCGGGGTTTTTACGATTTTTCTCTACTGCGCCCGGGGAGATACTATATTTCCGTTACCGCAAAGCCCTGGTACGCAATGCATCCGGCGTCCACGCCAGACGGATCCGGCAGTACTGCGCAGCAAATCTCCCCTTCGCTTGACGTCGCATACCCCACCACCTACTACCACGACGCCACGGAAGCCGAATCTGCCACTCCCATCGAAGTGAAGGGTGGCGATCGCCTGCAAATCGACATGCATGTGAATCCCACACCCGCTTTGCATCTTCTTTTCCGGATCCCTCAGGAGCAGCAGCACAGCTACAACATGCCGATGCTGCAAAAGCATGTCTTCGACTCCGTCGAAATGGTGCAGACGGAGGGAATGCACCCGGTAGCACCGGGCGTGTACGAAGTGACCGGCGTTCCTCCTGGCCGCTATAACGTGAGAGAAAGGAACGCGAACTCCGGCCAGCTTGAGCAATCTTCGGACGTCGAACTAGTCCGCAACGGGCAGGAGCTGAACGATTCTCGGAGCGAGCCGATGGGCAGCCTCAAGTTGTCCATCAAGAATCCAGGCGAAGAAGCGCTTCCCAAGCCCTATACCGTGGGCTTGCAGGATTCGCGACGGCGGATGGTGGCCTTCAGGCAAGGAGATCCTTCGGGGCAAATTGCTTTTGACGATTTGGCGCCGGGCAAATACGCGATTATGGTGTTTTCCCAAGCGAAGCCATATGCCGTAGCGCGGACATCGTCATCAGCCGGCGAATCTACGGGACACTCCGTAAACGTCACGCCTGGGGCGGCGCTGGATGTAACGGCATTCCTTACGGCTGGAGTCGTGAGCATCGAAGGAGTTGTTCACAAGATGGACAAGCCGGTCGCCGGGATCATGGTGGCGTTGGTGCCGGATGACCCGGAGATGCACATTGAACTGTTCCGGCGAGACCAAAGCGACTTCGATGGGACGTTTCTTGTGCGCGGCGTGATTCCAGGTTCCTACACTATCGTTGCGGTGGAAGACGCCTGGGGCTTTGAGTGGCTACAGCCCGGCGTGCTTGCCCGCTACGTTCAGCATGGACAGAACCTGACGATTGGACCACTGATGCGCGGAACCGTTCACCTGCCAGACCCGGTGGAAGTCCAACCACACTAAGCGTCCTACCCGTCACCCGCGAGGGCGTTTCACGTGTACAATGCCGGCAGTTCTCGCAACCTCAAATCGAAAGCCTGGTGAACAAAATGAGTGCAACGACCGCAACGAGTGCAAGAGGCCAGACACCGCCTGCCCACGTTGGCATGTTTCAATTGTTGAACGGCGTCTTCATTACCGGGGCGATTTCCTGCCTCGCGCGGCTCGGCGTTCCCGATCTTGTCGAACACGGTCCGAAATCGCCTGAGGAGCTTGGCAGCCAGATCGGAGTTGACCCGCGCGGTCTCTATCGGCTCATGCGCGCCACTGCCAGCGTGGGAGTGCTTTCGGAAGGCCCCGATGGAAAGTTCTCCGAAACGTCGCTGTCCGCCGTGCTGCGCAGCAACGCGAATCCCAGCTTGCGAGCCTTCGCGATGATACACGGCAGAGATTGGCATGGACTCGGCTGGTCCCATCTCGATTATTGCGTGCGCACGGGAAAGCAAGCGCTTGACAAGATTTACGGCATGCCCATCTTTCAATTTTTCGAGCAGCGCCCCGAGGAGGCACAAATCTTCAATCAGGCTATGAGCGATTTATCCACCATCGATGGTCCCGCAGTGGCGGACGCCTATTCGTTCGGCGAAATTCATTCCATCGTGGATGTGGGCGGCGGGCACGGACTTCTCCTGGCGACGATCCTGGCGAGGAATCCGCATTTGAAAGGCACGCTCTACGAAGTGCCGCACGTTGTGGCAGGCGCCAAGGACGGCCCGCTCAAGCCAATGATGGAACGCTGCACGCTGGCGTCCGGTGACATGTTTACTTCGGTTCCCGCGGGCGCCGACGCCTACATCATGAAGCACATCATTCATGACTGGCCCGACGACGTATGCATCAATATCCTGAAAGCCTGCCGAAAGGGCGTGAATTCCGGCGGCAAGCTACTGGTGGTGGACAACGTGATCCAGCCGGGCAACGAATTCGCGCCGGGCAAGTTCATGGATTTGCAAATGCTGATTTTCCCTGGCGGCTGCGAGCGCACTGAAAAACAGTTCCGCGACTTGTTCGCGGCCGCGGGCTGGCGGCTGAGCCGCGTTGTTCCCACCACTGTGCCCGAGTCGATCGTTGAAGGTGTCCCGGCCTGACGCCCATACCTTGCTGGTAACCAGCCACAACAAGAGGGTAAAAGCACGAGTCTGAAGGCTCGCCACAGGCTCTCGCCGGTTTGTTTGTTGCTATGTGCCCAACAGATTTGGCTGGAGGCGGGAGTAGCCGTGCTCATGGGCCCAGAGTGTGAGCGGGATCGCGGCTAGATCGTCGACCATAGGGATGGCGTGGCCGTCTTTGGTCAGGTCGATGGTGGTGAGAAAAAACTTACAGGCATCGCAGGCTTCGACACGGATGTGGGGCAGTTGTTCCGCTACGTACACCGGCAGCTTGCCTTCGGCCTGTTCGCCACAAGTGGGGCAATGAATCCGGCGGAACTCCCACTCCTGGGAACAGAATGAGCAAAGCAGGAAACGTTTTCCGCTATCGCCTTCCACCCGCAGCACGCCCAGGAGTGGACGCGCGCCGCACAACGGGCAAACCCGTACAGTAACCACCATCGGAGCCTGCGGCAGCAGCGCGGCACGAAACTCGGCATACGGTTGGAGGAAAGCCCGGGGAAGGAACTGCGCGAATGCGCCGACTTGCTGATCGTACTTGCCGCCGTGCTGCCAATACGATTCCAAACTTGCAATCCAGGAATCCGAAGGCAGCAAGGACAATTGATGCGCTGCTTTTCCCAACGCGGCGGGGGCACGTTGTTCGATGGTGGAGAGAAAGCCACGGAAGTGGGGAAGAAGCACGGAGAGGTCGAGAGGAACGCGCAACTCAGCTACGGAAATGTTGCTCGATTTCGTGCCAGCGGCAGCGGCGATGCCGGCGCGAAGCGTTTTTTGGAACGCGCCGATGTGTTTGTAGAAATTGAGAAATTCAGAGGCAAAAGAGTGTTGCGCGGAAAGCCGCTCGGCGCGGCGGATTCGGGCGTCGTACTCGGACAGACTCGTCCCACCGGCCCAGGTTGTGGTCATTTGCGGGGCGTGGATGATTCGCCGACGATTTCTTTATACCAGCCGGGGTGATAGCGCTTGGCGAAGGCAATAGAAACATCGCCGCGAATCACGGAGCCAAACGCGCCGCGCTCTGCAAACACGCCCATATAGATGTGGATCAGGAAGAGGCCAATGGTGAAGAGCGCCGCCGCGGGGTGAATGAGAACGGAAATGTATCTCAAGAAGCGGAGATTCCACGGTATGCGTTCCGGGAACCACAGCACGACTCCGCTCGCTAGCAGCGCCACGGTGCTCCAGAAGAATCCCCAGAAGAGAAACTTCTGTCCTGCGTTGTAACGCCCGGCCGGCGGCATTTTGTCGTCTTGATTGGTGCTGTAGTAGCGGACCGCCCCCCACCATGCTTTGTCCACATCGGTGTGCTTCATCTGCGGCGCCCACATGACGTACATGTTCCAGACCGCGGCGAAGAAAATAAGCCCGGCCCAGGGATGCAGCATCCTCGAAACCGGCGCGCCGCCAAGAAGCACCGCTACCCAGAACAACCAAGGCGACCAAAACGCGAGGCCGGTCATCAGCAAATAGATGTAGGCTCCCGCCGCGACCCAGTGCGTCAACCTTTCTTTCAGCGTGTAACGGAGGACGTGCCCGTGAGGAATAATTTGTTCAGGGTGGCTCACGATTTTGATCCTCCCGGAGTGATGTCCTCTTCCTCGCGTTCCTTGGGGCCGAATCGCAAGTAGTGCACGAAGAGGCCGATCAATCCGCCAACCATGGCGACGTTGCCAAGCCACTTCAGCGGACCTTTCCAGAGTTTTACAGTCCACGGCACGTGCGGATCTTTCGGCAGGCCGCCGTAAAGCTCCGGATGTGTGGTGTCATGCAGCACGTAGATCACCCCGGTGCCGCCCACGCCTGGCGGATCGTAAACGCCGGCATTCGGGAAGTTGGAGTGGTCGCGAAGCTGTTTCGCGCGGCCTTCAGCAAGGAACTTCATATCGTCCTTGCTGCCAAAGTGCAGACAGCCCGTCGGACACGACTTGATGCACGCCGGTTCGAGCCCCTCACTCACGCGATCGGTGCACAGGGTGCACTTGAAAACGCGATTGGTCTTCGGATTCATCTTCGGAATGTCGAAGGGGCATCCCGTGATGCAATAGCCGCAGCCGATGCAATTGGCTTGCTGGAAATCGACGATGCCATTGGTATATTGCACGATGGCGCCGTCCGCGGGACACGCCGCGAGGCAACCCGGCTCCGCGCAGTGCATGCACTGATTCTTGCGCATCAGCCACATCAGCGTGCCGTCTTCGCGTTCGTGTTCGTTGAAGAGGATCAGGTTCCAATAATTCCAGCGCGTCTCCGGCATGGTCTGATAGGTATTGTCGAAGACGGTTTCGCCGAAGGGCAGATCGTTCCACTCCATGCACGCGACTTCGCAGGCTTTGCAGCCGATGCAGGTGGTGGTGTCAATGAGTTTGCAGACCGTGTATTCGCGCTGGGTGTCCTCGCCGGGGACAGTTCCGGCGTGACCTGAAATTTTCTGGATGCGCAATGCTTCCTGGCTCATGGCATCCCCTACGCTTTCTCGAGCTTCACCAGGAAGCCCTTGAATTCCGGCGTGTACGCGTTGGGATCAAAGACCGTCGGAGTCAGCAGATTCACCAGCGTCCTGGCGTCCTTGCTTTCGTCCTCCTTGATGCCCCGATAGCCCTGATGGATGGGAATTCCGATTTGGTAGACTTTTTTGCCGTCGATCATCATCGGCTTGATGCGCTTGGTGACCATCGCTTTCGCGATGTACTCACCGCGGATACTGGAGACCTTCACTTTTTCGCCGCCCATGATGCCCATCTCTTGTGCCATTTCCGTAGAAATTTCCACGAAGGGCTCCGGTATGAGCTGTACGTTCATCGGATTGTTTTTTGTCCAGTAGTGATAAAGCTCGGTCAGGCGATAGGTTGTGCAGATGACGGTGTAACCGTCTTTTGTTGTGCCGTACTTGTCGTCCGGGGTCTTGAAGCGCTTCACCACCGGATTGTGCGTTTGCGCCGGGTGAAGCGGATTGTCAACTGGGCTTTCGATCGGTTCGTAGTGTTCCGGGAATGGTCCGTCAGCGAAGGCTCCAAGTGGCCCAAAGATTCGCCCGACGCCTTCCGGATTCATGATGAACGGGCCCATGTGATCTTTGGGCTTGGAGTCGGCTTTGAAGTCCGGCACATCGTTGCCCACCCATTTTTGTGTGCTTTCGTTCCACCAAACTTGCTTTCGCGATGGATCCCACGGCTTGCCGTCCACGTCGCACGACGCGCGATTGTAAAGTACGCGCCGGTTCGCAGGCCAGGACCAGCCCCATCCAGGATGTATGCCCAGACCCGAGGGATCCGAAGGATCGCGCCGCGCTGTCTGATTTCCCGCTTCCGTGAACGACCCGGAATAAATCCAGTTGCCGCACGACGTGGTGCCGTCATCTTTCAGCCACGCGAAGCCAGGAACTTGCTGGCCGGCTTTGATTTGCTGCTTTGTCGCGGGATCCTCGAGATCCGCCAGCGCCTTGCCGTTGATTTCCTTCAATACTTCGGCCAGTGGCGGATTCGAAGGGTTGCTGTAATTCCAGGTCAGATTCACGACGGGATCGGGAAACTTACCGCCGTCTTTTTTGTAGAGTTCGCGGACCTTCAAAAAGATTTGCGCCACGATGGCCTGGTCCAGCCGGCAATCTCCGGGCGTCGGCACGGCCGTATTCTTCCATAGCAGCCAGCGGGCGGAATTGGTGAAGGAGCCGTCTTTCTCGGCAAATCCCGCGCAAGGCAAACGATACACGGTCGTTTGAATCTGTTTCATTTCGTCCTGGGTGATGCCCGGCGATTTCCAGAATTCGCTGGTCTCGTCGGGATAAATCTCGCCGACCACCAGCCAATCCGCTTTTTTCAGCGCGTCGATATTTTTCTTGGAATCAGGTCCGATCGCTACACCGTTCATCCCAAAGGCCAGCATGCCCTTGACGGTGCCGTTGTACATGTCGTCCCACAGCTGGACCCATGAGTAGTTGCGATCCACTTTGGGGAGGTAATCGAACGCAAAGCCGTTTTGTTTAGTGGCCGCGTCGCCATAGAGGGCCTTCAGAAAACTGGCCGCGAATTTTGGCGTATTGCCCCAGTAGTTAAACGAATCCCACGGGGCGGGCTTCGAGGACGTCGGAGTAATGCGCTTCATCCAGGAGTCGAAAGAGGTATCCGCAGGAGTGGGCACTTTCAGATAGCCGGGCAAATTGTCGAAGATACCGGCCATGTCCGTGGCGCCCTGAATGTTGGAGTGCCCGCGCAAGGCGTTGACCCCGCCCCCCGCCCGGCCCACGTTGCCGAGAAGCAGTTGCAACATCGCTGCGGTGCGTATGATTTGCGTGCCAAAGGTATGTTGCGTCCATCCGACGGCGTAAATGATCGTGCCCACCTTTTTCATGTCGCCGTCTTTGCGAATGGAAGTATAGAGGTCAGCGGCTTTGAGGAATTGTTCCTTGGGAATCCCGGTGATGCGCTCGACCATTTCCGGGGTATAGCGGGAATAATGTTTCTTTAGCAATTGGAAAACGCAATTGGGGTGCTGTAGAGTCAGGTCGAACTCGACTTTTTCCGGCAGCTTGGGAGCGGGTGGAGCGCTTCCGCTTGCTGGATGCGCCGCGTCTCCGCCGCCTGTCCCCGCGTAATTCCACGTGGACTTTTCGTAACTTTGCGTCTTGGCGTCAAAGCCGGAGAACACACCATCCGTGTCGGCGGGTAGCTTGAAATCGTTTTTGACAATGAACGCAGCGTTGGTGTAGTTGACCAGGTAATCTTTGGCGATGCGGTTGTTCTCGATGGCATAGTGAATGACGCCGCCGAGGAAAGCGATGTCTGACCCAGCGCGAATCTGGCAGAAGAGATCGGCGACCGCGGAAGTGCGTGTGAAGCGCGGATCAACCGAGATTATCTTGGCGTTGCGCGTGCGCTTGGCTTCGACGGGCCACTTGAATCCGCAGGGATGGTTCTCGGCCGGATTACCGCCCATGATGAGCATCATGTCGGTATTCTTCATGTCCACCCAGCCGTTGGTCATCGCCCCGCGTCCGAACGTTGGTCCCAAACTTGAGACCGTGGGGCCGTGTCAAACTCTGGCCTGGTTTTCCAGGTGCACGACCCCCAGGGCGCGCATGGATTTCACAACCAGATAATTGAACTCATTGGTGTCCGTGCAGCCGCCGATCCAGGCCACGGATTCCAAGCGGTTGACCGTGTGGCCCGCGGCATCTTTTTCGATAAACGTCTCATCGCGCGTCTTTTTCACGCGCGTCGCGATTTCGCTTATGGCATCGTCCCAGGAAATGTCCTGCCATTCCGTGCCGCCCGGTCGGCGCACCAGGGGCTTCAGCAAGCGCCGGTCGTTCATGATCTCCTGCTGCAGCGAGGAACCCTTGGGACAGAGCGTGCCGCGGTTGGTCGGATGATCGGGATCGCCCTCGACGTGCACCACCTGAGCGGTCACATTCTTAGCGCGGTCACCGATCGTGTAAATGATGGTGCCGCAGCCTACCGCGCAGTACGGACACGTTGAGCGTGTCTCGCTCGCTCGCGCGATCTTGAGCGTGCGCAGTTGCGCAAACGCGGGCTTCAGATCGAATCCAAAGACAGCGGCCGCAGCTCCACCAATGGTCGTTAACTTCAGAAAATCACGGCGGGTCGGGCTCATGCTAGGACCCCCATCCGCGGGAGAGTAAGGTAAGGGAACATTCCCGCAGAACATCTTTAATAAGACTTGCGAGCCGGAGTGTCAAGAAGGAATTTAGGAAATTCGGAAGATTCTGGGAGCAGCAGAAAAAAAGGTATCTGGGTTCCCTCGAAGTGCATCTAAGGCCGGTTTGTCGATTTGACCTGCTTAGCGAGTTGTTCGCGGAAGTTTGCGATTTGCGAGGCAATCAGGAGTTGGCCATCGGTTTTCTGCCTGCGCCACAAATCCAACCTTTGCCGCGTTCCTCGATTACCTGAACATTCGAGTAACCGCCGTTGGTAAAGAGTTCGCGATGCTCATCAACACTCAGGAGCGTCATGGCCGTTCGAGAGGCGTATTTTTCGGCGAGCTTTGCGGCGATAGTGTTCGCTCCCTTATAGATTTCCGCGATGAGCATGAGCGTGCCGCCGGGCTTCAGGACTCGGAAGACTTCGCGCATGTCACCGGGCAAGTCGGGCCACCAGAAGTGAGTTTCAACGGCCGTGACGAGATCGAACATGCCGTCCGAAAACGGCAAGTGAGACACGGGGCCGTACCGGATCTCGACGCGACCGAGAGCTATCCAATGTGCATTCGTTCTTTTTGATGCGGCGACGCTCTCTTCGGAATAATCGACGCCGTAGACTTTTCCCTGAGCCGCGATCGCCGCTAACTTACTGACCGTCCTGCCACCGCCACACCCTACATCGAGGATTGTGCGGTGGTTCTCTATCGCGATGCACCCTAAGCCCCAGTCTGTCAGCTTGGAATGGCTCGAATTCATTCGCCACAAAGTGAATCGACCAAGCCATCCTGTCGGCTTGCTGCATTGATTTACCGGCATATTCCTTGTTGCCATGATTGCTTACCCTGTCAGACAGTCTAACGCTAAGACGAGCGGCGACACTTTACTGCCCAAATGCTCGGTCAGCGCGTTTATCAGGCATGTGGATTACTTCCGAGTTGCCTGTCACCCGCCCACAATCAGCGATCGACCTCGCCCGAGATTTACGGAATGGAGATGCGGTACAGATTGCGCTGGGTGGTGTTGCGAGAGAACGCGTAGACATCAGGAGACGGACCGGGTACGACCCTCAGGGCATCGATCCGTCGTACCCCCGGCAGGTGCGCGATTTCTTCCTCGGAAGGAAGTCCAGCCGGGGGGATTGGTGGTAACGTCTTGCCCGGCGGCAACGGAACGATATAGGTCCGGCCCTCGTGAAACGGCAGAGCAAAGGACAAAAACCTACCATCGGGAGACCACTGCCACCTAATCCTGGGCCTGATGAGAAGTGGAGGCCCCTCCCCCAGCGGAAAGGCGTAAACTGCAGCCGATCCGTTGTCCGTAGTTCGAGCCCACGCGACGAGCCACTTGCCGTCCGGCGAAGCAGCCATGAACATAAGTATTGGCTGTTGGAGAGCTTTCTGCATTCCTGTCCCATCTGGCCGAACGCGGTAAATAAACCCGTCGCTCCCGCGGAAGAAGATTTCGCCATTAGGCCCGAATCTCGGTTGCCGACCCTCCACGTTGGGGATCGCTTGAGGTGGCAATTCCCGTTCAAACGAAGTGAGCCAGAGCCGCGATTTCGCTTCGCGGTCCTCCGCCTCCAGCACCACTTGCCGTCCATCTGCGGAAATGTCATAAGCGAAGACTTGGAAACCAGAGGCCAATGGCGCGGCGCGTCCCGATTCCAGGTCCGCTACCCACACTTCTCCTGCCATTTTGATAAATTGGAAAAAATTCGTAGCCTTCTTTACAATGCGATAGCAGATCTTCTTACCGTCTGGAGTAAATTTCGGTTCAGTGGCGTTCCCTTCCAGGGAAATCTGCCGCTCGCCGTGTGCATCGTGAAGCCACACAGAAACATTCTCCACCGCCACGGCCGTCACAAACGAGCGGCCATCTGGCGACATGGCAATCCCTTCTTCCTCAGTCGGCCCAGCAGTTACCTGTTGCGGTTGGCCGTCCGGAAAACGCTGCCGCCAGATGTGATTGAGTCCTCCGGCGTCGGAGGTGAAGTACATCCATCTCTCATCAGGCGACCACGCCGCAGACGTACAGGCCGCTCTGGGCGGACCCACTTGCCGACCGCGTGATGAGCCATCCATCGGAACCACGCGACAAGATGACCAAATGTGGTCTTGGTCCATTTCCACGAGAAGGGCCCATTTTCTGTCGGGTGACGGGAAGGACCGGTGTGCCATGCCGGGTTCTTCCGCAGGCACGTAAACGTCACGCTCGCCGATTCGGCTCTCCTCGGCAGCAACGATCCCCATGTGGGGGCTCTTCCTGATCTTCGAGAACATCACCTGCTTCGGTCCGGTCCAGACCAAGCCGGAAGCGTTGCGCAGCCAAGGTTGCGGCTCGCCGCCCAGAGTCGGAACCATCCAAGTGTCCCAGCCAAGCTGCGGATCCACCGTGGTATACGCGATGCGCGACCCGTCCGGTGAAAACACCGGACTCATTTTGTCCAAAGTGTCGTGTGTCAGCTGTACGGACTGACCGTCGGGAAGCATTTTGACGTACACCTGGCCGGGCCCAAAAAATGTGTAGTCACCGCGAATAAACACCAGCATGCGGCCATCTGCCGAAAGCGCTGGCTGGCTTACCGAATCGGGAAACTTCGTTAGTGGAACCCACTGCGAGCGGTCTGGCAAGGCTGCGGGTTTACGCAACCAGAGGGCAGCGCCAATAACGAGCAGCGCTAACGCCACTGCAATTGCGGCGACAACGAAGGCGCCCGGTCGCCGCGAGGCCACTGGCACCTCGTTCGCCAATTGGCTGTGACCCTCAAGTGGTTTTTGTGGATGCGGCTCTGCGGCATGCGGGAACTGTCGGACGGCGCCAGCAAAGCGGTAACCTCGCCGCGGGACCGTTTCAATGAACGCTGGATTCTCACCCAAGGCCTTTCGCAACAAAAAGATATGGTTGGATAGGCTCCCCTCTTCCACGAACGTGTCGGGCCAAAGCATCCTGATCAGGTCGTCCTTCTCCAGCAGGCGTCCACTATTTCGGACTAGCAGATGCAAGGTGTCGAATGCTTTCGGCGTGAGTGCCACCACGTCCTTACCGCGCCACAACTTGCGTTCGGCGGGATCCAGCCGGAAGGGGCCAAATTCGTAGAGCCGCACTGTCTCCTGGCTTGGCAGCTCTTTCACAACAGCCGACAAATCGTGGAAACCTTCCGAGGCAGCTCGCCGGCGCGTTTCCTCGCTCACGGTCCCTCTCGTAATCGCTGTGTGAGAACTCTTGAGAATTTGTGAGCTCACCCAGAGGACTTCCGGATTGCCCGCAGGCTAGATTGCGCAGAGAACAGCCGGAAGGTCGGGTGGACGTGATTCTAGCACCAGCTTCCGTTTGCTCAAAAACTTGTTTACGGAGGATACAGTCATGTTCCGAAACTTAATTTCAAGAAGAAACCTAGTCTTGATTTCCTCGGGCCTGTTACTACTAGCAGCAATCAGCCTCGTTCTGGCCCCCAAGAGAACCCGAGCCGACGAAGGAGCGCACATCAAGGGAACTTTCACAGTAGCGTTCTCGGTAATGCCGAATACTTCGGGTGACAGTTTCTGCGGAGGAACGCCTGCGGGTGTTACGGTGGAGGCGCACGGCGTCGGCCACTCCTCGCTCGGTGACTTATCCTTCTCGCTCCAAAAGACCATAGTCGGGCCCGCCCTGCACGGCTGTCTCACATTGACGAGTCTGAATGGGGACACGTTGACGGCCATCTACGATTTAACCGCCGGTGCTCCAAATGCCAATCTCTTCAGGAACGCCACTGGCACACTGACGTTCACCGGGGGAACTGGCCGATTCGAGGGTGCGAGCGGAAGTGCCGACGTTACGGCCGTCTTCAGTCGCATCGGCGGAACATCCAACCCAATGCAGGGAATTGCGTTCTATTCCGTCGACGGAACTGTGTCACTACAACAAAGCAATCAGTAAATCGCCATTTCGGACTCCTCGTTTTCTGCGAGTTGTCAGCCGACGCGGTGATTCCCGGTGAGTCGTCGGCAACTCGGAACTTATCGTCGGACCACGCGGATAGGAGGTGCGCAGTCGCGGGCGGCCCCTTGGCCCTTGCGCGCTGGAGCATTCCTTCGAACCTCGGTGCACCGGTCCTCGTTCTACATGGCTCTGCGGGCTAAAGGGAAAGCTGTCGGGTTCGTGATGTCATTAGGTTGACGAATGCTTCAGAATTGCGGCCAAAGAATGCAGCCGGGCCGAGTCAGCCGGGCTCTTGGCCGTGGCGGCGCTCTTTTCCAACGACGGTTCCATGCGCTGCAACTTCGCCAGCATGCTCGGGCTCATGTGCGAGCTCTCTGCGTTTTGAATCGCTTTCCGCAGAGCCGCGATGCGGTCTGCAGGCAAGGCTTGCGACCGGGACAACTGGTCCACGTACGCCTTGGCCACAACCAACTGTGCAGGCCACTCGATCTTTTGCTGGTTCTGCACATTCAGCTCTGATACGTGAACCGCCTTCGCCGCGTCGATTTCGTTCTGGGTCAGGAACTTGGATGGCGTCAGTTCAAAGACGTCCAAGCCGCGTGCAATCTCCGAACCGTAAATGTAGCCGTTGTACCAATATCCCGACCATTCGCCACCCAGCACCAGCACCTTCGGATCAATCGGCCCGCGGTCGAAGTAGGCAATCTCGAAGGGTTGCGCTGGGTCGGTGAAATCCACAATGGAGATGCCGCCTTGATACCAGGCCTGCACTTCGATATCGCGGCCAGGGACGGGAATCAGCGAACCATTGTGCGCCACACAGTTTGCCGTGTCGGGTTCCGCCGCTGGCATCTTGTAGTAGCTTGCGAAGGTCAGTTTGTCGTCCTTCAGGCGGAAAATCGCGTCGGCACCCCACTTGTTCGGGTCATTTTGACGGCACCGCGCTCCCAGGCCGCCGCCCCACTCGTCGGTAAAAACGACTTTGCTGCCATCGTTCGAGAACGAAGCCGAGTGCCAGTAGGAATAGTTCGGATCGTTCACCGCATCCAGACGCTTGGGATGTACCGGGTCCTTGATGTCGAGCACAATCCCATTGCCGGAGCACGCGCCCGCCGCCAACCCAATCGCCGAATACACGGTAATGTCGTGGCACTGGTTCGTGTCCGAGGCCTTCTCCCCGCCCTTGCCATGGGTGCCGCCGTTGTTCAGCCCGTTCAGCGCGCCCGTCCGCGGATCGATAAACAGGCGAGGGCTGGACACCACCTTCGCGTCCTGCGGCGCAGCCACCGGAACCTTAATGATCTCGATGCGAAACAGCGCCGTATTCGGGTCCTTGTCCGGGGCTTCACCGGAGCACCCAGCCAGCTCTTCCGGCTGACGAACGAACGATGTGCCCGACACGTAGATATAAACGTTGTCTTTGTCGTTTGGATCGCCAACCAGAGTATGCGTATGCGATCCGCGGCACGTCTGCACCGCCGCGACTTGCTTGGGATTCTTGATGTCGGAGATGTCGAAAATTCTCACGCCGCGGAAACGCTCTTTTTGCGCTGCTGGAATGCGGCGTTTTTTCTCTTTTTCCTCCCCGGCTGGTGGCGGAGGCTCCGGCGGAAACCCTTCCACACCGCAATCCAGACGTCCATTCGGCATCTCCACCGACATGAATAGCAAATTTTTGTACACCGACACATCACCCTGCCCGCCCGGACACACCAGCGATGTCAGTAACGCGGTGTTCGCTGGATTGGCGATGTCATAGATGTTTACTCCGTAAAAATTTCCCTGGAACAAGTGGTTGCCCTGGAACGCCAAGTCCGAGTTCGAGAAAGCAAGCTGCGCAATTACCAACTGCAGCGGCTTCGGCATCTTCGAGGTGTTGCGTATGCCGAGCTGGCCAATCGTCTTCTGCACCTTGGGATCATCGGGATCAGAAGCCCCGAGTTGAAACGCGTCAGGCTTCTTGAGCAGCAGGAGGTGCTTGATGCCCATCGAGGCTTCACCCGCGTCATACAGCCCCGGCGTCAGCTTGGCCCGCGGATCGTTCGCGTCCGACCCGGCCATCCCCGGCGGTAGCGTCGGAGCCGGCTCTGGAGCAAATGGATTCTTGTCCTCATCACCTTCCTTGTCCTTGTCGGCTTGCTGCGCCGGTGGCGGGGTTGCAGGCGTCTGCGCCCGCAGCCGGCTCACACCGGAAGATAAAAGAATCGCGGCCACCGCCACACGAAAGGCAAAACTCGGCAATCGGTTCATCGCTTCTCCTCTAATGTTTTTGCTCCAACATAGTTTGCATAATTTTGATCTCGGCGCGCTGCCCGGTGTCCACATCCGTCGCGAAGCCGAACATTTCGGCATCCTGCCCCGCGCCCGCGGTGTCGAACAAATCCTTTACCATGGTCAGCGCACCATTGTGGTGCTGAATCATCCCGCTCAGAAATAAGTGGTCGAATTCCGCGCCCTTCGACTTCCGGAGCGCTTCCATCTGTTGCGGCGTAAGCATACCAGGCATAAGACCCATCGGTTCGCGCGGCATATCCATGCCCGGCATTCCTGGCGCCGCCATGGCCACAGGTTCTCCCCGAGCCGCCAGCCACCGCCGCATAAACTTAATTTCGTCCGACTGCGAACTACTGATTCGCGCCCCCAGCAACCGCAGATCCTTGTTCTCCGTATGCGATCCAATCAGGGCCGTCATCTCCACCGCTTGTGAATGGTGCATGATCATGCCCTGCATGAACTCCACATCCGCTTGCGAGCGTGTCGGCAGCGTTGCCCTCGTCGACGGCGGCAACGTCCTGCTCGGCTTACCCGGCGCACCCGGCTGCACCACAACAGGCTTCATCGGATCAGTCTGCCGTGCCCAAATAGCAGAGGGGAAGAGGCAAGTGGAGCCGAAGAAACCTGCGGAAGCGCTCGCGGCGAGGAACATGCCACACAACATGCCAGATCCCCTCGCAGAGTGCAGCTTGCGCTTGCGGCGAAAACGACAAAGTTCCCAATTCGATGCATAGCCAAACATCTTCAGCACTCGCATGCTAAATGGAAACAGCAGAACCCAGGACGGAGGTAGCGACTGTCACCTGCAAAATTTTCGTCGAATCCCTGGTGGATCCGCACACACTCAACCGGGGGAGTCACATCTGACAGCACACAAAGCATCATTTGTCGCAGGATAGTCCAAGAGCGCGGGCGATAGCAATGCTTAACGGACGCGTAGTGATGTCATCTATGACTTCGCCCTCCCGAGGAGGCTGCCCCTACTCCCCAGAATCGCCCCTCCGAGATAGAATAGGTGTGACCCCAGGTCTGCCTCTTTCATCTGTTATTTTTAGGGGCTGAAATCCGTAGATACCGTAGGCAAACGAGAAGCTTTGTCGTTAGAAGGAAAAGGGCAGCTGATGGCTAGTCCACAAATTTCGGCAAAACCCGACCTTGGATCGCTGCGCATCCACGATGGCCAGCGGAGCCAGTCGAAGATGGGCAAACGGATCTTCTACGCCTCGATCCCCGTCCTGATCTTCGCCGGAATCGTTGCGGCAGCCTATGCTTTTCGCAGCCAGAAGCCGGTGGTGGAAGTCGCAACGGCCGCGAAGCCCGATGCCGGAGGGCGGCAGGCGCTACTGAATGCCAGCGGGTACATTACACCCCGCCGCCGCGCCACCATTGCGGCCAAGATTACCGGCCGCGTCACCGGGGTTTTCTTCGATGAAGGCACGCGAGTCGCCGAGGGCCAGCTGCTGGCTACCCTCGACGATTCCGACGTTAAGCGCGCGCTCGATTCCGCCAAAGCCGACCGCGACGCTGCTCAGGCGGCTATTGCCGACTATGAAGTCCAGCTCAAGAATGCGCAAATTGCGCTGCACAGGGCTGAGAAGCTTCAACAGGCCGGCGTGCAGACGCAGGAAGCTCTCGACAACGCCACGACCAACGCGGACAGCCTGAAAGCCAAAATTGAGCTCGCCAAACAGCAGGTGGCTGCCGCCGAATCCCGTATTGGCGTTGCCCAGCAAGCGGTGGACAATTGCACGATTCGCGCGCCATTTGCCGGAATTGTCGTTTCCAAGGACGCTCAGGTTGGCGAGATGGTTTCGCCCAATTCCGCCGGCGGCGGATTTACACGCACGGGCATTGCCACGATTGTGGACATGAAGTCCAACGAGATTGAAGTGGACGTGAACGAGTCGTATATTGCGCGCGTCGAAAACGGGCAACAGGTCACCGCGACGCTGGACGCCTATCCGGACAAGCCGATTCCTTCGAAGGTTCGCACGGTTATCCCGACCGCCGACCGCCAAAAGGCCACCGTCAAAGTGCGCATCACCATTCTCAATCTGGAGAAATACAATTTCATTCTGCCGGACATGGGCGTGAAGGTGGCGTTTTTGGAGAATGAGAAGCCCGCGGCAAAGGACAAGGCCAAAGACAAAGGGCCACAGGCTGTTGCGTTCATTCCGAAGGGGGCGGTGCGCTCCGACTCGAATGCCTCTTTCGTTTTCTTGATTCGCGATGGAAAAGTCGAGCGGCGCGCCGTGAGCCTGGGCATGGATCGCGGCACAGAGGTCGCGATCCTGGCGGGTGTTTCCCCCGGAGATTCGCTGGTCGTGAAGGGTCCGGAAAGTTTGCACGATGGTGACAAGGTTGAAATCCGACAGTAGGAGCCAAGCATGATACGAGTCGATGGGAATGGTGGTTCTTCCAGCCTGATCAAAGTTCGCGGATTGAACAAGACCTACAGCCGCGGCGGCGAAAAAATTCAAGTGCTGCAGGGGCTGAACCTCGACGTAGACAAGGGTGATTTCGTGGCTTTCATGGGCCCCAGCGGCTCCGGCAAGACCACACTGCTCAATCTTCTCGGCGGACTTGACGTTCCATCAGCCGGCAGCATCACTGTTGACGGCGACGAAATCACGCACATGTCCGCGGGCAAGCTTACACAATGGCGCGCTCGCCATGTCGGTTTCATCTTCCAGATGTACAACCTCATCCCCGTGCTGACCGCATATCAAAACGTCGAACTTCCGTTGCTCTTGACCAAGCTTTCCAGTTCTGAGCGGCGTAAGCATGTCGAGACCGCGCTCGGCGTCGTCAATCTGGCGGATCGCATGCATCACTACCCCCGCCAGCTTTCCGGCGGGCAAGAACAGCGCGTCACTATCGCTCGCGCCATCGTCTCGGACCCGACTTTCTTGCTTTGCGATGAGCCGACCGGCGACCTGGACCGCAAGAGCGCGGACGAAATCATGGCCCTGATTGATGAGCTCGTCGCCAAGTACAACAAGACCATCTTGATGGTCACGCACGATCCCGTGGTGGCCGCACGGGCGCACACGACCCTGCATCTGGAGAAGGGCGTGCTCATCGAAGGCGGCAAATCCAAGCAACCAGTGATGGCCGGAGGTGCAGCATGAAATTCAGCCACCTGATCCTCGCCAACCTGTTCCGCAAAAAGGTTCGGCTCATCCTCACCATCGGGTCTTTTGCCATCGCGCTGGTTCTCTTCACGTTTTTAGCCGTGGTGAAGAGCGCCTTCAGCCGTGGCGAAGAGATCGCGGGCGCGGACCGCCTGATCGTCGTTGGCCGTACTGGGCTTATGCAATTATTGCCGATCTCCCACGGCGACAAAATCCTGGCCATTCCCGGCGTCAAAGCCGTCACGCACAATCATTGGTTCGGCGGCGTCTATCAGGATGAAAGGAACTTCTTTCCACAGTTCGTCATCGACCCCGAAAATCAACGCAAGGTGATGACCGAGCTGGTGGTGCCCGACGACCAGTGGAGCAATTTCCTGAAAGACCGCCAGGGCGCTATCGCCGGCAAGCGCACGGCAGAACGCTTCCACTGGAAAATCGGAGATCGCATCCCTATCAAAAGTACTCTCTACGGCGGCAGTTCTCTGCAATTCAATCTCGATGGCATTTATCACAGCGAAAAACCCGGTGGCGATGAAAGCCAGTTTTGGTTCCAGTGGAAATATTTTGACGAGAACGCCGGCAATGCCGTCAAGAGCACGGCCGGATGGTACGTGGTCAAACTCGTTAGCCCCGATGACGCCGTCCGCGTTGCCAAGGCCATTGACGAAAAGTTTGCCAACTCCTCGTTTGAGACCAAGACCGAGACCGAATCCGCCTTCGCCGCCTATTTTGCCAAGCAGTTCGGAAACATCCAACTGCTGATCCTCGCCATTGGCAGCGTAGTTTTCTTTACCTTACTTTTGGTCACCGGCAACACCATGGCCATCTCCGTCCGGGAGCGTACCGGCGAACTGGCCGTCCTTAAGGCCATTGGCTTTTCTGGGCGCGCTGTTCTTTTTTTCGTGTTGGCGGAGTCTGTCCTCATCGCGCTGTTTGGCGGCATCCTGGGGTTGATTCTTGCCTACCTCTTCATTCCTGTTATCGGCGTGTTTCTCACTGGTCTGCTGCCTCCCCTACTCCTCTCGAAGACGCTTTTGACTTTCGGACTTGTTTTTGCCCTTTTTGTCGGGGCGTTAAGTGGTTTGCTTCCAGGAATTGCCACCTTGCGCATGCGCGTCGTTAACGCGCTCAGGAGAGTCTGAAGATGGTAGCCAAGCTTGCTGTTTGGGTTGTCATCACCGTCGTAGCGATCCTGGCTCTTCTGCTGGTCCTCACCGCCCTGGGCGGCATCATCGCCGGTTTGCTCGCGCCTTTTCTCGGCTCGGTTCCTGTTTCCTACAATTTCCGCAGCATTAGGGAGCGCTGGACCTCCACGATTGTAGCGGTTCTCGGCATTGCCGGGACCGTGGGCGTATTCATTGCCATGTTGTCGCTCGCGCGCGGATTTCGCGCCACTCTCGTTTCCTCCGGCTCCGAGGACAATGCTCTGATTACTCGCGCTGGGGCTACATCCGAAATGACCAGCGGAGTTGCTCTTGATGCCGTGAAAATCATCCAGGATGCTCCCGGTATCGCTCGCGATGCGGACGGCCCGATGCTAACAGCGGAAGCCGTTCTGATGGCGCCCATTCCACTGCGTTCCACGGGCACCGATGCCAACGTTCAACTTCGTGGAGTTTCACCGAACGTCTTGGCCATTCGCCGCAGCGTCAAAATAATCGAGGGGCGGATGTTCCAGCCTGGTCTGTCTGAAGTCATCGTCGGTAAGAATGCCAGGTCGACCTATACCGGCTTGACGTTGGGAAACACAATCTGGCTAGGCAGCCAGCGTTGGCAAGTCGTGGGCACTTTCGATGCGGGTGGCAGTGCCTTTGATTCCGAAGTTTGGGGCGACCCCCATCTCCTCAATGCAGCCTACCCCCCACGCCCTGAAACTCTTTCTCAGTCCGTTACCGTGCGCCTCGCTTCGCCTGCAGCGCTTCAGCAATTCAAGGACGCTCTCACCACCGATAAGCGGTTGAATGTGGATGTTACCCGCGAAATCGACTACTACTCCAAACAGTCCACAAGCATGACCAGGCTCATCACCGTACTGGGGGGATTTGTGGCGGGGATCATGGCCATCGGTGCGGTCTTTGGCGCTCTCAACACCATGTACTCTGCCGTCGCCGAACGCGGCCGAGAAATTGCGACCATGCGCGCACTCGGTTTCAACTCCTCCAACGTCATCCTGTCATTTCTATTTGAAGCCCTCTTGATATCCTTCGTTGGCGGCGTCCTCGGCTGTCTCGCTGTTCTGCCCCTCAACGGCTTGACCACAAGCACCATCAATTTTCAGACTTTTTCAAACCTGGCCTTCGCCTTTAAGATCACCTTTGACCTTCTGCTGATGGGCGTTTTCTTTGCTTTAGTCATGGGCGTTCTCGGAGGCATGCCGCCGGCAATTCGCGCAGCCGGCCGTCCCGTAGCCACAGCCCTTCGCGAATTGTAGTAGGGCCGGGCGCCTGTCGCTGAATTATGCCTGATCAATCAGCGAGTCTCAGCTTTTCCATGTAAACGTTGAATGCAGCTTTCACCTTGGCGGGATCGGGTGGCTTGCCTTTGGATTCCGTGATTGGGGTGATGAACAGATCCATAGCTTTATCGATTTCATCGAACACTTTGCGGTTGGTCTTCGCCAGCGCCGTATCGCCTCCGTACTCTTCCGCTTTGTCCCAGAGTCTTTCCAGTATCGTCCCCAGTTCAGCGGCGGCTGCCAAGTCGCCCTTTTGGAAGTCGGCATACATGTGTTGCGCCAAGGCGCGATAAGCTCCCATTTTCGAGATATCGACGCCGTTCTTTTGAGCGACTTTCTTCTCTTGGGCCGCAACTGGCGCAGCGGCAGCGAAAAGCGCGAGAACTGCAAAAACCAAGGCAAGCAAAGCCCGGAACGCTCTATAGAGGGGCGAAATCATTGTTCCTCCTCGGCCCGCGAAGACGACTGTATCCACCGAGCACATCCGAATTCACGCGAACCTCTAGATGAAATATCTTGTAACATGAATCTGAGGAAAGTGAACCGCCAGGGCTAATTCCGTTGTTAGCAAAGAGGTACGCGCGCTCTAGTCAAACCTGGGCCGGGTCTTCTCGCTGACGTGGAGGGGCTACAAGCTCGCGGTTGCGTGGAACTCATGTGCAACTGTTTAACGTTTCGACTCTGGGATTTACTCTTCCGAACGGTATACCTTGACGATTCAATGACAGCGAATCTAGCCTAGAGAGGGGTGGTGGGAAGCGGCATGGGTGCAATGGCAAGATCGGTCGGGGACAAGCTGCGCTGCGTCTATTGCGGCAAGTACATGGCCGCGCATTTGAAACAGTGCCCCTTTTGCCGCGAGGCGGTTCCTCAGGTGCAGCTGAGCCGTCGTACCGGCCCCGACGGCCGCCAACAGATTCGCCGCGGCCTCCTTTACATGCTTCTTGCCGGCGTCGTTCACTATTTCGCAGCCGGCTACGCCGATCCCTTTAAGATTCCTCTGCCGGCCCCTGTTCTTCCATTGGTGACGCAATACCTCACGCCGCTAGTTTTCCTCGGCGGACTTGGTCTGACTCTTTACGGCCTATTCCTGAAACTGAGATCCTGACCAGCCTACGCCTCGATAGGTATCCGAACCGCCAGGCTTTCCGAACCTCCGAAAAGAGATGCTCTACAAGCGAGCGAACCTGTTCGAACGGCCAGTGTGACTGATTGGGGGAGTACCAGGCATTCCAGAGCACGCTCCCGTGCACTTGCTGTGGCCTACTGTCAGTGAGGCCGCTCCCCCAGCCTCATCCGAAGATTTCCACTGAGGAGTGACAATGAAAAAATCGCTGTTCGTAGTGGCAGTCATGATTATAAGCGTTTCTCTTCTCTTGACCGTTGGCGCGGAGCGCGCGGGGGCGCAGGGTCCCGCAGGTGCAGGCGCATCCACCGCTGCAAAGGGCAGTTCGAACTCATCGGGGTCGAAGAGCTCGCATTCCTTGAATCCCATCAAGTGGGTGAAGAAAGACAAGGATTCCAAGAATTCCGTCGATTCAAACGGCAGCCGTAGTGACACCGAAAAAAAGCTGACGCCGAAGCTGCAAGCTCAGGGCGTCTTGCCGGCCAATTCGAATGCCACCGATTCGTGCGCAGCTTTCGTGGCGTTGAATGAGTGCCTTGCCGCGCTCCACGCCAGCCATAATCTTGGGCTGGACTTCAATTGCTTGCGCGCCAGCGTCACCGGCGTGCATGCAAGCGCCGACATGTCCGGTTGCAAGGTCGCCGATGGAGAGAAAGCTTTGAGCCTCAACAAGGCGATCCGTGCGCTGAACCCCAGTGCGGACGCAAAGGGAGCAACCAAGAACGCCGAGCAGCAAGCCAAGGACGATCTCAAGAATCTCGGCGCGTAGGACCAAAACCGGGAAAAGATCCAATCGAAGTTGAATCCTTCTTTGGCGAAGGCCAAAAAAACTCAGGAAACTGAAAAAGGGCGAAGGCCGCTGATTGCGGTTTTCGCCCTTACTCTTTGAACTCCATCTAATTGCAATCTAGCCGGATGCGGCGGAGGCCGAGGATGAAGACGAAGTGGAGATCGGGACTTCGGTGTCCGTGGTGGCCGCAGCGGCGCGGTAGCGCACGATCAAAAGCGTGACGTCGTCAGCCTGGTGGGCTCCGCGCGCGAAGTTTTCCACCCCTTCGAGAACACATTTCTGGATGTGCTCGAGTGGGCACTCCATTTGGCCAGTGAGGAGTTTCTTGAGGCGCGCAGTGCCAAACATCTGTTCGTCGGGATCCACGGCCTCGGTAACGCCGTCGCTGAAGAGCACCAGGGTGTCGCCAGGCTCGAGCTTCAGGCAAACGGCTGTGTATTCGGCTTCCGGAACCAGGCCAACAGGATAAGAACCTTCGGTAAATGCCTCTTCGGCGACGCCGCGGCGAATGAGGAAAGGCGACGGATGGCCCGCGTTGATGAATTCCAGATGGCCTTCCTGATCGAGGATGCCGAAGAACATGGTTGCATAGCGGCCAACCTCTGAGTGATCGCAGAGGAAGCGATTGACATGATTGAAGACGCTCGCGGGATTGATGCCGAGAGTCATTCCGGAAAGCGCGCCCTGAAGCATGGTGGTGAGAATCGCGGCGCCAAGTCCTTTACCGGAAACATCGGCGATAAGAAACGCGGTGCGGCCATCGCCGAGTGGAAAAACGTCGAAGTAGTCACCGCCGACTGCCAAGCACGGGAGGTTGAATCCGGTAACTGCGAGATGGGGGTATTCGCGGAAATCGCGCGGGAGAAGCGCCTGCTGAATGTCGCGGGCAATGTTGATCTCCTGCTCGAGGCGCTGGCGTTCGCGCTCGCGTTCGACGAGGCGGGCGTTATCGAGAATGCTGGCGGCGTCGGCGGCCAGGGCATCCAGAATCTGGCGGTCCAGTTTGGAAAAGGCCGCAGGGCGCCGCGAATCCAGGTAAAGGATTCCGAGAAAATCACCGCGCTTGATGTTGATCATGGATTCCTGCGTATTGGCGCGGGACATGCCGAATAGAGGAATCACGACCACGGCGCGCAAGCGCTGGGCAACGATGCTCTGCGCCGCCTGCAGGTCCACGTCAGCTTGCGCGAGGTCTTCCGTAATCACCGGAGACTGCTGCTTCAGCGCAAGCTGGATGGCGGTTTGGCTGGGCTTAAGGCTTTCGGGAGGAAGGCGAAGACCTCCGCTGCGCCGTGCGAGTTTCACTCTAAGCGCGCCGCCGGCGTCGGCTTCGAGGAGCAAGCCGCGGTCGGCATCGGTCACGGAGACCGCTTCATCTAACATGTGGCCCAGCACGACGTCGAGTGGTAGCTGGGAGTGCAGCAGTGCGGTCGCGTCCAGGAGACGCTTAAGCTTGGCAAGACCGCCGCCAGTGGGCTCCGAACTGGTGATGTGCTCCATGCGCGTGAGGAGCTGCGGAAGGGAATCGGCGTCCGAACTCTTCCCGGAGCGGAAGACGATCTCGTAAGAGTCCTCGAGGCCGAAGGTGATCGCGTCGCCGTCCTGCAATTCGCGGCTCTCGACTTTTTCGCCATTGACGAACAGCCCGCGGCGCTGGCCACGATCCTCGACGTAGAAGCGATTAGCTTCGATGACCACGGCGGCGCAGTTGCGGGAGATGCGGCGGTCGGAGAGTTGTAAATGGTTTCCGGTCTCAGCGCCCCGGCCGATCATGAAAGGCGTTTGCGCGATTCGGGCGTAGCGGCGCGCGCCGTCCGGGGAGATGACTTCGAGAACTGCTTCACCGGCAAGAGGTACGGTATCGGGCATGGGCCAACTCGGCGAAGAATTGTAGCACGCGGGGAGGGCAGCAAGGAGGAAGGCATGGGAATGAGGTGACTACTGATGTGCCGCGTGAAACAGATCACTCATTTGGCGAGAAAGGATTCAGGAGCGTCACTCCGAGAGCCGCGAAATCGTGTTCATTGCGCGTGGCCACCGTGAGGCCGTGAACCCGCGCCGTGGCGGCGATCATAGCGTCTTCAAGCAAAGTATCCGACTTGCCGTTCATGAGTCGCGCCCATTCGCGAAAGCAGAGCGCATCCATGGGCAATACCTGGATAGAGTCCGCAAGCTGATTTACCCAGGACTCGATCTCCAGCGCTTTCTTTTTATCTTGAGCCCGGGTCCGTTCAATGCCGGCCTGGAGCTCCCCCAAGGTAACTGCCGATAGGAAGAGTTGCTCGTCGCGCAAGCGGTTGAGCCACGCGAGTGCGCCCCCGTGCGGTCTTGGCTTTCGCAGTTCGGAAACCACATTTGTGTCCAACAGAAAGCGCTTCATGCCAGGTCCACAAGCCGCCGTCGCCGTAGTTTGCCGCGTTCCGTAACCAAATCTTCAAACTGCGGACCGGCAGTCCCCAGAAGAAGAGCTTTTAAGCCGGGACGGGCGGCCTTCTGCAAGCGGCGCCATTCCGCGATGGGCACAAGGACGGCCGTCTCCACGCCGCGGCGAGTAACTACCTGCGGACCGTTTTTGAGAGTGGCGTCTAGAAATTCACTGAAACGCGCCTTTGCCTCTTGGAGTTGCCAGGGAGCCATTGATCTTCTCCTATTCGCTTCATTTTATGACTAGTCATCTGTCTAGTCAAGAGGTGATTGTCGCGCGGGATCCACACCCGCGCTGATCAACATTAGGCGCCCGCTGATTGGGGCGCCGGGGTTTTGAGTTTAGCGGGTTCGAGGTTCGGCAGGAACGCCGTGAGGATGCCAATGGCGGGGAGAAACGAACAGACGCGGTAGACGAAGTTGATGTCGGTGAGGTCCGCGAGCTTGCCGAGGAGCGCAGCGCCGATTCCGCCCAATCCAAAGGCCAAGCCAAAGAATAATCCCGAGACCAGCCCAATTCTTCCCGGCATGAGTTCCTGTGCGTAGACCAGAATGGCGGAGAAGGCGGAGGCCAGGATGAACCCGATCACCACGCTGAGAGAGCTTGTCCAGAAAAGGTTGGCATAGGGCAGCAGCAAAGTGAACGGAAGAACGCCGAGAATGGAAACCCAGATGACGTATTTGCGGCCAATCTTGTCGCCTACCGGGCCGCCGATATACGTTCCCGCAGCGACCGCAGCAAGAAAGAGGAAGAGATGCAACTGCGCATTCTGAACGGTGAGGTGAAACTTGCCCATGAGATAAAACGTGTAGTAGGTCATCAAACTGGCAAGATAGAAAAACTTTGAGAACATGAGAGCCCCAAGAATGGCCACCGTAAATGCAAGTTTGCTAAAGGTCATGGCCGTGCGAGGCGGAGCAGAAGCCACGGACACTGCACGCGCGGGATCCACGATGATCGGCTTCGGGAGACGCAGCGGATGATTGCGAAACCAGGTACCGATGTTGGTCAACAAAACGATCGCGACCAGGGCTAAGAGCGAAAACCAGGCAATGCTGGATTGCCCGCTGATAAACGCCCAGGCCAGCAGCGGACCCAGAGCTGAACCTGCGTTGCCGCCTACCTGAAATAGCGACTGCGCCATGCCGTGCTGTCCGCCGGAAGCCATGCGCGCGATGCGGGAAGATTCAGGGTGAAAGACGGCAGAGCCAATGCCCACCAGCGCCGCGGCAGCGAGAATCGTGCCGTAGCTAGGGGCCATCGAGAAGGCCAGCAGGCCGAACATGGTGATGCCCATTCCGACGGCCAGAGAGTAGGGTTTCGGGCGCCGGTCGGTGTAAAGCCCCACAAGGGGTTGGAGAATCGAAGCGGTCAGTTGAGAAGTGAGCGCGATGCGACCGACTTGCCAGTAATTAAAATGAAAGGTTTTCTGGAGTAGCGGATAGATCGGCGGCATCAAAGACTGAATCGTGTCGTTCAGAAGGTGGCAGAAGCTGATGGTCAGAAGAATCTTGAAGACCGTCTTCTCGCCCGTTTCCGCGGGGGCCACGGCCCCAACCGCAGCCAAGTTTGTGTCGCTAGCCATTTAGAGACGTAACCATCACTGGCAAAGTACACTCCCAAGAGAATGTGCTCTTCACACTTTACATGAATTTCGGGGCGGATTTTCCGTAGCATTTTTGCGGGAGCGGCAGAATCCCAAGGGCTACGCCGGCCCGTCCAGGAGGGTCCGCGAATCGACGCGGGAACTGCTACCGTTTCGCGGCACCCTACGGATGCGGGTTGCTGAGAGCGCGGTTGACTTCCGCGAGGTTTTCGCGCGCCAGCTCGTGATTTGGATTGATGCCCAGGGCGCGTTCCAAGTGTAATTTCGCCTCCGTGAGATCGCCTGCCTCAGCCAAGCCCGCTCCCAGATTGGCCTCCACGTTCGCATCGTCCGGACGCAAGCGGATGGCGGCGCGATAGTGCTCAATCGCTTCACGAAAGCGGCCTTTAGAAGCAAGGGCATTAGCCAGATTGTAGTGCGCGTCAAAACTGTCGGGCTGCGTTTTGAGGGCGACAGAAAAATGTGGAATCGCTTCGTCAATGCTACCCATGGCAAGGAGAGAGGCGCCCAGTGCATTGTTGGCTGTGGCGTCTTCGGGGCGAATGCGCATGGCCGCAGCAAAGTGTTGAACTGCTTCATCCGCCGCACCTCGAGCCTGGAGCATAGCGCCGAGATTGTATTGGGCAGTGAAGTCAGCAGGATTCTTTTCAACGGTGTAACGGGCCATGCCTTCTTGTAGAACCATTCGCGGGTCGATGGTGGCATCGGGCAAGGGATGAGGAAGAACCTGCAGCCAGAGATGAGCCATCTCATCGCCGGAGCGGTTTCCGCCAACAACGCGCCGAGGTGGATCGTTGGGGTTGGCCGGATTTTCATCCGAGTTGTCATAGGTATAGCGCATGGCGATGGTGGTTCCCTTTGGCAAGGACACCGGACTCGCGTAGCGATAAACTGCTTGCCAATTCAGGTCCCAACGCCGGATGTGTATGAGTGTTTTCACCGAGCCATTGGGCAGCTTGGCCAGCGCTTGCATTTCCTTTCCGAGGTAATGCGCGTGTGGGTAGATCGCGAGGAGATCAACATCGAGGGGGAGCGTGAATCTGTCGGTAACCAGAAAGTTTTTTTCGCCGGGGGGAACGTCCAGCTGGCGATCGTTTTCCAATTGCAGCAGGACGGGATGAAGGGTTGCCGGCTGGTCCGTGAAGTACAGCCCAAGACTGGGCTGGATGGTTTCCGGTTTTCCAGAAGGCTGCAAGTGAATATTGAGAACGAGATCCGTGTCCTTGTCCAGGCGCAGCGACATGCCGTCGGGCTCGGGTCGAGGCACGGTGCCGGGTTTCCAGAAAAGGAAGTGGCTGTCGGGATCAAAAGCCTCGGATTCGATTTTGATTTCCATGCCGGCAAAACCTGCGCCGGGTTGCGTTTCCTGGCGCCGCGCCGATTGCCCGCGGTCCACCAGTATGTTGGCGTGGTGCACGACGCGTTTATCGCCGGGGCGAATCTCGATAGCTTTCAGCCAGCGAGTGCGATCGACCGGCGTGCGAAAGATGAAATTCCAGTACATATCCGAACCGCTTGCTGGAAGCACGAATGGCTTGTCCGACTTGATGATTTGGTCCTGCTGGCCGAGCTGCCAGCCGGGAATGAAGTTCGGCGCAGAAGGAAGATCGGAAGGAGTGCCTTCATCGGTGCCCTGATCGACCCACTTTTGAAAGAGGGCGATCTGTTCAGCGGTGAGGCGAAGTTCGTCGGCAAATTTCAGTTCATCCGGCTCGGGCAGCCATGGAGGCATGAAACGCCGTTGCGTGACCGCGGCGATCTGCCGGGCATGGGATTTTGCGTCCTTGTAGGTAAGCAGCGGGAAAGGGGCGGCCTCTCCCGGACGGTGGCACGTGGCGCAAGAGTGGAACAGAATCGGTGCGATGTCACGGTTGAAAGTGACTCGTGACGCGGTGGGGGCGGGGAGTCGCGAGGGAGCTAAGTCTTGCTGTCCTGGCCCCACCGCCACGGTAAAACAGATTCCGAAAATCACCGCGAGCATTCGAAGCGGTCGTGTCATTCGAGGTCCGAAATGAAGCATCCCACGCCAGGTGTACTGGCAGGCGGCGCATGTCCGTTGAGAGCGGCCTGGATGGCATCTTCAAGTTCGTGTGTGGTCGGCGCATGACGGGCCCGGCCGAAATCCTGGTACAAATCATCGATGCGGCCGTGGTACGTGAGACGGCGGCTGGCGTCGAAAACGGCTACTTCCGGTGTTACCCGGGCTTGAGCTAGTTTCACAAGCGCACGCTCGGGGTCACGCAGGGCAGGAAGCTTGTAACTATATTCACGCTCGTGCTGGCGAATTTTTTCAGCGGACTCGGACTTGTCCGGATAAACCAGCCAGAATGCTGCTTTGGCTTCATACTTGGCGCTGATGCGCTGAATAGCAGGCGCGTAGCGATTCGAAATCGGGCAATCGGTTCGGACGAAGACGAGAACGATGACTTTTCCCGGAGATTTTTGGAAAGGATCGGCCGGAGTACCGTCGAGTGCCAACGCCGAATTCTGGGCTGAGTAAAGGGCAGCGAAGGGCGACACCAAAAATGCGGCCAGAATTGTGGCAACGAAACGAAATATCGGAAAGGTTTTGGGAGTGCGCCACATAAGAGTCCGAAGCGGCGGGACAGCCAAATCTTACAGCGGCGCGGAGGCCGCTGTCTATTTCGAAGCAAGGTTTACGGCCGCGTCGCAGCGGCGCTCAACGAGCAGCGGAGGCAAGACGCCGAGAGACATAGTCGGTAACGTAGGCGTCGAATAGATCATTCAAGCGCTCGCAGACGGGTCCGGGAGCAGGAATTTTGTGGTCCGCGATTTCGCCGACACTGATGAGATTGCGGTTTGTGGAAGAGATGAAGACTTCGTCCGCGGAGTAAAGGTCTTCGGGGCGTAGCGTCTGCTCGATCACGGAAACGCCGGCTTCTGGCGCGATTTCCATCAGGATACCGCGGGTGACGCCTTCGAGGCAGCCGGAATTGAGCGGCGGCGTGAGGATTTTCTCGTTCTTCACGGCGAAGATATTTGCAGAAGTGCATTCGGCCACTTCGCCGCGCTCGTTGAGCATGACGACCTCGTCGAATCCCTCTTTGACAGCCTCGCCAACGGCGCAAACATTATTCAGCCACGAAATGCTCTTTACGCCTGCCATGGGAGATGTCGCGTGGCGGCCCTGTTCACGAAGCGCCAGGCGCACCGTTTCGCGATGTTCTGGCAGGCCGGCGGAGTAAATGATGAGATCCACTTGGGGAAGCTTCTCGTCACTTTGCCAGAACCCCACGGTGTTGTAGACCAGATAAATGCGCGCGCAGCCTTCGGTGACTTTGTTGGCGCGAATCACTTCGTGGAGATGGACGCGCACCTTTGCCGCGGTGTAGGGCATGGGAAGACGGGTGAGGTTGGCATCTTTTTCCAAGCGGCGCCAGTGGCGCTCGTACGCGAACGCTTCGCCCCGAGAGATGCGCAGCGTGGTGAAGATGCCCCAGCCGCAGATCAGCCCTGCTTGCCCCGGAGAAAGGCGGACTTTCTCGATCGGGAGCAGCGCGTCGTTATGAAAGACGTTCGGATGAATCACCAGCAATCCCTCCGGAAGGGAACCAGAATCTCTATTGTATCCGAACTTCCGCTGGCGTGGGGGAGGGCTGCGGGGAGTTGATATGCCAAATCGGGTGGCGGTTCCAGCAGCCCTGGCAAGGACCACTGCGAAGAGGATGAAAGTTACGGTTCGCAGCTGGCGGGGATGAGCAGCGACTGGCCTTCGAAGACGACGTTAGCGTCGCGGACGGCGGGATTCGCATGTGCGATGCACGCCCACAGGGAAGCACGGCCGAGTTGGGTTCTGGCGATCTTCGAAAGTGTGTCGCCCTTGTGAACGGTAATGCTCATAGCTGTCCGAAGAGGGGAGACACCCGCGGGCAGATAAATCTGAGAGCCTACGGCGATATAGTTGGCATCGACGATGCCCGGATTAACGGCCAGCAGGTCGTGCCAGCGAAAACCCTTGCCCAACTTTTGCGCCGCAATCTTCCATAGGGAGTCGCCCGGTTTCACGACTATGGCGTTGAGTTTCGCAGTGCCATTCGGCGCCACGGGAACGACAGGTGCCACGGGCGCGATCGAAGCGCGTGCAGCGGGCCGCGCTGGAGCTACTCGAACTGCCGGCGGCTGCGACGGAATAATACGCGGCGGAGCGGACATGAAAACTCTTGGGCGCTCGAAAGGCGAGCGCTTCCTTGGTGATTGGTAAGGAACGAATTTTGGCGGCACAGGAGTTGAAACCGGTGGATGCAACGGCATCACTGGAGGCTTTGGCGAAGCAAGCGCAGGCGCATCGGCAAACGGGAGATGGAACTCTGCAGACCGCTCAAGTTTTTGCGACTCTTTTTGTTTACGGAAACGGCGAGCGACGTCACCGAGAGGAGCATCGGGAGGAAGCGATTGTGCGTCGACAGCATCCTGGGACTTTTCTGCAGCGGGCGGAACCGCCGGATTTTTCTTGGCTTCCACCTGAGCGCGATCCTCCGGCGTCAGAATCTGATCCCTCTTCAGATCCCGTTCGGTGTAAACGTGTTTAGTTTTCTTCTGCTTGCTTTCTTTCTGGGTGCGTTCCTGTCGAGCCGCTTCGGCGACGTCTTGAGCAGAACACTGCGTCGCGCCAAAAACGGCGCAACACACAAAAAGGATTCCGGGAACGCACAAACGCAGAGGGCGCAGGAGGAGCCTCGCGGTCGAGGGGCTGACTATGAGAGGCGTGTCTAGATCAGTTCGTAGCATGGCAAACCGACCACGGGGGGGACACCGCTTGAAAAGAATATACCAAAATCCAGGTCCCATGGGAAGAGGCATTTTCGCGCTGGCCGGCTCTCCCCCCAGCCGGGCGGCCATCTCCAACCGCCTCTTCTCGCTCAAACACTTCAATTCCGCCAGAGGGATACGATGCGAGTAAGCTCTTCCACATCCTACTTTAGGTTGACACGTCCTACGAACAACTCTAAGATTAGAGTTTGTCTCTATAGGGAAAGGTGTGACTGAGCGCAATGAGGACGTACGTAGCCAAGGGTGAAGAGGCCGAAGCGCTAAAAGTGGGCGCCAACTGGTTTGTCGTTGACGCCACGAACGTGGTGCTGGGTCGGCTGGCGACCAAGGTCGCGCGCATGCTGATGGGCAAGGACAATCCCAGCTTTACGCCGTACTTGGATTCGGGCGACCACGTTGTCGTGATTAATGCCGACAAGGTTCGCATGACCGGAAACAAGGTCGAGCAAAAAGTTTATTATTCGCACAGCGGATATCCCGGCGGGTTGAAGGAAGTGCCGGCGAAAAGGCTGCGCGAGTCCAAGTCGGACTGGATGATTCGCGAAGCGGTTCTCGGCATGCTGCCGAAGAATAAGTTGCGCGCGCGGCGTGCGAAGAAGTTGCGTATCTACCGGGATGCCGCGGGTTTGGCGCGGCACGCGGGGCAGAAGCCCCAGGCTGTTTCGCTGTAAGCGGGATTTGTTTTTTTCCGCACGTAGCTGTTCCTTCTAAGTGGTGCCTTAGCGGGGAATAAGCAGACGTGAAGTTTGAGATTGATCCGCAAGCAGCGGAAAGGATATTTGCCGCTGCACGGACTGGTATCGAGATGGCTGCCGGGCAGTCGTCCAATCGCGAGGAGGAACATTGGGTTCTACGGGCACGCCCATCACGGGCACACAAACTTGGTTTCTGGGAACGGGGCGGCGCAAGGAGTCGGTGGCGCGCGTGTTCCTGCGTCCGGGGACGGGCAAGTTCACCATCAACCGCCGGACAGTGGAACAGTATTTTCCGAACCACGCGTGGAAGCATGACGCGGTCGAGCCACTGAAGTTTACGAATATCGCGGACCAAGTGGACGTGGTGGTGACGGCGCATGGCGGCGGCGTGGGCGGACAAGCTGGCGCGGTGCGCATGGGATTGTCGCGAGCGATATCGCGATTCAATCCAGAGTTGCGCCCGGCGCTGCGCAAGAACGGATTTTTGACGCGCGATTCGCGAATGAAGGAACGCAAGAAGTACGGACAGAAGGGCGCGCGCAAGCGCTTCCAGTTCACGAA